>Ga0209800_10002200_pt1 | contig 17797 bp, 12 predicted proteins | sample Higcelweek8metaG_FD_187174 | JGI IMG/M metagenome (GOLD analysis project Ga0209800, IMG submission 187174) | Freshwater pond sediment microbial communities from the University of Edinburgh, under environmental carbon perturbations - High... | ecosystem: Environmental > Aquatic > Freshwater >...
CCTTAGGAGTCGACCCATCGCAGTTGAACAGATTTTTGGAGGGGGAGCGCGGGCTTTCCGTGGATTCGCTGGGGCGCATTTTAGATGGCCTTGGCGCGCGCATCGTGCTGCCTGGCGAAGCCGAACCCGTCGATTCGGCGCGGGAAGTCTGCTTTGTGGCGCCGGCTTCTACGGATGCTGAAAGTGATGCAGCGGCTCCAGCAGCACAGGATTATTTTGCCGTGCCCTTGACCTCGGAAGCGGCCGCCGCGATGCCAGGGCGCATTGCGCAGGCCGATATTTTGGGCTGGGTGCTGGTGTGGAGGCATCACGAGTCCGTGCGTTTTCGCACCGATCTTGTGGCCGTGACCATTGCCCCAGGCGAACTTGCCATGGCGCCGACGCTGCATCCTGGCGACGTTGTCCTTGTGGACCGCGCTGAGAAGTCTCCAGACCCGGAGGGCAAGACCATGCTTGTGCGCGGTCCGGATGGCGCCTGCGCCATCCGGCGTGTTTCCACGCAAGCCGTTGAGGGCGATCTTGAACTCGTGTTCTATTCGGAGAACAGCCGCGAATTTCCTCCACGCGTCCACCGCTTGAACCGGGATTATGGAGGCGAACTTGCAGGCGCCATTGGCGGAAGGGTTGTTTGGGCCTGGAGCGATATGACCAGGAAATAGTCTTTCGGCCTGAGGGCGGAAAAATGCTGGATTTTTCCGATACCAACAGCTATTCTTACGAAGAATTTCCTATATGACTTTGAGGTGCGGCATGAAATGGTTTTCGAAGATATTTTCCGAGTCGGTGGATCAGGACAATACTTCTGGTGAGTTGAACGCCTTTCTCGGCGCTGGAACAAAATTCACCGGCCATCTTTCCTTTGAAGGTTCCGTGCGCATTGACGGGCACTTCCTCGGCACCATAAACGCCACCGGCACCCTCATCCTGGGCCGCGAGGCGTTGGTTAAGGGCGAAGTGGAAGTCGCCAGCCTGAACGCCAATGGAACGTTCATCGGCACTGTGCGCGCCTCCCGTCATGCCCATCTGCACGACCACGCGGTCTTCGACGGACACATCATCACGCCGGAGCTCAGCATGGACCAGGGCGCGGTTCTGAACGGCACCATCGAAATGCCCAATCCGAACCCACGGCACGAGTTGGCGGACAGCCAAGAAGAAGTGCCCTTGCTGCCCAACTCTGGCGGACGCTGCGCCGTCGGCGCCACGGCCGAGGAGTCCTCGCCTGATTCTGAAGACCTGCACTAGGCACATTTGACCGGGCGGCAAAAAGCCCCCTGCTTCCTTTCTGGAGGCGGGGGGCTTTTTGCGTGGGTCCGGCGGTTAGTTGCTGAGATCGGATTCCGGCGTGGCGGGAACCGCCTGCGGCGGGGCGCCTGGTTCGCTGTGGATGATGACGGTGGCGTCGTCCGAGGATGCGGGCGCTTTCTCGGCAGCCGGCGCGCTGGTCTGGCCTGACCCGCCGGTGGACGCGCCTGCCACTGGGGTAGCGCCGCCGCTGCGGCGCGACTTGAATTCGGCGACGGACTTCTCCTTCGCGGCCACGCGCTGGGTCCAGTCGCGCACAAAAAGAGTGGATTGGGCGATCTTCGATTTGTATTCGGAACGCTCGGTTTCGTTTTTGGCGCGGTCCGTCTGCAGATCGGTCAAAATCTTGCGGTTCTCGTCAGACTTGCCAAGGTTGTTGGCGATGATGCCCTCCATCTTGTTGATGTCGAGGGCGATTTCAGCGGCGCGGGCCTGGGACTTGGCGAGCTTGGTGTTCAGGCTGGCCAGATCGTCCTGCTTGTCTGCCAGTTCCTCTTTAAGTTTTGCCAGCTCCACATCCTGATTGGCGCAGGCCAGCTCGTAATCGGCCTTGTTGATGGCATCGCGCTTGTTCGACGGAATCTGGGCGGCAAGTTCCGCATCCACGGGCGAGCCGAACAACCCGCCGAAGCTCATGGCTTGGGCATGGGGAAGCGGGAGCGAAAGGGCCGTTGCAAGGGCGGCGAAAATGACGGCTTTCGGGAGAGGATAGCGCATGGGGGCCTCCTGGTTCTTGGGGTGCCAACGGCCGGAACGCTAGCGGAAAGCGCTTGGCAAGGCAACGCTTCAGCGCGCGGCCGCAAGCAGGGCCTTCTTGAGCTCATCCATGCGTGTGGGATCGCTGAGCTTGAGGCCTTCGTCCGTGCGGACGTAGAACACATCGTGCACCCTGCCCGCGCTGGTGGCTATGCGCGCCAGGTGGATGCGCAGGTGGTGCGCGCAAATGGACAGGCCAAGATCGTGCAGCAGGCCCAGACGATCGGGTGCGGCCACCTCCACCAGGGTGTAGAAGTCGCTGAATTCGTTATCAAGGCGCACCATGCGGCGGCTTTTTGGTGCGCGCGAAGGCATGTTCATGGGCGAGCTGCGCTTCTGCTCCAGGCGATACTCAAGGGAGAGCTTGCCCGTCAGCGCGTAAGAGACCGCGCGGCGGATACGCTGCCAGAGATCTTCCAGATACAGGCCTTCCGCAGGCTCCTGGACCAGAAAAACGTCCACGGCCAGGTTCCCGCCCATGGCGCCGGTGCCGCCCTTCCAGGTCAGCACCTCGGAGGAGAGGATGTTCAGGTCGTGCAGGGCCAGCACGCCGGCCATGACCGCAAAAAGCCCTGGCTGGTCCAGCGCGGCCATGCTGACCTGGAACGCTTTGCCCTTCACCGCGACGGCGTCGATCTCCACCACGCCGATTCCGGCCTTGCCGGCGGGCTTGCGCACCAGGTCCTCGTCCAATGCTTGCTGAAAGCGTTTCGCTAGGCGCATGTGCCGGGACACGGTGGCCGCGTTGAGCACCAGCAGGGCGCGCGCGGGCATGCGTTCCAGGCAGGCTTCGGCGAAGGCCGGCTCAAGGGGCGGCTCTTGTCCCTCTGCGCCGTTGAAGGGCTGGGCGGCCAGAGCCAGCGCGGCCTCCCGCGTCTGTCTGCTCTTGTCCACCGCGTGGGGCGCGGCCAAGGGGCCGTCGGTGAGCAGGCGGCGCGCCTTGCGCGTCAGTTCGTCGAAAAGCGAGGCGGTCCAGGGATTCCAGGCGCGCGGACCGGTGGACTTGCTGTCTGCCACGGCCAGCAGGTGCAGCATGTCCAGGCGCTCGGCCGTGCCGCAAAGCTCGGCCACGCCCACAGCCACGGATTCGTCGGAGAGGTCGCGCCGGGTGGCGATCTTCGGGATGAGCAAATGCTGGCGCACAAGAAAGGCCACATCGTCAAGGGTGGACTCATCCGCGCCCAGGCGGCGCAGAATGTCTACGGCCAAATCCGCGCCCGCGGCGGAGTGGTCGCGGTTCGGCTTGGCGAGGTCGTGGCAGAAGGCCGCCAGCAGCAGGTGGTCGAAATGCGGGAGATTCCCGGCGCGTTCGCGAAGCTCCGCCAGAATGTCCCCGCCGTCCTCCCCGCCTTGGGCCTCCGGCAGCAGGGTCGCCAGGGTGCGCACAACCTCAAGGGTATGCTTGCCCACAGGGTGGATGTGGAAGTCATCGAATTGCACCAGATGCTCCACCGGGCCGAACTCCGGCACCAGCGCGCTCATGAGCCCGGTATCCAGCATGGACTGCAGGGCGGTGGCGACGGCCGGGGCCGTCTCCTGCTGAGGTTCTTCTTCTCCGGGCACGGGCACGGGCGCGAAAAAGCGCTTGATGGCCTTGGTCAGCCCCCTGGCCTTCGGCTTTGCCGGGGTGGCCTGCGGCGGCGAACTTTCTGTCGGCTGGCCGGAAGCGCGGAAAATTTCCAAAAGCGCGGGCAAAATGCCGGGCAGGGCGGCAAAGGCCTTGCGGCGCTCCGGGTCGGCCAGGGCCGCGCGCGTTGCGCGCTGGGCGGGCCAGCATACCGGCCGGGCCTGGCGGGCGGCGGCCACATACAGCTCCAGCAGAAGGGCGGGGTCGTGCTCCGCCGTTTCCGGGTCGCGCAGGGCCATGCCCGTGGGACCGCAGAAAATGGCGTCGGAAGTTCCGCCGGGCGCCAAAGGGCAGGCCTCGGAGTTGGGCGGAAAGGCTTCCAGCCAGCAGGCTTGGCGCATGGCCCGGATGCGCGTCATGGACTGGTGCAGGCGCGAGAGGAAAGCCTCGACAGCCAAGCCGACGCTCATGGCCGTCTCCATGTCGGAGCCGTCCTCTCCCGGGTCGGCCCCGGTGAAGCCCATGTGTCGAGCCACTTGCGGCTGCAGATCGAAATTCAGGCGGTCGGTTTTGCGGCGCGCAGCCAAGTGCAGGGCGACGCGCGCGGTGAGCACAAAGCGGTAGTCCGCCTTGAGCAGCTCAAGATCCCGCGGGGTGAAGGGCGCTGCCGGACCGTTGCGCAGGGCCGGGTCCACGCCCAGCAGCCAGTGGATCTGGTGCACATCGCGCAGGCCGCCCAGGCCGTTCTTCAAGTCCGGCTCAAGCAGGCCGCTCGAGTCGCCATATTCCACGCGGCGCGCGGCATTGTGGGCAAGCACCCATTGGCCGAACACGCCCACGTAGCCTTTGAGCACCTGTTGGTTGAACTCGCGCACGAGCTTGGCGACAAGGGCTTCGTCTCCCGCAATGCGGCGGATGTCCAGAAGAGAGGTGAGCACCTGGGTGTCCTCTCGCGAGAGGCGCAGGCAGTCGGCCAGGGCGCGCACGCCGTGCCCTAGGTCCAGGCCCAGGTCCCAAAGGGGGTGAAAAATGCCGCGGGAAAGTTCATCGGCCACTTTCGGGATGGCGCCGTCGTACAGCACCAGCACGTCCACGTCCGAGGCCGGGCAAAGCTCGCTGCGGCCATAGCCGCCAACGGCGATGAGGGCGAAAGGCGTTGCGAAGAGCTGCGGGGACTCGGCGCCAAGCTCTTCCAGCCGGTCGCGGAAATAGGCGTCCATGAGCTCGGAGCTGGCTTCCGGGTACTTGTCGAGGGCGCCGGTCTGCGCGGCCTCGGCAAGATCAAGACGGCCCTGCCGCAACCGCTGGGCAGCGGGCGGCAGGGCCGGGGTGTTCGTCAGAGTCTCGTCCACGGGGGAGGACGCTTTGCGGACTAAACGGCGGCGTCGCCGGTTTCGCCGGTGCGGATGCGCACCACTTCTTCAACAGGCACGACGAAGATCTTGCCGTCTCCCACCTGTCCGGTGCGGGCGGCCTTGGTGGCGGCGGCGATGACATCGGCCACGCGGGCATCCTCCACCACGACCTCGATCTTCACCTTGACCACGAAGTCCACCTGGTATTCCGCGCCGCGGTAAACTTCCTTGTGGCCGCCCTGGCGGCCGAAGCCCTTCACCTCGCTCACGGTCATGCCCTTGATGCCGATCTCGGACAGGCCGGCCTTGATGTCGTCGAGCTTGAACGTGCGGGTGATGATTTCAACTTTCTTCATGAGGGTTTCTCCTTGGCGGCCGGGCTACGCCTGGTACCCGGTCTCGTTGTGCTGGGACAGGTCAAGGCCACGATCTTCCTCGTCCGCGGTGGCGCGCAAGCCGATGGTGGCGTCCACCACCTTGAAGAGAATCAGGCTCGCGGTGAAGCAGAAGGCCCAGGTGGCGGCCACTGATGCCAACTGTATCCAAAGCTGCGACGGATTGCCATAGAAAAGCCCGGTGGCCTTGTTTATGCTGGCGAAAAGCCCGGTGGCGATGGCGCCCCAGGTGCCGCCCACGCCGTGCACGCCCACCACGTCGAGGGAATCGTCGTAGCCGAGCTTGCCCTTCAGCAAAATGCCGAGGTAGCAGAACACGCCGCCGCCCAGGCCGATGATGATGGCGGGCATGGCCGTAACGAAGCCCGCCGCCGGGGTGATGGCCACAAGGCCCGCGACAGCGCCGGAGGCCGCACCAAGGGTTGTGGCCTTGCCGGAGTGACGCCATTCCATGAAGATCCAGGCCAGAGCCGCAGCTGCGGCGGCCAAATGCGTGGTGACGAAGGCGTTGGCGGCGAAGCCGTCTGCGGCCAGCGCGCTGCCTGCGTTGAAGCCGAACCAGCCGAACCACAGGATCGCCGCGCCCAGCACGGTCATGGGCAGGTTATGCGGCATGAAGGGCTGCGTGCCGTAGCCCTTGCGCTTGCCAAGCACCACGGTGGCGGCCAGGGCCGCGGCGGCGGAGCTCATGTGCACGACAGCGCCGCCCGCAAAGTCCAGCGCTCCCATCTCGGCCATCCAGCCCTTGCCCCAAACCCAGTGGGCCATGGGCGCGTAAACCAGAAAGATCCACAGAGTGGTGAAGACCAGAAAACCGCCGAACTTCATGCGCTCGGCAAAGGCGCCGGTGATGAGCGCGGGCGTGATGACCGCGAACATGCACTGAAAGATCATGAACGCCAGATGGGGGATGTTGTCCACGGGGCCGCCCGTGGCGTCCATGCCCACGCCGTTCAGGAACAGAAAATCAAGATTGCCGATGATGCCGCCGATGTCTTTGCCAAAGGCCAGCGTGTAGCCGCCCAGGGCCCAAAGGATGGACACCAGGCCGACCAGGATGAAGCTCTGCATGATGGTCGCCAGCACGTTTTTGCTGCGCACCATGCCGCCGTAAAAGAGTCCAAGGCCTGGAGTCATGAACATGACCAGTGCCGAACAAATGAGCACAAATGCAGTATCTGCCGCATTCATCGAGGGAACCTCCCGTGTGGTTTCGCCATGAACCGTCCTGCGAGCCGAACCGCTGGACCGAACAACGCCTTAACGATTTTGTGCAATGATGAGCATAAACGTAAACACGCCACATATTCCAGCCAGCCTGAAAAGCAACGCCAGTAGGCGATTATGGAAAGCTTTTCGGATGACCTTGCTGCCGAAAATACACATTTGTTAGTGATAATGCGTTTTCGTTTGCAATGCTCGCAAATGAAGCAAGAGGTGGGCCAAGTGTAATTTTTTATCTCTATCTTGCTAGAATTATTTATCCTAACGATTAATTTGAGGAACGCTTTTGTGTGTGAAATATGGCAAGAGTGGAAAAAGTGAGCAAGCCGATGACGTATTTGTCAAACAGCGGGATCACAGGGGGGCGACGGTGAAAGCGCTGCGTCGTAACCACGGCGCGGCATTGGAGGATTGCGGAGAAGTGGGATGATTCGGGGGGCTGGCGCGGAGGTCAGTCCTGCACGGCGGTGACCACGGCGATGGCCTTGAGGCCGCGCTTTTCTCCCGTGAAGCCAAGGCCTTCCTCGGTGGTGGCCTTGACGTTCACGGCGGTGATGGGCAACTCGAGCAACTGCGCCACTTGTGCGGCGATGCGCACCTTGTGGGCGGCGAGTTTGGGTGTTTGCGCCACCACGGTAAGGTCCGCGTGCACAGGCCGGTATCCGGCTGTGCGCACGCGCCGCAGGGCTTCGGTGACGAACACGGCGCTCGGCATGTTTTCAAAGCTTGCATCCGTGTCGGGGAAGAGCTGGCCGATGTCGCCCGCGCAAGCAATGCCCAAAAGCGCATCCGTAAGGGCGTGCAGCAGCGCGTCGCCGTCCGAATGCGCGATGACCTTGGGCGCGCCGGGTATGACCACGCCGCCCAAAACCATGGGCCGGGCCTTGGCGTTGGTTTCCTCCGCGCCCAGGTAGCGGTGCACGTCGTAGCCCCAGCCGGTGCGGGGCGCCGCGGACGTGGCGGGCTTGAGCAGCGGCAAATCCGAAGGATTGGTGATCTTCACGTTGGTCTCCTCGCCGTGCACCATGACGACCGGGTGCCCTGCGCGTTCCATGAGCCCCGCATCGTCCGTGACTTCCCAGCCCTCTGCCTCGGCGCGGGCGTGCGCGGCCAGAAGCGGCGCAAGGCCGAAGCCCTGGGGAGTCTGCACGGCGCGCAAGGTTGCGCGGTCCGGCGTCTCCACAACAACCTCGTTGTGGTCGATGCGCTTGATGGTGTCCGTGACGGCCAGGCCGGGCACGACCGCCTGGGCCCCTTGGGCGAGGGCGGCCAGCACGCGCCGGGCCAGCGCAGCCGTGGCGAACGGCCGGGCGGAGTCGTGCACCAGAACGAACTGTGGCGCTTCAAGGATTTGAGCCAGGCCCAGACGCACAGAGTCCTGGCGCCTTGTCCCGCCCGCGCACACGCGCCAGGGCAGGCTCAAGGGATCGCGGGCGTTGAGGGCCTCCACCACGGCGCTCATGCGCTCCTGGTCTTCGGGGGGGAAGACGAACACCAGGCCCTGCACGGTCTGGATGCGCGCAAAGGTCTGGGCGCTGCGCCAAAAGAGGGGCGCGCCGTCGAGCTCAAGGTATTGCTTGCGCGCCGGGCCGCCGGATTGGGCCAGGGCCTGCGCCAGGCGCGTGCCGCTGCCTGCGGCGAGAATAACTGCCCAGGCAGTGGCGTTGTGCGTTTGCGCGGCTGTCATATGGTGCGCCCTTTGGATGGAGGCCTGTTGCCCCTTGGAGAGGAAAGACCGGGGGAGGCGAAAACCACCCCCGGTTCAGTATCAAGTGCCGGAGTCGGACTATAAGCCGGGTTTTGTTCCAGTCCCTTGCGGGGCTGGCGACCGTCATTCCTCTAGGATGGCCGTTACCGACCACCTCAAGCAACCTACCCGGAGGCAATAGCTGGGCCAGCCTGCCTCCCTATTTGGTCTTGCTCCAGACGGGGTATGCCTAGCCGACCGTGTCGCCACGGCCGCTGGTGGGCTCTTGCCCCACCGTTTCACCCTTACCGGGGCGGCCCGAAAGCCGCTTCGGCGGTCTGCTTTCTGTTGCGCTTTCCGGGGATCGCTCCCCCTGGGAGTTACCCAGCGTCCTGCCCATTGGAGCCCGGACTTTCCTCCCCGTTCCTTGCGGAACGCGGCGACGGTCCGTCCAACTCCGGCGTAATGCTATTTCTCTTCGTCGATCTTGGGGCTGTGCTCAACCCAGTACACAATGCGCTGGCAGTTGGGGCAGCCGAGGATCTGCTTGCCCTTCTGCAATTCATTGTAGGCCTGGGGCGGAATCTTGATGTGGCAGCCGCCGCAGATGCCGTCCGAAACGGACACGATGACCGGGTGGTCGATGCGCGAGCGGATGAACTCGTAGCGGCCCAGGATGGGGGGCGGCACGACCTTGCCGGCCTTGGCGCGGCGCTTGCCCAGGGCGTCCAGGCGGCCCTGCGCCTTGCCGATGCGCTCGTCGAGGGTGGCCTTCTTGGCGTCGTAGCCTTCCATCAGGCCTTCGATCTCGGTGACCACTTCCTGCATGGCGGCGTTTTGGCGCTCAAATTCTTCCATCACCGCAATGCGTTCTTCTTCGCGCAGGCGGTTCAGCTTCTCCATGGAGTCCATCTCGCGCATCATGGCGTGATATTCCTTGGAGTTGCCAACGGCCATGAGCTTGTTCTTGCTCTTCTTGATTTTGTGGCCGTCGTCCTCGATCTCGCCCTCGAGCCGCTTCTGCTGGCCCTTCAAGATGTCGAGGCGTTCCTGAACCTGGGCCTGGCGCTCGCGCAGTTGGCCAACCTTGGACTCCAGGGCGGTAAGCTCCAGAGGAGCCTCGCGGACCTCGGCCTCAAGGATCATGATTTCGTCATCAACGGCCTGCAGGACCACCAACTGCTCGATCTGTTTCTGATACATCGGCACCTCGCTTTATTAGGGCCCGGACCATGCCCGGACCGGAAACATATTGCTTTGTCCCGTGCTGCCTGTGGGCGGCCGGCCTTAGGCCAGCACCCGGAAGCGGAAGGGACTTTTGCCCGGGAAAAAACGCACCTCGACCTCTTTGCCAAGGTTTTTCTGCAACTCCTGGGAGAACAGACGCATCATCTCCTCCTCCAGGATGAAATGCCCCACATCAAGCACCAGGCCCGCGCTCTCCATGGCTGCGTGATGCTTCACGTCGCCGCAGATGAACACGTCCGCGCGAGCGGCGAAGGCGGCTGGAATGAGCGACCCGCCCGACCCGGTGCAGTAGGCCACGCGGCGCACGGTTTTGGGCTTCGGCCCGCACTCGGACCAGGCGATGCGCTGGGCCGCGCCGTCCGCTCCGGGCATGGGCATCTGGTTTTTGAACAGCGTGTGCTCCAGGAGCTGGGCGAAGTCCTCATAGGCCATGGCCTTGGGCAGATCACCCACCTGGCCGAAGCCCACGGTATTCACCGGCGACTCCAGCTTGCGCACGTATTGCTCCAGCGGCTTGGCCGCGAACACGGCCCGGAACTGCTCGTAAACCTCGGGCAGGGCGTGTTCGTCCGCCACCACCCGCACCTCGCCCGCGGCGCTTTGCGAAAGGGCATGCACCCCGGTCATCTCGGCCAGGGGCCGCGCCTCGCGCTCGGTGAAGCGGGACGGCGCCTGAAAGAAAACTTCCCGCACGGGGAAGGTCCGGCAGATCTCGATGCTCGCGCAGTCTCCCAGTCCCAGGGCGCGGCCAAGCCAGAAGGCCGGGCCGTCAGGACGGCAGTCCAGGCTGGTGTGCGCGGCGTAAAGCCAGGAACCGGCGGCCGTGAAGCGCCGCAGCACGTCCATGTAGAGTCCGGGCGTGGTGGGAGCCAAGGGCTTGAAATACAAGGGGTGGTGGGTCAGCACTAGGTCCGCGCCCCAAGCCAGGCACTCGTCCATGCGCTCCGGCGCGGGGTCCAGGGCCACGGCGAGCTTTTTGACGTCCTCGCGCGTGCCCATGATCTGCACATTGGAGTTATCCCAGTCTGCGGCGTAGGCCTCCGGAGCAAAAATGCGGATGCGGGACAAGGTCTTATCTGCGTTCATCGTCCCCCCAAAACGTCAGATGCTCCCGTAGGGATTCCCCCTGGGAGCATCTGCAATCGCCTGCACTAGTCCGGGCGGTGAGTTTGGCGGCCTTCGCTTTGGCGCGTCTGGTCAATGTGCGTCCTTGGTGTCGGGCTGTGTCGGGCGAATATTCCGCCAGGCTTCAGGTTCGCGCCTGGGCCTTGTCCGGCCGGGCCAACGGCTGGCGGCCAGTGTCGTCTGGTGGGCCAACCAGGGGTCGAACCTGGGACCATCCGGTTATGAGCCGGGGGCTCTACCAACTGAGCTATTGGCCCGAATCCGTCCGAGCAGAACTGCATAGCCCGGCGCGAGGACGATGTCAAGGCGCGCTTGGCGCTGCCTTGGCGCTCAGCGCCCGGTCAGAGGAAGGGCGGGCGGAGCTTCGGCGTGTAGGGTCGGCAACGCCATCTGCCCGCCGCGTCCGTCCAAACCGCTTTGGCCGCATGAGCTTCACCGAAACGTCTGACGCTGCTCAGCCGGTATGGACGCCAGCGTATTGCTCGGGCTGAATCGTCTGTCGGCGTATCCGGCAGGACCGTCTTGCCAGAACCGGCGTCGCTGCATCATCTGGAGCAACACGGCCGCTTTCGTTGGCGCAGCCGGGCAAGAGGGCAAGGTCCGCGTCGAATGCAACCCCGCCCGTGGCCGTGAGGCGCGCCTGAATCGGGGCAGCGGCGACGCTGGTGGGCCGCGCCAGCCCGCTTCAGCCCTGGGCCGTAAGCCGGGCGATGAGCCCTGTGGTGGAATAGCCCGGCAAGAGCGGCAGGCTCACCACCTGGCCGCCGTCGGCCTCCACCACCTCGCGGCCCACAATGCGCGAGACGTCCCAGTCGCCGCCTTTGACCAGCACTTGCGGCCGCACCGCGCGGATGAGCGCAAGGGGCGTGTCGTCGTCGAACAGCACCACAAAGTCCACGCTGGCCAGACCCGCCAGCACGAAGGCCCGCTCGGCCTCGCTGTTCACCGGGCGTTTGGGGCCGGGCAGGTCGCCCTTGATGCGCTTGACCGAGGCGTCGGAGTTGAGGCCCAGGATGAGGCCGTCGCCCAGGGCGCGGGCGCGGGCCAGCAGGTCCACGTGGCCGGGGTGCAGAATGTCGTAGCAGCCGTTGGTGAACACCAGCCGGAACCCGGCGGGGAACGCGGCCTTCTTGGCCAGAAACTCCGGCAGAGTCAGGATCTTGGGGTGGGAGAGGGCGCTGCCTGCGGTCATGTGTCTATCCTTTGGGATGCAGGTGCTCGGTGTGTCCCATGAGGGAAAGCTCCAGCCAGTCGAAGCCGAAGTCGAGGCAGGCCTCCTCGTCGTGCAGCACGTCCTCGCGCCGGGCGTCGGTCATGTCCAGGCGGTCCATGAGGTGCGAGCCCGTGAGGAAGCGCTGGAAGTCGTCGGGCTGGTAGAGCGCCAGGCCGCTCATGCCCGTCTGCTGATTGGACAGGTGCTTGCCCGTGTCCTGTCCGAACTGGCGCAGGCTTGCCGCCAGGGCCATGAAGCGGTCGTTGGCGGCGTTGTAGGCGGTCAAGCCCTGGTCGGTCATCCAGGTGGCCGGGCTCCAGTGCGAGGCTTCCGCAAAGCCTTTGCAGTGGGGCTCGCGCACCACGAAGATCTGCTCCTCCACGCCGCCGGAGCAGGGGCGCGTGGCGCGTCCCAGGGGATAGGTGCGGCAGGCCGAGGGCCGGTTCTCATACACGGTGCACCCGCCATGGTGCGAAAAGGGGCAGCGCTTGGCCTCGGTGTCCTGCATGTGCAGGCTGAGCATGGGCAGGCCCACGCCGGGCATGGCGTTCATGTCCGCGTATTCGTGGACGAAGTCCTTGGACGACTGGCTTGTGCTGCGGCGCAGGCGCATGGCGTCGTATGGAGTGAGCATGAGGTCGAGGGCGGAGCAGCACGCTCCGAAACAGCTGACGCCCGGATGGCAGGCGAAGCGGAAATCCTGGCCTTGCTGCAATTCCTCGTGCTGATCCAGAAACTCCTGGCTCAAATCCTTGTCTGGCCCGGTCATCATTCGTCTCCGTCGCGGTCCAGGGCGCAAAACGCCCGGGCCACGGCCTCGCCAAGCAGCAACGCCTGGGCCGAGGTGAATCCCGCCACTTCCGCGCGGGGGTGCATGGTCTGCATCTTGTAGCGGTTGCCGTTGGCATTGCTGGCAGCGGCTTCCGCGCCTTGGGCGGCCAGGCCGGAGCGCTTGCGGTGGCGCACGCGCAGGTGGCCCTGGTAGACGGCGTGGCGGCCCGCGCCAAGCATGCGCAGGTCGCGCTCAAAGTCATCGTACTGCGAAGGCCCGAGGGCCAGGGAGAAGCCTCCGCCCTGGGCGAAGGGCGCGGCCAGGGCCGCGCGCGTGAACAGGTGGCAGCACCCGGTCACGGAGGAGCAAGGGCCGATGAAGTCGAAGAGCCCCCAGTCCGGTCCCTGTAGATGCGCGTCAAGCAGACGGAAGGGGTTGGGCGTCAGGCTCTGGAAATCCAGCTCCGGGCGGTCCTCAGGGGCGTCCGGCGGGATGACCAGATGCCCGGCCACGTTTTGCAGCAGGTACGGAGCTTGATGGTCCGTCACCTTGCAGCCCACGACCCCGGCCTGCGGGTGCGCGGCCAGGGCGGCGCCCAGGCGTTGCAGCCAGTCCAGCGGCAAGTCCACGTCGTCGTCCAGATACACCAGGGTTTCGGCGGCCTGGGCCTCGGGCGTGGCGGCCAGCCAGTTGCGGGCCGCGGGCGCGCCGATGTTCACCGGCAGGTCCAGGCGCAGCAGGCCTTCGCCCATGCGCGCCTGCCAGGCTGACAAGACCTGCGCGGTGTCGTCGGTGCTGCCATTGTTCAGCACCATGACCCGCGCCCGGCCGCCGCTCGCAGCAGAAAGGCTCGCAGCAGAAAGGCTCGAAGTGGAAAGGTCCGAGGTGGAAAGGCCCGTAATGGAAAGATCGGAGGCGAACAGGCTGGCCAGGGTGGCGTCCAGGTCGGCCGCCTTGTTCCAGGTGTAGAGCATGACCAGGGCCGGGCCGGGCGGCGGGGTCAGGGCGCGGCGCGCGCCGCTGCGGGCGTCGGCCGCAACCAGGGCCAGACTGGCCTGCCAGGGGGCGGCGGCCAGGGCTTGGCGCAGCAGGGGCAGGGCTTGGGCGTCCTCGCCCGCGCGCAGCAGGGCCAGCCCCTTGCGCGCCGGGGCAAAGCCGGGGCCGAAGATCGCGTCAAAGGCCATGCCGGGCCGCGCCAGCTCGTCCAGGCAGCGGGAGGTGTCGCCCTTGACGAACGCGGCCTGCGCGGCGAGCACGCCCGCAACCGGCGCAAGGCCGGGAATTTCGTCCAGGCCGGACAGGGCCGTGGTTTCCAGGGCTTCGGCCAAAGCGCCCTGGCCGCAATAGAGCGCCAGTCCCAGGGCCTTGTCGCGCCAGTAGAGCCCGGCCGGGTCCTTGGACACTTGTGTGGACAGAAAGTCCGCCAGCCGGGCGGTGTCGCGCTTGGCCGCCAGCCGCTCGAAATAGGCTTGGCCGCCCTCCTTGCCAGCGGGTGCATGCCAATGGGCGGCCACGGCGGCAAGGGCCGCGCGCGCGGCGTCTCGCAGGGGCAAGTCCGGCGCGGCCAGCAGCTCCGCGGCCAGCGGGCCGGAAAGGGGATTTTCGCCAAACGCCCAAAGCAGCATGTCCGCGGCCAGGGCCGAGAGGTTGGCTTTCTCCGCGCCGCCCGGCATGGCCTGGGCCAGACGCAGGGTTTCGCCTCCGGCCAGGGCCAGGTGCCGCCACCCGGTTGCGGCCAGGGCCATGCGCTCCCGCAGGGGCGCAGGCAGCGCGCTCCAGGCTTGGCTCAGGCTTTGCGGCATGGCGGGGCCTCGCTTTCCAGGGCCTGGGAATCCTCCGCCGCAACCTGCGTGGCCAGGGCCTCGATGGGCAGCGGCTCGAACAGCGGTTCGCCGAAATACACGCGCAGCAGGGTCAGTGTCTTGGCCGCGTTGCCCAGATGCCGTTCCACCAGCCGGCGGTTGATGCGGCCCATGCGCAAACGCAGGGCCGGGTCCGTGGCCAGGCGCACAACGGCCTCGGCCAGTCCGGCGGCGTCCCCGGACGGGCGCACAAAGCCGTTCAGGCCGTCGCGCACCAGCTCCGGCATGCCGCCCACAGCCGTGCAGACCACGGGCAGCGAGCTGGCAAAGGCCTCCAGCAGCACGTTGGGCAGGCTCTCCTGCCGGGAGGGCAGCACAAGAATGTCCGCTGTTTGCAGCTCCTCAAGCACTTGGTCGTGGGGCAGCTCGCCCAGCATGGTCAGACGGGACAGGACCTCCGGGGCCACGTGCTCGCGCCAGGGCTCGTTTGGGTGCACGCCCGCCACAACGTACTCCAGGTCGCGCACGCCCTGGCGCACCAGCGCGAGGGCCATGGCCGCAAAGACCGCAAAGCCCTTGGCCGCGCCCATGTTGCCGATGAACAGCACGCGCGCGCCGCGTTTCTTGCGGGGCTGGCGCTCCGGGGGCAGCTGGCCGTCCTTGGGCAGAAAGGAATTGTACACGAGGCGCAGGCGGTTTTGTGGCACCTGGTAGCGGCGCAGCACCTCGGCGCAGACCTGGGAATTGCAGGTGACCCCGGTTGCGGCCAGGGCATAGAGGGCGAAAATGGTGTTGGGCGGAAAGATGACGCCCCGGTTGATGAACAGCCGGAAGCCGCCGCCCAGAAGCTTTGCCAGGGCCGCGCTCTTGTAGGCTCTGGCGTGGAAGGTGTGGATCACGTCGGCCTGCACCCGGCGGGCCAGCGCGGCCACGAAGGCGGCCGCGCGCACATATTGGCGGAAGCCGTCAAAGGGCACTATCTCCACGGGGTTTTCGCCCACGGCGAGCAGCTCAAGGGCCTTGTGCAGTTCGGTGCCGGGCGGCACCACGGCGGTGACGCGCATGCCGCTCTCGCGCATGCCGAGGATGTTGTTCACCATCTGCCTGCTGCCGCCGGAGAGCTTGCCCGTGTCGGTCATGTAGACGACGCTCGCCACCTCGGGCCGCTTGCGCAGGTACTTGAAGAACACCTTGGCGCGCAGGGAGCCGGAATACATGCGCAGGCGGCTTTGCACCCAGGCGCCGTCCTTGGTTTTGCCCACGCCGAGGCGATGGATGCGCATGGGGTCGGCGCCGGCGGTGTTGGCGCTGCGCTCCAGGGTGAAGGCCGCCTGGAAGCCCGCCTCGCGCATGCAGCTCTCGGCAAGGGCGTCAAACTGGCCCCAGGGCCAGCAGAAATATTGCCTGTCGCCGTAGCCGTTGATGTCGCGGATGCGCGCGTGGCAGCGCTGGAAGTCCGCAAGGCAGAAGGCCTGGCGCTCGGCGTCGGTGCGGCGGCGGTAGTACACGCCCCCGCCAGCCTCCAGGCCGCCGTGCTTGGGCCAGTAGCCATTGTACACATAGCCGCTGCCGGTCTCGAACAGGGGCAGGGACGGGGCGTCCTCCCCGTGGCGCATGTCTGGCGGGTAGATGCCCCAGGCGCTCCAGTGGGCGTGGGCGTCGCCCATGTTCGCGGTTTTGACCAAACTGCGGAAGCAGCCCTGGTGCCGCGCGCTGTGGCCGTGCACCTCGAAGCCGTAGTCGGCGGTCATGGCGCGCAGCTCGGCCTCGTTCATGAACTGGCCGCGGTCGTCCGCATCGAGCACGCGCCGGAAGGACGCCGGAGCGGAGAGCAGTTCCGGGCCGCCCGCCTCCGGGGCCAGCTGCGGTCTTTTTTCGCCAGCGCCGATGAAATCCGTGACGCAGAAGAACACGCCGGTCATGCCGTGCTTGGCCAAAAGAGGCGCGGCGATGGTCCAGTTGCTCAGGTGGCAGTCGTCGAAGGTGAGCACGCAGGCCCGGCGTGGCAGGGCGGCCTCGCCCCGCATGCCGGCCACCAGCTCGCGGGCGGAAAGAGTCTTGAATCCCGAATCCTTAATGGCGACGAGATGTTCTTCAAAGCGGCGCGGCGAGTGGCCGTCGACATCGCTGACGTTGTGGTAGCATAGAACCGGGATGCTTGTTGGCACGGCGTTCTCCTGCCCTGCCTGCTACCAGATGCCGCCCCGACACGCAAACCCGCGGCCCGGTCTTGCCGGGAAATGTCCGCGCCGGGCAGGAAAGCCGTAGCATCCCTCTATTGATAATCTTACAGGATGAGGCTACAAGCACAGGCTATGTCCGAGCGGACGATCCTCTTCATTGCCGAGCCGCAGTCCGTCAGCGGCATCTTCCCAGCCCTGCGCGACGCCGGGGTGCAGGCTGGCGTTGCCGATGGCCTTGGCTCCGCCTTGGCCTTCCTCAAACGCTCGCCCACGGCGCTTATTTTCTCCCGACCCAGCCTGCCCGGCTACGACGCCCTGGCTTTGCTCTCCCGCCTGGCCGAGCTGACCGAGAACGGCGAGCCCGGCCCGCCGGTCATTATTTTTTCGCGCACGGGCAGCGCCGAGGAAGCCCAGAAGTACCTGGAGCTCGGCGCGCGCGACTATTGGCTCGAACCCCTGGCCTGGGAGAAGATCCACCTGGTGCTGCCTCAGGAGGACGCCCACTGCGTCCCCGTCGAGGGCACACGTTCCGGTGCTTCCCGTTTGGCCTCCAACTCCTCGGGCGGTTCGCGCTTCATGTCCAATGCCTCCGGCGCTTCCGGCCATGCCGTTCGGCTCATGTCCAACGCGGCGGCCAGCGGCGTCTCCAAAACCGCCAGCAATCCGCAGGAATCCGCCGCCGGGCGCTTCCAGATCATCGGCCGCCACCCGGCCGTGCAGCGCGTGCTGGCCCTGGCCCGGCAGGTGGCGCGCAGCAAAGCCACTGTGCTCATCAGCGGCCCCTCCGGCACCGGCAAGGAAATGTTCGCCCGCTTCATCCACCACAATTCCGACCGCGCGCGAGAGGCCTTTGTGGCCATCAACTGCGCGGCCCTGCCCGAGCACCTGCTGGAGAGCGAGCTCTTCGGCCACGAGAAGGGCGCGTTCACCGGCGCCATCAACCGCAAGCTGGGCAAGTTCGAGCTGGCCCAGGGCGGCACCATCCTGCTCGACGAAATCACGGAGATGGACCTGGCCCTGCAGGCCAAGCTGCTGCGTGTGCTGCAGGAGGGCGAGATCGACCGCGTGGGCGGCGTGGAGACCATCAGCGTGGACGTGCGCGTGCTGGCCACCACCAACCGCGACATCGAGCAGACCGTGCGCGAGGGCAAGTTCCGCCAGGACC
>Ga0209800_10002203_pt1 | contig 17759 bp, 15 predicted proteins | sample Higcelweek8metaG_FD_187174 | JGI IMG/M metagenome (GOLD analysis project Ga0209800, IMG submission 187174) | Freshwater pond sediment microbial communities from the University of Edinburgh, under environmental carbon perturbations - High... | ecosystem: Environmental > Aquatic > Freshwater >...
CTGTGCGCTTCGCGCGGGTGCATCCGCAACTGGTGCAGCACGTTCTTGAACAGCTCCGGACGGGAGAAGCCGGGAACGTGGATGACTCCCTCCAGGCGGTAGAGGCGGACCAGCTCCGCCATCAGCGGGCCGGAAAAGTTGACCCAGTGCTTGATCCACGGAGAATCCGCGCTCGACTCGTAACGGTGGTCACTGAATTCCGGCACCAGGTAGAGGTCCCCCGCCGACGGATGGCAGACGCGGTCGCCCACCCGCAGCGTCCCGGTTCCAGCTTCGACGAATTCCGCCACCCAGAGGTCGCAGTCGCGGCGCTCGATGAAATAGCCGCCGTCGCACCAGCTGCTCCCGGCCAGATGGACCGCCACCGGGGAACCGGCGGGCGGTGCGCCGGAAAAAATGAATTCCTCCCTCATCAGCCCCCCTCCCCGAACCGGGTCAATCGATCTCCCAAATCACCACGGCGGTCGCATAGGTCGCTTCGTGGCTGAGCGAAACGTGGAACTTCCCGCCGCCGCGCCGCGCCGCGTATTCGGCGGCCTTGCCGCTCAGTTTCAGGAACGGCGCCCCGGACGGATTGTTGCCCAGTTCGACGTCGGTGAACGCGCAGTGTTCGCCGATTCCGCAGCCGAGCGCCTTCGCGGCAGCCTCTTTGACCGCCCAGCGCCCGGCGTAATAGGTCGAGGCGTGACGGCGGCGGCCGCCCTCGGCCAGTTCCGACGGCGTGCAAATCCGTTCCCGGAACGCGTCGCCGAACTTCTCAAGCATCCGGACGATGCGCCCGATTTCCACAATATCCGTGCCGAGCCCGGCGATCACTTCGCACCTGCCGCGGCCGGGGGTTCCGGCTTCGGCGTTTCCGCCGGGGCGGTTTTGGCTTTTTCAGCGGCAGCGGCGGCTTCCGCCTCTTTCCGTTTTTTGGCCTCGGCGGCGGCGGCTTCGGCCTCTTTCCGTTTTTTGGCCTCGGCGGCAACAGCGGCGGCTTCCGCCTCTTTCCGCTTCTTCGCTTCGACGGCGGCGGCATCCTGGCGTTTCTTCGCCTCGGCGGCAACGGCGGCGGCTTCCGCCTCTTTCCGCTTCTTCGCCTCGGCGGCGGTCTCACGCTGGACGGCGGCAACATCGCGCACCGTCTTGCCGAGCTCCTCGATCCGCTTGAGTTCCTCCTGCTGGCGGCGGGCGAACTCCTCCTTGAACCGGAGGATCTGCGCTTCGGCACGGGTCGCGGAGCTCGCCTCCATTTGGCTGAGTTTCTCCTCGAAACTCTTCCGCTGATCCGCCAGTTCCTCTTTCAGCCGGGTGATATTCTCCTGAAAATCTTGCCGCGACCCATCGAGCACCACGGCCATTTCGCCGAATTTCGCGCCGGATTCGCGACTGAGCGCGTCGGCGGCTTCGCGGTTCTGCTTCTCCAGGCGGCCGAACATCTGGTACATCATCAGCGCCAGCACCAGCAGCAGCGCGGCAAGCCCGACGATCAGCGCGGCGGTCACCGCCCACATCCGGTGAATCAGCCGGCGGCGGGCGCCCTCGGCCTCCTCCAGCCGGGCGGCAAGTTTGAGGAATTCGGCGTTGATCTGGACGGTCATCTGCTCGAAGGCGGGCCGCGTCGCCGGAAGTCCGCCTTCCGGGGCGGCCGGGAGCGTCTCGCCACCTTCCTCCGCCGCCGTCTCCGGCTCGGCGGCGTGGTGGGGAGCCGCGACTTCCGGACGAATTCCGTAGCGGGCGGCGAGCAACTGCTCAATCTCAAACGAATTCTTCCCCCCGTTGCGCATCTCGGCAATCTCTTTGAGAATGCGCAGGGATCTGATCGAGTAGACTTTCCGCTTGCCGCGGGTTTCGGCTTCAAGATAATCCGCGTAGCGCGCCAGCCAGTCGTTGATGGTGCTGCGCGGCAGTCCGAGGTCGCCCGCCAGGTCGCTGGCCAGATAGGTTCTGCCTTCCATCGATCAATTCTCCCTCTGGTTATTGGCCATAGTTTCCGCGAAAAGTCTCCGGATCCGGAGGATGTCGTCGTCAATCTGCCTGCGGAGCGCTTCCGGGTCGGAAAACGTGCGCTCTTCCCGCAGATAGTGGAGAAATTCAACACCGAGGTCGGCGCCGTACAGGTTCCCCGTGAAATCGAGCAGGTGGATTTCCACCCGGCGGCGTGGGTTCTCCCAGCCGAACGTCGGCCCGAAGCCGATGTTCGCCGCGGCGGGATATGCCGTATCGTTGCGGAAGGCGACCGCCGCGTAAACCCCGTCCGGCGGCAACACCCCGGTGCGGAACGCCAGGTTGGCGGTCGGCCTGCCGAGGCGGTCCCCCGCGGCGTGGTAGCCGCGTTCGACCGTGCCGGTCAGCCGGTAGGGCCGGCCCAGCATCCCCGCCGCGCGATCGAGTTTCCCGCAGGAAATCGCGCGCCGGATCGCGCTTGAACTGACGACTTCGCCGTTGAGTTCGAGTTCGGGGCAGGCGCGAAATGCCAGCCTGTGCTTCCGGGCATAATCGGCGAGCGCGGCGCAGTTGCCGGCGCCGGCGCGCCCGAACCGCCAGCCTTCGCCGACGCAGATTCCGGCCAGCTCGATTTCCGGGCAGGAAAACAGCCGCGCCAGGAATTGCTCCGGCTCCAGGTTGGCGAACTCCGGCGTGAACGGCAGCACCCAGACCAGCTGGGCCCCGGCCTCGCGGAGCAGCCGGACGCGCTCCTTCAGCGAAACAAGCAGCATCGGGGGTTCATCCGGGCACAGCACAGCGCGCGGGTGCGGGTCGAAAGTCATCGCCGCCGGAACCGCCCCGGTCGCCGCGGCGAGTTTGCACACCTCCGCAATGATCCGCCGGTGCCCGAGATGGACCCCGTCGAACACGCCGATTCCGAGTACGAGCTTCCGTTTGGCCCGGCTTTCGCCAGGCAACCCCAGGTGCCCCGCCTCGGTGAATTTCAACAAATCATCCGTCATTGGCCTGTTTTTCTTGCATTCAAAGCATAGTAAGCGTATATTAAGATACACTGACAATCAGCGCTCGTCAACAACCGTATGACAGGAAATTCCGATGAAAACCGTTCTCTATCCCGGATCTTTCGATCCGTTCACCAACGGCCACCTCGACCTGGTGGTCCGGGCCGGGTTGTTGTTCGACCAGGTGATCGTCGCCATCGCCGTCAATTCCGAGAAGTCCCCGATGTTCAGCATGGAGGAGCGCAAGGAGCTGATTGAACGCTGCTGCGCCAAACTCCCCCACGTCAAAGTGGTGATATTCCACGGGCTGCTGGTCGACGCGATCGTCCGCTTCAACGCCCAGGCGGTGCTGCGCGGGCTGCGCGCTTTCTCCGACTTCGAATACGAGCTCCAGATGGCGCTGATGAACCGCAGTCTGCGTCATTCGTGCGAAACCATCTTCATGATGCCGACGCAGGAGAACTCCTTCGTCAGTTCGCGGATGGTCAAGGAGGTTGCCACGCTCGGCGCCGACTTCCGCGCCTATGTCCCACCCGAAATGGTACCGCCGATCGAGGCGAAAATCAAAGCGATCCGGGAGGCGAAACATGATTAAATTCTCTCTTGCACGCCTGGAAAAGGAACCGATCGAGCTGGTCGGCGAAGAACCGCCGGAATGGCTGGAAATCCCCGCCTCCGAACTGCTCGACGTCGTCGCGCCCGTTCATTACGACCTGCTGGCCAAAGCGGTTTCGAGCGGCGCGCTGGTCGAAGGCAAAGTCCGCACCTGCGTCGCCGGAAGCTGCGGCCGCTGCCTCGAACCGGTGACCTGCGAAATCGAAAATTCCGGCGTCTGCCTCTTCTATGAAGCGCCCGAGGGCGACGAGCTGGATATCACCGAAGACGTCCGCGCCGAAATGCTGGTCGAACTGCCGATGACCCTGCTCTGTTCCGAAGAGTGCCGCGGCCTTTGCACCCGCTGCGGCGTCAACCTCAATCACGAGAAGTGTGGCTGCCGCAACGACAAAAACGGCTCCGACAACCGCTGGGGCGCGCTGGACAATCTCAAACTCTGAGTTCACGGCAGCGCCGCGAAAAAACGGAGAATCGACGGAAAAACGCCGGGCCCGATCAGGGGTCCGGCGTTTTTCCGCTATTCAGCCGTTGTTTTTCTTACTCAGTGGGTGTCAAGACCATACTGTTTGAAGAAATAATGGTTTTTCTCTCCGGCATCGGCGACCGAGCCGTTGATTTCGCCGAGCTTTTTCCGGGAATCGGTCGGCATAACCGACTCCGGCTCCACGTATTCGCATTCGGCGACCACCACCATCTGGGACTTGCGGGTGGATTCGGATTCGGTCTGGAACAAATATCCGAGCCCGGGAATGTCCTTGAGATAAGGAACGCCGGTCGAACCGCGCACCACTTCGCGCTTTTCAAGCCCGCCGATCACGAAGCCGTTCTGTTTGGTCGAAACCATGACGTCGGTGCTCACCGCGTTGCCCTCCTGGATGCGCGGGGCTCCGCTCGACTGGTAGCCGATCAGCGAGGAGTTGCCGAGCGTGACCGCCAGCATCGCCGCTTCCGGCGCGATGGAGCTGGCCTTGACCGTCATCGTGAAGCCGAACGCGGCCGGGATGCGGGTGACGTTCTCCTTGTTGTCCTTGCCGACCGGGATCTGGGTGGCCTGGGCGGGCTTGTCGAACGCTTCGAGAATCCGGTCGAACGACCTGGCGAACCAGCCGCCCTGGTCGGTCGTGTTGTCGGCCGGGACGGTGCTGTCCACATAGAACAGCTCGGTCTGCCGCTTGAGCGTGCTGCTGGTGTTCTGGCGGACCGTCACCTCTCCGGCGTGCGCGATCCGCGCCTTGCCCTTGCTGGCGAGGAAGTCGAGGTAGCGCGAATTCCACTTCGGGTTGAAGTTGTAGAAGCTCGTGCGCTCCGACCCCTGGGCCTTCGCCATGGTGCCGCCGTAGGTCGCGGCCCAGTTGTCGCGGAACCGCCCGCCGGTGCTGAAGAAATCGGTGCCTTCGTTGTTCTTCCAGGCCTGGAAATCGACGCCGAGTTTTTCGTCGTTTTCGGCGTAGAGCTCGTAGACGCTGAATTTGATGCGGATTTCCGGCAGCGGCACGTCGTAGCGGTGGAGCATCTCCTCGATGTTCTTCCGCGAATAGTTGGCCGTATTGAAGTAGAGGCAGTTGAGGTCCGGGTCGAGGGCGACCTTATCTTTGCCGCCGATCAGTTCGGTGACGTCGCCCGAGACGTTCATGCCGACCTTCTTGACCATCGCTTCCAGCACGCTGGCGGGGACGTTGGACGGGAAGTAGACGTATTTCGGCTGACCGGAGCTGTTGACCAACCCCGGCTTGTCGAGCGCCTTGACGATGTCGTCGATGCCCATGCCGTTCTCATTGCTTTCGAAGCGGTAATCTTCGGCGGAGACGAACAGGAGCCCGACCCCGTCTTCAAATTTCAAGCATTCGACCGCGGTGTTGCTGCCGACGACCCGCTTGGTCTGGACCATTTCGCGCAGGTAGGTGCGCAACGCATAAGGGTCGGCGTTCTGGAGCACGTAGGTCTTGGTCACGACGAACGGATCGTTGTTATCGCGGATGAAGTGGACCTTTTCGATTTTGTCCCCGACGCTGATCTGGAGGTTCGCCTTGACCTGGGTGTCCATGTAGGGCGAGGTGTTGGCGTTGTTGTCGCTGATGGCGGCCCCGGCGCCGGGCACGAGCTGCGTCGTCGTGGAGACCGATCCGCTGAGGTTGTTGTTGACGTCGGTCGCCGCGACGAGCGGCAGGGCGGCAAGCCCGAACAGGGAACACAGTGCGTATTTTCGAATCATTGGTATTTTCTCCGTTTAAGTTAACGTCCGGCGGTCTGCGGAACGAGTTCGCTGAAGGCCTTGAGCTGGCCGCCGTATTCGGCCGACGAGCTCTCCGGGTGGGCGAGAACGCTTTTCGCCGTGACGAAGAAATAGGTTTTCTCGCGGTTGGTGGTCGTCGTGCTGAACAGGTATCCGAGCACCGGGATGTCCGAGAGGAACGGCATGCCGATCCTCTGTTCGACATCGCTTTCCTTGCTCCAGGAGCCAATCAGCTTCTCTTCGCCGGAAAGCAGATTGCAGTCGCCGGAGACCGAGCTGACTTCCGCCAGTTCCGCCCCGTAGTTGTTGCGTTCCACGACATCGGCGGTCTGGACGAGGTACTGGAAGGTCACCACCGCCTGGAGGGAGTGGTTGTAATCCGCCGGTTCGTAGGGCAGCAGCCCGGTCTTGGCGTCGGCCGGTCCGCGGAAATTGATGCGCGGCGCGGTGACGGTCAGCCCGAGCGGCGGCGGCGCCGACGACAGCAGCGGATCCTTGGCCCCCGTGGAGGAGGCGGGCTGAACGGTTCCGCCCTTCATGCCGACGCCGGAGATGCCGACCTGGAGCTGGTCGTTGTCGCGCTTGAAAATCGCCTGCGACTGGGGGGAGAATCCCAGCGTGAAGCTCGCCGTCTCGCTGTTCTTGATGGTAAGGCTGGCGGAATTGGCGACATTCGCCTTCCCGTTCTGTTCAAGGACCCGGATGAAGCTGGCGTCGAACTGCGGAGCGAAGAAGAATCCGCCGAATCCGCCCGACGCGGCGTTGAGCGCGGCGGAGCCGCCGGAGCTCAGGCTCATCGCGTCGAATCCGACCTGAAGCAGATTGAGGCCCGGCCCGTTGCGCCAGGCGAGGTAATCGACGCCAAGATCGCGCAGCGTGCTTTCCCGCACTTCGTAGACGGTGAAGGCGAGGTTGGCCATCGGCGCCGGGCGGTCCAGCCAGGCGAGATACTTGAGGAGATCCTTGTCTTTGTTGGCCTCGTCCTTCCAGTAGATGATGTTGGTCGTCGCGTCGTAGCCGACGAAGGCGTCCTGGGTGCCGTTGGAGACGCCGGTGTTGACCATGATGTTCGCCATGACCTGGGCGGCGCGGTAGCGGGCCGGATAGAGGTTGCGGGTGATGCCGGTTCCGCTGATCGGGTCGCCCGCCTTCTGGCCTTCCACCTTGGCGGGCCGGTCGATTTTGGCGATCAGGTCATCGACATAAGGCATCATCATGGTCGGGCAGCTTACCGTGAGAAGCTGTTCGTTGCCCGCCTTGTAGTTGATGCGGTTGACCGACGATTGGGTGTTGTTGCGCTTGACCACGCCGAGAACAAAGGGCGTGACGTCGTTCGCCTGGAGGTATTGGAGCTTGTAAACCTTGGAGACCATGAACTGCTGGGCGTCGTCCTGGACGAGGCGGATGGTCCTGGCATTGTCCGGCGGCGCGGCGGAGAGTGCCGCCGGCAGGAGCAGCCCTGCGGTGACGGTCAGGATCGTGGCGGATCGCTTCATACTGTGTTTCCTTTCTTTTCTGCAATGGGGACATGTTATACGCAATACTATATCAAGATCATGTTGCGTTTCGGTGAGGCGAAAATTAATTTTCTGTTACAGTCGGCGGGATTTTGCCCTTCGCGGGCGGTTTGCGGCGAAATTCGCTTGCAAATTCGGCTTCGCCCGCCTAAATTAAAACAATCCGAGTCACCGATCCGTATATTAAAAGGGAAAAGCATGAAAAGAAGAATGGCGACGGCCCTGCTGGCCGCACTTGTGATACTTGGCCTGGCCGGGTGCAACACTTCCACCGTGACGACGCTTCCGCCGGCGGAGGGGCAGACCGCCTCGACCGGGGCGAAGGTGACGGCGAACCTGGAGGGGGAAAACTGGGGGATTTTCCTGTTCTACTGGATCCCGCTGTGGAGCGGCCACGCGGGGAGCCCGAACCGGCGGGAATACGTCGTCTTCGGCAACCGGGTCAAGGAAAAATACATGGACATGATGCTGCGGCAACGGGCGAAGCAGATGAAGGCGGAAACCATTGAGGACCTGAAAGTCCGGGAGTCCTCGACCGGCTTTTTCTCCCTCTGGATCCTCTGGCGGCGCAACATCAGCGCAACGGCGGTCGCCGTGGAGAAGAAGTGACCCCGGCGGCCGGAAAACGGGAGGAATTCCGGGGGAACCAATCCGCAAGGGTTGCAAAATCGGCCGGGACGTGATATCTTTCTTCCTGACATTTCATGTCGCGACATATTCATCAAGATCAAGTAAGAGGGATTCCTATGAGCCGCAAAGTCATCATCGCCGGTAACTGGAAAATGAACAAGACCGCCGCCGAAGGCAAAGCGCTGGTCGAAGAACTGAAGAAACTGGTCGCCGACGTTCCCGCCGCCAAGGCCGACATCGTCGTCTGCCCGCCGTTCACGACGATCGCCGCGGTCGCCGAAGCGGTCAAGGGCAGCAACATCCGCCTCGGCGCACAGAACATCCACTGGGCCGCGAACGGCGCGTTCACCGGCGAAATTTCCGCCGAAATGCTCAAGGAGCTCGGCGTCGAATACGTGATTATCGGCCACAGCGAACGCCGGCAGTATTTCGGCGAGACCGACGCGACGGTCAACCAGCGCGTGAAAGCCGCGCTCGCGGCCGGATTCACCCCGATCGTCTGCGTCGGCGAGATGCTCGGAGAGCGCGAAGGCGGCCGGACCGAGAAGGTCCTCTTCACCCAGCTCGAAGGCGGCCTGGCCGGACTCGGCAAGGCGGACATGACCAAGGTCGTCGTCGCCTACGAGCCGGTCTGGGCGATCGGCACCGGCAAAACTGCGACGCCGGAACTGGCGGAAGAGACCCACAACTACATCCGCCAGACGCTCAACGACATGTTCGGCAAAGAAATCGGCGAAGGCGTCCGCATCCAGTACGGCGGCAGCATGAAGGCCGACAACGCGAAAGAGCTGGTTGCCCAGCGCAACATCGACGGCGGCCTGATCGGCGGCGCCGCGCTCAAGGCCGACAGCTTCTCCGCCCTGATTCACAACGCGATTGCCGAGTAATCGGCGGCCGTTTTTGGAAAATAATTGGAAATATTAGTCAGCTTGCGGCAAAAAGGGGTTGACTTTTGATTCGATAAGCGCTAATATTATCCGGGGCCCGGGATACGGAGCATAGGGTTCTTGTGCTTTCGTATCCCGAAACTAACGAAACGAGAGGCGCGAATTTGTTATGATCATATTTTTGTATGTGTTGGTGGCGGTCATTTCGCTGCTGGTAATCGGGATCATCCTGATTCAGCCGTCGAAGTCCGGCGGCATGGGTGCGGCGTTCGGCGGGATCGGGGAATCGGTGTTCGGCGCCCAGGCGGGCAGCCACCTGACCAAAGCGACGGTGATTATGACCGGCGTGTTTTTCCTGCTTGCGCTGGTTCTCGCCTCCCTGATCGGGCACGGATACCGTGACGATGATTCCGTATCCGGCGTGAGCAGCCAGCTCGAAAGCGCGCAACCGGCGGCCGAACCGGCCAAGCCGTCCGCGGCAAAAGTTCCGTCTGCGCAAACGAACTAATTGAATTCCGCAGGAACACTTCCTATGAAAAAACGGCTGCTTCCGGTGAGTTTGACCGCGATTCTCCTGTGCGGGGTTGCCCATGTGCAGGCGGCCCCGGCCGAGGAACTGTTCACCAAGATCAAAGTGAATCTCTATACGAGCAATCCGCCCACGCAGACGACCTCGAATTCGACTCCCTCGACCACCAGTTCGTGGCGCAACAAATGGCTGGTCGTTTCCGTCGAGTATACGCCGACGCCGCAGCAGAAACTGCGCCACGCCTGGATCGACGATGTTTCCCTCGATATCCGCGCCATTTTCAACGGGCAGTCGGAAGGCCGGGCGCAGGCGGTCCTGTTCACCGGCCGGAGCCCGTTCCGGACCGTTCCCCTCGACAGCCGCAAACACATCGCCACGATGATGGTTCCGCCGCAGCTTCTGGATCGCTATCTGCCTTCGAGCGGCACGGCCAGCACGGTCAATACAACCAGCACATTTACGCTGGAGGTGGTGTTTACCGACCGGGCCGGGACCGTACTCGGCGCCGGATATTACGGCCAGCGCGGGTGGCCGGATGACAAGTATGCGGCCTATTTTTCCAAATTGAATGCGGGAACGGTGCTGACGGTCTCTGGCGCCATTCTTCCGCGCAACCGGACCCCGTGGGCATTTCACGAAATCGACGATTTCGATCTTCTCAAGCCGGATGCGGACATCAGCGGGGCTCCCGTCGGCAAATGAATGTAAGATGCAAGAGACTATTATTCATAACAACGGCGCCGGGAATTTCCCGTCCGGCGCAGAACATGTGGAACAATCATTGAAATGCCAAAAGAGAACACGGTTTTAACGATTGACGTCGGCGGCGACAGCCTGAAGATGGCCGAATTCGTTTTTCCGCCCGGCGGAGGGATCATGCTCCGGAAGTTCGCCTTCCGGAAGTTCGAAGAGCAGGAGGGCGACAATTTCGCCTTCACCCAGGCTTATCAGGAGATGATCGCGGAGCACAACTTCACCGCCAAGGCGGTCCGGCTGTCGCTGTCCGGGCAGTCTTCGTTCTCCCGCCTGAGCCGACTCCCGTCGCTTCTCGGCAACAAAAGCGCGATTGCGCGCATCGTCGAATACGAAGCGCGCCAGACCGTTCCCTACGCAATGAGCGAAGTGGTGTGGGACTACCAGTTGATCCGCCACGCCTGGGAAGACCATCGCAGCGAAATGCAGGAAGACGGCAGCACGATCGAGATCTCCGAAGAGCACGAGGAGTACGAAGCGCTGTTCGTGGCGGTGAAGACCGACCAGATCGTGCGTTACACCGATGTGATCGAAGACTCCGGCAAGAAGATCCTTTCGGTGGAGATCGCCCCGGTCGCCCTTTTCAACGCGGCCAAGGGGACGCAGCTGCGCGACGATGAATGTGCGCTGATCCTCAACATCGGCGGACGCGGCTCCAACCTGATGATTTCGGACGGGAACCGCGTGTTCATCCGCCCGATTCCGATCGGCGGAGATACCATCACCCAACAGGTCGCCAAGGAATTCGGAATCGGCTTCCCCGAGGCGGAAGACCTGAAGCACCGTCACGGGTTCGTCGCCCTGGGCGGCGCTTACGAGGAGCCGGAATCCGAAGTGGCGGCGACGATTTCCAAGATCGCCCGTAACGTGATGACCCGCCTGCACGGCGAGGTGAGCCGTTCGATCAACGTCTGGCGTTCCCAGCACGGCGGGCACCAGCCGAGCCGGATTCTTCTGGCCGGCGGCGGTTCGACGCTGCTCTACATCACTGACTTCTTCAACGAGAAGCTGCGCCTTCCGGTGGAATATCTGAACACGTTCGGCGCGCTCACCATCGACGAATCGGTCAACAAGGAGGAGCTCCAGGCAATCGCGCCGATGTTCCAGGAGATGATCGGCATGAGCCTGCGCAGCGTGACGCAGTGCCCGATCAACATTTCACTGATTCCCGACTCCATCCGCAAACAGGTGGAGTTGAACCGGAAGAAGCCGTATTTCTATATTTCGGCGTTTTCCCTGGTCATCTGCCTGCTGATTTTCTCGTTCGGCGTGAACAAGCGCCTGAATTTCGACCGGCAGCGCGTTGAGCGTGTGCAGGCGAAAGTGGAGGCCACCAACAAGATGGTCAAGCAGGTTGACGGCCTGGTCGGCAAGCTGAATTCGTCGAAGAGTTCCTATGAGGAGCCGATGCAATTTCTGCGTGACCGTTCGAAATGGACCAAGATGCTGACCGAGCTCCAACAGCGGATGCCCGATATGATGTGGATCCGGAAGCTGGAGGGGATCGGCGATGAAGTTCCCGCGGAGAGCGGTGCCGGCGCGCCGACGGGCGGGGATGTTCCGTTCGGCGGAGATACTCCGTTCGGCGGGGATGTTCCGTTCGGCGGCAGTCCGTTCGGGCCGGGCGGCGAAATGCCGACGGCCAGCGGTCCCAAGCTGCCGCCTTCTCCGGCCGACCTGACTGAAGTCAAGCAGATCCGGCTGGTCGGTTACACGCTGATCATGGGGGCGAACCTTCTCGAGAAGGAGTTCCAGAAGCGGCTGAAGGATTCCACGTTTTTCTCGGATGCCAACGACGGTTCCGTTCTGGTTAAATACACGCCGGAAACCGATACGCTCAACTTGAGCTCTTTCGAGATGCTGATCAAGCTTAAGGAACCGATCAAGAAATAGTACGGAGAAGATACGGTGAAACGAATCATAAAGAATAATCTCGTCCTGATCGTCGTTCTGGGGGGATGCCTGGTAATCACGATCGGACTTCTGGTCTGGACGGCAATGGAGTACATCCAGATGTCGAACTATATTGCCCAGACCGGGCAGTTGCGTTCGGATATTGCGACGCTGATCAAAAAGACGCCGGCGCCGGTGGAGGGAAACATCCCGCTGATCAAGACCGACACCACCCTTTACGCCGGGGCGGCGGATAAGCTGCGCCGCCGGTTCGGCCACCCGTTCCTGCCGGCGCTGGAGCAGTTCATTTCGATCCTGCGCCTGACTGACGGCGAACGGATTTCACTGGCCAAATTCCGCGAAGACTTCATGGCGGAATGGAGCAAGGGGGACCGTACCGCGCAGAAGTATTCTGATTACAAATCGTTCCAGCGCCGTTTCCGCAATTGGCCCGAAGCGATGCAGGCATTCAGGTCGGCGGCGGAGAAGGTGACGACCGAGCCGATCACCGACAACAGCATCGACGAGGTGTTCCTGAGCGCCCTGGGGATTCCGCGCCAATTCGACGCCCGCCCGGAAAATCTCCAGCGTTTCATGGCCGAGTATCGCCGCCGCCTGCTTGAGATCACCAAGGACAAGGTCTTCTTCGAGACCTCGGAGGCGGCGAATTTCTCGTTCACGATTGCCGGGACAACCGGAACCGCGGCCGGAGCCGGGCAGACGGCTTACCTGGCGGAGAATTTTCCGATGATCGCCCAGCACTGGGAGATTCTCGGGGATATCGTGAAACGGGCAACCGATTCCGGCATCAGCAGTTTCGTTTCGTTCCGCAAACGTGCGATCGTGCCGGAGAAGGTCGGCGGATTCGAAGTGTTCCACTATTCAATCGAAATCACCGGCACGATGGCGTCCATTCGTAAATTCGTCAGTTTGCTGGACCAGGCGTTTCAGGATAACCGGGTCTATGTGGTGCGCAGCATTTTCCTTTACCAGGATGGCGACGGCGCCAAGAAGCTGCTGACGCCGGACGCGATTCTGCCGGTTCTCCTGCCGGGAATGACGGGGCGGGCTGACGATCTTTCGAATCAGGAGTTCGGCCGCCGTCGCCGTCGGCCGGGGCAGCCGGCTTTCCGGCCCGAGGCAGATGCAAACGCGGTGAACCAGGCGGCGCGCGAGGAGGCCGCCCGGAAAGCGAAGGAGGAGGAAAAGAGCCTTCCCTACAACCTTCGCTCCGGTTATGGGGAAAAGCTGATCGGCAAGAGTGATTTGTGCCGGGCGATTATCGACGTGGAATATATCATGGAATCCGGCAACTGAGTTGAGTGAAGGCGGAGGTTCATTTTGGAATTCATAAAAAAACATTACGAAAAGCTGATTCTGCTTTTGCTCCTGGTGATTTTCATCGCTTCGATGTTTCACGTGCTGACGATCGTCAAGCAGACCGGCGAGATTCAGGAGCACCATCTCCAGATTCCGACCCGCGACCCCGATTACAAGATCCACTCTCCCGACGATCCGATTTTCGATGTGACGGAACTCCTGAAGAGCACCAGTCTCAACTGGATCAATCCCGGTCCGCGCAATCCGGACCACGCCGATCATTATTCGGATCTGGCCTATGTCTTTCCGATTTCGCGTTGTCCGTTCTGCGGGAAGCTGATTCCCCGCTCCTATATGGCCCAAATGCAGGTCTGCCCCCTCTGTAAGAATAAGCAGATCAACGGCGCCCCCTTCGCCAAGCCGCCGGAAGACACGATTACGCAAGCGACTTTGCCGGAAGAGGTGATGACGAAGTACGGAATCAATGCCAATGACCCCGATGCCATTTATTACGATTTGGACAACGATGGCTTTTCGAACATCTATGAATATTTGAAGAAAACGGATCTCGGCGATCCGCGCAGCCGTCCGCCGCTCTGGCAACGCCTGCGTGTAATCGACGTGGGCAGGGTGATTCTGCCGATCCGGCTCATGGCGCTCAACACGCTCGACAACAAAGATCCGAAAACCTGGGAGCTCCAGATCAACAACGGCAGATTCAGCGATCTGTATGTGATCGGCGGGGAGCTTGAAATCGAGCATAAATTCTTCCGGATTGTCAGGGCGGAGCACAAGGTTGCCGATACCGCCGACGAAAAAGGCGTGAAGAAGGATCTTTCGGTGATTTATCTGAAGGAAGTCGATGGCGGCCGCGAGCTGTCGATGGTCGTCGGAGAGCCGGTGCGGTCCTTCGCCGACAAGGCGATTCTCGAAGACACCGCCAATCCGGGAAAGCGCCTGACAGTCAGCGTCGGCGATGCGTTCTCCCTCGGGAACCATTTGACCGGCACGGAGAGCTACCGCGTCAAATCCTTCGACCCGAAAGAGAAAACGGTTCTTCTGGAGAACCCCGCCGCGTTCGAGGGGGATACGACCAAGGACAAGACCGGAACCGTGATGCTGGTCACCACGTTCGGGCAGGTCCCGCACCAGATGAAGGTGCGTATTCCGAAGGTTCAGGAAGGGTTCGGTCCGGAGGGGCCGTATTATCCCGGTGGTCAGCCGGGCGTGCCGGGACTGCCGGGACCGGGTCGTCCATCCCGCCGATGACGCCTGTCCGGAGACTGTTGTTTGAGCGGAAAGCGCTATCGATATAGAAAAGCAGATTGATCAAATAAACCAAGGTAGACAACAAGCATGGAAATCTCAAACCGAAAGCTGTTTTCGCGGGGCGTGATCGCGATTGGTGTCGCGGTTGCGGTTTCCGGAGTTCCCGGCGAGCTATTCGCCGCGGATCAGCCGGAGACGGCGGCTGCGGTCGCGGCGGCAAACAAGGACGAAAAGGAGCTGAGTGCCCAGGAGAAGGAACTGCGCAGCAAGAAATTTGCCGAGCAGGATGCCCGAATCGAAGCCGCCCGTAAGATGGACTTCGAGAATGCGAAGAAGGAGTATCAGGCGGTCATTGCCGAACTGAACGATCCATCGCGCAGCTACGGGACGCTCGGCAAGGAGCGCAGCCGTCTTTTCCGCAAGGAATTGGAAAGCCGCAAGATGGAGCAGGGCGGGATTCTGCTGAAAAAAGCGCGAATTGCCGCCGCGGACGAGCTTTATCCGAACGCGATCCAGCTGGCGTCGGAAGCGAACGAAGTTTCCAAGCCGGAGAAGCAGGCGGACGGCTCGCAGGCGGATTCTCCGCTGCTCGCCGAAGTCGAAGCCTTCATCGATTATTGCCGAACCCGGCAGAAGGCGATGGATTTCCGGACCGAAACCGGCGTCGCCACCACCTCGCCGCAACATGAAACCAACGCGGCGAAGATCGAGCGCCTGCTCAAGGAAGCACGTGTATTTTACAATGCGCAGCATTACGAAGATGCGATTTCGAAGGTCGAGGACGTCTACCTCATCGACCCGTATCAGCGCGATGCGATCCAGTTGATGAACGACATTTACCGCAAGATCTATACGGCCGGCCTGAGACGCCGGGAGGCCGATGTGCGGGGGTTCATGTCGTCGGCCATGTGGCAGTGGGTGGAGCCGGTCTTTCCGACGAGCATCCAGGCCGGGCCCAAGACGACCGAGCGCAAGGATCCGGCCGGACAGGGTACGCTGGCCAAGATGGAGCGCATCGTGTTTCCGCGCATTGAGTTTGAAGATATGAACGTGAAGTCGGTGCTGAGTTACCTCAACGACCGCAGCAAGCTCTACGACCCGGACAAGGAAGGCGTCAGCATCATGTTCGGGTTCGACAACCAGACCGCGGAGAAGCTCGGCAAGGTGACGATGAGCCTGTCCCGGATTCCGATGAGCGAAGTGATCCGTTACGTGTGCAAGGACACCGGCCTCAAGTACCGGATCGACCCGAGCGGCGTGATCGTCGGCCCCAACGTCGATGAAATGCAGATCCAGTATTTCCAGGTTCGCGGCGACCTGATTTCGAGCATCACCGGCGATGACAGCGCCGAAGCGGCCGTCGGCGGAGCGGCCATGGGCGGTGGCGGAAACGCGCCGGCGATTCCGCCGGAACCCGCGGCGGCTCCGGCCGAGGGCGGCGGCGGTGCTGGCGGCGGCGGCGGCGGCGCAGATGCCTCCAAGGGTTTCCTGGACCGCGCTCCGGCTGCCCGCAAACCGTCGGTCACGGCGATTGCGCTGATGCGTTATTTCGAAGAGCGCGGCGTACCGTTCGCGGAAGGCAGCTCGATTTCATACGACAAGCGGGCCAGCAAGCTGATTGTCCGCAACACGATCGAAAATCTGCGCCGGCTCGACGAGCTGCTGCGGCAGTTGGACGGCATCCAGACTCCGTTGGTCATGGTCGAGATCAAAGGCATTGAAATCAGCGAAACCGACATGCAGGAGCTGGGTTTCGACTGGTCGATGGACGTGCTCTCCAAAAACATGACGGCAGATTCCAGCGGCGATATGCAGTTGAACACCGGCGCCGGCCAGGGTTGGGCGTTCGGCGAGGGCGCGAACCGGCTGGTGAATACCCGCAACGGCACCGCCAATGATACGCTTTGGGATATCAACACCGAGTTGATCAACAACATCAACATTTTCCCGGCGCTTTTCGGTTCGCAGAGCATTTTCGGTTCCGACGTCCCGTTCAACCTCTACCTGACGGTGAACGCGCTGAGCCAGAACTCCCGGACGGAGACGCTGGCGGCGCCGAAGGTGATGACCACCAGCGGCAACAAAGCGTCGGTGCAGATGGTCAAGACCTACTGGTTCCCGACCGACTGGGACACCTATGAAATCGACGACGAAGACACCGGCGTGACGATCAAGATCCCGACGCCGACGTTCGAGGAGTATGACGACATCGGCATCAGTTTCGATGTGACTCCGGTGGTGAATCCGGACAACTACACGATTACGCTCGACGTGAACCCGGTGGTCCGGAACTTCCTCGGCAAGGATGAATATCCGATTTACGTGATCGGCCAGCTTTCGCAGTATGTTCCGACCTACAATGCGTCCACGGGGCTGATCGACGGTACCCATCTTCAGATTTCGACGGTGACGAACGTGTTCAACGTCTGGATGCCGATCATCTCCTCGCGCAAACTGCGGGTGAACGTGACGGTTTACGACGGCGAGACCATCGTTCTCGGCGGAATGATCGACAGTACGACCAACAAACGGACGGACAAGTGGCCGATTCTGGGCGACCTGCCGTTCCTCGGCCGATTTTTCCAATCCCAGGCCGAGGATACTGAGCGCAATAATCTGCTGATATTCGTCACCACCCGGCTGGTGAACAACGACGGGATTCCGATTCGGCGGAATCAGCGGAACGGCGCGCCGGATTTCCATCGGTAATTATTAACGCCGGAGGCATAAAGATATGTTGAATAAAGATTCAAGGTTGCTCGGGCTGACCGTTGCGCTCGGCATCGGATGCTTGTCCAGCGTGCAGGCTGCGGAAGCATCGTCGGTTCCGGAGGTCACTCCCGAGATGCAGACTGTCATCAACCGGTACACGGTCGGCAAACAGGCCGTGGAGACCGAGGGCGACGCGCTGTTCAAGGAAGGCAGTCGGCTCCTGATCGAAAAGAAGTTCGACCAGGCCCGCGACTCCTTCATCAAAGCGCAGCGTCTCTTCGAGAAGTTCAGTTCCGATGAGTTCCGCGACCGCGTCGCGGCCTGTCAGCGGATGATCAAGCAGTGCTACATCAGCAAGGCGAAAGAGGCGATGCGCCTCGCCGACGAGCGGGTTCAGGCCCGTGACTTCGAAGAGGCGATCAAGCTTTGCGAGGAAGCGATCAAGTACTGCCCCGAGGAGCGCGCCGC
>Ga0209800_10002204_pt1 | contig 17755 bp, 14 predicted proteins | sample Higcelweek8metaG_FD_187174 | JGI IMG/M metagenome (GOLD analysis project Ga0209800, IMG submission 187174) | Freshwater pond sediment microbial communities from the University of Edinburgh, under environmental carbon perturbations - High... | ecosystem: Environmental > Aquatic > Freshwater >...
GTTGGTATGGATCTTATGTACAGTTGCTTTAAAACAAGTCTGACAGGAAGGTATGCCGGACGAATTTATAAGACCGAATATAATACCGATATCCCTGATGTATATCAAGCAAACTCAAAGAAATGGTTGTGGGACACCAAGTTAACTGCCGACCTGCCCTATAAGTCCAAATACTTTAAAAACCTGCAACTTGCTCTTTCTGTAGAAAATATATTTGATCAGGAATATTACGATTATTCAATTCAAAGAGAACGCAGTTATTTTGCTGAAATCAAAATTGACTGGTAAGCTTCTTATTTTTTAAAGGAGAACTATTATGTTTTTTCTAAAAAGCAGCATCATCTTGGCTATAGTCTGAATTGTCCCATTGACCAATCCATCAGAAGTCAAGGCTGGTGATTATTTCAGGTTCAAACTTCTCTATCAGGGTAAGCCCATTGCAGAATACATCAATGCCACATATGTGGGTTTTTCCACTGAAAATGCCTGGGCATATAGCACCAGAACCGACAACAGAGGAGTTGGAGATATTAAAATTTTAACAGCCGGAATATGGGTTATAAAAGCCAATCTCAAAGCCCCATACCCTGATTCAGAAGAGGCAGATGAATATTCATACACAACCTCTCTGACCTTTGAAGTGCGTTGAAATATTTTTAAAGAAACTAACCACAACAAGCTGCCATTGTAAAGATTTCAATTTTTGTGATGGCAGGATGATCTACCATAGGCATCTCTTATGAAACTCTTTTTACTCCTGTTTTTTTTACCAACCACACTTGTTTTTACATCTTTAACAACATATGCAGAGAAAACCGTACCTATCTACTATTGGCAACTTATTGACCAGGATAGATACATATACCGTTCTGATATGGATCAGCTCAATTGGCGTGACATCAGAAAACAGAGGGAGTTAAGCGAAACTGCAAATCATGATCCGAAATTTTTAAGCCTCAATCTCCTGGATCTAGATAGTGCTATTCATGGTTTGCTGCCTGTAGATGGTAACATGCTGGATAGAGCCATAGCATTGATGCGTGACCCCAATGGAGAGATACAGCAGGTATCTCTATCTGCTATTGCAAACCAACCCCATTTTGTAAAGATCCCTCTTGATGATGATTTGACAGGTCGATATCTGCTTGGTATCCATATCACTTCAGGGGGTCATGATATAGACAAGGATGGAGATCTTGATGCGATTCATATCTGTGCAAAACATATTATTTCCCACTATAGAAATGGAGGGAAGGTGGGCAGTGCATCGGTTATTTTTTTTGATGATGCGCAACAGATGCCATTTGAAATCGCTCCGGCCATTGACACAGCAAAATCAAGGTATGGTGGTGGCATCCAGAGTACCCATAGATCTTACGAAATGATAGTCAGATATATGGATCAACCTCTTGCAGGGACCAAGGTTACCGTGGTTTCAAGTGAGAGCCGATGGCAGAAATCTTTTATTACCGATAGTAAAGGTAGATTCCGGGTTATGCCGACAGATGACCGGCTCATTGCAAAAGAGTGGCAGAACTATTTGTATGTGGCCACCCACCATGATCTGGAACATAACGCCTACTATCTTACAACACTTCCGGTAATGGTATATAAAAATCGCCCTGAATGGAGTTCCAAGGCTATGGGTTTTACATATTGGGCCATCATTGGAAGTGCCCTCTCCCTGTTAATGGTTGTCGGGCTTATCAGAAGAGATAGTTGGTACAACAGCCGTAGCCTGACCATTTTTGAAAATCACAGAATAAAAAAGAACTAACCATGACTATTTCAAAGCTTCGCTGGAGTATATTGATCTCATCTTTTTTCGTCCTGCTTTTTGGTGCCTACCTTGGGCTCTATTTTGGCTATGTTCTTCCAACCTTTTCCTGCTGTTATGTCAGCTCAAGAGCTGGCACCTGTTTTTTACTCACCCTTCAGCAGACCATTGGTGCATTTACATGGGAAAGCATTGTAGTTTTCTTAGAACGGTTTACTTATTTCTCCTTGCTAGTCATTATCATGGGGCGAGGATGGTGTGGCTGGATATGCCCATTGGGCTTTTTTCAGGATCTACTGGATCTTACAAGATATAAACTCGGTATCGGCTCAATACGTTTTTCTAAAAAACTCAGAAACGGGCTCTTATGGATAAAATGGGTTTTTCTTTCAGTGGTACTGATTGTCCCTCTGTGGGTAGCCTTTCCATTTTTCTGTCCCTGCGTTGCTCTGAATTTGGAAATCCCTTACTGCCAGTTATGTCCAGGAAAATATATTCTTCCTCTGTTAGTTGGGAATCCCGATAGAGTTGCGGTAAATTTCAAAAACAACACGAATTTAGTGATGTCAACTCTGGGGTTAACTTTTTCTGCTGCTCTTATCTGGGGTGCTTTTATAAAACGCCGTTTCTGGTGTCTCTTCTGTCCCATGGGGCTGATTATATCCTGGTATCGTAAAATCAGTTTTTTTAAACTGAGAAAAAATGATCTGCAATGCACAAGCTGTGAGATTTGCTACAACACATGCCCCATGGAAATTGAAGAGGTTTATAAATCCAGGGGTAGAGAAGATGTGACTTTCGGGGAGTGTAACTTGTGCCTTAAATGTGTGGAAAATTGTCCTGAAAAGAGTGCTTTGGAGGCGGTCTATCTTGGAAAAACCATTTATCGCTCTTCTTCAATCAATTTTTTTAAAAAACGGGGAATCAAGTCGAGTGTGGATACTTGTAAAATGGTAGAAGTACCACTTCAAATTCAAATTAAGGGTCAGAAACAGAGCTGAAAAACAATACCAGGACGTTATAAAACTTATGAATACCATAGAGACAGATCAGAAGAGAAAAGAACTCTTTTTAAGAAGTGTTGCACGGCACGCAGCTGCTGAACTGGAACAGTTGCGCACAATTCCAAAATCATCACCAGCTTTTGACTATTTTTACGATGTAATGGACGCTATATTTATTCAGAACGATCCAGAGCGAATATTGAACTACTCTCATGAAAAAAAACAGATGATCGGAATCTACTGTATGGTCATTCCAGAAGAGTTGATCTATGCGGCAGGCGCTGTTCCGATCAGGCTCTGCTCAGGCTCTTTTGAAGCATCGCAGATAGGGGAGGATTTTGTCCCAAGGGATGGGTGCCCACTGGTTAAATCTGCCATGGGATTTTCAAGCCAAAGTGGATTAAAGGCATTTGATATGTGTGATGTGGTAGTAATTCCAACCACCTGTGATGCAAAACGTAAACTTGGAGAGGAACTCTCGCTCTTTAAAGAGGTCTGGATGGTTGAACTTCCACACATTAAAAATGCCGATTTCTCCAGGCAGATATGGGTCGAACAGATGTATGCTCTCAAAGCCAGGCTTGAAAAACATGTAAGAACAAGCTGGGCTAAGAACAGAATAACAGCCCAGAGACTCAGCAATGCAATTAAAAATTCGGCAAGGGCACAATCTGAGATACGAAGAGTCATGGCCATCAGAAAATCAACTCAATCAGTGATATGGGGGCGACAGGCCATGACTGTGTTAAATTCATATTTCTATGCGCCAGTAACTGACTGGACAGAGGCCATGGTCCGCCTGAATAATGACCTCTCTGATAAGATTCAGAAAGGTGAAACTGTCTGCCATGAAAAAAGCCCCAGGATTTTAATTGCTGGCAGTCCTGGAATTTTTCCAAATTTAAAGATTCCCGGGATAGTAGAGGAGATGGGAGGAGTTGTTGTTAATGATGAATCTTGCGCAGGGGAGAGATATCTCTATGACCCTGTCGGAAATACTGAAAATAACCTAAGAGATCAGATGAACTCTATTGCGTCACGATATATGGCTCCTTGTGTCTGCCCTTCATTTACACCTAACAGTGACCGTCTCTTCATGATAAAAAAAATGGTTGCAGAGTATGCTGTGGATGGAATTTTATATCATGTATTAAAAGGGTGTGTAATTTATGATTTTGAAGTCCACCGTGTGGAAGATGTTCTCAAAGAGAGTGGACAGCCTCTGTTGAGAATAGAAACCGATTATAACCCTGAGGATGTGGAGCAGCTCAGAACAAGAGTTGAGGCATTTATTGAGATGTTAAAAGCCAGAAAAAAAAACAGGAACTCAACCACTCCCATCTCTTAGTAGATAGGACTCTTACCAATTTTTGAAAAAGTTGAACTGGAACTGAAAATGGAAAATTATTTTGTGGGAATCGATGCTGGTTCCACATACATTAAAATCGCCTTCATAGATACAGAGAGTACTCTTGCAGGGTATGACCATAAACCTACAGGGATAGACGCCAATGGTACCACAAAAAACATGATAGAAGCCATCTGTGCTGAAAAAGGAATCAATAGCGCTCAAATCAAGAGCATCATGGCTACAGGTTACAGCCGCCGCAATATAGAAATTGCCAGAAGCACTGTGACAGAAATAAAGGCACATGGGGCAGGTGCCATCTGGGCAGCACCTCAGGATATATCCATACGTACGGTAATTGATATAGGGGGGCAGGATAGTAAAATAATAGTGATGGATAAAAATGGAGAGATCTTGAATTTTGCCATGAACGATAAATGCGCAGCAGGAACCGGTAGATTCCTGGAATCACTTGCTAGGGTTCTAGAGCTTGACATTGACCAACTTGGTCCAATGTCACTCAACTCCAATATGCCACTTAGTATAAACAGTACATGTGTGGTATTTGCAGAGTCAGAAGTGATATCCCTTGTGGCCAGAAAAAAGAGCAGAGAAGATATAGTTGCTGGAATTCACCGTTCTCTTTCCAAACGGATCACTGGAATGGCCCGCAAAGCTGGTGCCATACCAGAAATACTGCTGACTGGAGGCGGAGGCCTCAACAAGGGTATTGCCAAAGCGTTGGAAGAGGAACTCTTCATGGAGATACATCTTCCAACTTACCCCCAGCTTAACGGTGCAATAGGTGCCGCACTGCTTGGAAAACTTGAGATATAGTTATCACAATGGATCTGTATTTTTTTAAAAAGTGGGTTGCATAGACTCAGAACCGACATTGAGCAGTTGAATTTTCTGAAAAAAAGAATATGCTGATCTCCAATTTGAATCATACAAGATGATATCTACATGAACCACAGGATAAAAAACAGATAATGATTATAGTTACAGATCTCAGTAAAAGATATAGGACAGTTCATGCCCTAAAGGATGTCAACCTCCACGTAAAACCAGGAGAACTCTTTGCCTACCTTGGCCCCAACGGGGCTGGTAAGAGCACCACAATCAGGATTCTTACCGGCCTTACCCAACCCACAGCAGGCACAGTAACCCTGAACGGCTTTGATCTTAAAAACAGCAGTATCAAGAGCCGTCAGCAGTGCGGCCTTGTGCCACAGTCAATAAACCTGGATCAGGAACTCTCTGTATATGAAAACCTGACCATTCACGGACTTCTCTTCAGAATGACAAGAGAAGAGAGGGATCATAAGATTGATGAGCTTTTAGATTACGTGGATCTGAGTGCCAGAGAGCAGAGCCTTGTAAAGGAACTCTCAGGAGGGATGAAACGTCGGCTGATGATTGCAAGGGCTCTCATGCACTCACCCTCTGTCCTCTTTCTGGATGAACCAACTGTGGGGCTTGATGCTGGTATGCGTCGTAAGATATGGGCTCTGATCAAAAAGATCCAGCAGAAGGGCACTACCATATTTCTCACCACCCACTACATTGAGGAGGCGGAGTTTCTTGCTGACAGGGTTGCCTTTCTTGATAAAGGCGCAATCGTTGTGGTGGATACTCCGGCAAACCTGATGGCTACTCTTGGAACCTGGGCCTTGGATCGTCTTATAGAGGATAAGATGGAGCCTCTCTACTTCAATGAGAGAGAGGATGCCAACCAATACATTGCCACCCACAAGGAGAGCTTTACCCTCCGCCGTGTAAACCTTGAAGATGCTTTTCTCTCAATGACAGGAAAAAAAGTCAAATGATTCACTCTCTACTTGCCGTCTACTACAGGGAGATGCTGATAATGCGGCGGCGTCTTACCCGCCTGATCCCATCCTGGTCTGTCTCACCTCTTCTCTATCTGATCGCCTTTGGGTATGCCATGGGGAAAAATGTGGCTATTGATGGCCACTCCTACATGGAGTTTCTCATTCCCGGCCTGATCGCCATGAACAGTATGACTCAGTCATTTGCCATTGCAAGTGAGATCAACATTGCAAGGTTCTACTGGCACATATTTGAGGAGATCCAGGCAGCTCCTGTCAGTGACTTTTCATATGTGGCAGGAGAGGTGCTTGCAGGCATGACCAGAGCGCTGCTCTCTACCTGCGTGATTCTGATTCTCGGGCTTCTGTTCGGGGTTGTTCTATCATGCAATCTGATGTTCTGGCTTGGCGTTCTGCTCAACAGTTTTGTCTTTGCATCCCTTGCTGTCGGGCTTGCCATGCTTGTGAAGTCTCATGGAGATCAGGTGCTGCTGACAAGTTTTGTCATCACCCCCATGGCTTTTTTAGGGGGCACATTTTTTCCGCTTGAGAATTTCCCCTCCTGGGGTCAGACTCTTATCCATCTGTTGCCCCTTACCCATGCTGCCAAAGCGATCAGAGCTGCATCGTTAGGTAGTACCCCTCCACTATTCTCATATACAGTGCTTGCTGTTACAGGGTCTATATTTTTTGCCATCTCTGTTTTGTGTGTAAAACGGGCAAAGGATTAAAATGTCCGCCACAGACAATAACTTGGGGCTTAAGAAATCACCAATGCTCAACCCCTACCCTTCAAAATTCAGGTTGACATATGCCAATAATTCAGTTAATCCTAACCCCGATTGTTCAGGTGCTTTAAAAAAGTCTGCTTGATAGACTTTTAACAAGAGCCTAATAGGGAATCCCGTGCAAATCGGGAGCGAGCCCGTCGCTGTAACCGGGGACGAACGCAGCATTAATGTCACTGATCTTTTTTACGGATCGGGAAGGCGCTGCAAGTAGAGTGAACCGGAAGTCAGAAGACCTGCCTGAACATAGCACTACTATAGGCTTACGGACAGAGCCATGTGCACTGCATTCGATGGATAAAAAGGGAATCCCCGAATCGAGATCTTTTCGATTCGGGGATTTTTGTTTTTAAGGGGTATCTTTTCTCAAAGGTACCCCAATCAGAGGATTATCAACGTTAAAGGGGGGAAAGTGGTGGAGTTTAAAAGCCTGTTTCTGGGTATTCTGTTTTCTGTTGGTATTTTCAGTATTAAAGCTGGAGTTGGTTTGTACTACCGCCTTAACCGGGAGTCAGCTCTTGATCTGACAGACCGGTCAGATAAGTTCTTGGGGGTATCTCTGGGATTTGTTTTTCTGTATGGCATTCTGTTTGCCGGAGTAGCAGTCGGGGTGAGCTATCTGGACATTGAGACGGAATTTCAGCAGATCCAGAGCTTTCTTAAGAGCGGGATGGTGATCCATCTTATTATTGCCTGCCTCATGCTGGTATGGGGCGTTCTGCTTCTTAAATCCAGCAGAACGAAATCATGCGGTTCACTCTGCCTCAATGGAGAAGTGATGCAACAGCAGCGCCAGAGCGCAGGGTGGCTTGCACTGGTGCTGCCATGCCCTGTCTGCATCACTGTGATCGGGATCTCTGAAGCTTTTATACTTGCTCTTTTTCCTGGGAGTGCTGTCTGGTCAGTGGTTATATTCTATCTGTCGTTCATCACTTTAAGCTTTCTTACAGTTTTTCTTATGGGCAGATCAGTAAGATTGATCAGCAGATCGCCGGAAGCGCTGCTTGGATATGCCATGACCATCATCTCTTCATATTTTCTGCTCTCCATAATCATCATGCCTCAGTTTTCAGGAGTTGAGGAGATCGCAAGGCTTGCCGCAGGTGGTGGCAGCGACAGTGAGAGTACTGCCACTCTGGCACTCTTTCCGATCGCTGTCGGGGTAGGTGCTGCACTCTTTACAGCAGGATATCTGCATATGCAGAGAAAAATTGTCCGTTATCTGCCACACATATAACCATAAAATTCATCTAAAACTGGAGAGATTCATGATCGACATCGGTTCACTTCTAAGCACCATCATCTACCTTATTTCCTCTTCTCTGCTCTACCCGACACTCTTTCTTCTGGTTGCCGGATTTCTGTTCACTGTCATATACGCCGGGGCATTCTCTGCTGAGTGGCTTGAAAGAGCCAGATTAAAACGGTGTCCAGCAGGAGAACTTCCAGATCTTATTGTCAACAGCAGCTCTGCAGGCAGCAGTAGTGGCAAAGAGAACAGTGAAGAGAAACACGCTTCTATCCTGCCTCATCGAGTCAGAAATCATATTGCCCAGCTTCGACTCATTCTTAAAGGAGATAAGCACAGTGATGCACAGATTGAGAACCTGGTTCAGGAGTCAACTCTTAACTGGTGGAAATCAATGGACAGGCTGCGTATCATGGTTCGCCTGGGGCCATCTCTTGGTCTTATGGGAACCCTTATTCCCATGGGCACAGGATTGGCATCTCTTGGTACCGGAGATATGGCGCGCCTCTCTTCTGACCTTGTGATTGCATTTACAACAACTGTTGTAGGTCTTGCCATCGGCATGACAGCTTACTGTATCTACACAATAAAGCGCCGCTGGATTGAGGAGGATATAAAGAACATGGAGCTTGCAACAGAACTGCTCACTTCTGAACTGCCTGATATAGAACTTGCGGCAGTTGCAAAGGAGTCCGGGCGGCCATGAGATATTTTACCAGAAGGAGAGGCAGTGCAGGGGGAGGCATGACAAGGGCTTATGGAGAGCAGGCTTTCACAGACGAAGACCCGATGAACGGAGTTGCCAATCTTTTTGATGTAGGGCTGGTATTTATTGTCGGGTTGATTCTCATGATCTTTTCAACTTACAGGATTCAGGATCTGTTCAGCCAGGAGAGCAAGTTAACCATAATGAAGCAGAGTAAAGATGGAGAGCTTGAGATCATAAGAAAAGATGGCAGAAAAATCAGTGCTGTCAAAGTGACAAAGCAGACAGCGAAAGGTCAGGGAACACGTCTTGGTGTGGCTTACAAGCTTGAAGATGGCTCTATGGTCTATGTGCCTGAATAGATATCTCAGGTAGCTAGAGCACTCTTTTTTTAAAGTAAACCGCTTCTGTTTTTAAAATCGTAAATTGATGGTTAAAGGAGCCATAAAATGGGTAGATGGATAGATGTTTTCAGCTCTAAAACAGATAAATTAAACTCTAAAACAGATCATTTCAGCTTTAGGATAGATAATTTCAGCTTTAAATTTGTATCAATATCTCTTGTGCTGGCCCTCTTTAGCGCAGTTGCAGCCAGAGAGACCATAGCTGTGGAAGATAAGGCAGCTTCCATGACACTTGAAACAATGACTGTCACTGCCGAGCGTTTTCCAGTTCAGGAGAAGGAGAGTTCAAGGTTTGTGACAGTGATAACCTCAGAGGAGTTGAAAGAGAGCGGCGCTGTCAACCTAATGGATGCGTTGAAACGCTCTGGTGGGTTTGCCTACAAGGCTTACGGCCCGCTCGGGACAAGTCATGGCGGAATGAACAGCACTCTTGCCATCCGCGGAGTAAAGGATGGTGAGTTGATCCTTATCAATGGTGTCCCTATTCAGGGAGCAGCAGGTCACGCCTATGACCTTAACACCATCCCTGTTGAGCAGATCGAGAGGGTAGAGGTACTAAAAGGTGCAGCCTCCACAATATACGGCGCAGATGCCATGTCTGGGGTTATCAATATCATCACAAAAAGGGCAGTCAGATCAGATAAGGGCAGATCTGTGAAGATAGCTGGTGAAGCTGGCACTGAATCATATCAGAACCACACTCTGTCCGCATCCTCATCAGGTGTCAACATCGGAGTAAATTATCAGCATCTTGGTGAGCAGAGTGAAGTCTCCAGAAGCTATTCAAAAAAATACCGTTACGATACTGATGCCACAGAGCGATACTCTCTTAACTTGAATACCGCTCCGTTGGAGAATCTCTATTTTGACTATCTGGGTTCGTTCAATGAGACAGGTTTTAAAAAAGTATATGACGATACAACTAAATCCTATGAGGGGACTGATCAGGAGCAGACAAAACACTTTGCAGATTTCCGGTTTGAAACCAGCGATTTCAGAGCAAAGATGTTTGGCTCTTATGACATCATGCGCCGCTCTGAATATACATCATCAGATCCAGATGATGATAATCGCAATTACAATGCGGGTGCAGAGGGAGATTACAGGTTTGATATCTCAGATTGGGGATTCACAACCGGAGTGAGTGCCATACATCGTGGTGCAGACTACTCAAATCAGTATGGAGAGCACCACCGTAATGACACCGCCCTTTTCATGGAGATGAAGAGATCTTTTTTTGATACTCTGACTGCAACAGCAGGGGTGAGAGAGCAGTTTATTGATGGTGAATCTGGAACATCAGACTATGACCGCTTTCTTCCAAGCCTCGGGTTGAACTACAAGGTAGATGAAGCGCTCAACCTGTTTGCAAATACAGGAAAGGCGTTCCGTGCCCCGACATTCAACAACCTCTACTATGAGAGTTCATTTATGGTGGGAAATCCTGATCTGGAACCTGAAGAGGGGTGGACTTACGAGGCTGGCATCAAGTATGATATGGATATGGTACGCCTGAGGCTTGCCGGTTTTTATATGGATTATGAGAACAAGATAGAGATTGACCGCTCACAAGGCTATCCTCAGACCTATTTCAATGCAGGAGACTATAAGTCAACCGGAGTTGAGTGGGAGTTCGGGCTCTCTCCATTTTTCTACCAGAGAGGTCAGAGTGGATCTGAGAGTGGAGGAGCTGCATGGCAGCAGGAGATCTGGCTATATACTGCCGGATACTGGGCAGACCCGACAGCTGAAGATACTGATGGAGTCGAGTATCAGTCTGGACCAAAATTTCAGAACAGCGTTGGCATCTCATACCTTACTGACCCTATGACTCTTGATCTGAACTGTCAGATACTCACCTCAAGAGAGAGAAATCTTGACAGCTATGCAGCGTTCAATTTTTACGGTAAGGTGAGAGCCTGGATAGGGTATGTCACCTTTGGAGTTGATAATATCTTTGATGAGGATGTTCAGGTTACAGGAGATCTGAGCGAAGATGCATCCAACCTCTATGTGTATGAGGATTTAGGAAGGCTGGTCAAGGTGGGTTATGAAATCACCTTCTGAATTGTTGCAGCTATCTTCGACTGTGACAGTATCAGCTGCTCTGATATCTCTGGCTGGGAGAGTCTCAACTGCTCTGATCTCTCTGGCTGGGAGAGTCTCAACTGCTCTGATCTCTCTTGCTGTCCTGATCTTGATGATGAACTCAGCCTCTGCTCTGGCAGGCCCCAACCTGCAACAGCAGGAGAGCAGGCAGAGAGTTGGCTTTTTTGTGGGTGATGTTGATGCCTACACCTGTTTGAAGGCTCTGGAAAAGGCATCACAATTTACAGAGATAGCGCAGAATCTTGAGATAAAGATATTCACGGAAGAGAGCATCAAGGGTGTTGATACAGAGAATAGTGGTGCTACTGTGGGGAAAGGCGGGAGAACCGGATCGACTGAGGCAGCAGAGTTTATCCGCCTCATGGATCTGGCTGTAGTGGATATCATGCCTCCAAAGCCTGCTGACTGGCTTTTAGAGAACCGCTCTCTTCTGAAAACATCTGCAAAGATCTATGCTGTGAGAAGCTCAAGCCACAATCAGGATTTTTTAGATGCTGGCTTTATAATGGATCAGACCGTCAGGAGATATTTCAGCTTTACATCTTCTGAGAATATATCAAATCTTATCCGTTTTTTAGCCTTTAGGGATTTAGGAATTGTTAATAATAAGTCAAAAATCCCAACACCAATAGCTCCTCCAGAAAACGCCCTTTATCACCCTGACGCACCAAAATTATTTTCTGACATTGACGAGTATGTCAAATGGTATAAAGATTCAGGCCATTTCAAAGAAGCTGTTCAAGAACCTATCAAGCAACAAGAAGCTGGCAGAGGGTTGTGGAATCTTTCAATAATTTTTCCAACTTACGCAATAGATGGCAAAAATGAGCCTTTAGATGCCTTGATTCATGCTTACGAAAAGCAGGGCATCAACACCATAACATGGTTCAGGGAGATGAGAGATAGAGACAGAAATCTCTCAGCACTCCTATCAAAAGAGCCTCTGGCAACTGCTCTTGGTTCAATTACAGGTTTTGATTTCAAATTCTCCTCAACGCTCACACCCGGACTTGCAGATATTCTTAAAAAGGCAGATGTCCCTCTGTTCAATGCGCAGTACCTCTTTTTCAGCACAAGAGATGAGTGGCTCTCCTCACCTCAAGGGGTCTCTCCGGCAGATATCACCATGCAGTTCTCCACCCCTGAACTATCTGGATTGGTTGAACCTACTGTTATCGGGGTCAAGGAGAGGGTTATACCGGCAGTTGGCGACAGAGCAGCCACCCAGGCTCCATCTAACTATATCTATACTCCGGTAGTGGAACATATAGAGACTCTTGCGAAACGGGCAGCCAGATGGCACGCTCTGAAGAAAAAAGCCAATGCAGATAAGAAGGTGGTTCTGATCTACTACAACCATGGGGCGGGAAAACAGAATATCGGAGCATCTTACCTCAATGTCTTCAAAAGTATAGATACTATTATCAAGAACCTTAAAGAGGCAGGTTACAGGGTCGATGGTGATGGGAAAGAGCCGGAAGGGGCCACTCAGAAGAGAGCCGGTCCGGAGCTGACCGAAGAGAAGATAAAGGATCTTCTGCTGAAATCCGGCAGAAATATAGGATCATGGGCACCTGGTGAACTTGATGCTCTTATTGCACAGGGCAATGCATCATTTATCAATATGGCCGATTATGAGCAATGGCTCTTAAATACTCCATTGGAGTTCAGGCAGGCAGTTGAGAAGGATTGGGGCAAGCCGGAGGAGAGTAAAATAATGGTGAAAGATGGGAAGTTTGTCATCCCCTGTATCACCCTTGGTAACCTGATACTTGTACCTCAACCTGTCAGGGGCTGGAGCGATGATGCAGAGAAGCTCTACCACAGCACAGTGCTTCAGCCTCACCACCAGTATGTGGCATTCTATCTGTGGCTTCAGAATCAGATCCATCCTGATGCAATGATAAGCCTTGGAACTCATGGCACTCATGAGTGGCTTCCGGGCAAAGAGGCAGGGCTTACATGGAGATGTACCCCTGAGGTTCTGATCGGAGATATTCCAAACCTCTATCCATACATTGTTGATGATGTGGGAGAGGGGATTCAGGCAAAACGGAGAGGAAGAGGTGTTGTTATTGACCATGCAGTTCCACCTTTCAGGCAGGGTGGAGATTATGGAGAGTACTCTCAGCTTGCAGCACTCATCAGTGAGTATGAATCTTCAGGATCAGACAAGATCCGCTCCTCAAAGCTGGAACGGATAGAGAAGATGGTTGTCAAGCTTGGTCTTGACAGAGATCTTGAACTCTCATCCTCTGATAGAGGATCTTCCGGTAGAGTCAATGGCGACAGCTCTTTTATGAAATATGCCATAAAAGAAGATGATCTGGAGAAGATTGAACACTATCTTCTGACTCTGAAAACCGAAATGGTGCCTTATGGTCTGCACACCTTCGGGGTCTCGCCATCAGGTGAAGGGCTTATAGAGACTGCAAAAGCGATCAGTTCGCGCTCTTCTGAACCGGTTGAGAGCGTTGATGGCAAGGGTAAACCGGAACAGTCAGCCCAATTTTACCAGAAACAGCTTTCAGCCTGCGGCCCATCGGAGATGGCAAGTCTGATAAGGGGACTTTCAGGCGGTTATATCCCGTCAGGAGCTGGAAACGACCCGATCAGAAATCCTGAGAGTCTGCCAACCGGCAGGAATTTTTACGGATTTGACCCTGAAAAGACCCCATCAAAAGAGGCGTGGGAGAGTGGGAAAAAGGCGGCTCTGGATATAGTTGAGACTTATCAGAAAAAACATGAAGGAAAATACCCTGAAGAGGTCGGGGTGATTCTCTGGTCAGTTGAGACGATCCGGGATGAGGGTACCAACGTGAGCACTGCGCTCTATCTCATGGGAATGGCACCGGTGTGGGATCACCGTGATAAGGTGAAAGGCGTTGTGCCGATTCCAGGTTCAGAGCTGAACCGCCCAAGAATTGATGTTCTGCTTCAGATGTCAGGGCTCTTCAGAGACGCTTTTCCAACAGTTGCCCTGCTTCTGGACAGAGCTGTCAGAGAGGCTGCAACTCTGACAGATATTGAGAACTATCTTAGCAGACACTCAGCAGCAATTGAGCAGTCACTTATAAAAGAGGGGCACTCCAGAGAGGAGGCAAAGAGGCTCTCCCTGGTCAGACTCTTCAGCGCACCGCCCGGAGCCTATGGTACAAAGGTTGATGATATGGCCGGGGCAAGCGGAATGTGGGAAAAAGATGATATTGTTGCTGAGAACGGGTTTATCCAGATGCAGTCATTTGGCTACTCATCAGATATGTGGGGAGAAAAGGCAACCCCTGTTTATCGCAAACATCTTAAGAAGGTTGATGCCACAGTTCACACTATCTCATCAAACCTTTACGGAACCATGGATAATGATGATATGTTCCAGTATTTAGGCGGACTTTCAATGGCAGTCAGAAAAGAGTCAGGTAGAGATCCTGATCTCTTTGTCTCAATGCAGAGAAACAGGGGGCAGGGTCATATTGAATCAATTGCCACAACTCTGGGACAGGAGCTTCGTTCCCGTTATCTTAACCCCAAATGGATAGAGGGTATGAAAAAAGAGTCTTATGCAGGAGCAAGGGAGATGGCAGAGTTCATGGAGAACATGTGGGGATGGCAGGTTACAACCCCAGAGGCTGTGGATGACGCAAAGTGGCAGGAGACCTTTGAGGTCTATGTTGAAGATAAGTATGGCCTTGAGATAAAAGAGTTCTTTAATAAAGAGAACCCCTGGGCATATCAATCCATGACAGCAAGGATGGTTGAGTCTATCCGTAAAAAATACTGGGATGCAGATGAGAAGATAACAAGAAAACTTGCTGCTGAATATGCTCTGAATGTTGTTGAAAAGGGTGTTGCCTGCTGCGACCACACCTGTAACAACCCCATGCTGAACCAGATGGTGGTCAATATTATCTCAATTCCCGGGGTGTTATCTCCTGAAATTGTGGAGAAGTTCACCATTGCAATTGAGAAGGCAACAGGAATCTCTTTGGCCAGGCAGGTTGAAGATAGAGCAAAACTCCTTGAATCCATGGCTAAAAGCAGCAGCAAAGAGACTCCTCTCAAGCCAGATATGGCTCAAGAGAGTACTCCTCAGAAGGATAACAGGAGAGCAGAGATTGGTGAGAGTAAAGAGTTATCAGAGAGTAAGATATCAGAGAAGAGATCAACAGAGCCGGAGAAGAGCAAGGAGATCTCTGATGCGGTAGAGGGGTATAAGATGGAGGAGATAAAGTCGGAAGATAGAGAGAGTCAGGTGACAACCTCTGGTGTCCAATGGTTTGCCGCCCTTTTTATCCTGCTGATCATCACTCTTTTTGTAATAGGAGCCCAGAGTAAGGAGAGATATCTATGACAATAGCGATTGTGATAGCTGCTTTTGGCACGACAACTGACGCTCAGAAGACCTACTCTTTCATGGATCACTGTTTCAAGGGGCGCTTTCCTGACCATGAGATAAGGTGGGCATTCTCATCCCGTATGGTTAAGGAGCACCTAAGAAAGCGGTCAGAAGTCAATCTTCAGAGCCCTACAGAGGTGCTAGAAGCGCTCTATTCTCAGGGTCACTCATGGGCTGTTGTGCAGTCTCTCCATATTATCAATGGTCATGAACTCTACCGCCTTGTCGAAGAGGTGAAGAGCTTACCCATCAGAACCTCCATCGGGTTACCTCTTCTTACATCCTATCCTGATTACTCATCTGTGGCAGAGGCGATGAGTCTGAAGTATGGTCACCATATGACACAGGAGAAGGCTTTGGTTCTGGTTGGCCATGGCACTGACCATCCTGCATGGTCATCATACCTGGCATTTGAGTCCATTCTGAGGCAGACAGCAGGTGGCCAGATTGCAGCTCCAGATCATAATAGTGATAGACCAGTTCTCAATCAGCCATCAGCTCTTAGCTATACAGAAGAGAAACCGCGCATATTTGTGGGGTTGATTGAGGAGGAGCCTTCACAATCTCAGGTTATTGAGGCTGTGGTCAGATCAGGTGCTAAAAAGGTCTATCTGGTACCATTTACATTGGTGGCTGGAGTCCATTTCAAGGAGGATATTGCTGGCAGTGAAGAGTCATGGAGAGCAGCTTTTGAGGAAGCGGGATTGACAGTAGAGATTGAGAGCAGAGGGATTGGGTATCAGGAGGCTGTTGTTGATATATTTATGGATCACATTCAGGATGCGCTTTTGGTAATCCCTGATTGATAAAACTCGATGGGCGAGTAAAAAAAAGCAGTTTAAAAATCGATTTAGGAGAGGCTAAGATGAAAAGCAGTACGGTTATGAAGATCAACAGAGGAAGGCAGGAGAGTGAAGTTGAGAAATGTCAGATTGTCAGAAAGAGCGTTATTTTTATTATGGCAATGATTTTCACCTTTATTGCTTCTGGTGCTGCACTGGCAAAGCATGGTGAAAAGAGAGAGGTTAAAAAAGGTATTCTTCTTGTGGCATTTGGCTCAAGTGAAGAGAGCGCACAGGTCTCTTTTGCAAACATTGATAAAAAAGTGAAGGGAGCTTTTCCTGGAACTCCGGTTTACTGGGCTTACACATCACACATCATCAGAAATAAACTTGCAGCACAGGGGAGAGTTCTTGATGCACCTGAAGTTGCTCTGGCAAAGATGCGTGCAGAGGGGTTTACCCATGTTGCTGTTCAGAGCCTTCACACAATCCTTGGCGAAGAGTATGAGGATCTTAAGATGATGGTGGATGCTTTCAGCCATATGGGTGGGTTTGAAAAAATCATGCTGGGTTACCCGATGATGTCAACTCAAGAGGACATGGTACGGGTGGTTGATGCTATTTTCAAAAATATCCCCAAAGAGAGAAAGGCAAATGAGGCTGTTGTTCTGATGGGTCATGGAACACCACACCCCTCCAACGCATTTTATGCTGCTTTGATGTTCCAGTTGCAGCTTAAAGACCACAATATCTTTGTCGGAACTGTTGAGGGTTATCCTGGAATTGAGGATATCAAGGCGTTGCTGCTGAAATCAAAGATTAAGAGAGCGTACCTGATGCCATTTATGTCAGTTGCAGGAGATCATGCCAAGAACGATATGGCAGGTGATGAAGATGACTCCTGGAGATCCATTCTTACAAAAGCAGGGATAAAGTGTGAGGTGATCTTGAAAGGTAGTGCTGAATATGATGAGTTTGTCAATATCTGGGTTGACCACCTTAAAGTTGTAATGAACCACTTTTAAAAAAAGAGAAATAGAGCAGCAGATTTTTTTGGTTGTCTGAATAAGGATGGATAGGTTAAAGTGAAAGCTCAGGGCTTATAGCTCCTGAGCTTTCACTATTTGGAACAGTCTTAGAAGAAGTTGCTGTTGATACAAGTCATAAGTGACGACACCGTAATAGTAGAGCCTATGGTTAAAACCTGACGCTATCTGCTTGTTTCAGTTGCTCTCCACGGACTTATATTGGGGCTGGTATAGTTTTCCAGATAAGTAAATTGGCAAAAAATATTTTTTGGAACTATGCCGCCGTGGGGCTGAAGCCCTCGGCTAACCCATAAAGGAAGCCCCCTTAAGGGGGC
>Ga0209800_10002209_pt1 | contig 17740 bp, 16 predicted proteins | sample Higcelweek8metaG_FD_187174 | JGI IMG/M metagenome (GOLD analysis project Ga0209800, IMG submission 187174) | Freshwater pond sediment microbial communities from the University of Edinburgh, under environmental carbon perturbations - High... | ecosystem: Environmental > Aquatic > Freshwater >...
CATGGGCAACACCGTCGTTGTTATCGAGCACAATCTTGATGTCATCAAAAATGCCGATTGGATCATTGATATGGGGCCCGAGGGTGGTCAAAAAGGTGGTCATGTCGTCGCCCAGGGTACAGTTGCCGACATTATCGCCTGCAAAAAATCCTACACCGGCCAATATCTCAAAAAAGTCATGGTTCAAAATAGCTAAAATCATACTATGATTGAACTTCAACATCTTCCCACCACTCCCGGTTGTTACCTTTATCGAAACTCAGCCGGAGAAATAATTTATGTCGGCAAAGCCGTTAATTTAAAAAAACGGATCACCCAATATTTTCAGCGAGACGATGCTCTCGGACCCAAAACCAGCGCTCTTGTTTCCCAAATAGCCTCAGTCGAAACCACTCAAGTTGACTCCGAAATCCAGGCGTTGATTCTCGAAGCCTCGCTCATAAAAAAATATAAACCAAAATACAATTCACTTCTCAAAGACGACCGCAGTTATCTGTATATTTGTATCAGTCGTGATTCCATCCCCCGGGTCTTCTCTGCCCGTTTTTCTCAGCTAATCAGCACCGACACTATTTATGGCCCCTTCCCCAACGGTTCAGCTGTCAATTCACTTCTCAAAACTCTCCGTCGCATTTTTCCCTATCGCAGTCTAATCAAGCATCCTAAAACCAAATGTCTCTATTGTCATCTGGGTTTGTGTCCCGGCCCAAATCCAGAGCCAAAAACTTATCGCCAAAACATAGGCAAATTAAAAAAAGTACTTTCCGGTCGCATCACCTCTTTGCAACGCCAATTAACCACCGAGATGAAAGCCTCCTCCAAAAATGAAAACTACGAACAGGCACTAGTGCTAAGGTATCAGCTAGAATCGATCAACTATGTCGTTTCTGGCTGGTCAGCACTCAACAAGTTTTACCAACGAGTAGATTTGCCCGAGGATATTCAGAGTTCTGCCATTCAGGAATTAATGACCACTCTCGGTCCCTATTTTCATCTGGCAAAAATCGACCGCATCGAATGTTTTGACATTTCCCAAATGGGCGTCAAGCATTTTGTTGGCTCCATGTCGGTCTACCAGAATGGTCACCTCGATAAATCTCAGTACCGCCAATTTAAAATCAGCACCAAAGTCACTCCCGACGATCAGTTTATGATCAAAGAGGTGGTTTGGCGTCGTCTCCGCCATCCCGAATGGGGGACTCCCGATCTAATTCTCGTTGATGGTGGTAAACCCCAGGTTTCAGCAGCTGAAGGGGCGGCGCTGGCGCACACCCGAAATAATCACCTCCCCATCATTGGTCTGGCCAAAAAATTTGAAACCATTGTCATCAGAATTGATTCAGATTGGATCGAAATCAATCTTCCTCTCCGCTCCAATGCTCTCCGCCTCCTCCAATCACTTCGCGACGAAGCTCATCGTTTTGCTAATCGCTATCGCCAAAAGCTTATGTCAAAATCATTACATGAAAACTAGCCTCATTATTCCCGCCTTCAACGAGCAAAATTATATCGGCCAACTGCTTCAATCTGTCGCCACCCAAACTCTAATTCCAAATGAAGTTATTCTCTGCGACAATGGTTCAACCGATAATACCGTTGCCATCGCTACTCAATTTCTAGATCGCCTGCCTCTAAAAATCATTTCCGAGCCCAAAAAGGGGATTATCCCCGCCATCGAAACAGCCTGGAAATCAGCCACCGGCGACCTAATTCTTCGCACTGATGCCGATTGTATTTTACCTCCCCGGTGGGTCCAAAACTACGTTAATCACTACCAACAAAACCCCTCCCTCTCAGCTTGCGGTGGCAGTTTTCAAGCCTCCGACGGTCACTGGTTTTTCCGATTAATTACTCCCATCGCCTCAGATCTAAATCGAATTTTTTTACATTTTATCCGTGGCTATCGAATTTTATATGGAGGCAATTGCTCATTCAAAAAATCGGCTCTAATCCAAATCAATGGCTATTCCACCTCAGAGGCCACCCGACAAGACGATCTTCTAATCAGTCAAAAATTACATCAGCATCATCTGTCCTATCGCTTTTTTGCTGACGTTCGCAATTACACCTCCACCCGCCGGTTTTGTAGTCCAAAAAGCACCCTCCTCTATTTATTAAGTGGTCTAACTCCCCGTACCTATCAGGAAAAGTCTAGCTAATATTCAGCAGTTCCTTCATTCTGGCCAAAGCCTCCTTGTGCTCCTGTCTCTCAAAATGTTCTCTGGCTGGTTCCAATTTATTGATAATCCATTCTGCCAGGGCATTTTTTAAATCAAGGGGAAATAATTTTTCAGATTCGTAATCAGCCTCCACATCGGCATATTTAGTATATGTCAAATTTCCGCCAAACTTCTCCGGCCTCTCAATCCTAAACTCACCCTCTTCCTCTCCCCAAAAAACCAAAGTTTTTACCCAATTTAGCAGGGGATTAAACTCGACTACTTTTGGCGGACCGTAAGCTTTTTTAATTTTGTTACGAATTTCATCAGGGGTATCATGGACAAAAATAGCACTATTTGGTTTAGACTTGCTCATCTTTAATGATTCTTCAATCGTAATTTCTTCACTATTTTCTTGTAGCAATTTATCACCATTTTCAAGTAATAGTGAGCCATTATTTCCACCCTCAGGTCCTGTTAATCCGGCAATCAAATTTTGATGAATCGCCACTGGTGTTTGATGTTCTCCTGATATTTTTTTAATTGCGTCTCTGGCAATCACATGGGCCTTTCTTTGATCCATTCCGGCATGAGCCAGGTTAATGTCCATGGTCACAATATCAGCTACTTGAAGTGGGGGATAAAAAAGGGTCGACATACTCACGTCTGTTCCCAGTTTTTTGCCCATTATTGATATGCTTCTCAAATTTCTGGACAAAGTCACCTGTTTTCCAATTTCCATAAAGTTTTGCCAATGAATCGGATTTTTTTCATACAAATCCTTTCCACTCACAAATTCCACTTCACTTTCGTCCACACCAAAACATTTTAATGAGGCTATCAGTGCTTGTTTAAAATAATTTTCCGATGCCCAGCGAATATCCTCCCATTTTCCACCAAGCTTATTGTTTAAAAAGCTGTGAAAATCAGCCAAAAATATTTTACATTTCACTCCGGCCTTAATAAAATCGGCAATTTTTCCCATCGACATCAAGCCGGTTCCCAGATGGACTAATCCCGATATCTCAAAACCAATATAATGATTGATTGGTTTCCCACTCTCAATTAAAGCTTTTAGATCTTCTTCCGTCAACACCTCTTGGCAGTTACGGGTGATCAATTTCATCTTTTCTTCTGTTGTCATAGTTCAATTATAAACTAATAATAAATTTAACTATTGTTTCTGATAATTTGTTTAAGGAATTTATATCAACCCACTCATGGTTACTGTGAGCTCCGCCACCTTTTACCGAAGTTACGATTATTGGTATTTTCAATTCATTCCACAAAAATCGAGCATCAGACGCTCCATTCTCAACCATAAATCCTACATGCTTATGATGGATCTCCATAAATGCTTGTTGCCATTTTTTTATAAAAAAATTATTTATATCTGACTCAAAAAATAAAGGCTCATCTATTTTTTTCCATTCACACCCAAAATTTTTTGAAGAATTATTTAAATTATTAATTATTGTTTTCACCTCAGATTTTTGTTTAATCCTAATATCGATAATCGCTTCGGCCCTATTTGGGACTGTATTTGTTGATTCTCCGCTATGAAATTGACATATGGTTGCTGTCGTCGATTGGCGTACATTTCCATTAACTTTTTTCACAATTTCAGCACAGCACCTCAATAAAATTTCCGCCGCGTTTACCCCCTCCCATGGTTTAGACCCATGAGCAGATTTTCCTTTTGCCGTAACTTTAATATGAAAAGGCGCTTTTTGAATAAGAACTAAATCTTCACCACTACTGTCAGGAATAATTGCCATTTCAATTTTTGTAAATATATTTTTTACCAAAAATGCCGCCCCTTTAAAACCTCCAATTTCTTCATCGCTCGTCACTACATAAACAATATTTTTTCTTCCACCTTTCCATAATTTTATAAAAGCCTCAAGACTGGCTACCAAGGGTCCTTTCATGTCTAGTACTCCTCGTCCAAACAATTTGCCATCTTTCTCTTTCATTAAAAAACTATCAATTTTGGCCGGGACTACATCAATGTGGCTTAAAAACAAAATCGATGCACTGTTTATATTCCCGGCAATTAAAAAAGGGAAACCTTCGTTAAAATCAATAAAAATTGGAATATTATTATGTTTAATTTCCACCTCAATTAGTTTCAACGCTTTTAAGCATTGACTAATATCACCACTAATCGATGTCGTCTCCACAATATTTTTTAATAGAGACATACATTTTGCATTATTCATAGTCCGACGGGCAAGAGTTGCACTTGCTTAAAACGCTTTTACAGAGCGTCACCTCACTGTTCGGTCACCGTCGGTACACAAAAAAGCCCCCGCCTTTGCAAAACCGGTTAAGGTCTTACAAGGGTGAGGGCTTCTCACGGTACCACCTTGTTTCTCTAACCTATAAAAAAATCCCGACACTGCGGGATTCGATATAAGTCAGACTTATTATCGAGTACTTGCTTTCACAGTGATACTCTATCTCTATTTAGGGAGATCCCTTCCTGATTTTGTCAGGATGCTCAGAGGGTGTATTACTTCCTCCTCAGCGCGTTCAAATTTGAATATAATTTAATCCCAATCATCTTATTTGTCAAGTGTTACCTTGCGGATATGTTCTTTTGCCCAGGGGGTAACCACAAACCTCAGCCAGTTTTTGTTGGCATTAATTTTTTTATTTGTCAGTATTTCCACATAATCACCGGTTTTCAGCACAGTATCAATTTTACCCATCTTTTGGTTAATTTTAACGCCGACGCACCGATCACCAATTTCAGTATGCACCTTGTAGGCAAAATCAAGGGCCGTGCTCCCGGCTGGCAATTGAATTGTGTCGCCTTTTGGGGTAAACACGTAAACAAATCGCTCCAGCACATTAATTCGATAATTATTTATGTTATTGTCTCCCTTTTGCCACTTAACCAAATCTCTTACCCACTCCAGTCCCACCCCACCATCAACATTTTTACCCAGCTTATAGGCAATATGAGATGCCGGCCCAAACTCGTTAAACTCATGCATTTCAAAGGTTCTGATCTGCACCTCCACCGACACCCCATCCCGCCAGCCAAACGTAGTTTGTATCGACCTATAGCCATTTACTTTGGGCGAAGATATATAATCCTTAAACTCTTCCTCTATATAGGGATATTTGGAATGAATTAATCCCAAAACTGTGTAACAATCGGCGATATTTTTAACCAACACTCTAATTCCCACCCTATCCTTTAATCCATGTTCCAGACCGTATTTGGATACTTTAAGATGTGAACTATACAAGCTTTTTATTCTACTTTGAATCTCGTATTCATGAATGTTATTAATCTTCATCATCTTTTCGATATCACCAATAATCTTGGCCATAGCCACTCTTTCTTCTTTACTATTCTTCTCTATTTCAATTTCCAGTCGCTTGGCTGATTTTGGATAAAGAATCCTATAAGCAATATCTTCCAGCACCCTTTTAAAATAATGAAGCCCCACATATTCAGCCACCGGTCCATAAATCCCAAACACTCTCTTAGCAAACTTAATTTGTCTTTCTTTAGGCAGATAACCAACAGTCAGTCCATTATGAAGCTTGTCTACCAATCTGATAATTAACACCCGCACATCATTCACCGATGAAAACAAAAAATTTCTAAATACCTCAATGTTAGTTTTGTGAACCTCAATTCCATGTGTTTTCTTTTTGACCTCGGTTAATCCCGACACCAGCAAGGCAATTTCATCACCAAACTCCATGGCTATATCATCCACCGTCACGCTCGTATCTTCCACACAATCATGAAGCAGAGCAGCCATCACCGCCTCTTCTCCTACCTCCAATTGGGCCATCACTTTAGCCACCCAAACCGGATGAGAAATATATGGTTCCCCCGACTCTCTTCTTTGGCCAAAATGAGCCTTCTCAGAGTACAAAAATGCCTTTTCAACATTTTGTAATTCTAGGCCCGATTCCACCACCGCTTTTTTCAATTCCAGCCAATAACTATCAACCACCGTCGATAGAGAAATATCAATCGTCATCTTAAAGGTAGATTATATCTCAAATTTACTAATTGCTCACTAATTGAGCAAAAATCAACAGTCGCTTCCAATCGGTCCCAATTGGCCAACAGGTCTGCAGAATTAACACTTCTTTATCCGGCTCTCCATAGTGGAGATACTCAATATTAGAAGCCGCCACCACCTTTTTTTGATACACAATATAATTCAGCTTTTGGCCGTGATAATTGACATTGATTTTATCTCCACTGGTCAATTCACCCAGCAAATAAAAAACTGGGTTATTTCTAACCATCGAGATCCCCTGATCAGACGAATGGGCAAAAATATATGTCGACTTGCCCATTCCATCCCCGGGGTTATTAGAAGTTGATGACTGAGCCACTTTTCCCGTCGACAGCACCTCTCTATATATTTTAGGATCATACGGCGACACATTTTGAGCCACCTCAGATTTAGCCAATATCTTGGGTATTTCGATCACATATTCGTCGGTAATAATTGGTGTCGGTGTCGGAGTAGGTGACTCAGTTGGATTAGGGGCGATTGTCAGTGCCACTGGTTTGGTAGTCGGCAAAGCCACCACAATTGGCTCTCGTAAATGGCGATTGTAGTTAATTATAGCCTTAGATAGTGGGTAATATAAATATATTAAATAAATAACCGCCACTCCAAACAATAAATTCCCAAAATAAAAAATCAACTTTTTTCCAGTCGGCGGGTTACTATAAATTACTCCATTTCTGGATGTAAGTTTCACCTTTCTTCTTTTAGGCGTCACTCTTAAAAAATCCATCATTATATAATGATACTTGATTCGGGGTTGATTGACAAAAGACTCTGCTTCCATTACTATATACCTCAGTGTTCAAATTAGCCCAGTCCGCAACCAACACCAATAAGACTTCGTGTCTTAACTCGGACATGGCTATTTTGTCACCATTAAACAACCTCTCTATTTGTAAATAAGGGAATATCTCAATTATTCCCTAAATCTCATCCCGAGAGGTTTTTTGTTTCTTTAGGTCGAATTTTTGAGTCGTAGACGAAAAAAATTTGCCTAAAGACACAATCCCGCGAGCAGTAGCGAAGCAGGATGTTTCTTGTTAATAGGTCGAATTTTTGAGTCGTAGACGAAAAAAATTTGCCTAAAGACACAATCCCGCGAGCAGTAGCGAAGCAGGATGTTTCTTGTTAATAGGTCGAATTTTCGAGTCGTAGACGAAGAAAATTAGCCTTTGTCACCATCCGTCTCAAGCGGATTATTTTAATTATTGTCAAAAATGAATCACAAAACGCTTTTAACCAAAGATGGTTTTCAAAAACTAACTCTTGAATTGGAGGATCTTAAAACCAAAAAAGACCATCTTATTACCCAAATTGAAGAGGTGGCCCAGCCCGACGAATCATGCGAAGATGGCTTAGCCACCCAATTAAAAGAAGAGCTTGAGGTCGTCAACGACAAAATTGACAGTATTCAGCAAGCTCTCGAGTCTGCCGAAATTATCAACGGTGAACCTTCCAAGAAAAATATTGTCCAGGTCGGCTCTTCAGTCAAAATAAAAATTTCCAGCAATTCTGTCAAACAATTTTTTATCGTCGATCACATGGAATCAGATCCTTCGGTAAATAAAATCTCCGATCGCTCTCCATTAGGTCAGGCCATGATCGGCAAAAAAGTCGATGATGTCTTCGAAGTCGATGCCCCGGTTGGCAAAATTACCTACAAAATTGTTGCTATTGCCTAAAATATAGTAGAATAGCATCATGTCAACCTTCGATGAGATCAGACGCATCCGTCTGGAAAAAGTCAAATCCCTCCGCCAGTTAGGTATAAATCCCTATCCTTCACAAAGCCAAAAAGACTATTCCAATGCTCAGGTTATCGAAAAGTACGACACTCTCGCCGACTCAAAAGTTCACATTACCGGCCGGGTTATTTCCTGGCGCGAACACGGCCAATTGATTTTTTGCCATCTACTCGACCAGTCAGGCAAGCTTCAGGTGTTTATCAAAAAAGCTGATTTATCGCCAACCAGCCAAGAAAATCAAACCATTGGTGCCACCGATCTCAAATTAATTGATATTGGTGATTTTATCCAGGTCTATGGCACTGTTGGCAAATCAATCAAAGGAGAAATATCTGTTTTTCCGGGCGACATCAAGATTTTATCCAAAGCCATCCGCAGTTTGCCCGAAAAATGGAGTGGCCTCCAGGATCCCGAGATCATCTTCCGCCGTCGCTATCTCGATTTAGTCATGAATCCGGAACGTAAAGAATTGTTTATCAGAAAATCAAAATTCTGGGAATTAAACCGTCAATTTTTACAGGATCACGGTTTTATTGAAGTCGAGACTCCCATCATGGAGCTGGTCACCGGCGGAGCCGACGCCAAACCATTCATCACCCATCACCATGCTCTCGATCAAGATTTTTATCTCAGAATTTCTTCCGAACTATTTCAAAAAAGATTAATCGGTGGTGGTTTCGAAAAAATCTTTACCCTCGGTCCCAATTTTCGCAACGAAGGTATTGATGATGAGCACCTCCAGGAATATTATCAATGCGAATGGTATTGGGCCTACGCTGATTATCACCAAAACATGGATCTTGTCGAGGAGCTATATAAATTCATTGCCAACAATCTTTATCACCAAACCACCTTCACTCGCGGTCAACACACCTTCGATTTATCGGTCAAGTGGCCCCGAATTAGTTATGCCGATTTAATCAAAAAGCGTTTTGCCGTCGATATTTTCAACAGTTCAGAAGAAGAAATAATCACCATCCTAAAGCAACAACACATCGATACTGCCGGTCTTTCAAATCGGGCCAGAATTGTTGATAATCTTTGGAAAATAGTCCGACAGGAAATCTCAGGACCAATTTTTGTTATTGACGAACCAAAGTTCACCTCACCTCTAGCCAAATCTCGACCTGATGACGAAACCATTACCGAGCGTTTTCATTGCATTATTGCTGGTTCAGAGCTTGGTAACGGCTATTCAGAGTTAAATGATCCCGTCGATCAACTCGACCGTTTTCGCGATCAACAAAAAAATCGTGACAGTGGCGACGAGGAATCACAAATGATGGACATCGATTTTATCGAAATGCTTGAATATGGTATGCCACCCACCTCAGGTTGGGGCCACAGTGAACGTGTCTTTTGGTTTTTAGAAAATATCACTGCTCGTGAAGGCACTCTATTCCCCCAAATGAAATACGAGTTGACTGATGAAACCGTCAACACCTACCATTTACCAGTCAAGCCATCAAAATCCAAAAAGTAGTTGTTATTCGCTAATTTTATAAACCAAATCTCCCTGTTTTACCGGTGTTAATACTTTAAGGCCCACCTCATCTCCGGCTTTAGCCAGTTCAATTTTTCCGTGATCTACTTCCAGTGAATCTACCTTTTGCTCTACACCCACCCCAAACTCACCTATTCTAATACTATCCCCAACTTTAACCTCTTTATCGGTCACTTCTAGTACCGCCACCTGTATTTTGTCAAAATAGTGTGTAATTTTTCCTATTTTAATATAATCCAACTGTTATCACCGTCCTTTGTGGTCAAATATATATCTTGTGTTAATATTATCACAATATGAATTGGTTAATTTGGGCTTTAATAGCTGCCCTTTTCAACGGTATCGCTGATATATTTTTTAAGCTAATCAACGGGAAAATTCACAGTGGCCTCAGCGGTATTATTATTAATTTTTTTTCCGTCATTCCGGTACTTATTTTTACTATTTTGGCCAGGCTTCAAAAACAAGAAATCAATTCCACTCCGGTCGGCATTCTTTATTCCATACTCGCCGGCCTGTCCATCGGTTGTATCACCCTAGCCATGTTTAAAATGTTTAGTCAGCCGGGTTCAAATCTATCTCTGGCTATCCCGGTCATGCGCGTCTCCGTGGTCCTATCGGCTATCATATTTGGAGTATTACTTTTTCATGAGGCAGTCAATTTCAAATTTGTTTTAGGGATGATTTTTTCTTTATCCGGCTTATTTTTACTTATTACCTCCAACCTCCAATGAGCAATATTTTATATCTAATTCGACATGGCCAAGACTATGACAACTCAAATGGTATTCTCAATGGCCATCGCGATCAGACTCTAACCCCAGCCGGGATTGACCAGGCCATTAAACTCGGTCAAAAAATAAAAGAAAAACAAATTTTATTTGATTTTGTCTTATCATCTCCATTAAATCGAACCTTCACCACCGCCAGCATTGTTTCTGCAATCGGAGGTTTCCCCACCCCCATCCCGGAGCCCCTATTAATTGAAAGGGATTTTGGCATCATGACCGGTCAACCACAATCAAAAATTATCGAAATGTGCTCACCCGAAATTCTTCAAACCGATACCATAACCTATTTTTTATCACCACAAGGGTCGGAAACTTTTCCCGATCTAATTACTCGTGCCAATAAATTGCTAGCAAAAATTGAGAACACTTATCAGGACAAAAGCATTTTACTTGCCAGCCATGGCGATTTTGGCAAGATGTTTTTTGCTGCCTACTACAAATTAGATTGGAAGACGGTTTTAAGCCAGTTTCATTTTGGAAACTCTGAAATGCTCAAGCTATCCAGTGATACCGACCCCGATAATTCAAAAATTATTTCCATGGACCAGCTAAATAGTTAATCAATACAACGGACCGACAATAATATCTCACCGCTGATAAGTCAGACCAATGCCATCAATCTCCGCAAATCTAGGTTTATAGCGCCTCTTATTAATGCCAAGCCTGTCGGCAAACAAGCGAGTTTTAGATATATTGATATTGTCTGATATATTTAAATTGTCTCAAATAATGCGGGAAATATTACTCAAATCTGTGATAAAATACCTCTTAATCAAGGGTTAATCCCCATAATTTTTTAGAAAAATGCTAGATATCAATTTAATCAGAACCTCTCCTGATCTTGTAAAAAAGGCCTTAGTAAATCGCCAAAAAGACGCCTCACTTTTAGACTCTGTCATTACCCTCGACCTTGACTATCGTCAGATTCTCTCCGAGGCCGAAAAACTTCGCAACCAACAAAATCAACTCTCCAAAGGGATCTCGGGTAAACCCACCCCCGAGCAAATTACTCAAGGAAAAGAAATTAAAGATCAGCTTAAACTTATTGAAGATAAATTGAGAACCGCCGAAAGTCTGCTAAATCAATCTCTCGAGTTAATCCCCAATCTTCCATCCGACGATACCCCTGTTGGTAAAGATGATGCCGACAACGTAGTCATCAAAACCTACGGCCAAAAACCTGTCTTTGACTTTCAGCCCCTCGATCATCAGGATCTTGGTCAGAAACTAAATATTCTAGACAAAGAAAAAGCCAGCCAGCTCTCCGGATCGCGGTTTGGTTACTACAAAAATCAGGGCGCAATTTTAGAAATGGCCGTCATGTTTTATACCATGAAGAAGCTCACCAATCTTGGTTTTGGGGCCATGCTACCTCCGGTCATGGTTAAATCACAAACCGAATGGGGTTGTGGCTACGCCAGCAATAAAAACTTATTCAATGCCTACTATGCCATTCCCGACGACGATCTCATTTTTATCAGCAGTTCCGAGCATTCAGTCGTCCCCTACCATTCCAACGAAATACTAGATAGTAGTTTATTTCCCATAAAATACGTCAATTTTACTCCTTGTTTTCGCCGGGAATCAGGCACCTACGGCAAAGATATGAAAGGCATGCTTCGGGTTCACCACTTCAATAAGGTCGAAATGAATGTCTTTACTCTCCCCGATCTCAAAATATCAGATGCCATGTGTCTGGAAATGTTGGCCATCGAAGAGGGGATTCTTCAGGATTTTGGCCTCCACTATCAGATTGTTCAAGCTTGTACCGGCGATCTGCCCCAGCCAAATCGACGAATGTACGACATCAATACTTGGTTCCCCGGATTAGGCCAATACAAAGAAACCGGTTCTTGTAGCAATTGTGCCGACTATCAATCCCGCCGTCTCAACACCAAAGTCAAAATCAATGGTAAAAATGAATTTGTTCACATTCTCAATTCCACTGCTGTTTCAGATCGGCCCTTTCTGGCCATCATCGAAAACTTCCAAGCTGCCGACGGACATATCAATATCCCCGAGGTTCTTTGGCCATATACTGGTTTCAAAGAAATCGCACCCACTAAGTAGAGGAGCCATCCCGTCCGGTCCCGCCCCTGCGGGGCCGGTAGGATATCTTTAACCCTTAATGCTTTATAATTCCACTATGCTCAACCTCTTCAAACATTTGATCGACGACAATTACCGGCGTCTCAAGTCCTTTGAGCCAATTGTTAAGCAAATCAATCATCTCGAATCAACTATTTCCTCGTTAACCGATAAGCAATTATCGGCCAAAACTCCCTATTTTAAAGAATTGTTGGCCACCGGAAAAAACCTCGAAGATATCTTACCCGAAGCGTATGCTGTCATCAGAGAAGCCATTCGTCGCACGGTTGGAGAAAGAGCCTACGATGTCCAGCTTATGTCCGCCATCACTCTGCATCAGGGAGCTATCGCCGAGCAAAGAACCGGTGAAGGAAAAACTCATTCAGTTATTTTTCCGGCCTATCTCAACGCCCTTACCGGTCGCGGGGTTCATATCATCACCCCCAACGACTATCTGACTCGGGTTGGTGCTGGTTGGTATCCCCAGGCCTTAAACCTGCTCGGAATTTCTACTGGCGCCATCGTCCACGAGCAATCCTTTCTTCTCGACTCTACCTACACCGACGCCTCCGAAAAATTTGATGATCGTCTGGCCCATCTTCGACCCATTACCCGCAACCAAGCCTATTTGGCCGACGTTACTTATGGCACCAATAACGAATTTGGATTTGATTACCTCCGCGATCACATGGTTTCCAGTATCAAAGACAAGGTTCAAAGAGATGATCACTATTTTGCCGTCGTTGATGAAGTCGACTTTGTCCTAATTGATGAAGCCAGAACTCCCTTAATTATTTCCTCTCCCAACAACCAGCCTGTTGATAAGTATTACAAATTTGCCAAAATAGCCCAAGATTTACAACCAACCGACTACGTCATTGATGAAAAATCTCGCTCTGCCACCCTCTCTGAATATGGTATCCGCAAAGTTGAAAAAGTACTAGGAGTCGACAACCTCTACGAAGAATCATTCGAAACCATCCATTATGTCGAAAATGCCATCAAAGCCATTGCCATATTTCATAAAGACAAAGACTATGTGGTCAAAGACAACGAAATAATAATTGTCGACGAATTTACCGGACGACTAATGAACGGACGTCGTTGGTCCGACGGCTTACATCAGGCTGTCGAAGCCAAAGAAAATGTCACTGTCCAGCAAGAATCTCAAACTTGGGCCACCATCACTTTTCAAAATTATTTTCGTTTATATGAAAAACTGGCCGGGATGACTGGTACTGCCGCCACCGAAGCTGAAGAATTCAAAAAAATCTACAATCTCGACGTCATCACTCTCCCCACCAATAAACCACTAAAGCGTATCGACGATCAGGATTATATTTTCAAATCACAACGTTCCAAATATGCCGCCATTGCCGCCAAAGTCGAAGAGTTGTATCAAACTGGCCAGCCGGTATTAATTGGCACCACCAGCATTGAAAAGAATGAAATTGTTTCCTCTCTGTTAAAGAAAAAAGGGATCCCGCACCAGCTTCTCAATGCCAAAAACCATCGATCTGAAGCCGAAATTATCGCCAAAGCCGGTAAGTTCAAAGCGGTTACTGTTGCTACCAACATGGCCGGTCGGGGTGTCGACATTCTACTTGGTGGTCCTAAAGACAAGAAAAATCTAGATAAATGGCAACAAGAGCACGACCAAGTCTTAGCTCTGGGCGGTTTATATGTTATTGGTACCGAGCGTCACGAGTCCCGACGCATCGATAATCAGCTCCGTGGTCGGGGTGGCCGTCAGGGTGATCCGGGCTATTCACTATTTTATGTTGCTCTGGATGATGATTTAATGAGAATTTTTGGTGGCGAAAAAATTCAAAGTCTCATGGGTCGATTCAATATGCCCGAAGATGTCCCCCTAACTCATCCGCTAGTTTCCAAAGTAATCGAACAGATCCAGGTCAAAGTCGAAGGCTACAACTTTGATGTCCGCAAAAACCTGGTCGAATACGATGACGTTATCAATAAGCAACGTAAAATTATTTATAATCTTCGCGATACCACCTTAATCAATTCTGAAGCATCACCCGAGAAAAATCTTGCCGAGGTCAACAAATACCTCCAAAACCAAGTCGGTCTTATCACCAATCAAAACTTCAGCGCCGATAACAATAGTTATGACTTCGAAAAAATAATTCTCGAATTTTCAGAGATATTACCCTTTTCCGAAAATGATCGAAAACATCTCAAAGATGATCTCGAAAAATCGGACCATCCTGCCGAAATGCTTTTAGATCTTCTTACCAAACAATGGCAACAACGAACTGATTTTTTTGGCTCAGATTTGGCCAACAACATTTTATCCTACGCTATTATTCGCACCCTCGATCCACTTTGGGTCGAGCATCTCACCGCCCTTGATGATCTTCGTGATGGAGTTCGTCTTCGCGGTTATGCCCAAAAAGATCCGCTCATCGAATACCGCAAAGAAGGTTTCGAGATGTTTCAAAAACTCATGGGACAATTCGAATACAATCTCGCCCGCATGTTATTCCGCCTCGAGCCAGTCACTGCTCAACCCGGCTCGGCCGGGCCTCAAAACGCCACCGAGGGCAGGGGAAACTTGGCCGATCCCAACGCTCCCATCGAAGAGGCCGACGTCATCAGTTCTCCCAAAACAGTTACTTCCACCAACACTCTTGGTCGCAACGACCCCTGTTGGTGTGGTTCCGGCAAAAAGTGGAAGAAGTGCCATTATCCTGCCACATCTTGATATATTCCAATATCATCTAATATCTTCTAACATTATCTAATGTTTTCTTATCACTTTAATAACACAGAAGATATACAAAGATATCTTATTGATCTAGAAGCTATCAAAATAGCTTTTGAATCAGCTCAGATTTTGCCACAGCTAGAAGAAAAAATTCTTCGTCAATCTATTCTTCGCAGTTCTGTATTTTCAGCCCGAGTCGAAGGTAACCCTCTAAATATTCTTAACTTTGATCATTTCGATGATCAGCATATACACAAAATCGAAATCAATAACCTCCTCAAAACATACCACCACTTATTTACCTCTCCCGCCACCCCCACCCTAGATCTAAACACCATCAAATCACTGCATTCTCAAGTCATGACCAATCTCTCTCCTGTATCTGGCAAATTTCGCCAGGAATCGTGGGCTGTGTTTGACACTAGTGGCAACGTAATCCATTTGGCTCCATCCTATCTCCAGTTACCTCAACTTATCAGTCAATACGCCGAATACATTAATCATCTAAGTTTCCATCCAGCCATTAACTCGGCTATTGCCCAATTTGTATTTGAAAAAATTCATCCTTTTGCCGACGGTAATGGTCGCACTGGTCGACTGATTTCAGCATTAATTCTAAAACAATACAACTATCATTTTCGTGGACTACTGCCATTTGAGGAATATACCGACGGCCACCGTCAGGCATATTATTATGCACTAGAGCCAAGTAAAGATATGACCGAATTTATAGATTACTTTCTCAAGTCACTTATTTATACCGGGAAACAAATTCTTCCAAAATTAAGAAATAAACCAGATACAAACCCCGAGCTTAGCCTCCGAAGGCAAGAAATTTTTTCCATTATCAACGATCACCCTCATTGTTCATTCGACTTTATTGCTCGTCGTTTCCCCGGTCTAAATCCCAAAACACTTCACTACGACATCCGTCAGTTAATTAAAAAGGGGATTGTCACCAAACTAGGTGCCACCCGGGGCGTTGTCTACAAAAAAGCCGAATAATACAAGTTATAATCAAGTATGATTTATAAATCTATCTCACCCCAATTCAAAATCGATTTTTTTAAATATATCGATCATGCCGATCGAATTCTAATCACCGCTCACTTGTCTCCAGACGACGACGCTATCGGTTCCACTCTCGGTCTCCAATATCTACTTCAACGTCTCTATCCTAAAAAGAAAATTGATGTCGCCTTTTCCGGATACCCCAGCGATCGTTTTTCTTGCTTCGAAGGCTATCAAAACATCAAATATAACCATGATATCGCCGACGAGCTCAAAAATTACAATTTATTAATTTGCCTCGACGTCAACCAATATAGCCGAATCTCATCTAACCCTGATTTGATTAAATCAACCAATTTACCAAAAATATGTATTGATCATCATGGATCAATACCCGACAATTTTTCTCTTACTACCCAAGATGTCAACGCCACCTCTACTGCCGAGCTCATCTATAAAATCGCTGAAAAAAAATTCGATCTCGACTTAATTTTTTGTGAATCAATACTTCTCGGCCTACTTGGTGATACTGGCACATTCAATTATATTAAGCCCGGACAATACCACATCTTCAATATTATCAAAAAGATACTTACCGTCACTCAAATAAATATTCAAGAATTCAAGTCACGTTACATGACCGTCGATCCTGAATCCTTCGAAGTCATTAGACAATTAATGAAAAATTCTCAATTTCTACATCAAAAGAATTGGCCTAATTTTCATATCTCCTATCTAACCAGAGAATATATTGCCGACAACAAGTATGATGATTCCCAAGTGGGTGAAGGTTCCGATATTTTTGTTGCTCAGTATATTCGAATCATAAAAAATAATAATTGGGGGTTTGTCATCCGACCACACTCGGATGGAAGTTGTCGTCTGTCTTTTCGTTCACTCCCAGGTAGTGTCAATGTTCGTGATCTAGCCGAAAGAATGGGTATTGGGGGAGGCCACGATCGTGCCTCAGGAGGCAAAATCATGTCAGCCAATAATCAGCCGATCGACCCTCTACAAGCGCTCCAAATAGTGTTGGACTGGATGAAGCTCAACTCTCCGGTTCTGGTCTAATTTGCTATAGTAAACCATGGACGATTGCATTTTTTGTAAAATCATCGCCGGTCAGATTCCCTGTTACCAAGTCTATGAAGATAACAATTTTCTAGGTTTTCTGGATATTAAACCCCTTAATCGAGGCAACTCTCTCTTAATTCCCAAAGTTCACTATCGTTGGGTCTACGATGTTCCCAATTTTGGAGAGTACTTTGAGGTAGCCAAAAAAATTGCTCTAGTTACCATGCCCATAGTCGAAGCCTCCACCACCTCATTTCTAACCCTAGGCTATGAAGTGCCACATGCTCACATCAGAATTATTCCCCGTTTTGATCACGACCAACATATCCACGGTATCGATACTGACGCCACTGTCTCCCAAACCCCCGAGGAGATGAAATTTTTATCAGCCAAAATATTCAAGCATTTTTAATCTCCCTTTCTTCAAAGGGAGAAGCCCTGCGACAGCAGGGAGAGGGATTTAAATCCCTTTTCTCTCAGCTCTCACCCGGTCAACTTTAGACAAATATTTTTTTCGTAGTCGGATATATTTCGAGGTTACGTCAATCAGCTCATCTTTTTCAATAAAATCCAAAGATTCTTCGA
>Ga0209800_10002210_pt1 | contig 17737 bp, 10 predicted proteins | sample Higcelweek8metaG_FD_187174 | JGI IMG/M metagenome (GOLD analysis project Ga0209800, IMG submission 187174) | Freshwater pond sediment microbial communities from the University of Edinburgh, under environmental carbon perturbations - High... | ecosystem: Environmental > Aquatic > Freshwater >...
AATTCTTTTTTCTTTATTGAGCGCAAATCCACCAACGCTTTTCCCTTGATTTTTGATAATATTAAAATTCATTACTTTATATATTTGGTCTGTATGACTGGGCTTATATGGACCACTTTTTATTTCCTTAAGAGCAAAAAAATATCTAGAATAGTCCAAGCAAATCTCATAACTCTTCTGCCCATGGAAATTATTTTTATTTTTGGCTTATTTATAACTCACAGCGAAACCAAAGTTCATTTTATCTTTTATTTTTTAACTGGATTTTATCTGGTCCTGGGTGCTATTTTTTTTATAGAAACCAAACAAAATTTCCAAAAATCAGAGAAATTTTCCAAACAAAAAATTGCCACTTGGCTCAAAAAACAAGGATTAGTAGGATTTTTTATCCTATTTTTAGCATTTTCAGCTTTTGCTTATTTTTCTACAAATAAAATTGCTAACTACGCTGGAGTAGATGAGCCTCTTTGGACTTTTGATAGAATTCCTTATTTTTGGAAAAACGTCGCCCAAATGGATTGGAAAAACACCTCCATTAGTGACAAACCAGGTATCACCATAGTAATGATTTCCGGACTTGGCTTGTTACACAATGACCCGATGAGTTATGCTAATCTAGAAAATTTTGATTCTCAAAAAGACATCCGCATAATGAACCAAGCTTTTCGCTTACCCTTAGCCATTTTTTGCCTTCTATCCCTGATTCTTTTTTACATTCTTATTCAAGAACTACTCGGAAGGAAAATCGCCTTATTTTCCACGATATTCATCAGTACTTCTCCAATGCTTATCGGGATGAGTCGAATTATTAACCCCGATGCTATTTTATGGGTCTTCGTGCCCCTGACAATTTTAGCCTATTTAATTTTCCTCAAAAAACAAACTCGTTTTTGGCTTTACTTTGCGGGAATACTTCTAGGTCTATCTATTTTAACTAAGTATGTTGCCAATATTCTCTATATTTTCTTTTTTGCTTTAATATTTATAGAATATCTTTTTAATGATAAAAAAGAAGCCCTGTCCGATTATTTAAAAAAATCTTTTACTAATTTTATTTCCCTAATTCTTATTTCACTTGTCACGTTCTTTATTCTTTTCCCTGAAACCTGGGTTGATCTTGGTAAATTATTTACTGGCACTATCCTAAGTCAGGCCTTTATTTCTGTCGCGCCAATTTTTATTTTTATAATTTTATTTTTAATAATCGACACGATTTTACTAAAAAATAAAATCCTAATTCCTGCTTTAAATTTTTTAAATAAACATAAGTCATCCTTGTTTATCGCCATTGTCGGTGCTTTTTCTTTAATCATAGGATTCACCATTATAAACACCCTGCGTTCGATGCCCTGGATTGATTTTGAAACCATCCTTAGTTCGCCCAAAACATCTTATCGCACCCATTCGATACCTTCAATTTTTATTACCAATTTTTATCCTCTTATTTTTGCCTCATTACCGGTAGTTTTAATTGGTTTATTCTTTACTATTTTGTACTTTTTTAAAAAATACCCCCAAGTAAATTCTAAAATAAAAATTATCTTTTATTTTATATTCTTTATTTTACTCTACTATCTAGGCACTACCTTTAACGGCGTAGTCTCCACTATCCGCTACCAAGTAACCCTTTATCCCCTCCTACTTATCATCTCAGCTATTGGCATTAGCCACTTAATTAAATTATCACCTTTCAAAAAAAATATTTTTCCGCTAGTTGGAATTTTACTTTTAGCTATTGGGGTCTTTACCTTAGCTAAAAATAAACCATTTTATCTAGGTTATGCCTCAATGCTTTTACCTGATAAATACATTGTGGATGTAAAAGATATGGGAGATGGCTCCTATGAGATGGCTCAATATCTAAACGCGCTACCTAATGCCAAAGATCTATTTATCTGGACTGATAAAAAAGGAGTCTGCACTTTCTTTATTGGTAAATGTGACTCTTTCTATGATGCAATTTCTTTTAAAAATAATCCGGATATAGATTATTTCGTTATATCCTCTGGACGAGAAAATAAAATTTTAAATGAAACTCGTAATAAAACTTCAATACCTTATAACTTTGAAAGAATCTATGCTTCAGAAAATCCAAATTATACTATTTTTATCGGCAATCGCGAGGGTAATTATATTAAGGTATTAGATGCTTCTCAATTTAAAAAATAATATCCAAATCTAAGAAATCCCTTAGGCTCTAAGAGCCCTATAGGGCTCTTAGAGCCTAAAAGTATATGAATCCAAAACAAGAAAAAATAATAATTTTCTCGCTTCTATTAATTTCCATTTTATCCTTTTTTTCTTTCGGCCTCTATCGGTTAGGTCAATTTGAAACAACTGATGAACATCTTTGGAAATATGATCGCATCCCGCAATACTGGGAAGCTATTAAAGAAAAAGATTGGCAAAAAACTTACATCAACGATAAACCAGGGGTAACCGTGGCCCTGATTTCTGGCATCGGACTTATCTTTGAACCAGACCCTAGGGCAAACCAATATCTTCCTGCTAAAAGCGCCCTAGAAAACAAACTATTTGAACACTACAATTATCAGCAATCTGAGATTACCAATTTTAGATTTAGACTGCCAATTTTAATATTTTCTACTCTTTCCCTACTTGCCTTCTTTTATTTAGCCTATCGAGCTTTCAATTCTTATCGAACTGCTCTCTTTGTCACCCTCTTACTTGCCACCAATCCAATTCTCCTAGGAATTTCCCAGATCATAAACCCAGATAGCTTTTTTTGGATCTTTGGGGGACTCTCTACTCTGGCTTATTTAGCATTACTTAATACTCGAGAAAGAAAATTTTTAATTGCCTGCGGAGCCTTAACTGGCCTAGCTCTTCTTTCCAAATATACCGCCTTTATCCTATTTGCTTTCTTTATTTTTTCTGCTTTTGGAAAAATAGTTTTCCAAGACAGAAAGTCCGCATTAAAAACTGATTGGAAAATCATATTAAATTACATCTTTGAAATAGCTATAATTTTTATTATTTCAATTGCTGTATTCTCGATTCTTCTCCCAGCCGTTTTTACAAATCCTGACTATTTATTTAAGGGTATTTCTCAGTTTCTGAACTTAAAAATAATATTTTCTGGCCTAATTTTTACCTCTGCTATCGCTACGCTCATCGCTTGGAAAAAAGATATTATTGGTCAATTAACCGCTAATTTATCTAAACAAAAAAAAATATTACTTTATATTTCATTAATCTTATTTTCTTTTCTAATAGCTATTTCATTATTTAATGTTTGGACGGGTCAAAAAATTGCACCCGTAAGTCAATTGCGTGATTTAGCTTATATTAATGAACCTAAAGAGTTCAATTTCAAGCCCCTCTTGGACAAAAAAGATATTTCAATCTTTGATAACGCTAAGCTATATCTAATGGAGACCTATCCTTTTATCTTCTCTATCTCACCTATCCTAATATTGTTAACATTTTTTATAACTTTTAAAGGATTTAAAAAAGAAATTAAAAAAAATAATTATATTTTTTTTGCTATCACTATTTTTATAATCTTCTACATATTCTCCACTCTTTTAGCGCACATTGTAACTAATGCTCGTTATTCAATTATCCTTTATCCTTTTATGGCCATTTTTGGAGCACTCGCAATCGAGGAATTATTAACGTTTTTAAATCTCAAAAAAACAAAGCACTATTTAGCTGCTTTTATCTTCCTACTCCTACTTGGATTATTTTCATTTTGGAAAACTAAGCCATTTTATTTCAGCTACACAAGCCCTCTACTGCCCGCCAGCTACACCATCCATGATTCTTGGGGCCATGGCTCATATGAGGCTGCGATGTATCTCAATTCTCTTCCTGGAGCCTCGGACCTAATTATCTGGTCCAATAGCGATACGGTTTGTCGATTCTTTAAAGGCAAATGCCTAAAAAGCAGAAAAATTGACTTAGCCCTTGTTAAGCCAGATTATTTTGTTATTTCTAAAAGAGGGGCACTAAAAGAAAAAAATCATTTTATTTTAGAAAACAATCCTGATAAACAAAAAGATGCTCAGTATTATTTTAAAAATCTTGATACCAATTATGTCTGGCAAATAATTATCAATAATCGTAAAGATAATTTTGTAAAAATTGTAAAATTTGAAAATTAAAAAAGTCCTCGATTATTCGTAATCATTCATTAGAATATGGCTTAGTCCCGATAATATTTGATTCTTGATTACTAACTAAAGCCTTACTTATAAAATTTAAAAAACCTTATAACTTTTTATTATATGTTCAAAAATTCATACAAGTTTTTAATTAGTAAAGTTACCAATAAAAAATTTATAATTCTTTTATCAATTATTTTAATTGGAGCTTTTTTAAGATTATACAATTTTGAAGAATTGCTTCGTTTTAACAATGATCAGGTTCGCGACATCCAAATAGTAGAGCAAATTAAAAATGGAGAGGCTATTTTTCTCGGACCCAAAGCCGGAGGAACAAAATTCAATCTCGGTCCAGCTTTTTATTATCTAGAATATCTTTCTGGTCTAATCTTTGGATTTTCCCCAGCTGGAATAGCTCTCTTTATACCATTATTATCAATTTTCTCGCTATATCTTTTTTACTTATTATTTAAAAAAATATTTTCCACGAAAATTTCTTTGGGCTTAACCTTTCTTTATGCAATTTCTTTTTATGCCATAAAATATTCACATTTTGCCTGGAATCCCAATGTCATACCATTTTTTATTTTTTCCTTTTTATTATTGATCTTGAAAATAAAAGAAGAACCCGACTGGAAAAACTTTTCCCTCCTTGGTTTGACACTTGGAATAGCCATCCAACTTCACACCACTCTTTTAGTTTTAATACCCATTCTTACTTTTTTATTTTTAGGCTATTTATATCTAAAAAATAAGCCGGTTTTTAAATGGTCTAAGGTTTCTTTATTGTTAGCTATTATTTTTATTTTTAATATCCCTTTTATCTATGGCGATTGGATTAATAATTGGGACAACGCCAAAGAATTTATTTCTGGAATTGGAACTAAAACAGGTGGTGATTCTTCTCTGGGCAAAAATACCCTCAGCACTTTTCAGTTCTTCCTTCAGGGCACTAGTTATCACTTAACTGGGATTGAACCGCAAAAAAACTGGCTCAATATTTCAAAACTTTTAAAATCAAAAAATTTATCTGAGTTATTATTGTTTTTATCTTCATTAGCAATATTTACCTATAGTATATATTTACTATTTAAAAATAAATTGAAACTCAAAAATAATTTTCCCCTAATTTTACTTTTAGGTTACACTATTCTAACTGGATTAATTTTTTTACCCCTAGGAAATGAATTGAATATTAGATTTTTTATTCTTTTGCAATTTTTACCTTATTTACTAGTGGGATTAATACTTAATTTTATATTTAAATCCTCTCTCTCTGTTAAGGTAAAAATTTTTCTTGTCACTTTTTTAGTTCTATTTTTAACCGCCTCAAACTTAAATATTTTTTATAAAACCTATAATCTCGATAATTACTCCGCTCCAGAAAGCGCCTATGGTGGGATCAGCTGGGGAGAATTAAAAGAAATCTGTCTTAATATCAAAAACTTATCCAAAGAAAAAAGTTTTAAAAACATTTATTTAATAAAAGATTTTGAATATAAAAATTCCTTAAAATATGCCTGCCAAAAGGAAAATATTAACTTGGAATTTATTTCAAAATCAGACGCCTCTCAATATTCAACTTTTTTTGATATCATTAAAGATGATTCTCCTCTTCCAAGCAATAATTTTCTTAAAGAAAAAATCTCTACCCAGAGATTTAAACTTCTTTTTTTCGAAAATTAAAAAACCGCCCGTAAATAAAATAATTTACGGGCGGAATAAACGAAGAGTTGTTTGAATTCAGCAGCTCTCATCTTCAATAAAATTCAATGGCTCCTGAAATGTCCTCCTTGCTCTAACCATTTTTGGTTTGAGCAATTTTTCCTTTCGCCAAGCAAGAACTATTTGACCAAAAGACCACGCCAGTCCAACTAGCACCATCTGAAAGATAAAATATCCCCATCTCTCCCAATTTGATTTTAGTTCATCAAAAAAAACTAACGTAGCCAATGATATTAACAAGGCACTGATAAAAATCAAGATTTTGATTAATGACGATTTGTTTGAATTAATTTGAGTTGAAACAGAAAAAATGATAAAAACAGAAAAGATAATCCAATACATAAGCCCCAATAAAGAAGACCAAAATTCAGAGATACTCGATAGAAAGAGACTATTGAAGGTAACTACAATTAATGTTCCTATCCCCACCACAGCCAGCAAAAAATATTTATCCCAATTATCTCCATTCCTATAATCATAATTGTATCCGATGATTCCGAACAAAATAAAGATCGAGATGAAATAAATTGACCCCAAGCCATTTATAAATTTACTCCTCTCAATCTCGATATTTGGAATAGAAATAAACTTCGGACCGTCTTCAAAAATGGTCATTAGCCACTTCTCCCCAATTGGAACTCTGATAAAACCACCCCGACTAAGAGAGAAGGCAGTTTCAAAAAATAAACATTCGAAGGAATAGCCCACTTTTACCAGACCTTTCTGGTAGTCAGCTTGGATACCCTTAATGCATCCTGGATTAAATCCTAGAGGAAAATTAATTCCCCAATCAATTTCCACCGACTCCTCAATGTTTTCTTGATATATACCAGCTTCATCAACAGTTATTTCTTTTTTGTACTTTTTTTCCGCTAGTGCTCCTTGGGTAAAAATAAAAATGTTAAAGAACAGCAACACTATTCCGATAAATCCGACTTTTTTCTTCATAAATCCTCCTAATTAGTTAAGGTTTGGTTTGGATTTCGGACTTTTAATAATATCACATATAGTAAGAATATTCAAATTTATACTTTTTAATAACAAAAAAAACATCTTCGAAAAAAGATGCTTTTATTATCCGCTCAAATGAAAATTAATTTAACCTTAAATTAACAAACATCTGGTAAGATATTGAAACCAGGCGCTGAAAGCCTAATATATAAATAAAGGGGCTGAGCGCCTGGTGTTTGACGACATGTACCAACATGTAAACCGGAAACCTCCTAGCCCGGGTGAGAGGCAATCAGATGTTATAGGTTGCATGTATTTTGTGTACATGATTACTATCTTCTACTTTTCTCTGGAGCGAATCCTTTTTAAAGAACTTAATTTTTCTTTTTATTTTTATTTTTAAGAAATTTTTTTGTTTTTGTTTTTGTTATTTTGAAGTATGTTTACTTCTTATTTTTTTATGCATTTTTTATTTTTTTATGCATTTTTTTGTTACATGGAGAATAGTAGAAGAAACCTTGAGCCGTTTTAATTAAAACCGCTAAAAATTTCTTCTACTAGATAGTATTTTTATTCAATTGTCAATTTGCTACCTCATTACAATCTAATTATAACAAAAAAATGGTCCTGAGTCAATTTTGAATTAATAAAACCCTTATTTCAAGCCTTTTTTGACATAAAGCGTAAATATCACCTCTGATCTAATTTTATTTTAAAAATTTATATTGTTTTTATCTAAAATAGAACTACTTTATCTATAATTTATCAACAACTTATGCACAGTTTATCAACAAAACACATTCATTCTATTCCTAAATACCCTTTTCTGACAATATTTTATCAATTATCATTCTACCACTCTCCTTACTTGTAGCAAATATAAGATAGTTTTTTAAAATTGCATAATCTATAGATAAATCTGGTTTTGAGTTAAGGCTCATGTATCTTATTTGCACATCCCTATAAGTGCCATCAGAGAAGGTCTTCTTTGACTCGCTAGAAATTTCTCCACCTAAAATAATCGGCTCTAAATTTTTCAAAATATTTGCCTCACTGCTTTTTAAAGAATTAAGCACTGCGTCCTTATTTTGAATATTTACTACCATACCCATTCTATTCAAATTATCTTTTTTGGATAAAAATATAGAAAAATTATCATAAACGTTATTTAAAATATTTTTATCTAAAACAATTTCCATTGCATTAATAAAAGCCTCAAATTTAATAGGCTTATTTTCCTTATTAACCAATATGAACTCAAGCTGATCGCCCTGATAACTATTCATCTTTACAAAGGTCTCGTTAATTATATTTCTTATCCCGCTTTTTGTTAACTCATCTTCATTAATTACCAAAAAATTAATCTTGTCGGAATAAACGTTTGTTTGATTACTATCTTTTGAGCTTGGAGTGTCCGATTCATCTTCAACAAGTACATTAAGTTTACTACTAACCTCACCCTCCCATAATTCCTTTATACTCTCTAATGATAAATCTTTTTCCTTAATCATAGCCAAATAGTATCCAAGGCCGCCTAGCAGTAAAAATAAAAACAAAATAAACAGATAGAACCAGGTGCCCGTATTATTACCTTCGTATTCATACAAATCTTTTACCTCATCTGTTGCATTCAGCGCAGACCCCTTTGATTTAGATTTTTTAATAACTGCCTCGCTTTCGTGTATTTCTGTTTCTATTTTTGGAAAAAAATTATGTGATTCTTCTTTTTGAGAATTTTTTACTTCAACAGTTTCGCTCCGCTTGGAAATTATATTATCCACATTTCTGTTCCTATTTGTTAAGAAAGGACTGTCACTACCCATAGATTTGTTCTTTTTCTCCCTATCTCTAATTATCCTAAAAACATCCTCATTTTCAACCTTATCAAAATCTCTATTTACTACTGGGGGGACTACTTTTGGCGCTACTGACTCTGTTGGCTTAGTTGGTGCTACTGGCGTAATTTTTTCTACCTTTTCTTTTTTAAAGACCTCATTAATTTTAAAATCATCCTGTAAGCGTTCTTCTTTTTTGATAATATTTTCCACCAAAAATTCTTCTTTTGGTGAACTTTTATCATTGTTAGCTAAAACTTCTACAACTCCTTCTTTTAAGTCTGCTCTTGATTCTAAAGCGCCTTCGATTTTTTTATGATCTTCGGTCGGAACAACTTCTCTAAGATCTCCACCAACAACATCCTCTATTATATCTTCCACTATCTCTTCCTCATTAAGGTTTTGCGCTTCTTGATAAGCCTGCGCTGAGATATTGTCTTCAAATTCCCCAATCGGAGAGGCTTCTTTGTTATTAAGATCTCTTTCATTTTTTTCTTCTTCAACTATGGGCGCATCTTTATATTCATCAACCAAAATTTCCTTTTCTGATATCTCCGCCACCACATCTTCTTCTTGAAATTCTTTTATTGGCATTTCCTGCTCTGGTGTTTCAACTACAATATCCTTCTCGATATTCTCCTCTGGAGCTGCTACGAAAACAGGGGCTGTTTTTGCCGCCTCCCTTGGCACAAAATCTTCAACTTTTTTAGTGTTAACAAAGCTATCCATATCGTCTTTCATTGTGTGCATCTTTACGGAAATAGTGACCTGATCAGCTTGTTGAGTTTTATTTTTGTCTTTGTTTTTATCTTTGTTAAACATATTTAAAAGGTAAGCTTATGGCATTAATTTTCTGTTCTTATTCTACAACATTTTCATTTTATTGCCAAATATAATTTATAAAAATAAAAAAGCGATTTATATTAATCGCTTTTTTAAAAGAGTCTTATTTATTATAAATTATTCTTTCTTTGCGTCTTTCATCGAAAGATTAATCCTTCCCATCTTATCAATTTCCTTAACTTTTACCATAACCATATCTCCAATTTTTACTATGTCATCAACTTTCTCTACTCTCTTATCAGATAGTTCTGAAATATGAATTAGCCCATCTTGCCCTGGCAAAACTTGAGCGAAAGCTCCGAAGTCCATTATTTTAACAATTCTAGCATTAAATATTTCCCCTGCTTTCACCTCTCTTGTTAAATTTCTCACCCATTCACTCGCTTTGTCAGCTGAGGCTTGATCAGGAGAAGTGATAAATACCATTCCATCGTCCTCAATATCAATTTGCACTCCAGTCTCATCGATAATTTCATTAATAACTTTTCCGCCTGGTCCAATAACGTCTCTGATTTTATCAGGATTGATTTTAATAATAATTATTCTTGGGGCATAAGGAGACATTTCTTTTCTGGGCTCGCTAATTACTTCTAACATTTTACCCAAGATAAAACCTCTTCCTTCTTTTGATTGCGCAAGAACATCTCTAAGCATATCTATAGTAACACCTGAAACCTTTACATCCATTTGCAAAGCTGTAATACCTTTTTCTGTTCCAGCCGCTTTAAAGTCCATATCTCCATAATGATCCTCCATTCCCTGAATATCAGTTAAGACCTTATATTGACTATCATCTTTACCCACAATTATTCCCATTGCTATACCACTTACTGGTCTCTTTATAGGAACGCCTGCATCCATTAAGGACAATGTTGAACCACAAGTAGAGGCCATTGAAGAAGATCCATTGGATTCAAGCACCTCAGAAACTAATAAAATAGTATAAGGGAACTCTTCTTTACTTGGCAAAACCGGAACAAGTGCTTTTTCAGCTAGCGCGCCGTGTCCAATTTCTCTCCTACCTGGTCCACGCATAAATCTAACTTCTCCTACTGAAAATGGTGGAAAATTATAATGATGGATATATCTTTTTTTCATATCCACTTCCATAGTATCAATTATTTGCTCATCTCCGGGTGAGCCAAGTGTTGTTACAGTAAGGGCTTGAGTTTCTCCTCGAGTAAACAATCCTGTACCATGAGTTCGAGGAAGTATGCCTGTCTGAATACTAATCTTTCGTACTTCATTCATTTCACGACCATCTGGACGTTTACCGCTTTCTATAATATTTTTGTGAACAATTTCATCACAAACATCATCTAGCACAAGATTGGCAATATCTTTAAGTTTATCAGCATCTTCTGGATATGTTTCCTTTATATATTTAATCACTTCCTCCTTTATTTCATCCACAGCTACTTCCATTTTTTTCTTTTCTTTAATATAAAGAGCCTCTTCAATATTTCCTTTTATAAGAATCTCTTTAACTTTTGCCTCAAATTCAGGCTCACCCTGCAAAAGAGCTGGCAGAACCTTTTCTTTTCCAATTTCTTTTTTAATTTCTGATATAAAATTGGCTATAATAGCAATTGCCTTTTGTCCAAATTCAAAAGCTTCTAAAATTTCCTCTTCTGGAACTTCCTTAGCGGCCGCCTCTATCATATTAGTCTTCTCTGCTGTTCCTGCCATTACCAAATTCAAATCTCCATCTTTAAAATCTCCATTAATCGGGTTCAAAACTAATTCTCCATTAATTTTTCCAACCTTAACTGCTCCAATTGGTCCATCCCAAGGAATATTAGAAATAGAAAGAGCGGCGGAGGCGGCTATCATTGATACGATATCAGGATCATTTTCTCCATCAATAGAAAGTACGGTTATTATAACTTGCACTTCGTTTCTCATTCTTCCGTTAAATAACGGTCTAATTGTTCTGTCCACCATTCTACCAGTTAAAACTGCCTCGTCTGATGGGCGACCTTCTCTTTTTATAAATCTAGAACCCTTAATTTTACCCGCGGCATAATAACGCTCTTCGTAATCCACCATCAAAGGAAAATATCCCATATTTCCAGATGCTTTTTCACGCATAACCGCTGTAGCCAAAACAACTGTATCGCCATAACTAACCTTAACTGCACCACTAGCTTGCTTAGCCAGTAGTCCGGTTGAAATATTTAGTTCTCTGCCCCCAATTTGAAGGGACCATTTTTTTTCTTCCATATATTACTTTATTTTTTGAAAGATTCTTGAAACAAGGAATTTGCGATAATTTAAAATAAATTATTCCAAATTTCAGGTTTCAAGCTAAGCTTCTTTCAAAAAAACAATTATTTAATTACTTATTAGCTTACTGTACTATAGTTTAATTTAGACTATTTGTCAAAAAATAAAAACACATCGTTTAGATGCGCTTATTTTGCGGGAGCGACCGGACTCGAACCGGCGACCTATTGCGTGACAGGCAATCGCTCTAACCAGCTGAGCTACGCCCCCATTATTTAACTTTATTGCAAACTTTTCAATCATCTATAAAAACAAAATGCTAGTAGCAGGGGTGAGAATCGAACTCACGGCCTCAGGCTTATGAGTCCTGCGCTCTAACCATCTGAGCTACCCTGCCAATACTCAGTAAAAAAAACCGAAACAATGTTTGCTTAATTAAATCTGTTGCGGGGGCCGGATTCGAACCGGCGACCTCCTGGTTATGAGCCAGACGAGCTGCCAGACTGCTCTACCCCGCGATATATTTTTAAACACTTATAAAATACTATTATAATTTTCTTATATTGTCAATGATTATTTAATATTTTCCATCAATCCATACATAGGCTGAAGCATCGCTACTGCAAAAAATCCAACTGCTATACCCATAAATAACATTAAAACAGGCTCAACAATAGATGAAATATTTTTTGTTACTTGATTAACTTCATCTTCATAAAATTCTGCCATTTTTAATAAAATCATTTCAGTTTCCCCAGTTTGTTCACCAACCTCAAGCATTTGCCTAACTAAAACTGGAAAAATAGTTGGATTTTGTCCAATGACCTTACTCAAATCAATTCCTTTTTGAATTTCTCTTATACTCTCCCTGAGAGCCTTCTTATAATAATAATTAGATAAAGTGTTGGAGACTATTTTTAAAGCATCCAGAGAAGTCACCCCACTCCTTAGGAGAGAACTATAAATTCTTGAAAATCTAGCACAGTTAGTTTTTATTACTATATTATTAATAGCTGGGAGCTTAAGTGAAATAAAACTAACAAATTTTTTTCCATTTTTAGTTTTTATTCCGAATTTTAATAAAAAACCACTCATAACAAAAAATGACAAGACTAAGATACTATGTTCCTTAAAAAGATCACTAGCATCTATGATAAATTGTGTAGCAACTGGAAGCTCCACGTCCATATCCTTAAAAACTCCAGTAAGCTGAGGAAGAACATAAGTCAACATCAGTATACCCACGCCACCCATAGCAACCATTATCACAGCTGGATACATAAGTGCACCCCTAACTTTACTAAGCAAAGCATGCTCCTTTTCTAATTGAACAGCAATAATATTCAATGTCTCATCTAAATTTCCACCTGTTTCACCAATTTTAACCATATTAACGAAAAGTTCATTAAAAACCCCTGGATATTTAGCCATTGCATCAGACAAATTTTTTCCCGCTTTAATTTCTTCATGAATTGTATTCAATATCTGCTTGAGCTTTTTATTTTCCATCTGATCAGCTAGATTTTTAATCGCCTTAGAGATAGTTAAACCTGAACTAATCATCACACTTAAATTTCTAGCAAACATCATTTTATCCTTTAGAGCAATCTTAGTAAATCTATCCATAAATGCTACCTTGGGATTTTCTCCAGTGTCTTCACTTTCTTTAACTGATGTAACCAAAAAACCCTCAGCCTTTAATTGCTGAGCTACTCCCTGTTCATCTTTAGCCACTAGCTCTCCAGTTCTAACCTCACCCTCGTAATTTTTTGCTACATATAGAAACTTTGCCATATTTTTATTTTAGTTTTATTTTAAACAAGATTTTTTATTTATAAAATAAAAAAGTGATATACAAATTATACCACCTTTTCATAAATTTCCAAAAAAATTATTGAATAATTTTATCTACTATTCCATACTTTTTAGCCTCTTGAGAACTCATAAAATAATCTCTCTCTGTGTCTTCTTCTATTTTACTAATTTTTTGACCAGTGTGTTTAGCCATTATTTCATTAAGTTTCTTTTTTGTCTTTAAAATTTGACGTGCATGAATATCAATATCTGTTGCCTGACCACGTGCGCCACCCATTACCTGATGTATCATAACTTCCCCATTGGGCAAAATCATTCGCTTACCTTTTGTACCAGCAGCCAAAAGCAATGAAGCCGCTGATGCAGCCAAGCCCACACAAATAGTTTGGATATCAGGCTTAACATATTGCATCGTGTCGTAAATAGCCAAAGCTGAAGTCACAACGCCACCAGGAGAATTTATATAAATCTTAATATCCTCCTTTAAATTTTGTGATTCCAAAAATAACAACTGAGCAATAACAGCATTCGCCATACCATCCTCAATTGGAGAACCAATGAATATAATTCTATCTTTTAATAGCCTAGAATAAATATCATAAGCCCTCTCACCATAACTTGTTTTTTCAATTACAGTTGGTATTAAATATTGGTTTGAAATTTTATTGTTCATAATTTTACAAAATCAAATCTCAAACATTATCTATTTGAATTTTGATTCTTAGTTACATTTTTTCTAATGTTTTTAGAATTTCCTCATTTCTTAACATTCCCTTAGTATAATCATAAAGTCTCTTCATATCAATCTTGTTTTTAATATCTTTCTCATTCTTATAATATTGAAGAGTTTTATTCATAGCTTCTTCTATTTTTTCTGAAGAAATCTCGATTTCCTTTTCCTTAATAAGCTCCTCTAAAACCAAGGCCGCTTTAATTCTCTTTATTGCCTGAGGTTCCCAATCTTTTTCTAAATCATCAATTGTTTTGCCCATTTTTCCTAGATAGTCCTCTAGCTTCATACCCATCTGCTGTATCTGTGACTCTAATTCATGAAGCATCTTATGAGTTTCTTCATGTATTAAAATTTCTGGAAAATCACCTTCTACTGATAACTTTTCAACCAAGGATTCAATGATGTCAGCTCTTCTCTTTTCTTGATCATTAAATTCCTTCTCTTTTTTCATTCCATTTTTAATATTTTTCTTTAATTCAGCCAAGTCCTTAAAGCTACCTAAAGATTTAGCAAATTCATCATCTAATTTTGGAATCTCTCTCTCTTGAACGAGATTTAATTTAATATCAAATTGAGCTTTCTTTCCAGCTAAACTTTTTTCATGATATTCTTTTGGAAAACTTAATTCAAAACTTTTTTCTGCCCCCTCTTTTAATCCGATAATTTCTTCTTCAAATCCAGGGATGAAAACATTGCTACCTAAAATAAGACTATGATTTTTGGCGCTTCCGCCTTCTATTATTACACCATCTCTTTTGACCTCAAAATCTAAAACCACTGAATCATCTTTTTTAGCTTCTCTTTTTACAGTTACAAGCTTTGCCCTACTTTTGGCTAGTTTTTCTAACTCCTGCATTACATCGTCATCGGCCACTTCTGTCTTTTCACTGGCGTGTTTAGCGTTTACCTTCTTAACATCGCTCTCCCAATTTTTAAGCTCTATCTTTGGCATTACATCTGTTACTACAATAAATTCAAGATCGTTTCCCTCTGCTAACTTTGCGATGCTTATTTGCGGAGAACCAATGGCCTCTAGATTAAGTTTTGCCACCTCTTTAGCATAATTTTTCTTAATTGCATATTCGGCAGCAGTACTTAAAATTAAATCTTTTCCAACCTTTTGTTCCACTACATTCTTAGGGGCTTTTCCAGAACGAAAACCTTGAATTTTAACATCCTTTGATATTTGACTAACAGCTTCATCTAAAAAATCTTTCCAGTTATCCCAAGCAATGACAATTTTAAACTCCACTTTTGATTTTGGCAATTTCTTGATTTCCATAAAAACTTCTACTTATTAAATTTATTATTATACAGCTTGATAGATTTCTCTATAGCTTGCTGAGCCTTATCTGCCCCACCAAATCCACTAATTTCCACCTTTTTATTCTCAATAACCTTATAAGTCTCAAAAAAATGACGGATCTCCTTAAGTGTATAAGGGTTTACATCTTTAATGTCCTTAACATTATCCCATCTTGGATCATCCTTTGGAACACTAATAATTTTATCATCACTTTCTCCTCCGTCAATCATTTTCATTATCCCCACTGGTCGAGCCTCTACTAGGATTCCAGGATGAAGTGGATAAGTAGTTAAAACCACTACATCCAAAGCATCGCCATCATCCCAGTAGGTGCGAGGCACAAATCCATAATCAAATGGATAATCTTGGGAGGTCTTCATTGCTCTATCTAATTTTATCAGACCAGTCTCTTTGTCAATTTCGTATTTATTTTTTGATCCTTTTGGAATCTCGATAATAACGTTAATGAGTTTAGGAATTTTATCTCCAGAACTTAAATCATGTAAAAGGTTCATATTTTTATCTAACTTAAAAAATTATTTTAATTATTTTTCTTCTTCTTTTTCCACAACTTCATCTGTTGTTGCTTCAATAGCTACTGGAGCCTCTACTGCCTCAGATTTTTCTTTTTTATCTACTGCCACAACCTCTTCCTTTTTATCACCAACTACATCAATTTTCCAAGTTGTTAATTTAGCAGCCAATCTTACGTTTTGACCACGTTGCCCGATTGCTAATGAAAGTTGCTCCTCAGGAACAACAGCGATAGCCTCTTTTTCAGCCTCATTACTAATTTTAACAGCCAATACCTTAGCCGGGCTAAGTGACGCTGAAATAAATTTTTCAATATTTTCATTCCATTCAATAATATCAATTTTCTCTCCCCCTAATTCATCAATTATCGCTTGCACTCTAGTTCCTTTTTGTCCCACACATGATCCAATTGGGTCAATTCCATCTTCTTTGGCAATTACAGCAATCTTTGTTCTGCTTCCAGCCTCTCTAGAGATAGCTTTAATTTCAACTGTACCAGAAAATATTTCTGGAACTTCAAGCTCAAAAAGTCTCTTTACCATATCGGGATGAGTTCTGCTCAAGATAATTCCAGGACCTCGATTGTCTGATTCAATTTTTCCTAAGTAAACTTTAAGTCTTTGTCCTATTTTGTAATCCTCACCCTTAACTTGCTCTGAAGGAAAAAGGATTCCAGTTGCCTTGCCAAGATCGATAAATATATTTTGACCTTCAATTCTCTGAATAGTTCCATTTAAAATTTCTCCTTCTTTTTCTTTATACTCTTCATACATTGCATCCTTTTCAGCCTCCCTAATTCTTTGGATGATAACCTGCTTAGCGGTTTGAGCCGCTACTCTTCCATAGTTTTCTTGAGTCTCTAATTCTGTTTCAATAATATCTCCAATTTTTGCATCTTTCTTAATTTTTAAAGCATCTTCAAGCTTTATATCTCTTTCTGGATTAAAGCGAGCCAACTTTTCTTCACCATCCTCACATCTTTCTTCTTTTATTTCCATAACGACCTCTTTTTTATTATCTTTCTCTTCTTTTTCATCATCCTCTTCAATAATCACAAACTCTCTTACTGTTTCATCTACTACCTCCTTAATCAAGAAAAATTTAACACCACCAGAAACTTCACTTAATTCTGCTCTGATGTTTTGACTTTTCTTTCCATAATCTTTCTTATAAGCAGCAGCCAGTGCAGCTTCGACTGTTTGCATAACTTTCTCCTTATTGATTCCCTTCTCTTCACAGATCTGAGTGATTGCGCTATTAAACTCACTGGAGTTTATGCCACTTTTCTTTTCTTCTTGTTGTTTTTTTGCCATATTATTTAATATCTAGTAATCAGCACTTAGTAACTGGTGACTAGAAAAACTCTTAATTAACCATTTAAATTTATAAAATTATCAATACACTTAAAGTTATTTATAAAAAAAGACCCGCAACCTGCGAATCTGAATTACCCTTAACCTCGCAATCATAATAGCAGGTTTCAAGAGATATGTCAAAGGATTTTTTAATCAAATAACAATATAATTATAATAAAAAATAACCATTGACAAAATACGCGACCGCCAAAAATTTCAAAGGTTGTTATTTAGGTAAGAGTTAAGATTAGGTGTAATATTAAACATTTATTTTTTATTTATTAAAT
>Ga0209800_10002212_pt1 | contig 17725 bp, 15 predicted proteins | sample Higcelweek8metaG_FD_187174 | JGI IMG/M metagenome (GOLD analysis project Ga0209800, IMG submission 187174) | Freshwater pond sediment microbial communities from the University of Edinburgh, under environmental carbon perturbations - High... | ecosystem: Environmental > Aquatic > Freshwater >...
CGATTATTCCGTTTACCTTAAACGGGACGACGGCCTTTCTCAGGGAGAATGCCTTGCCGTTGCTGATGATCTCGTGATAGAATGTTGACGGTTCGAGCCTGACAGTTTCAACCATCACAGCCTCGGGCCGCGATGTTCTTCTTGCCAGTTCTTCAGTGTTATCTGTCTGTCTCGATTTGCATGACACGAGGATTATTAATGCGCAACCAAGAGCGATTGCAAAAAGCCGTTGAATGAATGCCCTCTTTTGCATCTGGTAACGGGATTATTACACTATTGACTATCAAAGGATGATCTATCAAATTTATTAAAATTTCAATCAGGCTGTTCATTTTGCTCAGTACCAGCATGATTTTCCTGTTTCACCTGCAGAAGGTGCATTATTTCATTGACCTTCTCAGCCGGGATCATACCACTCTCCAACATGATACCTGCTTTTTTTAATTTTTGTCGGAGAGTTTTTGGATCAATGCTCAATTCAGCAGCTATTTCTTGTCTGGAAAAGAAATACTTGTTCATAATGACTTTGTATTGATCAAACAGCAGGTATAAAAGTAAACATAAATATGCTATCTGCCAAACCAGTCAAATGATTTATTATTAATAGACTGAGCGTTAAAATAAAAATATGGCGATAAGGATTCTTGACAGTTTATAGTGTTAAAAAAAACGTGACCTGATTGTTCTTAAGTAGCTGTCTGTAAATTCCGGGGCATTTTCATAAGGAACAAATACAAAATGAATCGTCAAATCAGGATATATTAAAAAAAATAATGGGACTTCTGATTGAAGCATGTTTTGCTCTTCATTCTTTAAACAACAGACTGGTTTACCATAAAACGAATCCCTAAACTTATCTTCAATCCCTCTTGTCAGCAGAATCACATTTCTGTTTTCCCGGTAATTAGGAAACCATTCAATTAGCTTACTAACTGAAAAATTTATACATGGAGTGCACATGTCGTCAGTGAAATACAATATAATGGTCGTATCCTGACATAATTCAGACATCCTTAAAGTCCTAATTGTATCGCTTCCTAAGTATAATGGGAAGTCGCCTAGATGATCTAGTTCAAGGCCCAAGGCATAAGTGAACTGACCAAGTAATGGATAGTAATACGGCCCTTTATTTTCTAGAATTTCACCATTCTTATTTTGAGGGCTGGTCCTTCTTTGTTTTGTATGAGAATAGGTATTAATCGAGGTAATAACTACTAATATTAAAATCCCAATGGTCAGGAAAGTATCCCCTCTTGTTCTAATCTGCTTCATCAGGGCTTAAAATAATATTTAACCAAAAATGGATTATCTGAGAGTCCTATCTTTTTGAATTTATCATAATTCACTGAATCAAGGGTATTCGGATTAATATAGAAGTCTTTTTTTGCAGGATCTACCGATGTTAAAATATAATCCTCCCCTGAATCCCAATTTAGAACTAACCCGATTCTTGTGCCATTTACACTGGCAGAGGTAACGTTTTGCCAAGAGACTTCATCGTTTCGAATTTGAGAGAGATTTTTGAATGCCGGAATAAAAAAACTTTTCCCCTCCTTTTTATCAATCAGCACAAGTCCACTACCCTCTTGATAATAGATTTGCTTTAGGATAAACCTTTCATTTTCGAAATGATTATTGAAACCAATCACAACATTCCGCTCTGACCATAAAAGTTCCCTGTAATAGTTTTTATCATAATCCAAAGACCAATTAAAGTCTTTCATGTTAAAATTATGTCCTTTAAAATTGAGTGAGTTTCTTTTTTCGATGGACAAATTCCTAAATGTGTATATCTCATTGGTATATCCATAATGAATCAAGGTGTCATTTCCTGATAAATAAAAGGGCGGCGAAATAAGAAAGAATGGTCTTCGTCTCACAAAGTTTTCCGGTAGATCAAAAAAGCTCTTTATGACTTTCTGACTACTCCTCGAATAAAGTGACAAAGCTGGCGTCTGGGATTGATGGTAAAATAGAATCAAATCCTCGCTTACTATTAAGAAGTTGCTCACTTCAATTGACTTATACGTGAGCTTATTCACGTACTTGCCATCGAGACCAAAAATCATGATGTCTCCCCTGGGGCCGAGAAGTTCAAGGGTTGATGTGAATTTGTTAATACAAAAATCAGAAATATAGCCATACTCCCCCGGACCTGATCCTTTTCGTCCTATCTTTCTAATGAAGTGTCCAGTCGTGTCAAAGACAAATAGTCCTTCATAAATGTCTTTAATGTAATACTCATCTCTATAAAAGACAACTTTGGTAATATTCTTAATAAGATTTGCGTCAGTAGTCTCTAGTGGTATTAATTCAACTCTGTCGAGGAACTTATCTAAACTATGGGTTGATGGAGAATCTATTTTGATACAGTAAGTTTCATCTTCTTTAGTTGCGCATGAGATTACAAGACTGACCGTGATCAGCAATCCGAGACAATTCAATATTACGTCCTTCATACTTATCTATTCTGAAAATACCTGGGAATTATTCCCCGGTATAATGAGTTAGTTATCTTCTATTTATGCTTCAACAATAATCATCGGTATAACCTGTCCATCTGCATTCACCAGGGAAATCTGGTACAGGTTCAAAACACTGTCCACGGCCTGCTTGTACTTTGTCACAGGTTATAACAACGGGAGGTATATCTGCTAACAGATTCGAAATGTTCATGGCAAAAGCTAGAGCTATTGCCGAAATTATAAGGATTTTCTTCTTTTTCATTGTTATAAAATTTAATATGAATACAAATCTTAATGATCAAAGCTTTCTGCAAAGAAATTTTTCTACATTCTTGACATCACATTTACTCATTCGAATTATTTTTGCTATCACCTCCTTTCATTTTTTGTGAAAGGCAGGGGCAGAAACTACTTGGAGTTACAGGCATAGCTTTCTGCCCTTTTCTTTCTGATTTATACTTTTATCCTTTAAAAAATATTTCGTAAAACGGCAAACCTGACCTATGTAAAATTAAATAAGATGTTTAAGTTTTTTTTGGGAATTTTCGGGAATTTTCGGGAATTATAAGGCAAACCCGTATTGGATTTACTAATCTGTTACCAGCGGTATAATGGAAATGAAAAGCATTCATTTTTGTTCACAGACTGTTTTAAAGAACCGATTGAACCGAAATTTCCTAAATCCTACTTTATCAGGATTTATTGAAAACAGAATCCCCTTCACTTCCCCGATAATATTTTCTTCAGGCACAAACCCCCAGAATCTTGAATCAAAGGAATTGTAAAAATTATCACCCAAAACAAAATAGTAATTCTTTTTAAATACATAAGTTGTTATATTCTTGCCATTTGCAGCAAAAACACTATCTATAACTTGCCCGCCGGAATTTTCTGACAGCAATATTTCTGCATACCGGCATTTATTCTTGTCTGTTAGCTCTATTGAATCTCCTTTCGCCGGCACATGAAGCGGGCCATACTTTTCAAGGGTCCAATGCAAAGACGAATCATGAGGAAATAATTGGTTCTCAATCAGGAAACGTGTCACACCGTCATTGCTGATCATATTATTATCAATTATCACAGTATCACCCGGGAGGCAAAAGATCCGTTTCGCAACACAACCAGCAGCATTTGGACTTTCAAATTCAGATGAAATATTATGCAATGGCATGCTAAAAACAACAATATCACCTTCTCTTATCCCCCTTCGGCCCTTTAATCTGCAATACTCAACAGTTTTGTTTTTCATATAACTACTTAATTTCAACAGCCTTGGTCCGTAGCTTGTCTTGCTGACAATAATCACATCGCCAGAAAGCAGAACCGGCTCCATGGAAACAGATGATATCTGATAAAGTGAGACAACGAAAACTCTAGGTCCAACAGCAAGAAGAACTATTGCGATAAATATGCACCACCAGCCTCTGAAAGACTTGTCATTTGATTTGATCATTCTTATTACATTCTGCCTTTAGGTTTAATCAATCAAATCAAAAGGTTTCTTCCGGGTTACAGTTTTGAGCAAATAAATGGGAGGGTATGACATTATTGGCAAATACTATAGAATAACTCTGTCATTTCATTTGTAGTCCATGGTTCTCCAATCATTTTTATCTTATTATCAGGACCGATAAGGACTGAACCGTCAATTATCCACCGTGGTATGTCATTGTTATTCAGAAGATAATTAAGGCTATCATCCATGATTGTATAGTAATGATCGTCAAATACAGAGATCTCATTAACTCTTTTAATAAAACTACTATACCGGAATCCCCGGATTATGAATAGAACCGTGTAGTCATCTTGTTTATTAAGGCTATCCATCACATTCTGCCATTCTATAAACTTGGGATAACAGGGCTCGCATCCGTCCTCAAGATAAACCACTGATATATAGTTATACCTCTGCCTGAACTCCTCATATGACAGCAATTTGTCACCAAACCTTACAGAATCAAACATTTCCAGATTGATTGTTTTGTTAAGATTGCTTTTCAGGTCTTTGGTGACAGACTGGTTAGAACAGGAGATTAGAGGAATCAGGTATAATAATAAACTCAGGTATCGTCTCATAGCAACAATGTTCTTTAATTCTTGGATAGAAAATGGATAATCGAACTTTCTGAGTTTAACTGGTTCTGGTATTTCTGCCTCTGGCAAACTTATTTCGAAAGAATCATAATTCAGGAATATCGAAATATCCCAGCGGTTCTTCCCTGTCATTGAAATAGGCGATTATCCTGTTATGCTTTTCATCAATACAAAAGCTGCATATTTCAGCCCCGGTATCAATAGTTTTCTTATACGAGCCATCCAGGTCGAATATAATGATGCTGTTGGGATATACTCCTCTTTCCGTGTTGCCTTCAACAACAGAACCTTTACTTCCAAGGTAGGAAGCAAAGATATTCTTCTCATATATCACTACATCATAATAATAGCCATTATCGTCCTTTTCAGGATCATCCCATCCGGGTCCGTAAACATTATATTTCAGGTTGCCGTCTAAGTCACAGATGGTCATTAAATCTTTAAATAGGTAACAATTGACATATATCCCATTTTCAACTGACAGATCGAAATATGAGTTAGTAAATTTGCCCTTTACCATCGGATTTTCATATCCGAATCGCGTGATTTCACCGACATTAATGTTAAACTTCGTCATTGCCATTGTTACAAAAGGTGAACCGGAAAAAGGCTCTATTGCTTTGCCAAGAGCGATGCTGTCATTTAAGAAACTATAATACACAAGAAGTAATGTATCTATCAGTTTTACTGAAGCATCAGGCATATACAATTTGTCAGACAGAACACTGTCCAGAGGAAATTTATGCAGAACTTTTTTCCCTACATCAAGCTGCCAGAAGACTCTTTTTTCCCTGTCAACCAATATACCACTCGGGATAGTTATCTCTCCCGGCCCTCTGCCCAGGACTCCGGTACTTGAAATATATGTGAATGTATTAAGATCAAACAGATGATCTACTTTTTCTCCTTTAGGATAGAACTCTTCCGTAAGCAGGATATCGTCAATAATATATAAAAAAGCCTTCCCTGTGACAAAATCCGTTTCTATACTCACTATCTTATCAGATACGTCTACAATACAACCTCTTTCGCTTTGTACAATTTCAGTTTTTTTCTCATTGCTTTTTCCACAACCTGCAATTGTAAAAAGCATAATTGTGAACAATATGTGTAAATATCTCATCTGGTTATAGTGATTTAACTTTCTCTCATTTACATTTTCCACTTAACAACGTATGTCTTATTAAGTGTGGCTGCTTGTCACAGCCACACTCTTTAAAGTTGAAATATTCAGGTTTTATTGATTCTGTTCAGGCAAAGTAGAACCTGCTGGTGGGCTCCAGCAAGTACTTGACATACCATTGCAGTAGCAAAAACTTGGACGTTCCACACAACCTGTTGGGCAATTTGGATTTACTTGTGCATTTGCCTGTGACATTATTTTAATGTTTTTCAGATCAGTATTATCTGAGCTTGTCTGAGCAACATTTGCACTTAGAATTGTAAACACTACAATTATGCTGGCAATAGTTGCAAGAAAAAGTCTTTTTTTCATGATGACAGTTTTTAATAAAACATTTTTATGAATTCACAATGGCCGTAACCTTTGAGCAAGCTGATGCAGCTTGTTAATTTTCTGTTTTACTATCTTTGTTGTCACCTCCTTTCATTTTTTGTGAAAGGCCGGGGCAGAAAGTACTTGGCGATACAGGCATAGCTTTCTGCCCTTTTCTTTCTGATTTATACCCAAAAAATATTTTGTAAAACGGCAAACCTGACCTATGTAAAATTAAATAAGATGTTTAAGTTTTTTTCGGGAATTTTCGGGAATTTCCAGTAGAAAATTTTATCATTCCATCTTCAGGATCCTGACTATTCAACCGGAATATTGAAGTATCCCAGCGGTTCTTCCCTGTCAATAAAATATGCTATAATCCTCTTATTCTCTTCATCAATACAGAAACGTTCAAATTCATATCCTGTCTTGATCGTTTTTAAATATCTGCCGTCCTTCTCAAATACTATTAGCGTTGATGGCGCAGCTCCACGGGTAAAGTTTCCCTTAAAAACAAATGCAAGATCTCCGATGTACGCTGCTACGATTTTCCCGTTAAATAAGAAGATCTTGACATTTCATTGGCTCATTTCTTTTGCCCTTTACATGAAAAAAGGGATACCAGTTTGTAGATTCCGGATGATTCTCTATTTTTGTAAAATGATTTACTCCAAATATGTAAATAACATCGGTTAATAACTGTAAACCGTTACTTTTACTTTATGTAAAATACTCTCGCAATGAGTTATATTTCAAGAATTATTGAAGAAGAGATTAAAGCCAAATTAAATGCTTCGGGAGCAGCTCTGATTCGCGGTCCGAAAGCATGTGGAAAAACAGAAACTGCTTTACGCCTGGCATCAAGTGTTCTCCGGGTTGACCAGGACGAGCAGGTGCCGTATCTGATGGATGCCGATCCGAGACGACTGCTTGCAGGCAAGACACCCCGACTGATTGATGAATGGCAGGCACAGCCGAGACTCTGGAACTATATACGCCATGAAATAGATGCCCGTAAAGAAAAGTCACAGTTTATTCTTACCGGCTCCTCAACTCCTGATGATAAAATCCCTATCCATTCGGGGGCAGGAAGATTTACCACCGTAGATATGCGCACTCTGTCGTGGCAGGAATTGGGCTATTCAACCGGCCAGGCCAGTATGAAACAGCTTTTGTCAAATAACAAGATTGCCCTGTCAGACAGATCTGTCGGTTTGGAAACCATCGTAGAGAGAATCATTAAAGGAGGCTGGCCTGGTCTGCTTACATCCACCACAGACGAGGCCTTGCTGCTTAACCGTGCCTATATCGATCTGATCGCAGAAAGCGATATGAGCCGTATATCGGGCATTAAACGAGACCCGGTCAAAGTGAGAAATATTTTCAGGTCAATAGCAAGGAATACGGCAACGATGGTAGCCAAAACCACTATCGTTAAGGATATTAAAGAGTATGACAGCGGTGATATCACACGTCCAACCTTGTATGAATATCTGGATGCACTGGAACGACTGATGATCATTGAAAACCAACCGGCATGGAGTACACATATCCGCTCGTCTGCATCGCTGAGAAAATCACCGAAAATGCATTTTACCGATGTCTCATTATCTGTAGCTGCATTGGGCGCCGACAAAGAATCGTTATTGAAAGATGTTAGGTTTACAGGTTTTTTGTTCGAATCACTTGCCACACATGATCTGCGGGTCTACGCCCGGGCAAATGATGCCACCGTCAGTCATTACTCTGATTCGAGTGGCCTGGAGATCGACTGCATTGTCCAGAAACGTAACGGTGATTGGGCGGCATTTGAGACAAAACTCGGTATGGGGATGATTAATGAAGCTGCTTTTAACCTGAAAAAACTAACAACCACACTCGACATAAAAACAATAGGCCCCCCGAAGTCGCTGAATATCATTGTCGGAACCGGAGTAAGCCATACTCGTCCCGATGGTATTAATATTATTTCACTGGCCTCTTTGGGGGTTTAAGAATTACTGGTTTAACTCCCTGAATACTGTACAATTTTTTCGGGATTAGTGCGAACCCCAGGGGAATGTTCAGCGGGATTATTTCAGGGTTTGGTGATTGCCTCACCACATTTCTTCCGTCGTCGCACGAGATGAGCCGGAAAAGTAGGGGTAGGGACACAAAAGGGATTAACTTATGAGAAAGGCAGAACAGGTTGGAAAAACTATTCGCACTTATCCTCTAACCAAGTATGAACCGTTCCAGACCGCTATTACTAAATGCATAAAGCCTGCTACCTGATGCACAGATGGTTCCGTACCACGAATCTCCGAGATTGAGCAGCCTTTGGCAAGACATATTTCTATCGCTTACATCAATAACCAATATATCACTACAGGATATCCTGTTCCCTCTATTGGCATACAACAGAAGAAAAAGTTTGCCATCATCATAACAAACATCCTCAACAAGAAGAGTATAACCATTTGGGGTTGTGTTCTCACGGATTACACCAAGCCTCTCTCTGACTATCGGGATGCCTGAATAATCAAGTGTCTCTAGCAATTGACCCGAGTGGCTGTATTTCTCAATTACCGGCATATTATCCGAGACAGCAAATATGCAAGAATCAGTCCCTGACAGGTGCCGGTTATTCCTTATCCTGGTATGTATATCAGTATCAAAAACCTTCGGTTGACCAAATAGTTCTATAGAGGAGGTTTTAACATCAAACGAACAGAGACTATTTGTTTCTGACACCGAGCTTAAAAACAGCCTGTCCCTCAAGAGGAAAAAATTGAAACCTCCACTGTAATCTATATTATCAGGAAGTCTGATTGTCTGCAGGTGACCATCTGATCTGAAAACCTCAAAACTACCATTACCATCATTGTAAACCCATAGTGAATCACCATGAACAATGATGTCTGATGCTCCAAGGAACTCTCCCGGCCCTTTACCCTTAGCCCCAAGATACCCAAGCAATTCTCCTTCCGGAGTAAGTTTGATTATCTGATTCCGCTCATAATCTGTAACATATAAGTATTGATCAAACACCATTGATCTCACATCTGACAGGTATGACGAATCACTTAAACGGTCAATTCTCATGTCAGATCTGAGGTACGAGACCGGCATCTCCTGATTCTTACAGGAGAAAAGGCATAGTGAGGTTATTATTAACCAGAAAATTCTATTCATAGGCAATCTTTTCTAATTTATCAGCCATGGTAGTAAATGTGCCCGCATTCCCAGAAACCTTGGGTTAGTCCGACAACGTAATAGCCTCATTTTAAGCACACCCTCATTATGACCGGGTTGCTGAATTCATCTATTGTATCCAATATTGGAGCCATTTGCCGAAGATATTTTGTGTCATTCCTTGTTGCCTCGGAAGCATTGCGGTAGTATCTTGAAAATTCATCTCCATCAATTATACTGTACATGCAATTACCTGACGAGATAAAGTATCCATTTTCATTTACAGGAGCAAATGGTATTAGATTATCAATATCATTTTTCAAATAAACCCTGGTATAGGCTCTTTTGAACTCCTTCAAAGTATTCATTCCAGTTGCACCTGTATTCCTGTCATAGGTAACCAGGACCTGCGGACCTTTATGCGATATAAGCATCAGGAACATAAATTGGTTTGCTTCGTAAAAAGACTGAACCCAATAACCGGAAGGAAGACCATTTGAAAAATCAAACATAGCGTGATCTCGCCACACTTCCCAGGCCAGTTTATCATTGGCGATATCAATAATATACCTGGGAGTGACCTCAAATTCCCGGTTAGCCGAAAAGATTGTATCACTGAATTTTTCCTTGAAAAGGAGGGTGGTTTCGTTTATCTGGTAATGAAAGTCATGCGGAATAAGCGCAGGATTCCTCTCACTCTGATCATCCTTATATTCCCGGATATTTCTATACAATATATGCAACGTGTCTTTCTTTATATCATAACATGAGTAAATGTAATTAACCCAGGGCTTTTGGGCATTTGCTACGAATAATGTATTGTTAAAATAACCAATGCGCCATGGACGTATCGATTCTTCAGGATTAATTGGTTTTGTGATTGAGGTGACATAATTCCCATTGAAGTCGAATGCTTTCAATGATCTGTCCCAACTGAAGACATAAACAAGACTGTCTTCTGTATTAATTGCGTAGCAGACCGGCTGAACCTCTGCCGGGCCACGTCCCTTAGTATATACTCTGTTTAAAAAATTGCCGTCACTGTCATATCTGAAAAGATCTTTTTCAAAATCAATAAAGAAGCAGTCATCAGTAATCTCAAAATTATAAACATGCCCAATCAACGACTGATCAGTTCTTTCGAGGGGTATATACTCAATTCTCGTGGCGATTTCGGACAGATTCATTGAATCGCTTCTGGCTTTGGAGAGATCAAGTTTGATCAGTCTTACAGGATCTCCCTGAGATGAGGAAGTGTCCTTGTTTTTGCATGACAGCAACATAAATGTGCCGAAGGCTATCAGAATGCTCAATATTCTCATATCTCTTTTATGGTCATTTCAGTACATGTATAAAGAATAGTGACAGCTTATCCAATTGCATACTCCCATGAACCGGAATAATGAATATCGTGACGAAATCAGATCAGGTGTCTCCCGGAATATTGAGAGGACTCATTAAATGTACGAAAAAAATAAAAATGAGTCTTAAACAATGTTTTAACTCCATACTCAGAGAGTCCTGCCGATGTTGAAAAACAACCCGGGAACTCGTCATCTGTCAGGCTCTTGCCGCGAATCAGTACTTCCCGCATCAAAGAAATAATAGGCATCTGCAAAAAAACGAATCCTGCTATCATTATTAATTCAATCTAACCAGAACGAGGATCGGATTATCTATATCTTTCAATTTGTCTGCCAGTCTTTCAAGCTCTTCTTTCTTTTCCGGGTATTTGGGAATTATGTTCTTGAATTCACTTCCTGCAATGCGAGTTTTTAAAGTTACAGGACCAACCAGGCCGACCAGGTATTCTCTTCCATTCTCTTTAAAATAACCCTTTGGCAGAAACTTCGTGCCACCATCCAGATCATTTTCGATACCGCCACTTCCATTGCGTTCCCAATAAGACAAATAAGCATCATGGTTATGCCTGTCAACAAGTACGAATCCATTCTTCCCTCTGTAAAACGAGTACCTTATTGTTATATAAGAGCGCGTCTCAAAAACCTGATCGATTGTCACATAATCAGATAGCTGGCTCAGAGGATCCGCTACCCTTGAACTGGGCAATCTGTAATCTCCAGGTTTAATAATAAACTCAGGGTTGATTGTTAAGTCATCAGAAATTGAAAAAACAGTGTCGATGAAATTACTCCAATAATTAAGCTTTGATCCGATAATATAGGTCCCTCCGCCAGCAAGGTAATTGCTGGAGAAAAAGTCGTCTGTTCTTCTCTTGTTCCTTAACAGATTGCCCGTTGAATCAACTAATACCCATTCAAATTCAGCGTCACCATACTGCATATTGTAAGTGACAAATAACTTTGAATCAATCACACCAATCGCGTCTACACTCCCGCCGTAACTCTGAAGGGAAATGCTTCTTTGAAATGAACCTGAAACACTATAGATTTTAATTATGTTACCAGCATCGCAGACATATACTCTACCGGTATTCTCATCGACTGCAAATTTGTTTCCCCGTATATACTCACCCGGTCCTCTTCCCATGGTACCAATTATTCCTTGCAACTCTCCGATTCTGTTAAATACCATGATTCCGGTTTCATGGTCATATAAGTAAACAGAGTTCCCAATAACAATGGGATTATAAAAAGAATTAATCATCCCGATTGTAATACTATTATCAAGAGGAATATAGGTTATTTCATCGGCGATCTCCGATAAGGTGATCTCTTCACCATTCAGGTTTTCAAGATCAATCATAATAATCTCATTGTCAGGCGAACCGCATGAAAACACAAGAAAAATAGTCAGGACGAATAAGGATGCTTTCATAATGATAATTCCTTAAATGTGGTTATGATCAGGCATGTGTTTTCATTTCAGATGCACCTTCATTATCAACGGATTGTCGAGCTCATCCATGGCAGAGAAAACTTGTTCCATACTCCTCAGGTAATCTGTTGATTTCTTTACCTCTTCCGGAGCATTCATGTATACATCAACAAAGTTCTTTGCCTCTGTTATGCTGTACAAACACCCGTTATAATAATAAAACCGCCCGGTTGAGCTCATCGGAGGGAGAGATGTCAGATGATCAAGATCATTTCTCATCAGAACCTGCTGTGATGAGGCCTTGTATTCCCTGTTTGAAGCCACAATCTGCTCTCCGGACTTCTTGTCATAGATGCACATTAATTCCGGATCGGTAAAAGATTGAATATAAAGAATGAGATACGACTTTGTATCGACAAAAGATTCAACCCAATAGCCCCGAGGAGGCCCGGCAGTAAAATCAAACATTCCGTTATCCCGGAAATCCTCCCACTTCAGTTTTTCATTTCCCAGATCAACAACGCAGTACGGCTCTGTTTTGAAATTCTTATCCGTTTTAAAGATTGTATCAGAGTACATATCCTTAAAGTAAATATGCGTATCAGTGATCTGAAACCCATTGTTTGACGGAACAATCTGAGGAACCATATCTGCCTGCGCGGCAGTGAAACCATAAGGATTTTTTTGTAAGACGATAATTGAATCGTTCCTTAGGTCATAACAGGAAAAAAGATACTCGGTTCCCGGGCGTATGGGAATCGAAACAAAGATATTAGGCCTGAACAGCCCGATATCACTTATCCGTGCATCAGGGTCACAGAGTTGTTTATTGAAATCACCTGAGAATTTCCCTTCAAAATCATATATATTCCCCTCCCGTGTATAGATATCATATACATAGACCTCCCTTCTCTCCTCATCAATAGCAAAGCTTCGTCCAATTGATTCTTCAGGACCATTGCCTACCGTAAACAGTTTTCTGATAAACTGACCCGCTTCTGTAAATACAAGGATGCCATTCTGTTCTCTGACGAAGATCAAATCGCCTGCAACTTTAAGATCCGGGAAAGAGCCGATAACACTGCTGTCAGTAGTCTGTAACGGGATGTATTCAATTTTGTCAGCGATTTGGGAAAGGTTTATCTGATCTTTTATGGCTTCCACAGGGTTTATCCGGATTGAAATAATACCGGAAGGCCGGGGCTTTTTGTTGTTACCGGTAATATTACATGCGGATAATGTCAGGATAATCAGTGCGGAAAGCAGGATAATGGGGTTGTTGCTCATCAACTGTTTCATGGATAGTTTCATTGGAATTCTATGTTATATTATCTCGATCAGAATACAAGTGCGATGGCAACAGAATCCTCACCAGATTACTTTCCGTCAATCGGACCATTTCCCAGAACAGAACAGCTAGCTGCAATTTCGATCCTTCTTCCTGTGACAGCCAGACATGAATTGTGACATTATCTCCATCATACCATGCTGCAATCAACAAATCAGTTACCCGAAGGAGTTTCAGATGCCAATATCATACTATCATGGCAAAACACAGTAGAGCAGCATTAAAATTAAGAAATTATGTTTGAATCTCAGGTTATTGCAGTGCATTATTTATAAACAGGAATAAAAATCTAGTGGATAATTTTTGCCGACATTAGCCATAATAACCACTGCAATTTGACTTTCCTCTTCTTTGAATGAAACCGTAGATCGGCATCTTGAGGAGCATTACTGGATATCCAATGGAGCATTTTGGAGCTCACTGTCCAGTCATGAAATTATATGAATTTGGGTTGTGGGACGTACTGGATTCGAACCAGTGACCTCTTGCGTGTGAAGCAAGCGCTCTAAACCGACTGAGCTAACGTCCCGGGCGGGAGCAAAGATAGTGAAATATTTTATCTTTGTTTTTTAGGCATCGAGCCGGAAATCCTGATGACAGAGCATCCAGCAACTGAAAAAAGAGAGAAATCGCGCTTCGGACTAATCCTTCATCTGCATCCCCGGAAAGTGAAGGCATCAACACTCCGCTTCACCCTTACATTCGGCCTCGGCGGAATGGCTGCGCTGCTTGTGGTGATACAGGTGATAACCGGACTCCTGCTGAAGTTTCACTATGAACCGTCACCAGAGAGTGCATATAACTCAATCCTGAACCTTCAGGAAAGCCTCCTCTTCGGAAAGATGCTACGAAATATCCACCACTGGAGCGCTATAGCCTTTGTCTGGGTGGCATTTCTGCATATGCTCCGTACTGCCTTTACCGGTGCCTACCGACCGCCAAGAGACGTGACCTGGATAACCGGACTGGCATTGCTGCTGCTTGTGGTGCTCTCAAATTTCACCGGTTACCTCCTGCCATGGGACCAGCTGTCATACTGGGCGGTGACCGTGGGCACCAGCCTGCTGTCATACATCCCGCTTGCCGGAGAGCCAATCCGCAAGGCCCTCCTGGGCGGAGCTGAGGTAGGCCAGCCAACTCTCACCAACTTCTTTAACCTGCATACCGGGGTCATCCCGCTAATGATTATCGCCCTTATGGCGTGGCACTTCTGGAGGATCCGTCGTGCCGGGGGCGTCATCGTGGCTGATCGCGACAAAGAGAGCCCGATGGTAGATACAAAACCGCATCTTGTCAACAGGGAGTTTGTGGTGGCGATCACCCTGCTCGCCACGATTTTTATAATCAGCAGCCTCTTCGATGCACCACTGCGGGAGCGCGCAAACCCCGCCTTCAGCCCAAATCCCGCAAAGGCACCCTGGTATTTCATGGGACTGCAGGAACTGCTTATTCATTTCCACCCGTTGTTCGCGGTCTTCATCATGCCTGTAACCGTCCTGACTTCAGCGGTATGGATGCCCTACATCAGGAGCACCGACACCAACCATGGAAAATGGTTCCTCACCGCCAGCGGCATAAGCTCGGCAAAGCTGGCCGCAGCAGCAGGGATAATAATGACAATCATCTTCATCACCCTGAGCGAAATACTTCCTGACCCCGAGGCGCTTCCGCCAGGGGTGCCTCCTCTGATTACTACCGGACTCGTTCCGTTCATCCTGACAGCCGGAACAATGTGGCTCTTCCTGAAATATATCCGCAAACGCTTTTCCCTGAACCGTTCAGAGCTGATACAATCCGTAATTGTGCTTCTGGTTGTATCCTACACAATTCTTACCGTTACCGGAATATTCTTCAGGGGAGAGGGGATGAACCTGGTGTGGCCCTGGAACCTGTGATGTTGCCGCAAAAAGAAAGAAGATGAAGGAAAAAACAACAGATAAGCCGGCGGAACACCAAAGAGGAAGGCGGAACTTCACAAAAAGGCTCTGGCAGATACTGGGCGTCGTTGCACTGGCTGAATTCCTGTGGTTTATCATAAGCCTTCTCAGACCGTCGAAGGAGACCCATAAGAGCAGACCTGCTGAATCCCTCCGCGTGATCGGCAATGTGGAGGAATTCCCGGCAGGATCAGTCACCCCTGACAGGGTCAACAGGCTCTATATCGTTCGGGAAAAGGATGGCGCTTTCCTGGCTCTCTCACTGACATGCCCGCATCTCGGCTGCTCCGTGCTGTGGAATGAGGAGACACAGCAGTTCGACTGCCCATGCCACTCATCGGCATTTGACCTCAGGGGCATCGTTCTCAGCTCACCCGCTCCAAGGCCACTTGACTACCTACCCGTAATCATAGAGGAGGGTAAGGTGAAGGTCGATATGACCGGTGTAACCAGACGAAAGAGGTTTGAACCCAACCAGCTGACCTATGCCCTATAATGATAGCAAAAACGGGATGAGCGCCAGGGAAATGAAAGAGGCTGGCAGCACGGACAGGATGAAGAGCCGGAAAATGATCGGCTTCTTTGCCACCGTGGTTCTGGTGATTTCCTTTCCGGTTTACCTGGTACGGTCAGCACTTGAGAAACAGGGGGAGGAGCTGGCGCAGGGCCCCTCATTTGTCGGCGCAGCAACCTGCATCGAATGCCACAAGAGGGAGTATGACCTCTGGAAAGGATCGCACCATGACCTGGCTATGGATATCGCCACCGACAGCAGCGTCCTGGGCGATTTCAACAACTTTGAGTTCAGGCACCGTGGAGAGGTGCACCACTTCTTCCGCAAAGGCGAAAAGTTCTTTGTAAACACAGAGGGAGCCACCGGCACCTTTGAGGATTTCGAGATCGCATATACCTTCGGATACACACCCCTGCAGCAGTACCTCGTCCCTTTTGAAGGGGGACGCCTGCAATGCCTCCCGATAGCATGGGATACGGAGCAGGGAAAGTGGTTCCACCTGGGTGACACTGTATATACTGATGAGGAGGTGGGTCCCGGCAACTGGCTGCACTGGACACGCCAGGCACAGAACTGGAACGGCATGTGCGCCGACTGCCACTCGACGAACCTGAAGAAGAACTATAATCCTGTCACCAAAACATACAACACCACCTGGTCGGAGATCGATGTGAGCTGCGAGGCATGCCACGGTCCCTCCTCAGAGCACCTGGTCTGGGCCGCACTGCCAGAGGGCTCGAGGCCGGCGGATGTCAACACTGGACTGATCGTGCAAACCCGTGACCTGACCAATGAGGAGCTGCTTAACGTTTGCGCACGCTGTCACTCACGCAGAGCGATTCTTGGTGATTACACCGATGACAACAGTGACCTGCTCAACTACATGATCCCGATGCTGACGGCACAGCCACTTTATCATGTTGACGGGCAGATACTCGACGAAGTCTATGAGTACGGCTCATTCACCCAGAGCAGGATGTTTGAGCAGGAGGTGATGTGCAGCGACTGCCATGACTCGCACTCTTCGAAAACCATTGAGCCTGACAACAGGCTCTGTCTGCAGTGCCACCGTCCGGATATCTATGACACACCGAAGCATCACTTTCATAAGATGGATCCGGGAACGGGAGTCGAACGGCTCATCAACCGCGGCGAACCAAAATATGTCGAAGGTTCCGGTGCGCAGTGCGTCAACTGTCACATGACCGGCAGGTATTATATGGGCAATGACTACCGTCGTGACCACAGCTTCAGGATCCCCCGCCCGGATCTGACGGCAAAGACAGGCGCTCCCAACGCCTGCAATGACTGTCACAAGGACAAAAGTACATCGTGGTCGCAGAGCTATATCCTGAAATGGTACGGAGAGCGGACCAGACCGCACTACGGAGAAATTTTTACGGCAGCAGAAAGGGGAGACCGGAGTGTTATCCCTGACCTGATCCTGTATTCTGAGAATGAGCTGATCCCGCTGATGGTGAGGGCGACGGCAGTCAGGTTCCTCGGACGTTTCAACACCACTGAGAGTAACCGTGCCGTGGAGCGGGCGTTAACCGATCCCGCCTCGCTGGTGAGACATACGGCGGTGATGAGCTATAACCCGGAGAACATCGCATCATATGAGAAGCTGATGATGCCTCTTCTGAATGACCCGGTCAGAGGGATAAGGGCTGAGGCTGCAATCAGGCTCTCCGAGGTGAGGGAGGATCAGCTGAGTCCTGCTGCCCTCAAAGCCAGGAGGACAGCGCTTGATGAATACCGGGAGATAAATCTTTACAATGCCGACTTCCCCGGAGGACTGTTCAATCTGGGTATAATGTATGCCAATGCCGGTGATTTTCCGAAGGCAGAAGCCGCATACCGCGAGGCCCTCGGTGTTGATGATCAGTTTTACAT
>Ga0209800_10002214_pt1 | contig 17698 bp, 10 predicted proteins | sample Higcelweek8metaG_FD_187174 | JGI IMG/M metagenome (GOLD analysis project Ga0209800, IMG submission 187174) | Freshwater pond sediment microbial communities from the University of Edinburgh, under environmental carbon perturbations - High... | ecosystem: Environmental > Aquatic > Freshwater >...
ATTTGATAAGGGATTGCCCAGGGTTCATCCGGAAGTTGATAAATACTACCTTTCAATGAGTGACAAGGATGGCGGAATGCAGCCTCTAGGCATTATTGTTATTCTTAGTAATTCTGCTGACACAGAGGTGCATTCGGAAGAACTCTCCGGAACGGCAAAATTTGCAGCGGTGCAGGGTGAAATCTACCGTTCTGAATACCTGCCCGCGATGCCGGATAATCTGCCGGTCTATTTCAGAAATACACTTGATATCTGCAGACAGGCAAGAGTATTTCGTGTCTATCGGCCTGCTCGCATCCGGGTGCCGGACCTGCACAGGAAAATAGAGGACCTCTTAGTCACGGTGGAAAGTGAATGATGACCAAAGCAGAATATTAAGATTTTTGCGACTGCCTGCTAAAGAAAAGTTATTATTTATTGAAGCGTTAATCAACTGTGCTGGGGTCTGGCTTCTCCTAAAAATTATTCCATTCAGGATGGTACCCGGTCTTTTTTCAGGGGCTGCAGCCGCCGATTGCACCGCAGAAGTCGCAAAGCTCCATTCAATAAGGACTTCCATACGCAGGGCCTCCAGGTTATTTCCTGTCAGAAACAGATGCCTGATAAGTTCCCTGTGTGCCAGGCTGATGTTAAGAAGGCGTAAAATCCCATCTAAAATTTTCATGGGTGTGGCATCGGGGACAGGTGGCAGAATAGACGCTCATGCCTGGATCAGCTGCGGTGATTTTGAAGTCGTTGCAAAGAATGGAAAATACAATGTTCTTTTTTCCTTCTAAGAAATATCACAATTAATTGCACGTTATTTAAAAAGTGTTAATTTTGAAATTGAATTCAGGCGGATTTCGCAGACATGAGAAAACAGGAACCTAAAAAGAAGATCTGGTCTAAACCGGCCATCAATGTTCTTGATATAAAACTAGCCACATCCGGAGGCAATCAGCCGGGCAACGAAAAGAACGATACTGTTAAGAAGGGACCTCCCGGACTCTCTTAAATTGTCTTTGAATTACAAAATTTAAATGATTTTTGGAACAGTGGACTACTCTCCGAAGGGGAGTTCTTTTCTTTTTGCCAGGGCCATTGATGATATTACCGGTGATGGTATGGTTCCAAATAATGTTCATGCCGGAGCCTTACACGGATGCTTCCTGCTTAATCCCCGTCTGCCTTACAGGACTTCAGACTGTTACTTCACCGATCAGGGCAGAGACATTTCCGTTATGATGTCCGGATCAGTCTATAACAGAACATCTCTTAGTATTGAGGCGGCATTGAAACCGAAAGCTACTGATCCTGAGCTTGTAGCAGAATTATTTCTCATGTCAGGACCGGGTTTTGTCAAGGATGTTAACGGCGATTTTGCAATCCTGATAACACGGCCAAAGGAAAGGGTAGCTTACCTTTTCAGAGATCAATTGGGGATCATTCCTCTGGCATTCTCAACTGATCACAAGAAGCTGCACTTTTCAACTGATGATATTCTGCTTTCGATGCTTCTGGAAGACAACAGGGGGCCTGATCCGGATTATCTGACAAAGTATTTCAGGTTTCCCGATTACCGGCGCGCTCCCGGAAGGCTGGTCAGGAAATTAATGCCGGGGCACTGGCTCAGATTTGATGAAAACGGTTATGAACTGCATAAATACTGGGAGCCGGAGAAGGTAAAACCAGAAAAATCTTTAAGGTATGACACCATGCTGTCAGACCTTGGAGAGATTCTTAAAGATTCGGTTAATATCAGGTGTGACAGTCGTTTCACTGCCGGAGCACATGTAAGCGGCGGGCTGGATTCAGGAGTTGTTGCAGTTCTTGCCAGGAGGGGTTTTTCTGGTCAGAAGCAGTTCTGTGGCTTTTCACTTTCTCCGCATGATTTTAAACCAGGGCAGGTCAGTTTTGATGAAAGGGAGAGCGTCAATAAGCTCTGCGACGGACATGATGTTACCCCGGTTTTCTCTCGTCTTACAAGTGATGACCTGCTGAGATTTACAGAGGAATTCCGGTTCAATCAGGGATACTTTGCTGATGAAGAACTTCTTGCGCGTGCCCGTTCGTTGAAAGTGAATCTTCTGTTCAGCGGCTGGGGGGGTGATGAGTTCATCAGCACAGGTTCACGGAGTATAGATACAGACCTTTTCCTCGGTCTCAGGTGGCGCACTTTTTTCAGACGCCATCCTTTTTCCAGACCACGCAGGTTGCTGAGGGCTCTTTCATACGGAGTACTGTTGCCGATCCTGCGGATAAAAGGAAGAACTATCTCTGAGTCACTTGCCATGGATGCAATGTATCTAAGGAAGGAGTACAGAAAAGGCGACAGGGAGGCAATTAAGGCCTATTTTCTTCAGTCGTCGAGAAGAAGGCATCATCTCGGTATGCTCTCATCATATCACCTTCAGGACAGGTGTGAAGCCTGGTACACGGCCGGATGGCGCATGGGAGTGGTTTACCGTTATCCCCTGCTGGATAAGCGGATTATTGAATATATGCTAAAGGTTCCCTCTGATTTGCTTTGTTTTACAGGAGAATACCGTCCCTTGCTAAGGTCCCTGGGAATTGAATTGCTGACCGAGGAGATTAGAATAAACAGATCAAAAGAGGACCCGGTCTTCGGCGAATTTATAGGCAATATCTTTGTTGAAGCAGGGCAATCTGTTGTGAGTGAGATTGTGCAATGGAAAGAGAATCCTGATCTCCGGTTTATTGATTTCGAATTGATTGAGAAGGATATAGAGAAGCATTCTCTCAAATCAGGGAGGGTTGACGGAGTCAACCTGTTCAGGACAATCGTAAGAATCAGATCTCTGCATCATTTCACCATGCAGTACAGAAAAGGATATTCCGTTAAGATGACAGGGGGACCTGAAGGTCAGACCGAAGAATTATTAGCACAGGAGGCAATGTAATGAATATTGAAGCTAAAGCAGGACCTGGCGATGGGTCAGGAGGTTCTGACCTCAGGTATTTAAGAAATAGCCGGGCTATCTCGGGGCGCCTCGATGATGAGCTTGTGATGATGGACATTGAGCAGGGCAAGTATTTTGCCCTGAATCCCGTTGCAACCCGGATATGGGAGTTGCTTGAAAAACCGCTGACTGTTGGTGAGTTATGCCTGCAGCTCCGGCAGGAGTATGATGTGGAGGAGGAGCAGTGCCTGGCGGAGACCATGGCATGTATTGATGATATGGCCCGTTTCGGACTGGTCAAAGAGAAAAATACTTAGAGTCCGGGGAATTGATTGAACTGTAGTTTCAGTCAACAGAATGACAACTTAAAGGGAATTTCATCGTTATAAATTTAGTTAATAGCGCTTTAGATTTGTTTTTTGGTATCTTTGTTCTCCGGAGAAAGGTTTCCCATGAGCGACAAATTACCGAAACCTGAAAAAAAACAGTTATGAAAACAAGAAAGAATTTTTGCCAAAAGATTGCAGCAGTGTTTTTTATAACGGTCATCGGGTGGTTTTTGTTAACCGCTTCCCTTTCTGCACAGGGCTGGTATGATGGCAACTGGCAGCATCGGATACCGGTGACTGTATATAATCCGGGAACATCTGCACTTGCCGATTTTCAGGTGCTTGTAACTCTTAATGCGACTAATTTTGATTTTTCAAGACCTCTGAGTGATGGCAGGGACCTGCGTGTGACTGCAGCCGACGGCACAACACTGATACCCTTCTGGCTTGAGTCTTGGAATCAGGCTACCGAAACAGCCAGTATATGGGTGAAAGTGCCATCCATACCGGCAGACAGCACCATTGTGTTTTTCTACTACGGCAACTCTTCTCCGTCTATTCCACCGCCGGTAGAGACCCCTCCGACGGGTCCTTTTACAAGGGATGTCTCAAATCCCATCAGCCCGATTGGAGATCCAGGAGCCGGAGCAAACCTTCTTGCCGAAAATATTATTTATGACCCGGTCTCAGGCCACTACTGGATGGTATTTGCCAATTATCGCTCCGGTTCCTATGGAGTAGGACTGGTCTGGTCTGATGACCCAACCGATGCATCTTCGTGGCACTGGCACGGGAATATTTACACACATACAGGAAACGGCTCCTTTGCCCCGCATATAATTTATGAAAACGGTCTGTGGTATGTGTTCTTTGCCAGTCTGCCGAATGTAGTTTACATAACCTGCCCCACAATAAACGGAACATACTCGGCCCCTACAGTGGTTCTTTCTCCGAGTGCCGCATGGGAGGCATACAGAGTTGATGAACCGTATGTTTTCAAAAGAAGCAGTGATAATAAATGGTTTATTGTCTACATGGGTGATGCGGGAAGTACAACTGAGCAAATTGGCTATGCAACTGCCGACAATATTACCGGACCCTATACGAAATATAGCGGCAACCCCTGCATAGCATTCGGTCCCGCCGGCAGCTATGACGAAGGAACTGTCGCTGACCCGTGGGTTTATGAATACTATGGTACTTACTATATAGGATACACTGTCAGCTCAACCAAGAGTTCGCCATGGAGCACTGCCTGTGTCACGACCAACGATTGGACGACCTTCAACAAAATAGGGATGATCTTTCCGGTTAACACGGCCGGTTGGGATGCCTCAAACAGTTTTCGCGGTGCTGTGACAAGAATCGGGGATGAGTATGTCTTTTCATATACAGGGGGTACTTACCGTATGGGAATTGCAACTCAGCCTGTTTTCAGAACTCCGGCGAGCCTGATAAATAATCCTGAAAACGTTTTCGACTTTTATGACGGGTTTGATTACGGAACAGATCCTGATCTTACAAAGTGGTCATTTGCCAGTGGAAATGCCCCAACACACACCAGCATTTCATCAGGTATTCTCCTAATGTCGGCAAACAGCACGTTCGTCCGGCTAAACGGACTCAAAACCTTTGGCATGAATTATATTTCAGAAACACGGGCTATGCATCGTGATCAGGGGACTGATCAGCTCATTGCCGAGGTTGGAATGGTCCAGGCCGGCTCAGGCAGTAACGGTCTGAACTATGCTGTCAGGATTGCAGATGATTTCAAGGTTATAGGAGGAGTGCCCTCAACGACTTACTGGCAGAAGCAGGCCAATAACGGTGTAGGTGATAATTTCGAAAATATGGCCCAGCGATCTGACAGAAACTGGCATATATTCAGAGTTTTCCGTCATGGGACCAATACCGCAGGATTCCAGATTGATAACAATCCTGTCGAAGGCACCACTCTCCCGGTCCCAACTACCAGCCTGGTGCCATTCCTGATGTCTTACGGAAATGGCAACGACATGGATGTTGACTGGACCAGGATCAGAAAATATGTGGGTACAGATCCAGTTACTGCCGTTGGGGCAGAATGGACCGGCAGTGCTGGCACTGACTGGGGTCAGGCCGGAAGCTGGATTTCAGGCTTTGTACCACGGCCGGCAAATGATGTCTTCATTCAGAATGTACCTAATTTGGCCGAAATCACCGGAACCGTTTCTTCGCGGAATATAGTTCTTGAGCCACTTGCACGGATGACAGTCGCCACTACCGGGTCACTTAGCGTCACCGGGGCTGTTACAGTCAATACATCAAGCACTCTTGCCAGCGGATCACTTATTAACCTGGGCACGGTTAACGGAACTGTGGTCTACAACAGGTACCTGTTGCCCAGAGCATCCGGTGGCGACTTCCAGCTGGCTTCGTCTCCCGTTGTTGGTAATCTTGACAACAATACTGACGATATTCAGCGTGTTAAATCATGGGATGAGTTATCCGGATTATGGACTACCGGATCAATGATAAATCTGCCCAGTGGCAGAGGTTATAACCTAAAGCAGACAGAGACCGGCGACAGGATTATTACTTTCAGAGGCTCTTTGGTTACCGGCGACGTGGAAATAATCGCATCCTCACCATTTATTAATGTCTATGACGGAAGCGCTACTCAATATGCTACCCGCACGTTTGTGGCTGATGCTTTAAGCCATTCCGGCAAAGCCAGGGATAATGACCTTAACTGGGGCGGTGGCGGATGGAACCTGCTTGGCAATCCTTTTACATCTTCAATGAGCGTTGCCAGTTTTATCGGCGAAAATTCCAGTTTGACGCCGGCAGACAACCAGTTTGATCCCTCATATGTTGCGCTTTATCTTTTTGACGGCGCAAACAACGCATACAGGTATGTGGCATTATCAACCGGATGGGAAGGTGGTGACTATCTTAATGAGGACAACATTCAGGCGGGTCAGGGTTTCTTTGTACTGGCAATGAATGACTTGTCAACATTCAAATTTACCCGGAGTATGCAGGAACATGATGTTGATGTTCCTATGCTTAAATCCGCAGAAGCTGACAATCGCTGGCCGGGGTTACAGCTCACAGTAAAGCACTCCGCAGGTGAAAGTACCACCCTTGTAGTTTATAATGAGGATATGACTACCGGTCTGGACCCGGGTTATGATATTGGTCAGTACAGTAACTCTCCGGCTGTGGAGGTATATACCACCCTAGTTTCCGGTGGCAATGATATCAATTTTACAAGGCAGGCGCTGCCTATTGCTGACTTCGAAAAGAACATAATACCAATCGGGCTGGATACTGAGGATGGTGGCGAAGTCATGTTTACTGCATCCTGTGTTCCGGTCGGAAGTCACAGATTCTGGCTCCACGATAAACTGACGGGTCTTTATACGGATCTGACTACAAAGAGCTATTCTGTTAGTCTGCCTTCCAAATCATACGGGACGGGAAGGTTTTACATAATTGCCTCAGCGAACACCCCTACAGAAATTCAACTTCCTCAATCTGAAGATAGTAAGTTACGCATCTGGAAATCAGGCGATAAAATAGTTGTCAGTGGTGAGGTGACCGATAAGTCAGTTTGCACTATATACGACATCAGGGGTTCCATGATAATTGAACGCAGACTTACAGGCGGAGATCTGAACACAATTGATCTTCCATCCGGGCTCAAAGGCGTCTATGTCGTAAGGGTTACGGACGGCGTCAAAAACTCTGCCAGGAAAATTGCTATTCTTTAAGGCTGTTACTTATTACATCCAGCCCGAAGACTGAAATATTAAATTAGTGCGGACCCGGTACTGTTCATCAATGAATAGTCCGGGTTCGTCATATTTCCTTTGTAAATATTCCCGCTCGGATTTACATTTATATTTGTGATTTGTAGAATGTTAATGTAAAATTTCAGGGACTTCGGATCCTGGCATTTGTGGCGGATTAAAATGCAAAAAGAAATATCAATGACAACCTCCGATTTATTTAGAGGATTATCCCTCCGGGGTCTGGCTCTGGCTGTGGCTGTGATTCTTGTATCAGGAACCATTTCTGCACAGGGGTGGTTTGATGAGAGCTGGACCTACCGGAGAGCAGTGTCAGTGCCTAACCCCTCAGGGACTGACCTGACCGATTTCCAGGTCAGCATCGCACTCGGAGCAGGCAACTTCAGTTTCGCGAATGCATTGAGTGACGGCAGTGATATCAGAATAACAACGTCTGACGGATCTACCACGATTCCCTTCTGGATTGAGTCCTGGAACCCGGCCGGACAGTCTGCCATCATATGGGTAAAAATCCCGGTTCTTCCTGCTGCGGGAACTTCCGTATTCATTTATTATGGTAACCCGGCCCCTGTTGTGACTCCTCCCGAGCCTGTCGAGACCCCTCCGACAGGACCATTTTCAAGAAATGTTTTAAATCCAATTGTGCCAGCCGGTGATCCGGGAACAGGAGCCAATCTGCTGGCCGAAAATGTTGTCTTCGATCCCGTGTCCGGTCATTACTGGATGGTTTTTGCCGTTTACAGAAGCGGATCTTACGGGGTGGGGTTGGCCTGGTCTGACAGCCCAACGGATGCTGCAAGCTGGCACTGGCACGGGAATATTTATACTCACGCCACAAACGGCAGTTTTGCTCCGCATATACTTTTTGACAACGGCCTATGGTACGTATTCTTTGCTATCCGGCCAAACATCGTCTATATTACCTGTTCCACAATCAACGGGACATACTCCGCTCCCACCGTTGTTCTCTCTCCGAGCGAGACATGGGAGACTTACAGGGTTGATGAACCATACGTATTCAGAAGAAATGACGGCACATGGATACTGACTTACATGGGCGATGCCGGGAGTACGACGGAACAGATTGGATACGCAACGGCTGCAAGTCTTACGGGTCCGTATACAAAGTTTGCAGGTAATCCCTGCCTGCCGTTTGGCCCGGCCGGAAGCTATGACGCAGGAACTGTGGCTGACCCGTGGGTTTATGAATACCATGGAGTATACTATATTGGGTATACTGTGAGCCCGACTAAAAGTTCACCGTGGAGCACTGCCTGTGCCACAACCACAGACTGGCTTACTTTCACCAAAATGGGGGTGATATTCCCGGTGGCCTCATCGGGATGGGATTCAAACAACAGCTTCAGAGGTGCTGTTACAAGGATTGACGATGAGTATTTATTTACTTATACCGGAGACAGCTACAGGATGGGGATTGCAACCCAGCCTGTCTTTGTCACAGGTAATGATGAAATCAATAACCCTGATGCTGTTTTCGACTTTTATGATGGGTTTGATGCAGGATCTGACCCTGATCCGGCAAAATGGACTTTTACCAGCGGTAATCCCACCTCTCACACAACGATTGACAATGGATTGCTTACAATGACAGCAACAGGCGCAACCGTTGGTACCTATGTAAGGCTTGACGGCACCCGGACTTTTGGAGTGGGTTACGTAGGAGAGACAAGAGCAAGGCACCCAAACCAGGGGACCACAAATATGATAATGGAGGTCGGTTTTGGATCTGCCGGATTTGTGAATATTATAAGATTGGTTGACGATTTTCCAGGTATTACAAACTGGCAGAGACAAACAATGGCAGCCAGCGTGACAGAAGGAGTTCTTGACATGGCACAACCTGCAGATCAGAACTGGCATGTTTTCAAACTCTATCGCAACAATGACGCTACTGCCGGGTTCCAGGTTGACAATACAACCAGAGAGACAGTTACAACCAATGTGCCTGTCGTAAATCTGCAACAGTTCATGATGTCATTTGGCAATACAAACCAGATGATAGTCGACTGGACCCGTGTCCGCAAGTGGGCCGGAAGTGATCCTGTGACCTCGGTAGGCCTTGAGTCCGGATTGGCTACGGGCTGGACCGGAGCCGTCAACAGTGACTGGACCAATCCGGGCAACTGGAGTGCAGGTGTGCCTGGTGAATGGAGCCAAATGACCGTGTCTGCTTCTGCACGTCCACCTGTCTTTGCCGGCACACTCACCGTGAGCCCTGACGCCAGCCTGACAGTGGAGTCAGGAGGCGCCCTGACAGTAAACGGAGGCCTTACAGCTTCGGGGCCTGTTACAATCAGCTCAACGCTTGCATCAAGCGGATCCCTGATTGTTGCGGGGACCAGTACAGGCAATATAACTTATAACAGACAGCTTAAACCGGGGAATGACAGCGGGAGCGACTGGCACCTGGCAGCATCGCCGGTGGCAACAAACGCCAATGGAAATGCCGGGAAAATCAATACAGTATATCAATGGTCGGAACCCACCGGAACATGGACTTCCACGGGACTTACCTCTACTGTGGCAGGCAGGGGATATAACATTCGGCAGGAGACCGCAAGTGACGGACTGATCTCATTTACGGGTCCCATCGTAAACACGGATCTGACAGTTCCAGTTTCTTCTCCGTATGCCGATGCTGTTGGTGCAAATGAGAATTATTTCACGAGAAGCTATGTTGCGGGCAGAAGCCTGGAGAACATGGGTGGCAGAGGGTGGAATTTGCTTGGAAATCCATATACCTCGGCAATCCTGGTTGATGATTTCATTACTGCCAACTACAATGCTGCTCCCGGCCAGAGTCAGTTTGACCTTAACCATGTTGCGCTGTACATGTTCGATGGTACTACAAGGAGCTATTATTATCTCGCAAGATCAACAGGCTGGCCTTCAGGTACCCGGCTCAGCGAGACGCATATTCAGGCAGGCCAGGGCTTTTTCGTAATGGCGATGGATGATGATTCGGAGTTTCAGTTCACCAGGGCGATGCAGGAACACAGCACCTCCACACCAATGCTAAAATCAGGAGGCGGCAAGACGGATCGCTGGCCGGGACTGCAGCTTAAGGTGCGACATTTATCAGGGGAGGTTTTTACGACCATTGTATATAATGGTTCAATGACTCCGGGGGTTGACCCCGGCTATGATATCGGGCTGTACAGATCGGGACAAGATGTGGAAATATATTCTACACTTGCCCTTAAGGACAATGGTTTAAATTATACACGCCAGGCACTTCCGGTTTCGGGAGCGGATACCCTGGTCATTCCGGTTGGTGTCGATTTCAAAGCCGGAGGAGAGGTGACATTCTCGGCAACAGTGGTGCCTGTGGAAGGTCGCCGGTTCTGGCTTGAGGACCGTCAAGCCGGAGTCATCACGGATTTGAGCCTGAAGAGTTATACAGTGATGCTGCCTGCGAACACCTACGGCACGGGACGGTTCTTCATACTTGTTTCGGCGAATACGCCAACAGGAATTAGCCATTCTGAGATTGTGGAGGATGATCTGAGAATATGGGTATCAGGAGGCAGACTGGTCATCAAAGGACTTGTCAGTGCTGGTTCAGCAGGTGAGTTATTCGACTTGCAGGGAAGGGAGTTGCTGGAGAGTAAACTGTCTGACGGCGAGATGAATATCATAGATTTGCCTGTTGGATTGCATGGGATCCTTGTGGTTAAGGTGACTGATGGGCAGAAAGTGGTAATCAGCACAATCGTGATTCCATAACATTACAATGCCTGATGCACTACACGCAACAGATAACATATAACCATCTGTCCTACAATGCTTAATGCGCCACGCGCAACAGTGATGTTCTCTTCCGTATCGTTTATTATCAAGACGTTTGATTTGTTGCGTGAGCACCAGCCCTGGAAACTGGGGCTGATTTTCCTGCTGACAATAGTACAGGGTGTAACCTCGGGGTTCTCCATCGTATTGCTGATACCGTTGCTGCAGCTTCTTAGCATTGGCGCCGGTGAGCCGGACGGGATTGCCCTCGCCATTCGTAACCTGGCTGACGGAGCAGGCATACCTGTCACTATCGGAAGCATCCTGGTGGTGTACATGATACTGCTGACCTTCAGTGCACTGATACAGTACCTTAAATCGATACTGGATGCACGGTATCAGCAGACCTTCATCTATACCCTTCGCCGCAGGCTGTTCCGCAAGATCATCATGGCAGACTGGCAGCTGCTCAACAGTCGCAGCAAGACCAACCACCTGCAGGTGCTGACCCGCGAGGTGCCCAACCTCGCCAACTACTATTTCTTCTACCTGCGGCTGCTCACAACAGTAATCATGACCGGCGCCTACACTGTCTATGCCCTGCTGATTTCCGCGCGATTCACGCTGTTGATAATCGCCGTGGGCGTGATTCTCTTCTTCGCTCTGCGAAAGTTTCTTAAAAGATCATTCCGGCTGGGACAGGGGTATGTTGATTCATACAATATGCTTCTTAAATACATCGACGATTTCTGGCAGACTGTGAAGATAGCGAAGGTGCACAGTTCGGAGGAGTATTACTCTGACCGCTTCGACGAGGCTAACATTTCGCTGCTTAACATGGAGTATATGATGCAGAAGAACTGGTCGCTGCCCCAGCTGATACAGCGTATTGCGGGGCTGATAGTGCTTGTTGGAATTGTCTGGTTCGGGTACCGGTCGGGTGCTGTGCCTATGGCTTCGTTTGTGATATTAATACTGCTTTTTTCGCGCATCTTTCCACAGCTGATAGCCATCAACACCGATATCAGCATGATTATATCAAACGTGGCCTCGGTTAGGCTGGTTATGCAATTGGATACTGATTTGCCGGAGCCTGTTGCAAATAAGAGCGAGGCCCATTCTGCCCTGGAACTGGCGGAAGGGATAGAGCTTGAGAGGATCAGTTTTTCTTATCCTGACGGGGAAAAACTGTTTGACACATTCAGTGCCGTTATCAGGGCGAGGGCTATCACGGGAATCGTGGGGCAGTCGGGGCGAGGTAAGACTACTCTGATTGATCTGATTGCCGGGTTGCAGAGACCCTCTTCCGGGCGGATTCTGGTTGACGGGCGGGTGCTGGACGAGACTTTGCTGCCCGGTTGGAAGGCGGGGCTGGGGTACCTGCCGCAGGATCCGTTTTTCATTGACGGCACGCTGAGGGAAAACCTTGTATGGGACAGCGGTGGCAGGGGCGATCATCTGCCAGGTGGTGGCGGATATGTCAGTGACAAAGAGATTATGGCGGTGCTGGAGCAGGTCAATGCTGCGCACCTGGTGACAAGGTTCAGGAAAGGGCTGGATGCGTTTGTGGTGAATTATCATACATCGTTCTCGGGGGGTGAGTGCCAGAGGCTGGCGCTGGCCCGCGTGTTGCTGCGAAGACCGTCGGTGCTGCTGCTCGACGAGGCTACTTCGTCTCTTGATACTGACAATGAAGCTACAGTGATGGAGGTGCTGGCGAGGCTGAAGTCTCAGATTACGATAGTGTTTGTGACTCACCGCGAGTCGGTGGTCAGATGGTTCGATGAGGTGATAAAAATCTGATATCGAATGGCATATATTTATGTTCGCCTCGGATAATTTAAACCGCTACTTTTAATTATCAGGTTTAGCCGGCAGGGGAAATGTGTAAGAATAGCATAATAATCAGCGATTCAGGATATTAAAAAAATTTATGGGGAAAAAGATTTATCTGTGCAGTCCGCACATGGGTGGCGGAGAGATGAAATACGTAAAGGAGGCTTTTGACTCCAACTGGGTGGCTCCGCTGGGGCCGAATGTTGACGGATTCGAGCGGGAGCTCTGCGCTGCCACGGGGGCGAAACATGTTGCTGCGCTTTCTTCAGGGACGGCGGCGATTCACCTTTCGCTGATTTTGCTGGGGGTCAGGCCCGGGGATTATGTGATCGGGACATCATTCACTTTTTCGGCTACTGTCAACCCGATAGCTTACCTGGGGGCCACGCCGGTCTTAGTGGATAGTGAATCTGATACGTGGAATATGGATCCCGACCTTCTTGAGGAGGCTATTAAGGGTCTGAAGGTCGGAAAGTCTGAGAGTCTGAAAGTCAGGGAGGGGAGGTTGCCGAAAGCGATTGTTGTAGCGCATCTGTACGGGATGCCGGCGAAGATGAAGGAGATAATGGCTGTAGCCGACAAATACGGGATACCGGTTGTTGAGGATGCTGCTGAAGCACTGGGCTCTGAGTATATGGGCCGGCGCGTCGGCTGCAACAGCAAGTTCGGGATCTTGTCGTTCAACGGCAACAAGATAATCACCACAAGCGGTGGCGGGGCGCTCATATCCGATGACGCAGCGCTGATTGAGAAGGCAAGGTTCCTCGCCACGCAGGCGCGTGATCCGGCGCCCCACTACCAGCACAGCGAGATCGGGTACAACTACCGGATGAGTAACGTGGTGGCAGGCGTGGGTCGCGGCCAGCTCGAGGTGCTTGACCTCCGCGTCAGGCAACATCGCGAGTTCAACGCCTGGTATCGCGAGCTGCTGAAGGATGTGCCGGGGGTGACCTTCCAGTCGGAGCCATCTTCTGATTTTTACTCCAACTTCTGGCTGACGTGTATAGAGATAGATCCTGCCGTTGCGGGTACCGACCGCGAAAAACTTCGCCTTGCTTTTGATGCGGCCAATATTGAATCGCGCCCCCTCTGGAAGCCGATGCACCTGCAGCCGGTATTTGCCGGGTGCCCTGCATATGTGAACGGCACCTCGGAGAGGCTGTTTGAGAACGGCCTCTGTCTGCCGAGCGGGTCAAACATTGATGAGGAAGGGCGGCGGAGGATTGCGGAGGTGCTTAAGAGGGAGTTGATCAGGCAATAGCCAGTCGGCAATCCTCAGTTGGCAGTCGGCAGTCGGCAGTAGGCAATAGTGAAGTTGGCAGTCAGCAGTCGGCAGTCGGCGGTAGGCAATAGTGAAGTTGGCAGTCAGCAGTCAGCAGTCGGCAGTGTTGGCAACGTATGCTCGTAGGCAGTAGGCAACTGTCAAAAAATGGAGAAATTTGACAGAAGGTTGATTTGCTGTCAAATCCAGATCAGGATTTATGTTAAATGTCAAAAAAACAAACAAGATGACATTTAGTGTATTTTAATGTCAAAAAATGGCTATATTTGACAAAAAGTAAATTTACTGTCAGGAGCGATGTCTTACGATCGTACTAAACCGTATAACCAGTTGCCTCTTCTTCCTCCTCCTAATGAGATGATTATGACGATGGAGGTCATGCAGGCAATGAGCAATGCAAACAGGGCACTTGCTGAACTGAAGGGCCTCGCAAAGAAGCTTCCCAACCAGTCGATGCTTGTAAACACAATCTCTCTGCGTGAGGCAAAGGCAAGTACAGAGATCGAAAATATCTTCACAACTGATGATGATCTGTACAAAGCTCTTTCGGGCAATGAATCCGGCCTGACGGCAAATGCAAAGGAGGTTCTGAGGTACCGCCAGGCACTGTGGGCGGGGTTTAATACAATACAGGCTGAAAAAGCTGTCAGCAAGGATCTCCTTATTGCTATCTATCAGCAGATAAAGGAACTGAATGACGGATTTCGTCCTCCGTTTTCTGAAGTTGTCATCAGGCGGAGAGGAAGTGATCTCCCCGGGGGCACTGTTGTTTATACTCCGCCACGCGGAGAGGGACTGCTTGACGAGAAGCTTGACAACCTGATTGAATACATTAACGATGATGAGCGATATCCATATGATCCGTTGATCAAGCTTGCCGTTGCTCATTACCAGTTTGAAGCAATCCATCCGTTTCGTGACGGTAACGGCCGGACAGGAAGAATTCTGAATATTCTTCTCCTGGTTCATAAGAATCTTCTTGAAATCCCGATACTTTACCTTAGCTCGTACATTATTGAGAACAAGGATGATTATTACGCTTTGCTCAACAATGTCACTACCCGCAATAAATGGGATGAGTGGTTGCTTTATATGTTCCGTTGCGTGGAGAAAACATCACTTTACACAATTTCGCGAATCAATGAGATTGACGCACTTTTCAGCAGGACATATGAGATAGTCGGTACAAAACTCCCGAATATCAGGAAGGAAGTGATAGAGAAGATATTCGAGCAACCTTATGTCAGTCCGCGTGTGTTGCTCTCACCGGATGTCAGGAGCCTGAACACAGCCAAGAAATATCTTTCGCAACTTTCCAGCCTTGGGATAATGACTCCAAAAAAACTTGGCAAGGAGATTATTTACATCAATCTCGACTTGTTTAACCTTCTCTCGGAAACCTGAAAACAGAGTAAAGACCATATGGTAAAGAAAGTTTTCGTAAGCGGATGTTTTGATATGCTCCATTCGGGACATGTGGCCTTTTTCGAGGAGGCAGCCACGCATGGAGATTTGTATGTGGGAATAGGCTCAGACCGCACCATAAGTGACCTCAAGGGAAGGCGCACCGTCAACGGCGAGCGCGAGAGGCTCTATATGATCAGGTCGCTCCGCTACGTGAAGGATGCGTGGATCAACCGGGGCTCGGGGCTGCTTGATTTTGAGGAGGAACTGCGGTCTCTGCGGCCGGATATATTCTTTGTCAATGAGGACGGGTATACGCCGGACAAAAAGCGGCTCTGCGATGAGGTTGGCGTAGAGCTGGTTGTGAGCCGGCGTGTGCCGGTCAGCGGGCTGCCGCCCCGTTCTACGACTGCGCTGCGCAGTGAGTGCCGGATACCTTACCGATTGGATCTTGCAGGCGGGTGGCTAGACCAGCCGTATGTCTCGAAATTCTGGCCCGGTCCTGTGCTGACAATTTCCATTGAACCCGACCTGGAGTTCAATGACCGCAGCGGGATGTCGAGCTCCACACGCAAAAAGGCGGTGGAGCTGTGGCATACGGATATCCCGGATGGTGATCCGCAATTGCTTGCACGGACACTTTTTTGCCTTGAGAATCCGCCGGGGACTACATATGTAAGCGGTTCCCAGGATGCAATAGGGATTGTGTTCCCCGGGCTGAACCGGCTGGATTATGCTGCCGGTGAGTACTGGCCGGAGAAGATCACTTCTGTAAATGATCCGGAGGTGCTCGGATGGCTGGAGCAGCGGTTATGGTTCATCACCCTGCCGCCGCGGGCCGGGGGATTCAATGTGCTGGATGAGACGAATATATCCATTGATGGAGCCCGGGCGCTTGCCGAAGCTGCTGACGGGGTATGGAAGGCTGTTCTTGCACGCGACATTGAGGCGCTGGGAAGGTGGTACCGGGCATCGTTCGAGGCGCAGGTAGCGATGTTCCCGCTGATGAAGAGCCGGGTGGTGAGCGAGACAATTGACCTCTATAAAGACCGGGCGCTTGCGTGGAAGCTTGCCGGCGCCGGCGGCGGGGGGTACCTGGCGATGGTGTCTGAACGGCCGATTGAAAATGCGATAAGGGTGCGTATCAGGAGGAACAGGGCGGTATAGAGGGACAATGCTTTATCGTCTACGACGAAATATTTCTATCGTCGGATTCTTTCTACAATGCTGTAAGCCCTACGGGCTATACCGCGTAGCGGTTAAAGCATTGTAGAAGAATGGCGCACCCTCCCCCCCCAAACCCTTTCATTATGCAGGATTTTTAGTAATTTTACATGAAATAACGATATGTCAAAAACAGCACTTATAACCGGAGTGACCGGACAGGACGGCGCCTATCTGAGCGAGTACCTCCTGAAAAAAGGATACACAGTACACGGCATCAAGCGCCGTGCATCGATGTTCAACACCGAAAGGATCGATCATATCTATCAGGACCCGCACCTGGAGCACCGCAATTTCATCCTGCACTACGGCGACATGACCGACTCGATGAACATCACCCGCATCGTGCAGGAGGTTCAGCCCGATGAGATCTACAACCTCGCGGCCATGAGCCATGTGAAGGTGAGCTTCGACACACCGGAATATACCGCCAACGCTGACGGAATAGGCACACTGCGACTGCTTGAGGCGGTGCGACTGCTGGGACTGACAAAGAAATCGAGGATCTACCAGGCTTCGACATCGGAGCTCTACGGCCTGGTTCAGGAGGTGCCGCAGAAGGAGACGACGCCGTTCTATCCCCGTTCGCCATATGGCGTGGCGAAGATGTACGCCTACTGGATCACCGTCAACTATCGCGAAGCTTATAACATGCACGCCAGCAACGGGATACTGTTTAACCATGAGTCGCCCATACGCGGCGAGACCTTTGTCACGAGGAAGGTGACCCGTGCGCTGAGTCGCATTGCGATGGGTGTTCAGGAGAAGATGTTCATGGGGAACCTGTCGGGCAAGCGCGACTGGGGCCATGCGAAGGATTATATCAGGGCGATGTACCTGATACTGCAGCAGGAAGAGCCGTCGGATTATGTGATTGCCACGGGAGTGACCACAACCATACGCGATTTCATCACGCTGGCAGCGGCCGAGCTGGGACTTGAGCTGATCTTCAAGGGAGAGGGGATAAACGAGAAGGGTTATATAGTCTCGATGGATGAGAAGCGTTTCATCAATTTCGTGGGGGCGGAGTATCTTGAGGGGATACGGATAAAGATTAGGGAGAAGAAGGAGATTGTGGGTGTGGACAAGGCATATTTCCGTCCCACCGAGGTGGATCTCCTGATTGGTGATTCAACGAAGGCGCGCACTGTGCTGGGATGGGAACCGAGGTATGACCTG
>Ga0209800_10002215_pt1 | contig 17688 bp, 17 predicted proteins | sample Higcelweek8metaG_FD_187174 | JGI IMG/M metagenome (GOLD analysis project Ga0209800, IMG submission 187174) | Freshwater pond sediment microbial communities from the University of Edinburgh, under environmental carbon perturbations - High... | ecosystem: Environmental > Aquatic > Freshwater >...
CATTGTGGGGCTGGTCAATTTCCCGGGCCAGTTTCCAGCTTGAAATGCCGAACTCGCCGGTGGGCAATAAAACTGTCAGATCGCTGTCTATTGGTATTTGTAACGCGGCTTTTAAATATAATTTGTCTTTTTGAGCCCTTTCCATGGCGTTGAATGCCTCAATATACTTAACCTTCCAGGCCATCGCCTTCTTGCCGGTGAACCCCATAACGAGCAAAACAAAACCGTCACGGGTGAGGTCGTAGGCGGGACGAGGCTTGCCTTGCTCATCAATATATTCAGCCGGCTCAAAATTGAGCCCGCTAAAATTGTCAGAATCTTCAGGGAGTTCTGTCATAATTCGACGGATTTCGCGCAGTACATTTTTATGATCTTTCTCGAAATGTTCCGCCACCATCATTGAAGAGACTGTAAGCTTTCCGTTTGTGGTTGTAATATTGATTTTTTGTTTTTCTACTTCCAGGTCCATCGTTAAACTCCCTAAAAAATAACGGTTTAAAATTGTCAGCTCCCTACCTGTATTTAACGGGCTCAATTTTGCGCCCGTTTATTATATTTAATAATAACAATGTATTATTTTTCCTTTTTGATGAGGTTAAACGGTTTTTCATTTTCTTTTTCTTCCACAATAGAGTCTGTTGCATCTTCAATCGGGTACGGATCATTTGAATGGCTGAACTTACCCCGTATTTTTCCTGGGGTTTGACTTATGGGTTTTTCTTTTTTGAATTTTTTTTGACCGAAGGGAAACTTTTGATCGTGGTTTTCCATTATTTTAGCCCAGGCCACATAAGACATATGAATTTTATCTTTTTCGATAAAATGATCGTATATGGTCTTTTTTGAATAACCTTGGGCAAACAAGGCCTTTGCTTCGTTATGGACAGCAAGATATTGACTTTTACATGAAGGCTTCATAACTCATCTTTTTTCTGTGTGAAAGGAAAGGGTTTGTGATAATTTTTTAATATTTTAGTCCAGGAATTATATGACATATGAATAACGCCTTTTTTTAAAAAATAATCATACACAGCTTTTATTGTATAACCCTGTTTAAGCAGGGTTTGGGTTTCACCATGGATAGCAAGGTACTGACTTTTACATGAGGGCTTAGGTCCATTTTCCATAATCTAACCATCTTCTTTCTTTCAAAAACTTTGATAGTCCCGGTATCCAGCGGCCGTTATCCCGCTGCCAGTCCTGGGACATCTTGTTTTTTTTAATGATTTGTAAAAGTTTTGATGTTTTTGGCAGTTCTCCGACCTGAACAAGTTTTTTAAAATTCATCCAGGCTTGCCATTTTCCGGTTTGCCGGGGGTATTGATTTAAAATCACATCGAATTGTTTTTTAAGGGGCAAACTATTTAATTCAGCGTCCTGTTGCTGTTTTTCAGCCAGAATCCTTTCCTGCCGTTCTTTCTGCTGCTGCCGTTGAATTTGATCTTGCAGCTTTTGATCTTCATCTTTTTTCTTTTGGCGTTCTTCCGAAAAGACTTTAAAGACAAGGGTTTTAATGCCAAAAAAAGAAAAATCATCTCTGAGCGTTTGACCGTAATTTTTTTCGATTCTTTGTAATGCTACTTTGTTTGGCCCTGACAGAATTACACTGTCGTTCTCGATTTCGGCCTCCAGACAGGGGAGCATTTTAGCTGCTAAATTGAGTTGGTCTTTTTCGATAATACTCTCTCTGATTTTTGTCCAGGTTGCAGGCTCCTGGCGGTCTTGAACTGATTCTGAGGGGGGTAGGGGGGTAGTATTTATATATAATCTATCTATGGTATAATCCGACAAATTGCCGACATTTTGTTGATCCGCTTGTTGATCCACAGCATGACACTCCCGGGTGGTCTCCAGGTGGTCATTTTTTGTTATTTTTTGTTCGGTTTGAGACTCAGTTTCTGGAACCGCTTCCGGCTGATCCGGCTTAGGTGTTTCAACCGGCTTTGGCTGCTGAGGGTTTGCTTTGCCAGTCCGTAATTCTCTGAATTTAGTGATTACAGGATGAGCAAGAAAATAATACACGGTCTGCGTCCAGCCGTTGATTTCTTCTTTAACAGCGGTAATCAGCCCGGCTTCATTAAGGATCTTGATGTGTCTTTCAATGGTTCGGTAGCATACATTTGTCCGGTTGGCTAATGTTCCTATATTCACAAATGTATGGTCCTCACCAACCGCACATCTGACCATCGCCTTAAAAGTTTTTTCGATCCCTGCAGTCATTTTTCCACCATCTTTTCTTTCGATTTTCCCAAACCACAAATCAAGGTCATTCGCATAACCATGCGATATAAAACTGTAATTCATATTTTCCTTTCGAGCCGAAAAAAGAAAATACTACACCTGTAAGCTTGACAAACTCTATTTTTTGAGTTAACTTCTTAACATGTAATTCATATTAAGAAGCCCAAGGCTTCTGATTGTCCCTCCGCTAATTTATCTAAAGGTTAAAAATAACCCTTTCTTTTCCCCCCTCTTCTCCCACCTCAAGGTCTGATAATATACATTATGTTAACTTTAATATTATCAGGTTCTATATCCGACTGTTTTATATAATCAAAATGTAATATTGAAATCTGCCCTGCCCGTGTTATATTATTGTTAAAAATAAACAATACCTGTAACCTGACTAACTTGGAATAAAAAAGGAGACCCAATGAACACAAATCTTTCCTATCAACAGACCGGGGTGATGACCCGGGTTAATACGTTTATCAGAAGCACATACAACTGGATGGCCATTGGTCTTGCCGCTACCGGCGTGACTTCATATTTTGTATCTGAAAGCCCCGGCATGATGAAGGCCGTTTACGGCAACCCCATTATGCCCTGGGTATTATTCATCGGTCTTATAGTCATGTGCGGATTTCTCAGTGCACGGATTCAAAAAATGCAGGCAAGCACCGCCACAGGTCTTTATGTGGGACTTACCGTTCTTTACGGTATCTGCCTTGCCCCAATTTTTATGATTTATACCCAGACATCCATTGCCTCAACCTTTTTTATCTGTGCTGCCACCTTTGGTGTCGCAAGTGTTTACGGGATGATAACCAAAAAAGACCTCACCGGCATGGGCCAGTTTTTAATGATGGGCTTGATAGGTATCATCATTGCCATGGTTGTGAATCTGTTCATTCAAAGCTCAGCTATGCAGACCATTATCTCCATGATTGCGGTTCTGCTGTTCACAGGTCTTACCGCCTATGATACCCAGAAACTAAAATCCATGGCAGTGACCCTTCCCATGGATGCAACGGGCGCCATGGTCCGCAAAGGTGCCATCCTTGGTGCTTTAAGCCTTTACCTTGATTTTATGGGATTGTTCGTTCATCTGCTCAGCCTGCTTGGTGTATCAAGGGATTAACCTTCTAACGAATATCTTCGCCTCTTAAAAAAAAGCCCGGAACAAAGATGTTTGTTCCGGGCTTTTTTTGTTTTTGTAATCTGCCGTTAGATGATTTATCGTCAATGTCAGGAGCTTAAGGTTAGAAAAAGGCCCTAATCTGCTAATCAGCGCCCTCCCCTTCCCTTTTTGTGTATGCACTTGCCTTGGGGGGGTTACAAAGATTGCTTCGGCCTTAACAAAAGCTGGTGACCGGGACTGAAACAGCGCTGCCGGACAATGCCAAGAACCATGCTCACGGTCAGGGTCGTGGATGCCACCAGCATGAACATCACCACGATCTGGTAACGGATGGCGAGCATTGGATCCTCACCGGAAAGAATTTGGCCGGTCATCATCCCCGGAATAAAAACAATACCGACGCCTGCCAGAGAGTTGACTGAAGGAATCATCCCGGCTTTAAGGGCATCCCTGAAGATATCCTGTGAGGCTTCAACGGGTGTTGCGCCCAGACAAAGTTTCATCTCCACCAAATCCCGTTTGGCTTTTAAATCAGAAAGCAGCCGATCCAGTGACAGACCCAGGGCGGTCATGGAGTTGCCTGCCACCATTCCGGCTATGGGAATAAAGTACTGGGGATGCCAGAAAGGTCTGACGCCGACAATCAATCCGGTAACGATGCCTGTAACGACTGCATACACCAAAAGCATAGAGATAAAGGAGGGAAAAACAAAAGGGATGCTTTTTTCCGAAACATTGCCCCTGACAATACGGACTGCAAATGCCACCATGACGCAAAACAGCAAAAGAACGATCCAGGCAGATGCCATGCCGAATATAAAACTGAGGACATACCCCATGATCGTCAGTTGAAGAACGCATCTTACCGCTCCAGTGAGAATGGATTTTCCAAGACCGATACGACTCCACATGGAAATTGCGCCTGCGGCAACAATAAAAAGAGATGCAAGTGCAAGCTCAGCTGCACTGATATCCATAGCTCCTGTTGTCAACGGCATACCAAGACTCTCCCTTGGTCAATGGTGATTTCCATCACCGCAACGTTTTTTGGCAAAAATTTGTCATGGGTAATCATGACAATGGTGGAGCCCTGTCGGTTGAGATCTTCCAGCAGTTCATGGACATAGCGTCCGCTTTCACGGTCCAATGAAGATGTCGGCTCGTCAAGCAGCAATACCTTTGGACCGGTCAGCACAGTTCTCAGAAGGCTCAACCGCTGCCGCTGCCCGCCGGAAAGCGCCGCACCGGAATCACGAAGCCCGATGTCTTTCATTTTCACCCTGTCAAGCAGCTGTTTCAGCCTCTGATCAGATGGTTTTGCTTTTTCTTTGTTTACGCGAAAACAAAAGGGCTGGAGCAAAATATCTTTGACGGATAGATCGGGGATGACCGGTGTCTGCTGAAGATAGGCCACCTGTTGCCGCAGTTCAGAAGGATTACAATCCGTAAGGTTTTGGTCCAGGTAGCTGATCTTTCCCGTGTCTGGCTCCTCCAGGCGGTTCATCAAGCGCAGAAGGGTTGATTTCCCGGCCCCGGACGGCCCGTGGATCAAAGCGAACACATCCTGGGGCAGGGTAAAACTCTGATCATCCAGTATGACCCGTTCGCCATGCCAGGCAAACGAGACATCATGAAATTCAAAACACGGAATTTGATGATTCATCTGTCAATCGCCTTAATATTAAAGCTGCTTTGTACCATAATTTAAGGAAGAAAATTGCGGTGCACCTTTCGGACAGAAAGATTATCCAGTCCTTCTATTGGGATAGGGTATAAGCTGGTAATATGAGGTTTCCACAGCTGCTATAAACTTTTTTTGATGGTCTGACAGATTTTCTCACAGCATTGCCGGGTTAAATTCTCTTCAGGCCCTTCAACCATAACCCGGAGCAAGGGTTGTGTACCGGAATACCGCACAAGTACCCTGCCCTGGCTGCCGAGTTGTGATTCAACTTCTTTAATGGTATCTGCAACAATGGGAACTTTCATAAAATCCGGCCTGGATGCGTCCACCTTAACATTGATCAGGACCTGGGGGTAAACTGTCATAACCCTAGAAAGTTCGGATAACGGTCTTTGGGTTTCCAGCATCACTTCGATGAGCTTTAATGCCGATAATGCACCATCCCCTGTGGTCTGTTCATCCAGAAAAATCATGTGGCCTGAATCTTCCCCGCCCATAACGGCACCGGTCTCTTGCATGCGCTCCAACACTTTTCTGTCACCGACTCCGGTTATTTCGTGCTTAATATCCAACTGTGCCAGTGCGTTGCCAAACCCCACATTGCTCATGACCGTACTGACAACGATATTATTGCCAAGTTTTCCGGTTTGTTTGGCAAATTTAGCTAAAACAGCCAGCAAGGTATCTCCGGTTATTTGCCGGCCAGTTTCATCCACGGCAATCAAACGATCGGCATCACCGTCAAAGGCAAGGCCAATATCTGCGTTAACGTTTCTGACATGATCACTTAAATCTTTTGTATGTTGAGACCCGCATTCCTCATTTATATTTATGCCATTGGGGGTGTTGTGGATAAAGCTTACATCAAAAATGTCAGGGGTGAATATTTTGGAAGCACAAAAACTGGCCGCGCCATTGGCCGTATCAATAACCAGTTTGAGCTTTCTTTGCTTGTTTTGAAAATTAAATTTTTTTACCAGAAATTGGGCATACCTTTCCTGGGCATCATCGACAGATACAATGGTGCCAATTTTTGAAGGCAACTCTATGGGTGGGCCAAGAATCATTTTTTCAAGGTCGGCCTCCTGCTCATCGGACAATTTCATACCGCCCTTTTGAAAAATTTTGATGCCGTTATCATAATAGGGGTTATGAGAGGCGGAGATCATGATGCCGGCCCCACAGGATTCAATGGCACGACTCAAATACGCCACACCGGGGGTGGGAATAACACCGGTGATCATCACATCAACACCGGCGGACGCAATCCCGGCAGTCAGTGCAGATTCAATCATTGGGCCCGAAATCCTGGTATCCCGGCCAATGATTACACATCTGTTGGACGACTTTTGCGTTAAAATGCCTACTGCCTGGCCTGTTTTCATGGCCAGTTCGCATGTCATTGGATAGGCGTTTGCCCTGCCCCGTATACCGTCTGTTCCAAATAACTGTCCCATTAAATGGTTATCCCGCTTTTTAATTTTGTAAAGTTATACGTCCAACCCAAACAGACCAACAATTCGATCTTCAATACCTTTGAGCCATGTTGACCCCATGATCGAAATTGATTCGTCAAGGCCCTGGATAAATCCAACGTAATCCTTTTTGTTATGACTAATATTCGTGTCTATGTGCCGTATAAATTGTTCCCCATCCGGCCCGGGAGTTTTAATATCATTTTCAGCCTGATCAAATATTGATGACGCCCGGGACAGTTTTTCCAGAACGATCTCATGGACGGCAACTGTCTGACTACCCTGCCCTTTTTCCCTTTGGAGTAAAAGTTGTTTTGATTGTTTCAGTTTGTCTCCAAATGCATCCAGCCTTTTTATCCGTTCTTGAATACAGAGATCAATATTTTTCTGCAACCCTGAAACAAGTGCCTGGGACATCCAGTCCCAGGTAAAAAGGGGTCGAATAAAACGATACCAGACTTTTAAGGCGTACAGCCCTGAAATATAATAGATATTTTCGATTAAAATCCTGTCGGGCCGGGTGTAGATACCGGGACGCCATTGAACGGAACCACTTCTCATTGTCCCGCCCATGATCAACCGGTCACACCGCAGTTCGCTGTTTCGGATAATGGATCCTGCGGCACTGATGCATCCAAAGGCAATTCTGACCGGCCCCACAAGTCCACCCTGTCCCCCAAGGAACACAGGCCTTTGGTTAAGCATCACGCCCTGGTAGACATTGCCCATCATGGAGGGTGTTGCCTTGTCCTGGTTCGGCGTATAATTAAAGTGAATAAAGGACGATCCCACCTCGGAATGATCCTTTCGACCGGTGCCCCCGGCCATAAGACAATCGCAGAAATTAATCAGGCTGCCGAGGGTGACGAAGGGAAAAAGAATGGTCTGCTTGAGACCCACGGTGTGGGCGGCATTGGCCTGTTCTTCAAGGATACAACCCTTTCGCACATGCCCGCCCGAACCAAAAACATTGTCGCCCATGAACACGGTATCCTGAAAATAGCCGCCATGCAGCTTTGTACCCGGACCCATAAGACAGTTTTCAACCGTCACCGGCGTTTCGTAACCAAGAACGGAGCCCGGCATGATCAGGGTTTGTGCACCGGTGAGTTTGGTGCCGGAAAAAAGCGTTACCCCCTCCGGGGATATGCGCTCAATGTCAACGTCATCACCGATAAACACGGTGGCAGGATTTGGAATGTTCACCCCTTTTTTTAACAGGGCATCAATCTTTTTTATATTCATGGTTCGAAGTTTATTCTATAAATAAAAAACAGGCAAGCAAATCCATCACATCATAATTGAACACCTCAAATGCAAGGAGAAATAAATATGAACCCGGCTGGTTTGCTTTATCCGGATGATCCTTCCATAAAAAAACTTCATGAAAAATTAACAAAAGCGGCCCAGGATTTTAACGCGCCGGATTACCACCTGCAGAAGCTTCTAAGCCGGCCCGGACGATTCTCCGACTTCAGTCTCGGTATTGACGGTTTTTTTATGGATTTTTCACGTCAGCGGGTCGATGAAAATGCCTTGTCTTTGCTGCGTGAATCTCAACGTTTGTCCAATGCACTCAAAAAATTTAGTGAAATGACCAAAGCAGAGATCGTAAATCCAACCGAAAACCGTGCTGCGTTGCATACTGCGGCGCGGGGTACCGGACCTTCTCCTCTTTTATACAAGGAGATGGACGTTAAAGCGCAGATGCAACAGGTCAATGAAAAAATAGAACAGTTCTGCGCATCAGTCCATGAAGGCAAAATCTGCTCGGCCTGCGGAAAACCCTTTACCCAGGCAGTTGTCATTGGTATTGGCGGATCATATCTTGGCTGTGAATTTGTCTATCAAGCCCTGGCCGGAGCTGACAGGAAATTGGATCTTTTCTTTCTGCCCAACGTGGATATTGACAATTTTGCCCGGGTCATTGAATCCATTGACAAAGAGACCACTCTTTGGATCGTGATTTCCAAATCATATACCACCACCGAAACCATGGCCAACCTCAACCAGGTCAGCACATGGCTGAACACCATGGGCATTGCCCCTAAAGATCATATGGTTACCATCACGGCAAAGGGAAGTCCGGGAGACGACCCCGATACACCCGTGCTTGCCTCCTTTTACATGTTTGATTTCATCGGCGGCAGGTATTCGGTTTCATCTGCTGTGGGCGGACTGCCTTTAAGTCTGGCCCTGGGGTATGATGTGTTCAAAAGGTTTCTGAACGGCTGCAGTATAATGGATACCCATGTGCTTGAAAGTCCGGAAGAAAAAAACATCCCTTTAACCGCAGCAATGATCTCCATTTGGAACATCCTTTATATGGGATATCCGGCCCAGGCCATTATTCCCTATACGTCGAGATTAGCCCGGCTCAGCCCCCATGTCCAGCAGCTTTATATGGAGAGCCTTGGCAAATCGGTTTCTGCAACAGGGCAGCCTTTGACCCAACCGGCCGGCACCATTATCTTCGGGGAGCCCGGCACCAATGCCCAGCATTCCTTTTTCCAGCTGGCCCACCAGGGAAAGGCTTTTCCCATTGATTTCATCGGCGTAAAAATGCCGGGATACACCGGGCTTCAGGCAATGTCCAAAGGGGTGACCAATCACCAGGAGCTATGGGCCAATCTTTTAGCCCAGGCCGGTGCACTTGCCCTTGGTCGCAGTTCAGATGATCCGGCCAGAAATTTTGACGGCAACCGCCCCTCAACAATCATTACCATTGATAATCTTGAACCGGAAAGTGTTGGTATGTTGCTCTCTTTTTACGAGGCCAGAACCGTTCTGGAAGGATTCATTCTCGGTGTAAATCCTTTTGACCAGTTCGGTGTGGAGTTAGGCAAGGTCATGGCCGGGGATATTCGAAAGGAAATGGCCGCAAGAAACCAGGATCCCTCATATACGTTCGCCTGTGCATCACAAACGGATAATTTTTATCTGGATCTTGTGTTTAACAAACGCTGATATTTTAATCAATCCTGTTCAGGGGAAACAAAACATCCCCGGAACAGGATAAAAAAAATCAGGGGAATTTATAAAGGGATGCCCCCCAGGTCAAACCGGCACCAAGGGCGGCAAAGAGCACAACATCCCCGGAGTTGCCGATACGACCGGTTTCAATGGCTTCATGGAGCGCCAAAGGAATACTGGCAGCCGTGGTGTTGCCGTATTTTTCAATATTATGGAAAATTTTATCTTCGGGCAGCTTAAGGAATTGGCCAAAGGCCTGGTTAATACGTTTATTGGCCTGGTGGGGCACCACAAGGTCAATATCAGACAAATTCATTCCTGCTTTTTCCAGTACTTCCATGGTCACCTTGGGCAGCATGCGAACAGCTTTTTTAAATATGACAGGTCCGTCCATAACCGGATAATATCGGGGATCATCAATGGGAAGATCATCGGGCAACCGTTTGAAAAGATTGGAAGCAGGCAATTCAGTTTTTAAGGTATCCGCAAAATGCCCGTCCGCATGCAATGCCGAGGCAATCAGTCCCACGTTTTCATCCGTGTCAACCGCTTCGATACATATGGCAGCGGCCCCATCACCGAAAATCACCGTCACGTCCCTGCCCCGGGTGGATTTGTCAAGTCCTGAGGAATGTACTTCCGCACCTACCAAAAGAACCTTGGAGGCAAGCCCGGATTTGATATAGGAATCCGCTGTGGCAAATCCGTACAAAAATCCGGTGCACTGTTGGCGAATATCCAGGGCCGGTGTGGAATCAAGCTCAAGATTTCGCGCTAAAAGACACCCGCCTCCCGGAAACATGATATCCGGACTTAAGGTGGCAAAAATTATAAAATCCAGATCGTTGGGTTGCCAACCCGCTTTATCTATTGCCATGCGGGCGGCTTGGGTCGCCAAATCCGATGCTCCGCAGGCGTCTTCCTTGGTAATCCAGTGTCGTTGGTGGATGCCGGTACGCTGGCGGATCCATTCATCAGAAGTGTCCATAAATTCGGTCAGATCCTGATTGGTGACAATATGGGGCGGTACAAAAAAACCTGAGCCCCTGATAATTGATTTTTTCATTGAATTTCCTTGTTACTATATCGATACCAACAATTGCAAAACAGTAGAAAGTGTCTATCCGACACCTGAAATTTTGTCAGGCCCAAATTTATAGTATGAATTTTATTTTTAGGCAAGATAGTTAAAACAGTCCATTCTTTTGTTTTTTTTCCTTTGCTCAACGAATTGGATATTTTTTTTCACATTCTTATTTTTTCCCCTTGCATATACCAAGAAAATTGAGATATGGACATAAAGAATTATACATTTCCATTTACAAAGAGGCTGATATGGCAAATCCGGCTCGACTTCTAATCGTGGACGATAACGAAGATATTTTGTCTACTTTTTATGAATTTTTTAACTCCCTTGGATATGAAGTTAAGACTGCGGCGGACGGATTTGCCGCTTTAAAAATTCTGAGGGAGAAACCCGATTATTTCGATTGTCTGATCACGGACCTAGTCATGCCCAACATCAGTGGTGTTGGGTTGATTTCCATTGTAAAAAATGAATTCCATGACATTAAAACCATTGCCATGACCGGGTATGGGGGGCACCCAGGGGCACTTGCGTCCGAAGCCCGGGCTGATATTGTTATTTTCAAACCTGTTGACCTGTTTAAAATTGAACGCAAGGTTGCAGAACTTATAGGACGTAAAGAAAATTAGGAAAAAGAGAGTGTTATAAAATATGACTTCACCAACCCCGCTGATAGGCGTCTCCACCCCTATGCTAAAAATAAAGGAATTGATCAACCATGTGGCTCAAACCTGTCTTAACATTCTGATTACAGGAGAAACCGGTGTTGGAAAGGAAGTGGTTGCCCATACTCTGTATGCCGAATCGAATCGGTCTAAAAATAATTTTGTAAAAATAAATTGTGCAGCCCTTCCTGAAACTCTTCTGGAATCAGAACTTTATGGCTATGAAAAGGGCGCTTTTACCGGGGCACATAAAAAGCGCTACGGGAAATTTTTAACCGCAGACAAGGGTGTTCTTTTTCTTGACGAAATCGGGGATATGCCCCTCTCCCTTCAATCGAAAATGCTCCATGTGCTTCAAAGCGGGGAGTTCTCTCCTCTTGGATCGGACCAGGATTTTAAAACGGATGTTTGGGTCATTGCGGCAACCAACCAGTGCCTTGAAGAAAATATAAAAAACAAAACCTTTAGAGAAGATCTTTTTTACCGGCTTAATATTATTAAAATAGACATTCCGCCCCTTCGCGAACGTCCCGAGGATATCCCCTCCCTGGTTGAATATTACTTTAAAAGATACTTGTCACAACACCCGAAAACCCATGCAGAAAAGCCTGACAGCCAGACCATGGCCCGCCTTTGCAATTATGACTGGCCCGGCAATGTACGCCAGTTACAGAACTGCATAAAAAAACTGATGGTGCTCAATTCCTGGGATAAAGTTTTTGAAGAGTTACCCGAGGAAGCCTCCACGCCTGAAACATTGTCTTCAGAATATACATCCCAGGCGAAATTAGCCGGTTGTGCCATGCATTCGCCTGATTATTTATTTGATAGCGAATCTGGAAACCACCGGATGAGGATCATTTCAGAATTTGTAGACCTGTCCACAAGTTCGGAAAAACTGTTTGAAGATATCTCTTTAAAAAAAATAAAAAAACTGGCCTCCGACAAAGTGGAAAAGGAAGTGATCGTTTTTGTGCTTGAAAAAGTGGGGTGGAACCGATCCAAAGCTGCAAAAATTTTAAAAGTCTCTTATAAAACCCTGTTATATAAAATGAGCGAATTTAATGTGAACCCGCCCGTCAGTTAGGCTTTTTTCATTATCCATGCAGCGGCGTACCTAATATTTTCAAGGTCACTTGAGCTCCAAGGTCGGCTGTTCTCAGCGCGGCAGCGTAACCGCCGGGGCCGGCGCCGATGATGGTGATATTTTCAGCCATATAACATTATATATGTCATCGAAAAGGGATTTTGTCATGACCGATAATCTGAGAAAAACACCATTACACGCATGGCACAGGAACGCCGGAGCCAATATGGCTGATTTCGGGGGATTTGACATGCCGCTATGGTATGATACCGGGGTTAAAACCGAGCATCTTGCCGTGCTTATATCCGCGGGTATGTTTGACACATCCCATATGGACTGTATCCGGGTACGGGGAAAAGACTCCCCTGCCCTGCTTGATTTCTGCTTTACCAGACATATCAGCGACCTGTCATCGGGTCGGTGTGCTTACGGCGCGTTTTTAGATGCCCAGGGGCACTGCATTGATGATGCCATTGTTTATAGATTCTCTGATGTGAGCTTCATGGTCTGCGTCAATGCAGGCATGGGGGCATCAATTACCCGGCATCTGGTTTTGCACAGTAACGAAAAATCCGTGGAAATAAAAGATTTATCAGAGCAGCTTGCCAAACTGGATGTCCAGGGGAAAAATGCCTTGAAGATCGTGTCGGGAGTGATCCGGGACAAAGAAACCGTTTTTAACACAATGCCTTACTTCTCCTTCAAAGGGGACCTGGAGCCTGAGGCTTCCAATGGGGTAAGCCTTGTGGACGGCACCCCTGTCATTGTGTCAAGAACCGGATATACCGGTGAATTTGGCTTTGAGATTTTCATTGTGCCCGATAAAGTTGAAAAACTGTGGTGCAATCTTTTGGATGCCGGTTCCCCCTATGGCCTGATACCCTGCGGCCTGGGTGCCCGGGATTCCTTAAGGGCCGGTGCATGCCTGCCCCTGTCCCACCAGGACATTGGGCATTTCCCCTTTATCAACCACCCCTGGGAGTTTGCCCTGCCCTTTAAGGCCGGTACTCGCCGGTTTACCAAGACATTTTTAGGGTCTCAAAGTCTTATGGATCTGGAGCAACAATCCTTTACCTATGCCTTTGTCGGTGACTCTTTAAGAAAGGTTACGGCAGGCGATGCCGCACGGGTTCTCACCGAGCAGGGCAAAGATATCGGCATGGTACTGACCTGCGCAACGGACATGGGGATCTTTTGGCATGAAGACACAATTATCAGTGTCAACACGCCCAATCTGCCCCCGGATGTCACAATAAAAGGGCTTGCCTGCGGATTTGTCATGGTGAATCAGCCCCTTGATATGGGCACCCGGCTCTCCCTTGTCGAAGGCAAACGCAAAATCGGGGTCCGGCTTGTTTCCGACATTCGGCCGGACAGGACAGCAAGGCTTGCAATCAAACATTTTAAATAACAGCCATGGGCTGACCTGACATATCAACTGCCAGGCATAGCCGACAATAAAGCTTGAAAGATCTGAGTAACTTACCTAGACTTTCATATAAAAATGAGGAGGCAATATGAAATCCATTGAAGAACTTAGTTTCCCATCAGATGTCAAATACACCGATGATCATGAATGGGCAAAGGTTGAAGGCGATTTGGTCCGTGTGGGCATTTCTGACTATGCCCAGGATCAGCTTGGCGAAATTGTTTTTGTGGAAATGCCGGAAATTGGTGACACCTTTGCCCAGGGAGACGAATTTGGCAGTGTGGAGTCCGTTAAAGCGGTATCTGAAATTTTTCTTCCCATTGCAGGTGAAATCGTTGAGGTGAATTCAGAACTTGAAGATGCACCGGAGCTTGTCAACACCGACTGCTACAACAAGGGCTGGCTTGTCAAAATTAAACCCGACGATCTGTCCGAAATGGACAATCTTAAAGACCAGGCCGCATACCTTGAAATGCTGAAAGGATAAATGCCATGCGTTATCTGCCGCATACCAGACAGGACATCGACCAGATGCTGGCTGTAACCGGCCACGCCGATCTGAATCAGCTATTTGAAACCATCCCCGACTCTGCCAAAACAAAGACCGGATTAAACCTGCCGGACGCGTTAAGTGAATGGGATTTAAATGCCGAAATGGACAAACTGGCCTCACAAAATGCGGCATGCAGATCATATACATGCCTGATGGGAGCCGGTTCCTACGACCACCACATTCCTGCCATTGTGCCCTACCTTGTTTCCAGGTCCGAATTTATGACAGCCTACACCCCTTACCAACCCGAGGTGAGTCAGGGCACTTTGCAGGGTATCTATGAATTTCAAACCATGGTTACAGCGCTTTTAGGTATGGATATTGCCACGGCATCCCATTACGATGGCGGTACAGCCCTGGCAGAATGCGCGCTTATTGCTCTGCGTAAATCAAAAAGCGCAAATAAAATCGCGGTATCAAATCTTATTCATCCCTCCCATCGCCACATCATGAAGACCTATCTGGGGCCGTCCGGATATGAAATGGTTGACATACCGGCAGATAAAAACGGCCTGACGGATCTGGTTGCATTAAAATCCATGGATGACATTGCAGGGGTGGCGGTTCAGTCCCCTAACTTTTTTGGAAACATTGAAGATCTTGGCAGTTTTAAGGCCTGTGCCGATGAAAAAAACTGCCTGTTGATCACCTCATTCACCGAAGCGTTGGCCCATGGGCTGCTGAAAAGTCCCGGGCGCTTTGGCGCCGATCTTGTTGCCGGAGAAGGTCAAAGCCTTGGCATGACCAAGAGTTTTGGCGGTCCGGGACTTGGCATTTTAGCCGGCACACAGTCAATGATGAGAAATCTTCCCGGCCGGTTTGTGGGAAAAACCGTCGATTCCAAGGGCCGCAGGGGGTATGTATTGACCCTTGCCACCAGGGAGCAGCATATCCGCAGGGAAAAAGCCTCTTCCAATATCTGCTCAAATAACGGACTCAACGCCATGACCGCCGCCATATATATGGCTGCGGCCGGAAAAAACGGAATCAGGGAAATTGCCCGGCTCAATCACGACAAGGCTGTTTACCTGAAAAACATGCTTGTGGGGGCCGGGCTTCACTCAGTTTACAGCGGTGCATTTTTCAATGAGTTTGTCCTTAAAGCCCCTGCCGGATTTGCGAACAAACGCAGGGAGATTGCCGAAAAATACAATTTGTTTGCAGGGGTCCCCCTTGAACCCTTTTACCCGGACATGGCGGACCATTATCTTTTCTGCGCCACGGAAACCGTGTCCAGACAGGCCATGGACCTTTTGGCAAAGGAGGTGAAAGCATGACACAGCCAGGCACAACCGGCCTTATATTTAACGAACCTGAACTATGGGATAAAAGCCGGGAAGGCAGATGCGGTATCTCCATACCAAGGAGTGACGTGCCGAGAGCAGATCTTGATCCGGCACTTACCGGTGATGCACCGGAACTTCCGCAATTGTCTGAACTTGATGTGGTCCGTCATTTTATCCGCCTGTCCCAATGGAATTTTTGTATAGATTCAGGCATGTACCCTTTGGGGTCCTGCACCATGAAATACAATCCCAAAACCAATGAGGTCCAGGCAGCCCGCAAAGGCTTTGCCGCAGCCCATCCCCTGGCCGGGGATCAATTTTCCCAGGGGGCGTTAAAGCTGATGTATGAGTTGGAGCAACTGCTCGGAGAGATCACGGGGTTTCCCGCCGTCACGCTGCAGCCAGCGGCCGGAGCCCATGGGGAGTTCACCGGCATGCTCATGATCCATGCCTGGCACGCCAAACAGGGAAGGCAACGTTCGAAAATTCTCGTCCCGGATACGGCCCATGGCACGAATCCGGCGTCTGCAAGTCTTTGCGGATATAAATCCGTGAATATCAAATCAGGGCCCAAAGGAGTTCTGGAACCTGCTACGGTTGCCGAGGCCATGGACGAAGATACCGCCGGCATCATGATTACCAATCCCAACACCCTGGGTCTGTTTGAAGACAACATCAAGGAGGTCTGTGATATTGTCCATGCCAAGGGCGGCCTTGTCTATGGCGATGGTGCCAACATGAATGCCGTCATGGGAATCATCAAACCCGGCGAACTTGGCATTGATGTGCTCCATTTAAATCTTCACAAAACCTTTTCCACGCCCCATGGCGGTGGCGGGCCCGGTTCCGGACCGGTGGCCGTGGTTAAAGATCTGATTCCCTTCCTTCCCGTGCCAAGAGTTCAAAAGGAAAACGATACCTATTCCTTTATTACAAATTGTCCCGACAGCATCGGTCGGATGCACACCTTTTATGGCCATTTCGGCATCATGGTCAGGGCCTTTGCCTATATTCTGTCCATGGGTGGCGACGGCCTGAAGCGTGCTTCTCAGCTTGCCGTACTTAATGCCAATTACATTAAGGAAAGCCTTAAAACCACCCTGGACCTACCCTATGACAGGCCCTGCATGCACGAATGTGTGTTTACCGACAAAAGCGTTCAGGAATACCATATCAGCACCATGGATATGGCCAAACGTCTTTTGGATTACGGATTTCATCCTCCCACAGTATATTTCCCCCTGGTGGTGGATGCCGCCTTTATGGTGGAGCCCACTGAAACCGAATCCAAAGATGACATTGACCAGTTCATTGAGGCGGTAAAAGCCATTGTTAAAGAGGCGGCTTCAAACCCGGAGAAACTGAAATCAGCACCCTATCTTCCTAAGGTAACACGGCTGGACGAGGTGGCGGCAGCACGCAAACCCTGTCTTAAAGGTTAGGGCTATGGAGACATATCTCAAATATGCTTCCATTGGCCTGCTTTGATGGCGACTTAAAATCCGCCGCATCTGTGGCGGATTTAATTCTGACCATTGGCCTAACCCTAATACTGACTCTTGCTCCCAACCAATGCATGCGGTTGCTACTGTAATCTTGTTTAGGAACGAATTTTAAATAACTTACCCATTTCAAAACAGGCGACCATTGTAGGCTGTACGTTTGAAAATTCTAACTGGGCATCTTATTTCGTGCTCATTCCTTAATAGCGCTCAATGTGCGCTCCCCATAGCGAGGTATTTGCAACAATGTCATTGTCTAAACCATCTGCTCAGCAGAGCATATCGACTTTCGATGAGTTTGTGCGATTAGCTGATTATTCTTTAATGGATACCTTAAATGCCGATCCTGATGCCACCGGAGATGGTGATGATCACCGTGCCCGTCAGGTTTTTTCTGGTCACTTCGTACCGGTGACTCCCACGCCGCTTCCAGAACCAGAATATGTAACCCATAGCAGCGTGTCCTTTCGGCAAGCGTGCGTGATTTAAGCTTTTTTCAATGTTATAATCCGACCATATTAGCTTGATCCTCATCCCTATTTTCCAGCGATTAAGCTCACCGCTTGAACTCTCTTGAATGAAGCAG
>Ga0209800_10002216_pt1 | contig 17687 bp, 14 predicted proteins | sample Higcelweek8metaG_FD_187174 | JGI IMG/M metagenome (GOLD analysis project Ga0209800, IMG submission 187174) | Freshwater pond sediment microbial communities from the University of Edinburgh, under environmental carbon perturbations - High... | ecosystem: Environmental > Aquatic > Freshwater >...
TTCTATCTGGAACACCATCTATCTTTTCACAAAATGACCAATATGGGTTCAGATTTTCATAAAGCGTCTGCCCCAGAAAAGTCATCCATATCAGGCTGCATCTTTTATCTCTCATTATCCCACCCCATTTTGTGAGCAACCCCCATCTACACCAACTCTGTAAAGTAACTTCACGCATCTGCCATCTACAGCAATTCCCCTATCCGACTCAACGGAAGGTAAACAAAAAACTAACGAAAAAGATTATAAGGCTTTGATTAAAAAGCTGTCTCAATTCCCCTATCCGACTCAACGGAAGGTAAACAAAGATTCACGAGTTGCATGAGGTGTGGTGAAAGAAATGTCTCAATTCCCCTATCCGACTCAACGGAAGGTAAACAGAAAATCCTGCTGCTTTTACCACTGGAAAAATAACGTCTCAATTCCCCTATCCGACTCAACGGAAGGTAAACGACTGGGCTGATGTTTACATAGATGGAGAATATTCGCGTCTCAATTCCCCTATCCGACTCAACGGAAGGTAAACGGGAAATTATATGCCAAAAATTGAGAGAAAGAGATTATGTCTCAATTCCCCTATCCGACTCAACGGAAGGTAAACACACACAGAGAGGCACCTCTTGTACATTAAGAGGAAAGTCTGTCTCAATTCCCCTATCCGACTCAACGGAAGGTAAACTGGCAAAATGTCGAGATAGTTTATCTGTCAACAAGGATGTCTCAATTCCCCTATCCGACTCAACGGAAGGTAAACTTGTAGTGGTAGGCATCATGACCATAGGCTAGAGGATCGTCTCAATTCCCCTATCCGACTCAACGGAAGGTAAACCGGATTTATTTGATTACTGTGTTAAACAGGCTCCAAAGTCTCAATTCCCCTATCCGACTCAACGGAAGGTAAACAACTCAATATTATTACCTTTTACTTCTGTCAAGGAAAAACTCTAAATCTGCAAATGATAATAATAGCCAGCAACTTCAGCATCATGCACTTTTCTCCCTTTTTTTCTGATTATCTCCTCTCCTTACATATCGATCTGATGGGTTTTTCAGGCTCTTGTTTATATAACATATTAATTTTGTTAAATTTATCAAAAAATAAATTTCTGAATATCGGAGATGAATTCAGATGAACTGGCAGATAATCAGAAAACGGCTGGAAAATCATATCTTTTGTCATTTGGCTTCCAATCGACATAACATCTTGATAATATATAGAATAACAAGCAATTTGCGTCATTTTTACAAAAACAGCCTGAAACCTGTTTTCTGATTATCGGTTCCGACAGAGACCTGAAAAGGAGATAATCAGAAAAAATCCGGCTCTGGAGATATGACTCAAGATACATTAAAATAGATAACATATTGTAATAATAAAGAATTAATAGCCTTATTATCAAAATCCATTTTTCTGATTCTCTATAAGTAATTATAAGAGACATAAGTACACCAATAGAGCAGATTTCTTCAGGATGGTCAGACCGTAACCAGAATCCTGTTAAGATTCCTGGAAATAGCCATACCATCTGACACAACCCCTGCAAGGCAATTAAGGCATAGAGGATAGTAGATCACCACATCCTCACTTCTCTTTATGAGCTTTCTGATCTCTTTTCTGAGAACCTTCAGCTTGCCTTTCCTGATTTCACACTCAAAAACAGAGTAGTTCACACGCTCTCCCCAGCTTTTCAGAAGCTTATAAATTCTGTTCCGTCTTTTTGTGTTGGCTATATCATAAGCAACAACATATCTGTCAAACCGCATAATGATCCCCTTCATACCTCATTATCAGCAATGCCGGAAAAGCTGTCTGGCAGATCAGCAGAGAGACTCTTCCATCTCCCTTCCCTCTCCCGGCACACAGGTCAATAATACCCTATGAAATGGCGGTAGTTTTTCTCACCCTTGAGATGAAGACAGAGATCCCTTATCTGATTCCTGATGATATTTTTCAGGAGAGTCTTCTCACCACGATACTTTATGGCTGTCCCCTGCCTCTCCAGAAGAGCCTCTATCATCTTTTTCCTGCTTGCATTATCAAGCATCCCTGATTTTTTCTCCACTTTGAGTTCCTCTCTTCTGGTCAGCATGCTGAATACCACACGATCAACAGCCTGGGGCCGGAACTCCTCCATAACATCAAAGACAAGAGTTGGCTTCTGCGGCTGAGGAGCATGAAGAAAGCTGATCTGCGGGTTTAATCCTGAACAGACAACCTCACGCCAGACCTGACGGTACAGAAAACCGTATCCATAATTGAGCAGGCTGTTGACAAGATCTCTTGCTCCCTGCCGTACTCTTCCCGGAAAATCAGGCACATCATCTGCAAGCAGAATTCTTATGACCTTCCAGTAACGTTTTGCCGCTTCAGCCTCATACCCCATGAGGCTGTTTCTTGCACCTGAATAACTCTTATTTCCGTCAAGGACTCTGGAAAGCTTTCTGACGGCATTTTTCATCTGAGCTATCTCTTCCGGCACAGCACTGTTATAAAGAGAGCCATCCGGCCTGTTTCTCTGATAATATTTCAGAAGATTGATCTGGTTTCGTATTTTCCCCTCTATGAATTCAGAAGCTATAAGGAGCGCCATCTTCTCATCCTGCACCGTCCTGAGTTGCAGAAGACCAAATTCCGGGTTGCCATCAACAATATTATGCAGCGCACACGAAGGGGCATCAAATCCATCTCCAAAGAAGAGAGGAATTCCCATCCTGCTGCAGTAGAGAATTATATCTGAAGAGATTGTCACCCCTTTTGCCACAATGTTAAGCGTCTCCAGTTTCTCCAGAGGAAAATCAAACACCTTTTTCCCTCTGTTCTTGACCACAAGGTTGTTCTTACTCTTTCCGATAAAAACGCCCATTGTTTCAATGACCAGCTCTCTGCTTACGCTCTCGATCTTTTTATATTTTGCCTTCTGCTTCTCTATTGCACTCAAGGCTGACTTTTCAGGGTTTATCTCCTGTTTTACACTCTTATCATCTCTCTTCTCATCACTTCCCCAGGGAGGAGCCGGACTGCTGCTGTCAGGAGCTGTCTCGACAGTTAGGCTATTCTCAATCTCTTTGTACTTTTCCACACATCTATCGGCAATCTCAACAATCCATTTATCTCTCAATGAGGGTGATGGACTACCGAACAGCGCTATCTGTGCCAGCAGCGCTTTTATATCTGTCTTACTCAGACGTTTTTTGCTGTTCCGGAAACTGTAAACCAGAGTATCAATAATGGATTGCTGCAAAAAGTGGTTGAAATGGTCGGCATATGACTCAGGAGGGACAAGCTTTGCATAGTAGTTATCAAAGCCTTCGGTCTTCTGCTTCATCTGGCTGAAAAAGTATTTCTCATCAGATAGCAGTCTGCCTCTGACAAGGAATCTGATCCTCTTCTCCATACGGTCAATGCGCGAACGGTCAATATATCTTCTATCGCCTCTGAAAAAAATTCCCATAAAGGTGAAGCCGTTATCTGCTTTATGGATATACTCCTGCTGCCTGTTGAGTTTCAGTTTCAGAACATTTTCAAGAAAATAGACCATATCATCAAACTCTTTTTCAGCCCTTGACCTGTCGGGAGAGAGCAAAATGAGATTATCAGCATAGCGCACATAGAGACACTTCTTTTCAATCAGGTAGGAATCAAGAGGATGCAGATAGATATTACTGAACAGAGGTGAAATTATCCCGCCCTGAGCCACACCTGAAAAATTATCCTGATAGATCCCCTTCTGAGTCACCACGCCTGTTTTGAGCCACATGCTCACAAGCTTTGTTATTTCAGGCTCATCCACCACTTTTCTTATCTCGGCCAGAAGAAGCTTGTGATCCATGCTGTCAAAAAAGAGGTCAATATCCGCGCATGTGACCCATTTTATATGGTTCTGACTCATTATATGGCTGATCCTCAGAATAGCTCTGGCAGGGCCTTTCTGAGGTCTGTATGCGTAACTGATATCCTTGAAGATTTTATTGAACAACGGTTCTATCTGATTGCGGAGAGCCTGCTGAACTATCTTGTCATTTATGGTTGGCAGGGACAAATGGCGGTACTCACCGGGTTTGCCATCTTTAGGGGTGCTGATCCGCTCATACGGTTCAGGAATGTATGTCTGGTTCTTCAGGCCTGCAAGCAGGGCATCGATATTTGAGTCAAAGCTCTCTGAATAGAACTTTACACTCACGCCATCAATACCACCAGCCTTGCCCTTCTGCTGTATCATCTTCCATGAGTCAAGCAGTGAGGATTTTGTGGTCAACTGATCAAAGATTGATTGGGTTCTGTTCATCGCACAGGAGTTCCTGATTATGTAGAGACGCAAGATCTTGCGTCTCTACAATAAAATCGCTCTCAATTCCCCTATCCGACTCAACGGAAGGTAAACTTGAATATCAGTGAGGTGATTGACGAAATTGAGATTGTCTCAATTCCCCTATCCGACTCAACGGAAGGTAAACACTGGCAGCGCGACCAATCATGCAGCGGCGAACAATGTGTCTCAATTCCCCTATCCGACTCAACGGAAGGTAAACCAGATTTGGATCTTCGGATCCATTACCCCGCGTACTGCGTCTCAATTCCCCTATCCGACTCAACGGAAGGTAAACAAAAATCTAGAAGTTTAATTATTGTTATTTGTATTCTGTCTCAATTCCCCTATCCGACTCAACGGAAGGTAAACTGGATTCTGGTTGGATTGAATCGCACATGAAAAACGTCTCAATTCCCCTATCCGACTCAACGGAAGGTAAACTTCAATGGTTGGAATCATGAATTAATGATTGATCTTGGTCTCAATTCCCCTATCCGACTCAACGGAAGGTAAACCGAAATACTTGACGACAACCAGGCTGCCGATGTTTGCGTCTCAATTCCCCTATCCGACTCAACGGAAGGTAAACGTGGTCACATCTATCCCTTTCACCTGATGTAGTCCTGTCTCAATTCCCCTATCCGACTCAACGGAAGGTAAACTCCAATTCTCTGGAAGCTGGGGATGACCTTGACATGTCTCAATTCCCCTATCCGACTCAACGGAAGGTAAACAGAAAAATTCGAGAATTGGCAACTGAAGTTTCTTTGTCTCAATTCCCCTATCCGACTCAACGGAAGGTAAACGAGCAAAAGGAAGACAAGAAAGAAAGCGTCTCTCAGGATGTCTCAATTCCCCTATCCGACTCAACGGAAGGTAAACGAGCAAAAGGAAGACAAGAAAGAAAGCGTCTCTCAGGATGTCTCAATTCCCCTATCCGACTCAACGGAAGGTAAACAACTCAATATTATTACTTTTTACTTCTGTCAAGGAAAAACTCTCACTCTGTAAAGGATAATAATAGCCAGCAACTTCAGCATCATGCACTTTTCTCCTTTTTTTTCTGATTATCTCCTCTCCTTACATATCCATCTGATGGGTTTTTCAGGCTCTTGTTTATATAACATATTAATTTTGTTAAATTTATCAAAAAATAAATTTCTGAATATCGGTGGTGAATTCTGATGAACAGGCAGATAATCAGAAAACGGCCAAAAAAGAACAACTTTTGTCATTGAATAATATATTGAGATAATATATTGATAATACTACCAATAATAGATAATTCTATTTATTTCTGAAAAAATGGCCCAAAACAGTTTTTCTGATTATCGACTCCGGCAGAAGGTTAAAAAGGAGATAATCAGAAAATTTCAGCTGTTAGAAAATATTACTCAAGATACATGAAAATATGCAACATCTTGTAACAATATAATATTCATTCGTTCATTGCTTGCATTCAATTTTCTGATTATCGATAAGTAGCTATAAGATACATAAATATACTAATCAAAAAAACATCTGCCGGGATGCTCATTCAGACAGTAACCAGCATGACAAAAAACTTGCAGACACGGCCCTTATGAACTTCATGCTGAAGCCGTCTTCTACAGGATACCGGCTTTCAGGGCTTCACACTTGATAATGTCTGCACCCTTATGCCTCAGAAAAAAACAGGAGGCGGAAAATTGACAGCTGAACAGAAAACAAGTAACAAACACATACTAAAGATCAGGATAAAAATTGATAATAACTGCTAAGATGCGAATAGTGTAACGCCGAATCCCCAAATTGATGACAAAATACTGTAACGCCTGTTTTTCATAAAACCCCGCCGCCTTATCCCGCCTGTAAAAAAGAAAAAGTACCCCGAATATCCTTGCGACTGAACATAACAACAAAGAGGATATTCAGGAAATATATTGATTGACATTCACAACATGTAATACTAAAGGATTATAGTCAGTTAAATTTTGGGGATATTGGGTAATACAGAAGCATGTATCATAAAATCTGATATTTTCAAGTAATTGACTTTCCTTTGATTGGGAAAGAAAATTGAGACTCATACTTCCACTCAACACTCCAGACACCATTTGATTATTGACCTTCTCTTGATTGGAAAAGATGAATTGCAGACGAGTTAGGCCCGACTGACAGACGAAGACACTTCGTTTAGCCGATTAATACAATATGGGAAACGTTCAAAATATTGCCTTTTGCCTTTAGTGGAGATTTTAGAATCTAATGTAAAACAACTTAAGGTCCTGGTTCAAAATTCAGGCTTTAAGCAGAATTATCAGGAGGTTGTGCATGAAACGAAGAAGTTTATGTGAAATCCCTGATGATTTTATTATGGCTGAAAACAATGAAATCATCAGAAAAAAGTACGCTTTTCAAATGATTACACCGATGTTTGGCGGGGATGCTGAAAGCTGGAAACTTGATTTAATCAATCCTATCAGAGGACAGTCAGTAAAAGGGCATCTACGCTTCTGGTGGAGAAGCATGCAAAATGAAACGGATTTGAGGAGTTTGCTTAGAAAAGAAAACAGTATCTGGGGTGGAAAAATTGAGGACAGTGCTCAAAAAGCAAGCCGCATCAAATCGCCTGTGTCAATATCGATTTCAGATCTACAAATTGATCAGAACAATATTGTCAATGCTAAATTGAAGAATGCCTACGCTGTTAATGATGATGTTATTCCTGGATATGTTCTGTTTCCAGTTACAGAACCTGTAAAAAACGGTGCAGATATTTCCTTTATAAAAACGTTGTCATTTTCATTATACATATCATACCATAAAAAATTTCATTCTGATATTATCAACACACTAAAACTATGGACTCTTTTTGGTGGTGTCGGTGCAAGGACAAGACGAGGAACCGGATCTCTTTTTTGCGAAGAACTCCTTAAAGATATTAAATCCGGGCAAGATATTGCAAATTTCGTAACTTCATTAGCAAAAGAGAATAGTTCGATTACAGAATATGCTTATCCTCGCATTGCAGGTGCACAACTTTATACATCTCAAATTATCAATAACGAGCCTGCACAGGCATGGCATAAATTTTTAACCGCATATGGAAAATACAGGCAAGAGAGGGCTCCAGGTAGCGTTCGTCCCGGACGATCGTACTGGCCGGAACCGGATGCCATTCGCTTGCTGACAAACCCACCTGATCTTCCACACGCCCCGAAGCATCATGACTCCATATGGTTCCCCCGTGCAGCATTCGGCCTGCCTATCCTGACCCGTTTTACTACAAAAGGTGACCCTGTCCCTGCAAGGGGAAAAAACTTCACTCTTGTACCTGATATTAATTCAGGGGAACGTTTCCCTTCACCTGTCATACTGAAAGTGATTCAACTGGCCGACAAATCAGTCATTAACTCAGCTATTATATTGAACCAGAAATATCCTGAAAAATTAAAGCTTGAAGACGGAGGCCGAGGATACACTCTCGACAGGAGTGCAATGCCGTTTCATGCAGGATATGAAACTTCAAAAATAATGAAAACCAATAAACCCCTCAATGGAAAAACCATATACGCACATCTTGCAGAAAGTTTAAATCTCAGGGAGGTAGCATGACCAAATATCTTCTCCAGATAACTATCGGTCCTGTTCAGGATTATATTGCCTCTGCAAGAAAACTCAGAGATCTCTGGTTTGGTTCCACTCTTTTGTCCGAGCTTTCAAAAACCGTTGCACGTTCACTGTTCGAACAGGGAGGTAGACTTATTTTCCCTTGTGTATCTTCAAAAGAAGAGCTTGAAAAAGAGTCATCATTGATTGTTGCAAACAAAATTCTGGCGGAAATCGATACTGATGAAAAACCTTCAGCAATCATTTCAAATGCAAAACAAGCCTGGACAGATCATCGGGAAGAAATTGCGCAGGCAACTATTTCCAAAATGAACGATATAAAACAGCTCCGCTTCAATCAAAGCCTCTTTGAGGCACAGATTCATGATTCAGGTGAATTTTTTGCTGCATGGGTTGAAATCCTGAATGGTTACAAAGATTCAAGATCAAGACTTGAAAAACTTCTTTCAGGCAGAAAAAATCTACGTCAGTTCAAGGCTCCGTCATGGGATGGTTCCAAAATACCCAAAAACAGTCTTGACGGTATCCGCGAGGCAGTTACAGGAGATATGCAAAAAGAGATAAAAGGCTTGTTAAAGAAAAATGAAAAACTTGATGCCCAGGGTTGTATTAAACGTTTTTATCCTCTGACTGACTCGAAAAAGAGGAAACACTTTGATGATCTTTCAAGCGTTGCAATGAGGCCTTACATTGATGGAGTTGATTTTTCTCTCCATACGCCGCTCTTAACAAAGTATATTTCTTTTTTTAATGAAAATACTTCTGAAGAAACAGTCATAGCAGATGAAAAGGTGTTAGAGGAGTATTCTGAATGCTTTTATCCTGATCTCAGTCAGTTGAAAAAAACAGACGCATTCGAAACCTACAAGTCCATAATCCGATTAACCGGAACGCCGTCAAAATATGCATGTATTCTGCTTGGTGATGGCGATAATATGGGAAGAATCATTGACATGATAGATAGTTCTGACGGCCACAGAACATTTACACGGTTGCTTGAGAAATTTGCATCCGGCATCGACAGTACCATTTCCGAATTCAGAGGTTCTCTGATTTATTCCGGTGGGGATGATGTTATGGCCTACTTGCCGCTGCATACGGTAATTCAATGTGCTGATGCAGTCAGAATGAAATTCACTCATACAATGGAAGAGATATTCAAAGAGCTTGATTTGTCTGGAGACAAACCTACGTTCAGTATTGGAATTGCAATTGTACATCACTCATATCCTCTTGATCAGGCACTGAATGCAGCACGAAAAGCGGAACGTATCGCAAAGATCGAAGGAGGAAGAAACGCACTTGCCATTATCCAGTCCAAAAGAGGAGGAAACGATGTAATTGTTCATGACAAATGGGAGTACAATGATAAACCAGGCATAATCTCAAGGTTCAATGCAATAATTGATCTCTACAAGGCAGAAAAACTGCCCTCCACACTTGGATATCAACTCAGACAGGCCAGAGTTGAGGCTGGAGACAACATCTGCTACTCCTTATCTGAAGTTGATAGGCAATTGACTCCTGATAATGCCGCATCTGCCATGGTACTGGGAATTTTCGACAGAAAGGAGTATGCGGACCAGCTCACACAAATGCTTTTGCATCAGTTCTCTATCCGGAAATTATCCGATGAACTGGTTGTTGCCCGTCAGATTGCAGAAGCACAAGAACTCAGCGAAGGTGGAGGTGACCGTGAAATATAGCATAACTACCGACGATATGTTGATCCTGAGAGATGGACGTCCTTTTGGTGAAAGCGGTGTTTTTGGAGGTAGTGCCGTTAACTGGCCCTTTCCTCAAACAATATCAGGCATGGTTAGAACAGCCACTGGATTTGCCCGAAGCGCGGATTTTTTCAATACACCTGGAAATGCCGAAAAATTGCTTGACATAGAGATTTCCGGAATTCTGCCTATGCTGGAAACTGAAACAGGACTAAAACCATTAATGCCGACTCCTGCCGATATGATATTGACCGAAAAAGTGGCGGGAAATTATGAGAATTTTGTTGTGAATACTCTTTCGTTCAACAGTATTGATAAGAGATCAGGTACAGACCTTCCCAATAGAGACTGGCTCATTCCCTCTGTTGATCTACGGGAAAAACCGACCCGAAAAAAACCTTTTTTACTTCATTGGTCTTTTCTGGACAGTTATTTAAAAAAGGGAATTGAAAATGGTTCGGAATTTACGTTTGAAGAGATGGGAATTCCTGAACCTATCAGAAATTTCAGGATGCACAATGCCATTGACGGTTCCACCCACACAACTGAGGAGAGCAGGCTTTTTGCCAATAACGGATTTTATCTCAAAACATTTACCAGGGCAAATAATCGATCCTTGTCCGGCCTGGTGAATATTTCTATCAATTTTACGGTAACCGATAAAGATTCAGAGACTAATATCGTAGGGGATGCGTATCTGGGCGGGGAGCGGAAAAGAGTCTATATATCGGAAACAGAAGCATATTTTCCGAAATTTCCAGGGTATTTCAAAGAGAAGCAGTATTTGAAAATCATCCTTGTCACACACGGAGACTTCGGAGGATGGTGTCCTGAATGGCTGATGCCGGATCTTGATAAAAACACGATTGACTGGGTAACCATTCCAGGCACAGAGTTCTGTATCAGGCTTCGCACAGCATGCATAAGTGGCTGGGATGCGGTCAGCGGATGGGATTATGTTAAAAGGAAGCCAAAGCCAATGAAAAAACTTGTCAGACCCGGCTCTGTTTATATTATCGAAGTCAAAAATAGTGATGAATCTGAAAAGATAGCTCAATTCTTCTGGGGGCATACCCTGAATTTTATGGATTCTGAATCGAGAAAAAATGGATATGGACTAAGCATGACAGGAAATGTTGTCGTCAATAACATGGCTGAAGGAGAATAAAAATGATAAATCTTCTTATTACATTGCGCGCACTTTCACCAGTTCACTGTGGAACCGGACAGGGCTTTAACGATATTGACCTGCCGACCGCCAGGAATAGTATTTCCGGTCATCCGGTCATACCTGCCTCTTCACTTAAAGGTGTCATCAAGGATGAATTCCTGAACAACGGTCTGGGTGAAAATACAGGCAACACAGAGTGGGAAAAAATCAGCATAACACTTTTTGGTGAATCAAATGACTTTGAATCCGCTATTTCCATAGGCGATGCTAATCTTCTTGCACTTCCTGTCCGCTCTTTCTTTGGTACGTTCGCCTATATTGCTTCGCCTTATACACTGCAACAGCTCAAAACGATCTTTAAGAGAATGGGGAACTCTCAATCTTCTATTGCACTGCCGGAGATACCCACGATTGGTCTGACAGAAGATAATGGAAACTATAAAGTGATGATCACATCACAATCCTGCCTGAAAAATGGTGGATATAATTGCGTGTTGCTGGAGGAGATGGATCTTTTGATTGACAATAGATCAGACATTGCAGATCAATGGTCGGAGATCATCGCACCTCTTTTTTTTAATGACACGGAAGGTCAGGCGCTGTTTAAGAAAAGGTTTGCCATTGTAGATGACAATGCCCTTAATTTCTTCTGCGACTGTGGGCTCCCTGTTGATCCACATATTAAAATTGACGATAAAACCGGTACGGTTCAAAATGGGGCACTCTGGTATGAAGAGAGTGTTCCTCCGGAATGTTTGTTTACCGGCATAACAGGCGTTGATCGTTCCTATAACAGCAACTGCAAAATATCTGCGTCCGAATTGGCTGATTTCCTGATGTCACCCGGCACTATCTATTGTCAGGTTGGGGGAAAGTCAACCACTGGAAAAGGATTTGTTGCCGTGGGTTTTAAAGATTCACCTGTAACTCCGGAAGGAGCATAGAGCAATGAAGACAAAAAGCCAAAAATACTCTACTTTTGTTTTTGAAACCGTTCAAAATCTGATATCTGCCCAGGGTGATGCAGAATCAATGCCTCTTAAAAGATATAAATCACTGTGTAAACGTGCAGGTGGCATTCTGCGTACGGTCGGCCTTATTCATTTCTTATCCTTCATGGCTGCAAAAGCGACAAAAGAGTCAGAAATTCACTATGCGTATCTGCTTGAGCATCTGAGAAGAGAGCTGTCTGATATAAACATTGTCAATTCGGCAGATAATGGTGAACTGCTGCAGGTGATCAGAAACCAGGAACTGCCGGAGTATATGAGAACGACATCAGAAACATTAAAACTGCTTCAATGGCATAAGCGTGTCAGCGAAATTTTGATCGCAGGTTCTGCCGAGGAGGAGTAATGATAGCTATACGTAGAAATCATGACATTTTTCTTAACACGCGGGCAGCATGTGGAGACAACCTTGGGCTTCGTCTCGACAAATTGAATCACCATATTGATGAGGATGGGGGACATGATAACAAAGAGATAATGCTTCAGGTATTGTCACACTTTACAATGTCGCAATCTCTCCATGAAAGCTACAGTTATGCATTTAATCAATGGAAAAATATAATGTCATGCAGGAATGACTGTGAATGTTTTGAAATGGAGTCAACCACTAAAGTATTGACTGGAACAGGAAATGCTTCTGTCCATGAATTAGGTGTCAGTCTCAACAGACCATGGGGAGTTCCTTTTATCCCGGGAAATACCTTAAAGGGATTGCTTTCATTTTATCTTGCAAAATATGGTGAAACAGATACATGGTGGAAAAACAGGAACAACAGTTCCAAAAGCATTTTTCAGGTAGAGCTGTTTGGTGGTACTCTTGATTCCAGTAATAAGACATATGGAGGATCAATCTTTTTTCATGACGCATGGCTGATTCCCCAGAGTAATACCAGATGGTTTACGGATGACATTATTAATGTCCATTATCAAAAATATTATGGAGAACAGAGGATGCCTGACGGCACGGAAAATCCCGTGCCTGTAAAAATAGCGGCATTAAAGCCCGGGCTCAGGTTTTTTGTAACCATCCAGGGGCCGAAAAAGTCAAGAATATTTCTTAAAACAATCCTTGAAAAGGCACTTCTGGATATTGGTACAGGCGGTAAAACTGCAGTTGGATATGGAAGATTCCGGATTCTGAAAAGTCCTGAAGAGATTATTGCTCAAATCAAGCGGCTGATTGAAACGGCTGACAATGATGAACTTATAAAATTAAACAGCCAATACGGGAATCAGGATATATATTATCACAGCTTTATTGCAGCACTGAATAACAAACCTTTCAGCGAAACACTTGAGCCACTCTACCAGCGATTTTCTCCTTTAAAATTTATACTGCTAAAAATCAGAAACAATTCATTTACAATGATCAGGCAATTAAATGATCTGTACAAGAATCAGGTCAAAGGCCCTTTACAACGTTTTATTGAAAAAAATAACATTTCAAATATCAGAAACACACAAGAAGCACAGGAGATATTTGACTATTGCATTATAAAAATGAACATAACTACTGAAGATATTGAGAAATACAGTTTTTTAAAGCAGATTGCTTATACGTGGGCGGATATAGATTTTTCTGAAGAATTTGTTTTAGGAAAACTCTCAGAGGATCTTGATAATGGTGTATGGGTCTGGCCTCCGGTTGAGGGGCTGGCAGAGTTTGTCAGATCATCTGAGATTAAAGAAGATATAAAGGAATATTTGCTGGAATATCTTAAGGAGAAGCCATGTCGCAACTGATTTTTGCAACCATAGGAACATCAATTATTTATAACTACCTACGCGATCCTGAAGAGATAACCCTCTATAAATCAAAGATTGAGGGGCAGTCCCCTGACAGTACCCCGCAGGGGATGACACAACTTAAGAACTCTATCCTGACAAGGCTAAAGGATAATTTTGAAGAATCCATCCTTAATTTTGCCAATGCAACAACGAACAGGCTTTCAGCGGAAATCATCACTTTATACCTTATGCATCAGAACAATTTAATTGATCCCCAAAAGGACACTATTGCAATGCTGTACTCTCACACTCTTGAAAGCAGATTAGCAGCAGAGCTGAACAAAGAAATCTTGATGAAAAAAGCAGGCTTTACCCATATCGAACTATATCAGTTGGATAGAATCAACGGCAAAGACGGCAAGACTTTTACTGAAATGGTGAACAATAACAGCATATCCGGATTGCTGGATCGCATTTCGGGGGCATTTAATAATCTCCAGAAAGGTCTATTCTGTTTTTCCGGAGGCTATAAGGGATTGATTCCAATAATTTCAAATTACTCAATATCTCATGACATTGACATGTACTGCCTTTTTGAAAGATCAAATTCGCTTATCAAGTATCATTTCACTCGTAACGGAGATGCAGAAACAGTCGCATATGGTGATCTTCGTGATAGAAACAGGCGATGGTGAACGCCAGCTATAAAATAAACATAAAGAGGGTTTAACAGCATTGAAATACTTTATAATTTCTCCTCATAATGGCAACATCCTGACCTTAAAAGATAATGTGGAGTTTAAATATGATATTACATTTATACCTATATCTAAGAAATTGAGTATCAATTTAAAAGGGAAATCCCTCATAGCACCCAGACTACAGAATGGTGTGCTATGGGAGATCCCGCTTGACAATGTAGAAAACAGTGTTGACACAATGATTCACTGGGCTTCTCAAAATCCCACTGAACTTAATTTGTTGAGAAAGCTGCTTGTTGACCTTATTGCAATCGTTGAAAACTGGTGTGCTATAAAAGATTATGCTGCAGATCTGCTTTATATAGCCCTTCTTTTCCTGAAAGCACATCATCACCTGCATCCTGATTTTCCGGAAACAAGAAATAACATTGTTAAAAAATTCCATGAGTTTTCTAAAACTGAGAATACTTACAGCTTAACAGCAGCCCAGTTTAATCGAGAACTTTTTTCTGATGATGAAAACCAACCATGGTTTGATAAAGATGAAACTTCTGTCAAAAGAGAAGATTTGGCCCAGAAAACGGTTGAATCCTTATTTAAGTATACATTCGCTCAGAACCAGTGTGAACGTAAAGAACAAAAGATTATTGTTCAAAATGAACTGGAACAGTCAAAAGCATGGTTCTTGTCAAGGTATGATTTAAAGCAGGCATGCGAAATTGCAACCCACACCTTTAGAGTAAGGCAAATAATAAAACCTGTTTTCTTATTTGCTCCTGAAGCTATAGCATCTTTTATATTTTTGTCTTCACTAATATTTTTTTTGTCCGGAGTGGGAAATATCAATGATTATTTTAGCATAATCCCATTAATTGATATCATAACTCCATCTTATTCAAGACTCCTTCTCTGTTTATATTTGTGCCTGTTTACACTGCCATTCATATTATTTTTGCAATCAAAATCGAAAGATCCGGATATTACTGAAAACCTGCAATTATTATTACCCCGATTAATTGCTGGAATAATGGCAGGTTACCTCCTGTTGATGAGCGATGAAGTGTGGCGGTTTGTTTTTGATTTCCCTGTTAAATGGGAGATCTTTCAAACTAACCGGGCATGTTTTCCGGGATGGATTATTATAGTGAGGTGTTTTTTACCCCTTGTAGGTGTTTATATCTATATTTTTATTGAAATAAGTCATGTTAAAGGAATCATCAAAGCCACTCAAAAGTCTCGATTATTTTTTTCAAGGGCCTACTCTTATGCGATCATCATGGGGCTTATGGTGTCTGATATTTTTGGTGATTCAATGATGAGCAACACAGCGGAGAACGTATGGTCTAAATCTGCCATACCTGGATTTATTGGGCATATATATCCTCAGGTGTTGATTTTTTTGGCCCCTCTTGCTCTGTTTGTCGGTATTGTTCTTCAATTATTGTGGGATGATAAAAAGTTGACAGACAAGATATAAAGTCGCTTCCTCAGTTCATTTTAAAAATGCTCATCTATAGATAGATTATTATCGGATATTATATCTCTCATATGACATGGATTGTTCGAAACTCAATATTTTCAGGCATGACATAATTATTGATTCTGCATTCTTTCAAATTTTCCAATGCAATTGCAAGTGCTTTATCATTGCTCAAAATCACACATTGACGATCACTGTTTTCATTTGCCACCTGTATGCCGGTTGCAATAATCAATGAATCAATACCATCCAGCAACTTTGGGTTTCTTCCTTTTTGGAAGTTCAGTCTCTTCTGCCGCGATTGTGAAGAGTTCCTCTCTCTGCTCCTTAGCTTTCCTACGCAAGCCTTTGAAATCTTACTCTGAGATATTTCCATGGCCATCATGCCTGGATTGTCAGAATGAATCCGTACATTATGCTCGTCGCTGAAAATATAATTTATAATCAGATTATTAAACACAGTCTTCCTCTTCCGATACCACAGATCATAATTATCCAGATCAATTCTGATATGAAAATATTGTCCCATGATTTCAACCATTGCAGCCTGTGGAATCACCACTTCTCTTGTTTTAAATAACTTCCGGATCTTGTCCTGCTCAACTATCAGCTCTTTTTTATTGCTGCTGTGCCCGAAGCCGGCCTGACCCTCCAGAAATGTATAAAGAATATTGGTATCAACAATATATATGAATGGTTTACGTCTGATCACTCTGGATGATTCAGCTATATTTGAATGAGTCAATGTCATTACACCTCCTCACTGTCATTATCAGATTCACTCATATGATCCCTGTCAGGCCGGTCATAGTCGTGAATATATCAACAATTCTCTTCTTCCGGGTACTCATTATCAAAGTTATCTATCATAAATTCCTGATGAAGGGCATCCCAATCAATTGTATCAGCAGCCCTTTGAACAAACTGCATATCTGCCTGAAATGTTTCATTACCGCCGTACCATAAAACTGCCTGCTTAATTGCTTTGGTAAGTGTTCTGTCCAGATTATCCAGCATCATATTAATAAAACGGAAAGGTCTGGAGTTGACAATATGAAATATTGCAGGATCTCTGTTGTTTGTCCCGGGATAGCCCACAATAATATTTGGCAAGGGCTGTACAGAAAGAATAGAATCCATCAGTTTGATATTACCCGGCCTTGTACTGATCTTTTTAGTCAGTACAACTCCTGCGGCATATTCGTCTCTATGAAGTCTGTCCGGCATTTCATTAAAGTTACAGAAAACCGTTTCAAAATCACCTGTCTGACAGACAATCTCTTTTAATGTTTCAGCAGAAAAAAAATCCATGCCTGTTTCAGCAATCAAAATCTTTCCTGCCTTACGAGGTCTGGGAAGTACCAGAGAGTTATTTGAATTCAGAGCAGCCTCTTTCACCATTTTTACAAGTTTTTCAACGGCGTTATCTTCATTTTTATAAACATAGCCATAGACATGACAATTGGCAGCAACGTACAGGTCTTCTACAGTGCCGGCTGCAGAGTACATGATAACAGAACAGTCATTATCCTGGGACTTGAATATATCTGCAACTATGGTACCCCTTTTGTCCTGGAAAGCATCTGCAATTTTATGCATATCAATATCAAGAACAAAAACATCATAATATTCATTCTCAAAAGCATTAATCGTGTCGCTTATCTTGTCTGCAACAGTTACAACGCACCCCGATTTCCTGAGTTCATTAATAGCCTCATTAACAGTGGCGACTTCTGGGTCGTGGATCTCATCATCCATAAAAAGAACTTTTATTATATCTTCCATAATATTGTTCTGCACGAGGCTCTCCTTTAATCGCTTTTTTTTCCAATACCTTCGCCACTAAGCAGCCTTTTTCTCCCCATGAATCCGTCCTAAGACAGGAATCTTTTCAAATAGCTGCACAATATTAATCGGTTTTGTGTTTTCAGGAAGTATTTTAAATATT
>Ga0209800_10002220_pt1 | contig 17671 bp, 14 predicted proteins | sample Higcelweek8metaG_FD_187174 | JGI IMG/M metagenome (GOLD analysis project Ga0209800, IMG submission 187174) | Freshwater pond sediment microbial communities from the University of Edinburgh, under environmental carbon perturbations - High... | ecosystem: Environmental > Aquatic > Freshwater >...
ATTGAAATTTATTCTATCACTGGACAGCTTGTTTATTGCGAGAATACAAATAAAGAAAATATAATGATAAATGATGGATTGAAAAAAGAAGGCATTTACTTTTATCGAGGATATAATCACAAAAACAAAAATTTTTACGGAAAAATCATAATAAATTCTTGTAATAAGTGATTTTAAAAGTCTGTCCTTAGAACTCTGATTGTTTAAATCTCTATTCTAATACCAAAATTGGCTCTAGTATTTCCTTGGATTTTAGTGCCTAATTCAGGTACATAATCAATTGCAAGGCCAGGTTGCATTTCAAGTATCAGATGCATTTTATTCCAGAATTCGTGATTCTTCGAAAGTCGGAAATCAATCCCCAGCGGGACATAGGCGAACAAAGATATATTGGTTTTGTTTTTATAAATTTCGTCAAATTTTTCTTGGTCATTTTCGTCCGAATCGCTGTACAAATAACCAGAGTCATGTCCCGGTAATACATAGTTTATAGAGGATGAGAAATTGTATGAAATATGAGTTTCGGATAAAAGTGATGTCATCGCAAAAATACCAACACCTCCATACAATGATAACAAAGCCTCTGGTTTAGTCCTAAAAATAAGATTTGTATTCAACCCAATCTGTTGATATAAATAGTTCATAGCGTAGGAGCGATTGGATACGGAATCAATGAAAACCATGTTTGTGCTTATTTCCGATTTTAAAGTGTCAAATCTTTTACTTTGGCTTATACTATAAAATGCACTCAAAGATGATGCACTGATAAAAGAAACCCCGATGTTTAGTTTGGGATTTGAATTATAGCTTTGTTTTTCCTTGTTGTAAAACAAAAAGCCAAGATTAATTGTGAATACATTATCACTAGTCGAAATGCCATTATAACTATTTGATTTTGTATAACCAGTAAAATCATTTGATAACATATCAGAAGTGGGAGCCAGTTTTATAAATTCGTTTAGCCCAGCATCAGAATTGGAGAAATTGTTTATTCCATTGTAAATGCCTAAGTCAGCAATTCTTATGGCCGGAGTTTTTTCAGTCTGTCCAAACGCTGTTAAGGAAATTATTACCGCTACAATAAGAAGAATTGAATTTTTCATAGTTTAAGCTTTTAGTTTAACTAACGTTTTATTTGTCTTAATATTTTTTGTGTTTTTGAAATTTATATTCAAAATTACTAATTTTTCGGTATAAAAATATGTAAGTGAAAATTATAATGTAATTTTTTTTTCTGGAACAATTCTAGATAAATTGATGAAATTCCGTAGATTAAGAGAATATTATCATTTTGGATTATTGTCTAAAATTGTTAAATTTGTCAGTGTGTCGTTATCAATATTATTGTATTGTGAAAAAGAGATTTCTTAAAATATTAAAAATTGTAGGTATAGTGCTGGGAGGAATTGTTTTTTTATTTCTGACCTTGCCATTTCTAATCCCTGTAAGTCAGGCTGGCAAAAATGATCAGATTAAGCATTTCGAAAACAGTAAATATATCACAGTTGATGGAGTTTTAATTCATTACAGAATATGGCAGAATCCTGATAGTATAAATTCAAACAAGTGGATATTGTTGCTTCACGGAATGGGAGGGTCTTCATATTCCTGGGAAAACAATGCTCAGGTTTTTTGCGATTCGGGATACAATGTAGTTGCAGCAGACATTCCACCTTATGGTTATAGTGATAAAAATCCTGATTTGAACTATTCTACAGATAGCAGAGCGGTTTTGTTATGGAAATTTGCTAATCGCATTAACAACAAAACTAAGTGGATTCTTATTGGGCATTCCATGGGTGGAGGAATTGCTCAGTGTATGGCAATTTTAAAACCGAAAAAAGTTACTAAAGTTGTCTTTGCTGCTCCGGCTCTCTTCTCTGAAATTAAGCCTGGAAGAAGCTTTGGACAGTACCTTACTGCATTTAGACCAGTAGAAAGAATAATGTGTATTGCAGGAGAATATATTTACCTAAAACCTTCGCGAATAAGAAAGATTTTAGAATCTTCTTTTGCTGGGACAGTTCCTGATACTGTTGTAGCAGAGTATTTTAAAGCTCTTGATAATGATGGGTTTACACTTGCATTTATGAGATCTTTTTCAACTGCAAATTCCGAACAGGATGTAAATGGACTCGATTTTAAGACAGAAGCGATTGCCTTTTTTGGCTCGGCCGATACGTGGGTTCCTTACGAAAACATGAAACCAGTAACAGATAAATTACCCTGTGTTAAGATTATTCACATTGACGGAGCCGGACATAGTTTAATGGAGACACATTATGTGGAGTTTAACAATCAAGTTATAAACTTTCTTAAGAACTAGGGCTGGCCTATTCTGACAGGTTGGCGATGGCCAAGGCCTTAGCCTGACATTTAGCTAAGCCGTTAATTTTTTTTATCTTTGCTTCGTAAATTAAAATGTATTCTTTATTACAAATGAAAAAACTATTTCTTGCAATTACTTTAATTGTCACTGCACAATTTCTCATTGCCCAAACCGAAATTAGTATTTATGGCGGAATCCTTGATTATCCAGGCTTGTCGATTGAGCAAAAGTTTTCGAATGGTGTCAGTATTGACATTGCTGGTTCTTACAGATATCGGCAGGGAGATATTCTTTTTGCTGAGGCCACTAACGATGATATTTCCACCAATGCATTGGCAACACTAGGGATCAAGAAATATAAAACCGGCGAAGACGGAATTGACAATTTTTTTTACGGTGGATATCTTAGATATTGGCAAACTCACTGGAGTGTAAAGAATTTGGATAATCTGACGCCTTATCAGCAGCAGTATGCAGATTCGGTAGCTTTAACAACCTCGAATAAAAAGCATAAAATCTCAATAGGTGCTTTGGCTGGATATAAATTTTATTTGGGAGAGCATTTTACAATTACGCTTACAGGTGGCTTGGGATTTTCACCAAAACAAACCTTCTGGCGCGAAATTGAGGAGTATAATAGACCAACTAGAACCTATTTGCAGGATGGCGAAGAAATCATTGGAAATTGGAATCATTTAAGTGCAATCGGTAGGGTTAGTTTTGGGTATCGGTTTTGAAGTGAATTGCCAAACCTACTTGGTTTAATTTTTGCAAAAATTCTTATCTTTGTATAATTAAACCTTGAAAAATGAAAAAGACATTCCTAGTATTTTTATTGACGCTTATTGGTTTTGTGTTGTTCTCGCAAGAAATTTGTTTAACACCCCTTGAAAAAGAAGTTATTGAATTATTAAATCAGAAAAGAGTCGAAAATGGTTTGTCTGAAGTCGAAATTTCGAAAGTGTTAATGCTTACGGCGAATAAAAATGTTGAAGAAATTGTAACACAGAGTTATCTAAATTATAAACCTGAAAAATTCGGAGATTATACTGCTGGATTTGAACAAATCAGATATAGTTCGTCGGCTTCAGGAGCTGATGCAATTGTAAAATCACTTACAGCGCCAACTTCTTATACAAAATATCATAAGATTATTTTAAATCTCGACGAGTTTATTTCACATGCATGGTTAGGTGTGGGAATATGCATCAGATCTGGAAATATTGTTATTATTTTTGGTGAGAAAGATGAAGAGAAGCTGGATTTTAACATTTGTTCTACCGAGAAGTTTTTTGAAGCTGTTGAGGTTCCTCAATTTCCTACATTATCGGTTTATGTACCTCAAGATGCAATAGTGGAAATTGAATCCCAAACATATATGGGTGAAATCGTAGAGTACGAAATAAATACACTTTCTTCTTTTGTTGATAAAGGAAAGTTATTAAATATTCCACTTGAGTTGGAAAATGTTGCTGGCTACTATATTTATTTTAGTCCGCAGATTCCTACTATTGTGCCACAGGAGCAAATTGTTTTTTATGTGGGAGCAGATGAAAGAGGAGTAATTGAGAAGAATCTGGTTTTTAAAGGCAATTCAATAGACGAAATAACAGAGTATTTAAACTCAGGAGTCGGAATTAATTCAGTCCTTGAGGGAGATCCAAATGAATATACTATACTTCACCGAGCTGTTTATAATAACAATATTGAAGCAGCAGAATTACTGTTAAAAAAGGGAGCAGATATAAATATTATTTCTGCAGATGGTGAAAATGCAGTGTTTTTTAGCTTTTCAGATGAAATGTTCAATTTGTTAAAATCCTATAATCCAAACTATAATGTTATAACTGCTGACAACACTAGTTTGCTTCATTCTTTTGCTTTAAAGGGATTGCTAAATCCGATTATCTTTCTGGTAGAGGAAAAAAAGCTAGATGTAAATGCTACTGGCCGAAAAGGGGATAATCCACTAACTTTTGCTGTTCAATATCAAAATTATGATGTCGCCGAATATCTTTTGTCAAAAGGTTCAAAGCAACAAATGGGCTGGGGCGATTATCCGATTCATGATGCAGTATCAAACGGTGATCTAGAAATGGTAAAGCTTTTAGTAAAATATGGTGCTGATGTAAATGCTATGAACGATAGTGGGGAGTCTCCTTTGTTCAAAGCGAAAAATCATACTGTGGATAACGACGATGTTATCGAATACTTAATTAGTCTGGGCGCGAAATAAAAATTAAATAAAATATCCATGAAAATATTTATGATAATTCTCTCAATTTTGGTATTTGCATCTTGTATTAATACTCACAAACTTGAAGATAGTAAGGATAATGAGGAAATTAATTCTGAGGATACACGTTCATCCAAATCAGATTTTCTAATAGGTTATCCTGTTTATACATGGCTTAGAGAGAGTCCCGCACAAATGGGTTGTTTTTTTGAACGGACTATTGGTTACAGAGATTCGCGATTTAATTGTAAGCTTGGCGAATATCAGAACAATGGAGATCCTTGTGTGAATACTGAGGAGTATTATGAGGGATTTAATCTGCCAGAATCAGTGGTTAAAGAACTGTGTCCTGTAATTTCGTTAATGACAATGGATTTTGAACATGGGGAATTACGTAGCATTTATATTGAATTTACTAGAGCGCTATCGAAAGACGAAATCGCAACTTATTTTAATATTCCACAATTTGATTTCGGTTTGCCACTAAATCTTATGAGCATCAGTCTAGATGATGGAGTCGATTTTTTTGATGCTGGGGATAAAATTTCTAAATCTATGACATTAGTTGCTTTCGAGCATATTGGCGCAGGCGAGGTAGATTGTGATTAGTCGTTTTTTTACTAAAATTTGATGCATAATGAAGAAATATCTAGTTTGTGGTTTTATTCTTTCTTTAATTGTTTTTTATTCCTGCAAAAAAGAAAATCCCTTACCCGATAATATTGATGTGAGACAGGAAATGCGTGATTTTGTAATCGGAATCAGCGAATACTCAAAAAATATTAAATCAGATTTTATTGTCATTCCTCAGAATGGTCAAGCTTTGATTACAGAAGACGGGACAAATACTGGGATTGTAAATACAGATTATCTCGATGCAATAGATGCTACCGGGCGCGAAGATTTGTTTTATGGTTATACTGGTGATGATGAGGAAACTCCTGAAGAGGACAAACAACTGATGTTGGAATTGTGTAGTTTGTTTGAAGAGCACAGTGTGGAGGTTCTTGCTATTGACTATTGTTCAACTCAGACAAAAATTGACAATTCGTATCAGCAGAATGAGACAAACGAGTTTATTTCGTTTGCAGCAGATGAAAGAAATCTAAATAACATTCCATCATATCCGTCAGCGCCATTTAACGAAAATACAGACGATATTACAGATATTTCGCTGGCTAAAAATTTCTTGTATTTGATAAATCCAGAAAATTACAACACTAAAACTGAAATGTTGTCGGCAATTGCTGCCACAAATTATGATTTGGTAATAATTGATTTGTATTTTAATGATGAGGCTCTGACTGCACAAGACATTGTTTCGATTAAAAGTAAACATAACGGTGGCTTACGAACGGTCGTCGCCTACGTCAGTATTGGCGAAGCCGAAGATTATCGTCCTTATTGGAATGAGGATTGGGAGAAAGATGCGCCATCATGGCTCGAAGCAGAAAATCCCCTATGGAAAGGCAATTATAAAGTCAGATACTGGGAACAGGAATGGAAAGATATTATTTATGGTAAAGAAGGCTCGTACATGTCGAAAGTTCTGAATGCCGGCTTTGATGGAGTTTATCTTGATATAATTGATGGCTACGAGTATTTTGAAGAGCAATACAATTTGGAATAAAAATTTCCATATCTCAATCGGATTAGCAATTATTCTTGTCTGAAAACTTTAAAAATCATTTATATTTTTTTACGAGCCAATATGTTGCAAATTAAGCTTTGAACAGTATTCGAAGCGACGTGCGCAGGCCTCGAAGAACCGCCGGGCCGGCTCTGGCCTTGTGAATTTTGAAACAAATAGAACTGTTGCAACGAGGTTTATCCCGCTTTGCTTGCAGTTCTTTTGTTTCAAAAGAGCGCGGGGAAGGATCGGTTCTTCTTGATTTTTTTGTAACTTTTTTTATCAAGAAAAAAAGTTTGAGAATATTACTTTTAATTATTTGATAATGAATTCAATATGTAAGAACGTTGTATAATTTGATCAATTTACATTAAAACAATTGTAAAACTGTTAAATCCAGATTTCTAACAGTACTAATTGCTAATCCGTGCTATTGAAAAGAATACAATTTGGAATAAAATCGCCAGCTAAATTTATTATCTTTGTTACATTCACTAAAAAACTCACTTAAATGAAGAGTAAATTTGTTTTTCTCCTTATATCTTTCCTAATTCTGACACTGTGTTTTTATAGCTCGGGCAAAGCGCAATCCGAGAGCCAAGACTTTAAACGAAACGGAGTTTACACAGAAGTTTATACTATTCAACATGCATTTAGTTCTGGATGGGTATCCTTGAATTATGAAAGACGACTTGGAAAGAAAAACAATATGATGCTCAGACTTGGAGCTTATCCCGATTTTAAAACAACAGTTTGTTTTCCACTTACTTATACTGCAATAACTCATGCCAAATCCAAGCATCATTTCGAATTTGGTCTGGGTTTTATGTTCAGGCTCGAATTTTATGAAGGCAATATCTACAAAGATGTCACTGCTGCTATGATGCCGCTAATGTATCGTTATCAAAGCAATGCTGGTTTCTTCTTCAGGGGCGGAGTAAATGTGTTTTACAGCTGGCCATCATTGGTTAGCCCTTCATTTAGTGTGGGCTGGGTCTTTTGAAGAATCTAAATCTCAATTTCTCAATTAGTAAAATTGAGTTTTACAGAAAATGAAATCATTTACTTATATTTGCTAAGTGAATTTGTCGTAAATGATGCATTGCCGCCCAAATATTTTTGTAAAAAGGACTATTCCTAATTTGTTGGTTAGCTTATTGAAAAAAAATACAAAATGAGCAAATCCAATAACATAAAAAAACTAAGTTGGAATACCAATTTTAACAGAATAATTAGTCTGATTTGGGGCTCAATCCCTAATTTGATTGTTTTGTTTTTTTTAATAAGAAATTTTCATGTTAGTGTGCTAATTGCCGAAGTAATTATTGCCTCTCTAGTTACGTTTTATTACAAGCACACAGTGTTTGACTGGGATTTGTTCATGTCAGAAGATAAAATAATTTTTAAAAGATGGTTAAAAGAAGAGGTTGCATTCGATAAAATTGCTGTCAAAGTTGAAGAAGGTAACTGGGGTACATCAACAACTTTTGATGTATTTGGTGTAATAATCTCAAATCAAAAGTTTATTGTAAAATTGAGAGTAAAAACAATCGAAAAGCTTAACATGCCTAAACTTGTAGAGAAACTTGAGTATAGGATAAATCGTGAATTAAATTTGCCATAACCCTTTAAGAATTAACAGATGAAAAATTTGCTTCTCATATTTATAGCGTTCACATTATTCGGTTGTGATTTCATAAGCGAAAACAACAATTTGAATGATACTGAAACTAAATGGAAACCAGATACTTTCATTCTTTTTAGAGAAGTAAACGATGGTTCTACCATTATGATGCAAAGGTTCGTTAATGGGAAATTGGACCCTAGTTTTGATAAATCAATTGTGTTGGATTCTACTAAAGGCAAATTTTTTCTCACTGATGGTTTAATACAGTGTACAGCAGATAAAAACCTTGTTTATATTACATGTTTTAAAAAAACCACATGTGATAGAATATTTAATTGGTTTAAGTTATATGAATATAATTTTAAGAATAACTCATTTAGAGAAATCACAGAAATTGATTTTGGTTATAGCTATTGGTATTTTTGCGAAATTAATCATACGATTTATTATTATGACCAAGGTTATTCGTTTATTTCCCTAAATCTTGACGATAATTCACGTGATACGATTTATACCTCAAAACTAAGTTTTGAGAAGTTTAGACCTTCTATAGTAGATTATAAAACGCTGCAGTTTATTGCTTTTGAATATAAAACTGGGGTTTACAAATTATTAATTGATTTAAGAACGAACGAAGTACAAACAGAATATTTGTTTTATGCTCGAAAGATGTCTGATTACAGATCTGGGAAAGTCATAGAGGTGAATAATAATTTTCGAAGCGGTCCTCAGGAGATTGGAATAAGAAATAAAGATGGTTTAATAAAACTTAGACATACCTTTGATATCTGGAACGCCTTTTGGTTATCAGACTGTGAGTTTGTGATTGCCGATGTTAATAAATTAATTAAGCTAAACCTAGAATTAGAAGTGATTGATAAAATCGAATTGACAGATGTATTTATAGAATTTCGCCTTGATAATTGTTTGCTGATCTCATATTCTGAAAACGAAATAAAGAAAATTGGGTTGTTAAGTTTCGACTTCAAAGAATTAGTTGAAATTGAAAGCTTAAGAGGAGTTGGTCGACATGATTGTGTAAATGCGATAGTTGAGTAAATTCCAACTCTGGCTATGATTTGTATTTTATGTTTAGTTTTGTAATGATTTGCTAAATGAAATGGTTTTTCACTTGAATTTTATAAATGTGGGGAGTTTCGCGCTGAAATAGAATCTTTACTAAAATAAAAAAATGAAACTGCAGACGGATATAATTGATAAAAACAAGGATTTAATTTCGTATATTAAGAATTATTGCAGAGTTAAGAATAAGCGAATAGATTCACTTAAGATTACATCTTCCATAGTTGTTCCAACATATTTAGCATTCAAAATAGTTCCCGAATTTGATTCTATTTTTAGTGTCGAAGCTCTTATTTTCGTAGTAGTAATTTATTCTATTTCTTTTCTACTAATCTACTTTGTGAAAAATGACAATTTGTTAAGTATGAAAAGTGGCCAGGAAATTTTCAGATTAAGCAAGGCAGTTTTAGTTAATATCTTGACGAAATCAATAGATAAGAGAATAAACTATTATCCCACTAGGAAAATGTTAAATGATCCAATTCGGGAATCAAAGCTGTTTAATCCCAAGATTGCTGAAGTACATGGCAGTGATTTGTTTTCACTTGAAATTGGACACAATCACATTGAATTCTCGTTTGTTAAATTATTCGTTGGTATGAGGACTGATTTCTCAGGAATATTTATTCATATTGAAAACATCAATACAGAATTAATGAGTGAGAAAATTAAGCTGATGACTCAAAAAAACAAATGGAGTGTAAATCTAAATGAAGCATTTGTTGCGATACCAATGAGAATAAGAAATCCACTTACTATCGAATTGAATGGGAAAGAAAATAATCTAGATAAGATACTCAAAGAAATATCTATTGTTTTTGAAATATTTAGTTTTTTTGAAGCAATTACAAATGTTAAATATGAACCAATTACCGAAGAAGAAAAAGACGAATTATTGGGAAATCAATTATCGAATTTTAAGGTTAATCCTCAAAAGTTTGCATTTGGCGTTACTCGCATGATGAATTTTATGATTGACAGTATAGTTATAGCCATTCTGGCTTTTTTATTTTGTTTATTTAGCTTAATTGTTTTAGGAATATTTGCAGTTAATCCCCCAAAAGAAATTTTTGCTGCAAGTGTCTTTTTTGTAATTTATTTTGCGTATTATTTATATTTTGAATCAAAATTTGGTAAAACAATCGGGAAGCTTTTTACCAAAACCAAAGTTGTTGATCTAACCAACCAAAAACCAAGCATCAAGAGAATATTTATTAGGACATTAACAAGACTCATTCCTTTTGATGTATATACTTTTTTGGATGACGATGTTGGGTGGCATGACAGTTTGTCGAAAACAAGAGTTATATATGAGAACGAAAAATCTCAAGTGTAAACAGCACTTAAGCTAGCTAGCATTTGTAATCCTTGTTTCAGTCATACCAATGTCACAGATTTCAAATCCTTTTTAACTTGTACATAAATAACTGAATTAATAAAATTGAGTTTTACAGAAAATGAAATCAATTACTTATATTTGCTAAGTGAATTTGTCGTAAATGATGCGTTGCCGACCAAATATTTTTGTGAAAAGGACTAATACCAATTGGTTGGTTAGCTTATTACAAAAATTGCAACATCTAGCCATTCTAATAATAACCGTTTTAGTGTTTTTTAGTAATGAATCTACAGCGCAGGTCTATAATTACATTGCTCCAAATCACTTTAATATCGAAACAAATCCTTCAATTTTAAGCTCTGAGAAATATGGAAATAAGCTTGAGATCAATCAAATAAATTCGTTTAGGCGCGAAGAGTTTTTTAATTTCTCAAATGTTAATTTGTCTTATTTATTAAAATCTCATTTTACTGGCTTAGGAGTTAGTTTTACCAATGTAGGTGTTCGTGATAAGTTCTCAGTCAACAATTTAGGAATTGGTGCAGGATATAGAAATGTCCTTTTCGATGTTGTTTACATACGGTTGGGGGCATTTTATAAATTAAACTTTTGTAATTCGGCAGATGGAAGTTTTGATATGTTTTCATTTATTCCACAAAATTCAATTCTGAAAGATCAATTTGCAAGTAATCTTAACCTTTCAATGTCAGTATCATCAGCTGGTGAATCCTACTTTGTTTCATTTTCGAGGTTAAATATTCCACTTACAGTTGGGGGACAGAATAAAATCATTTTTCCGGGATATTACATAGTTAACATCGGTAATGCAGCAAGCTTCTTTTACCGCGAGAATAGTTTGATTGCATATTCGTTTGTTTATAAGACCAATTCGCCAGATTTCGTTTCAGGAGTAAGTCATTATATTCAGTTATCAGGCTTTTTGCCAGTAACACGAAGAGTTTATTTAGAAGGAGGTCTGGTTTTTGGATATGTTGAAAATCAATTTTTTGGTGTATCGCCTCATATTAAGCTTTATTCTGAGAAAATTGCATTAAAAATAGCCTTGAATCTGTATCCCGACAAGATGACTTACGAAGCAAGATATAATTCAACATTCCAAATAAGTTTAAATTATTTATTATGAAAAGAGTTTTTGTTTTTTTAATATCAGTTTTCGTTTGCCTTTCGGCGTTTTCTCAAATAAAGAATATCGAAGGCAAATCTGAAATCAGCAGCGTTATCATATATAATTCGTCAGCTGAGATAATCCATACTGGCAAAGTAAGTATTCCAGCAGGCAAATCCACGATTGTTTTTTCTGATCTTACTCAGTATATTGTCGAAAACACAACCAATATCAGTTGTTCTAACACTGATGTTGAGATAATTACAGTTACTGAAAAAACAAATTTCACAAAAGTTCAGGCGAGAGAAAATTCAAAACTTGAATTTTATAAAGATAGTATTGTGCTGATGCAAAAACAGATTTCGCAGTTAAGATGCAAGACAGAAGCCTTTGAAGCTGAGAAAAGGCTTTTATTCAGCGGAGAATCTATTGGTGGTGTCGAAAATGGAGTAGCAGTTTCTGAGATAGAGAAGGCTTCAGCGTTTTTCTCAAACCGATATTTATACTTGCTTACTGAAATTAACAAATGTAACGAAGCCGAGGAGCTAATGCAGACCAAAATCCTTAATTTCCAAAATCAAATTGATGAAATGTCTGTAAATGTTTTACAGTACGTGTCAGAAATTTTTGTTACGGTTCAGTCGTCTCAACCTCAGACAGTAGATTTTACATTCAAATATTTGACAGAAAAAAGTGGATGGGCCCCAGTTTATGATGTTAAATATTTTGGCGAAAACAAACCAATTAAGTTCGTCTTTAGAGCAAATATTTATAATGCCACTGGAGTGGATTGGAATGATATTAATGTAAAGTTGTCCACTGCTAATCCAACTGTTGGTTTTAATACTCCATCTTTATCAGGATTGTCTACTAACCCTTCTGACACAAAAACATATAACCGCGATGGTGTACAGTTTAAAGAGATTGCTGTAATGAACTCGATTGAGGAATATAATGTAGTTCATAAATACTCTGTTCCTACTGATGGAAAGCCATATTTAATTGATGTTAAAGTAATGGAAATGAACATGGAAAGCTACTATCTACTTATTCCAAAAGTTGATCCTTTTGGCTTTCTAATGGCTAAAATTCCTGATTGGAATAAGCACAATTTAATTCCAGGAGTTACCAATATTTACAATCGTGGATCATACATGGGAAAGACATTTTTAAATACTTACGCTGAAAATGATACTTTAAGTCTATTCCTAGGAAAAGATAACAACATTCAGTCAGTTAGAAAAGAAGTCGTTACCGGTAGTAAAAACTATATCATTGGAAATTATTATATTGATAAAACTGATATTGATTTAAGTATCAAGAACAACCTTCCAGAGAATGTAAAAATCAAAGTTCTCGATCAAATTCCTGTGATTGACTATAAAGATAAGTCTAAATTTACGCTTGAAAATCCTGATATGGCCATAGTAGACCAAAGTGAAGGTCTCTTGACTTGGGATCTAACTTTAGGAAAGAGTGAGACCAAAGATATTAGTTTTGGGTATGAATTTAAAACTCCCAAAAACGAAGGTTATTCGGGTTATAGATACGCTTCGAAAAAATTCAGAACAATATCCTGTCCAGCATTTTAATTTTTATAATCCTTATTAGTTGTTCTGCAGTAATCATTCCATCAATCATTATCCGAATGCCAAAGTGCCAAACTCACTGATTTAAAATTGGCACCAGCAAGCAAGATTTATTGCCAAATATTTATGTTTTATATTTGTTGAATATTAATTTTGTGTATAAATGCGTTTAATAATGCTGTATTACATAATAGTAAATTGTAAAACATGAATTTAGCAACTGGATGAAAAAAGCAATAATTGTTGGAGCAACTTCTGGAATTGGTAAGGAACTTGCGAGAATTTTGACACAAAACAATTATCTCGTCGGAATTACAGGCAGACGAAATGAATTATTATTAGAACTTAAAAATGAGAAACCAAATCTATTTGTTACAAAGGCTTTTGACATTACTGACATAAAATCAACTATTGCAAGTTTAGAAGAACTGACAATAGAACTTGGAGGACTTGATTTGCTTGTAATTAGTTCTGGAACTGGTGACTTAAATGAAAATCTGGACTTCGAAGTGGAAAAACGAACCATTGACACAAATGTTCTGGGATTTACAAATATTGTTGACTGGACTTTTGACTATTTTAGGAAACAAAAATCGGGACATTTAGTTGCAATTACTTCCATTGGCGGACTAAGAGGCGGAGGACAAGCACCTTCGTACAATGCTTCAAAAGCCTACCAACTCAATTACATCGAAGGATTAAGGCAAAAAGTTAAGAAACATAATTTGCTAATAACACTCACCGATATTAGACCAGGACTTGTTAATACTGAAATGGCAAAAGGAGAAGGCTTGTTCTGGCTAATGCCCGCCGAAAAAGCTGCAAATCAGATTTGGAATGCAATAGAAAGAAAAAAGAAAATTGCATATATTACCAAACGATGGTTACTGATTGCAACAATTATCAAATTATTACCAAGATTTATTTATGATAGAATGTGAGATGAAAATAAATAGCATACTGCAATTAAGTAAAGTCAATTGTAATGAGTACTAATATGACAAAAAATAAGAAAATCAAACTTTCAATATTGGGAGTTATAATCACAGTTTTTATTGTGTTTTTCTATGTTTTATTTTTCGGAAAATTATTTTCATTTTCACCAATTATTGTTGGTTTCGAAAAACATGAATTAGCCCATTCAAGAATATATGTGCAAAACGGAGCAGAATTCTCAGATTTCGAAAAAATCGACACCTTAATTCCAATCGTTGAGGATTTTCATGAATTGGAATTTTTGTATAAGCCTAAAATATTTATTTTTCGCGACAGTACTAGTTTTATTCAAAAATCACTATCAAAAGCAAGGTTTTGCGTTTATCCAAACGGGCGATTATTTATTTCTCCCTGGGCTTTAAGAGAAGGTAGCGAAGGAAAAATATCACTAGAAATATATTTGCGACATGAATTATCTCACTCGTTAATTGACCAACATGCAGGTTTGATTGATGCATATTATTATCCTCAATGGTTGATGGAAGGAATTGCAGTTTATAGTACAAATCAGATGGGAACGTCATTTTATCCTAGTAAAACTGAGACCTATCAGTACATAAATCAAGGTAACTTTCTTCCACCATTGGATTTTAAAACAAAATACGAGGACACTACCAAGCTTAATGTAAAATACAGAATTACCTTTATGTATTCTGAGTTTGCTTGTATTGTTGATTATTTGATTGAAACTTATGGCAAAGAAAAACTTTTTACATTCATGAAGGAACTTTTAGAAAACAATGACAACAACGAAGTTTTTATGAAAGTTTATAATGTCGAATTTGAAAAAGTAATACAAGATTTTAAGAAGCATGTAACTGAGAGCGTAAATAAATAAGTTAGGATAGACAATAATACTCTCGCTCTGATTTTTCAGTAGTGATTACAACCGAGCATTTCTGCGAGTTCAGGCAGCTAACCGAAGCCCTTAGGGCAAGCTCAACGTAGTTAAATCCGCGCCAGCGAGTTTATTCTTTTATAAATTTCGCTATCCCAAAGTTCTTTGTTTTTGTTGAAACTAGGATATAGTATATGCCAGGACTTAAATCAGAAATATTTGCTTTATAGTTGCTCATTAATAGCAATTTTGTGCTTTTCCCAAGATTGTCAATCAAATAAATATTACTGTTTTGTGGGACACCCAATAAATTAATTTCGTTCGTTGCTGGGTTTGGAAAAATTGTGAAGTTAATATTACTAACTTTTATAGGATCTTCAATATTATTATTTTCTGGGAACACGGAGTTTGCATCAACTGTAAAGTTTATCTCGTACTCTGTTTCCGTTTCTGTCTGTATTATTGCTGGGGTCCAATCCTGAAATTCGAGACTACTTACAAAAACTTTTAAGCTAGAATTTTCTGGTACTATAGGAAATGAATATAATCCAGTACTATCTGTAGAAGTGGTACGTAAGATTTCACCTATGTTATTATCATATAGTATTACAAAAGCATTTGAAATTGCTATTGTTTCAAGCTCTTCGTTTTCTGTTGTAACACTGCCATAAATAATGTTATTGCCCACAACTTCATCTAATAGCGGGTGCTGTATTTCTGTAAAGATTATTCCACCATCTGGAACTCCAATTGTAGTTGCCTCCTCAAACGTTAATGCCGAGTTGTAAAAAACTGTTTGTGCAAACTCTTGCCCTTCATTTATGCTAAAAACAGTATCAATTCTTGAACTTATGTAATAATTTCCAGGTTCAAGATTTGTAAACTCAACTTGACCATTATAGAAAAGAAAACTTTCATCCGTAAAGAGGACTGAAGATAGTTGCCCAACTACTTGCTCCTTGTAAAGTTTTATGTATGTATGTAAATCTTGAGTGTTAGGGTCAAATCCTTCAAATGAAATCAGTACAACAATTTTAGGACTATTTAATGACGACGTAAAAGAAAGGTGATTGTATTCATTCAATCCAATTTCTTCTGTACAGTAATCATTTTTACAAGTAATTCTGTAATTTCCAGATGTAAATGAGTTCCCAAGGCTCATTTCAGTTCCATTCCCAAATATAGAATATTCTGGTATTCCACCTTTATATATCTCATATAAGACCTCTGATTGTGATGTTGAAATTATAAATTCTCCTAATTGTCCTCCAGAAAGTATTCCAGAAGCAGGGATTTTTGTCAAAACTGGAACAATCGGTTTTGCAGCAACCATAACATTGACAACAAAAGTACTGTCACAGCCTGTAACTGTTTGATAAGTTTTAGTGTATTCACCGCCATTTGTTATTTCAAATTCATGCCATGATAATGTATCCCCTTCGCATAATGTATAAAAGCCTTCGTTAATAAGATATTCAGGATAGATTTTTACTCTTAGGGTGTCTGAGATTGTCTCATTAAATTCATCGGTTGCTGTGTATGAATATGTTCCTGAATAATTTACACTAATTGTCTGCACTGTTTCTCCAGTACTCCAGGCATAAGTTTCATAACCAGGAGGCGCATTTAAAATCGCTGGGCCCCCGCATTCAGTTACGTCAAAATTCGTATTGGGATTTATGTCTGTTATTAATCGAATTCCTAACCCGCATTTTTTATTTTCATAGTTATCAAAAAATTCTGGATGATACTCACCTTCAACAACTTTTATCCAATCAATGCCTTTATCCTTTGCTGGAACAGAATAGTCTTCGCCAATACGAATAAAATTGTTGTCGGAAGTGAATTTAATGCCGATTTTAAATGTTATTGGTGAATAGTCAACATCAATTAAGTAAGGAATAGGATTGTCAACACAAATCCAGTTGTTAATCATGTTTTCGTTTGTAATAGTAACCTCTCTGCTTATATAGACATCTCGCCATTGGTCCAATTCGTCGTCATATTTTAATAAGTGAATTTCGAACTCATCATTTATTACAGCATCATAAATAAAAACACAGATATCTTCCAGATAAGTATCTTGAGTAAAAGTGTATTCTGTTGAAATGATAGCGTTTCTGGAGTTGCCAATTGTTGGATACCATAAAGATGATGTTTCTTCGAAATTACCGGCATCTCTTGCAAAGAGCTTATCTGTAATCATAAGATAAATTGTGTCTGTGTTATTGCTTGAGTTGAAATCATTTTCGCAAATGGTTTTAAATATTATAGTGTATAACCCCGTGTCAGGGATATTTTCAAATCTAAAACCACTAATAATATCTAAAGTATCGGTCTCAAGGGTAGAGAGAGTCGTTCCAACAGCACCTTCTAAATAAATCTGATTAAGCTCTGGATCAAGAATTTCAACTGCCATTTCAGAAATATTGTCTTCGAATCCTTTATTAGTTATTATGCCATGAAAATATAAATAAGCATTGTCTCCAGAAAATTGGCTTTGTGGAATCATAGTGTAATGAGAACTTTTATGAAACATTTCAATTGAATCGGGATGTTGGTAATTATTATATTCAAAAAAACAGATTCTAGCATCTGACATTTCAAGGTCATTTGCTTGAACATCTTTAATTGATATATCATCGATTTGCCATCCATATCCAAAACCTGATTCAGTTTTATTTAGAGCAAATTTTTCACCTTTCCATTTAAATCTTAGAGAAACGCTTGGAGAATTGGACACATACTGAGAAATGTCGATTTCAATTTGTTGTTGTCCGTAATTATTTGGTTCTAACTCCCCGTTTACTTCGATTTCATGCCATGTAATGCCACCATCAGCGCTTAAACAGACTTGACATGTGTCTCGATTGAAAGC
>Ga0209800_10002223_pt1 | contig 17628 bp, 18 predicted proteins | sample Higcelweek8metaG_FD_187174 | JGI IMG/M metagenome (GOLD analysis project Ga0209800, IMG submission 187174) | Freshwater pond sediment microbial communities from the University of Edinburgh, under environmental carbon perturbations - High... | ecosystem: Environmental > Aquatic > Freshwater >...
CCGATTACCCTTCAATACAAGGACCTGTGTGCGCAATTCCCCTGGCTCATAATGACCAGATAGTCATGGGGCACGGTTCAGGTGGGCGAATGACCCAGGACTTGATCCGAAAAGTATTTCAGCCATATTTCTCAAACACTTCCTTAAATGCCAACAATGATTTTGGTGTGATTTTAAACACCGGATCTAAACGACTTGCGGTCAGCACGGATGCACATATCGTATCTCCTCTATTTTTTCCAGGTGGAGACATCGGACGACTGGCAATTTGCGGTACAGTCAACGATGTATCGATGTCCGGAGCGAAACCAGTGGCAATCACTGCCAGTTTCATCATTGAAGAAGGATTCTCCATTCCGGATTTGTCGCGCATTGCAAAGTCAATGTCCGAAGCTGCTCTGGAAGCAGGTGTGAAAATCGTTGCTGGAGATACCAAGGTGGTTGAAAAGGGTAAGGCAGATGGTGTATTTATTTCGACCACAGGCATCGGTTTTATTCCAGATGGAATTGAAATTGGCGGATCGTGTGCAAAACCCGGAGATACCGTAATCATTTCGGGTTCGTTAGGTGACCACGGTATGGCTGTCCTCTCGGCCCGCGGAGATCTCGGATTTGAAACCCTAATATTCTCGGATGTTGCTCCTTTAGATGCAATGATCCAATTACTAGTGACTGAGATTAAGGAAATACATGTATTACGAGATCCTACCCGGGGAGGTCTTGCTACAACGTTGAACGAAATCGCAGTGCAGTCAAATGTGAATATTACAGTTGAAGAAGCGCTGATCCCGGTCAAACCACAAGTGGCCTCAATTTGTGAACTGTTAGGCTTCGACCCCCTTTATGTGGCAAATGAAGGTAAATTGATTGTCATAGTACCTGCTAACTACACAGAGAAAGCATTATCCATTGTCCGTGAAAATTTATACGGCAAGGAAGCAGCAGTTATCGGAACCGTCAACTCTGAACCAAAATCCCGAGTTTTGCTGAAAACTCGCATTGGGTCGAACCGGGTTCTAGATGTAATGGCAGGTGAAATGCTTCCCCGAATCTGTTAGAATTATTTAGATTGAACATATTATTCCAATCGAATACATCAAACGAGGATTCCATGAAAATTGATTTTCAAGAAACAACTAAAGATCTGGCAGTGAGAATTGATATCCACAGTAAATTTGGCGCCCGGGATATTGATGCCTGGATGCTTGATCTTATTAAACTCCAACCCGGTGACGTGATCCTTGATGTGGGGTGTGGCTCTGGTAAACAATGTTTTTCATATCTTAACTATTTAAAAGGTAACGCGGTTATTACGGGTGGTGATGTTTCTCACGACCTTCTTGACCAGGCGATTGAAAAAAATAAAATAAGAAAATCTTCAATTGATTTTCAGTATCTTGATTTCAACAAATCCTTTAAATATGAATCTGGTCATTTCGATTTCGTTTCATGCTGCTTCGCTATCTATTATGCAGAAGCATTTTCTTTCACGATTGATGAAATGTTCCGCATAACCAAACCAGGCGGTCGCCTTTTCACCACTGGTCCTATGCCGCAAAACAAGCAATTATTTTACGATGTTATCCGGGAAGCCACTCAAAAAGAAATTCCCCTGATGCCTGGCAGTTCGCGATATTCCACTGAACTGCTTTCAACAATCAAATCCTTGTATGCGAAAGTAGAGTTGCATATTTTCGAAAATCCTTTGCATTTTGATTCCGTTGAACCTTTTATTGCCTATACACGCGCTTCGATGTCTGAAGATCGTAAACTATGGGGTTCTTTCTTTCAAACAAAAGGTGATTTTGAAAAAATCATGTGTCAAATTACTGACGTTGCAGAAAAACGACTTAAAAATGATGGGTCTTTGACCATGACCAAAGTTGTCGGTGGAATTCTTGCAACTAAATAGGTGAATATGAATCACGATATGACATTCTCAGGCAAGCGGATTGTATTTATCGGAGCCCATCCAGACGACATAGAAATTGGATGTGGCGCATTAATTGCCCACATATCCGGCAAAACCGAGATAAAGTGTGTCACTTTATCGGATAACCAAAAAAATCCCCTTCTAAAGAATGTTGTATCCGAGCATTTACGAAGTATGGAGATTCTTGGGGTTAAACAGGCTAACGTAATTGTTGGACAATTCGAAACCCGCAGGTTCCCCCAAGCCAGGCAGGAAATACTTGAATACTTGATCAAATTAAACCAGGAATTTCATCCGGATATCGTTTTTGTTCATACTAAAGCCGATATTCATCAGGATCACGCAACAGTCACTGAAGAAGGGCTTCGTGCGTTTCGTGGAACAAGCGTTTTAGGTTTTGATGTGATCCGGAGTTCTTATGGATTCTTTCCCAATTTTTTAGTTGAAGTCGATGAAAATGATGTCAATAAAAAAATTGCGGCACTTTCTGAATATCACACGTATGATTCGAAGTATTACTTCGATCCAGAAATCACCAGGGCAACGCTTATCCGTCAGGGTGCACTGGCTGAAAGGAAATACGCCGAAGGGTTTGATATCCTGAGAATTATTGGGGCATTTGCATAATTAATAAAAATTCGCGCCTTCGGGCGCGTTTTTTTTATTCTGGAATTCCTACTTCAATATAATCGTCAATTAACCGGATGGGATAAACCGGAATTCCCACTACCGCTGGTAACGAAAGAGCCTTTCCGGTATGAATATCAAATCTGGCTCCATGCCTCGGGCAAATAATCTCATTTCCAACAAGCTCGCCATCTCCGATAGCGCCTCCATCATGAGAGCACAAATCCCCGGTGGCTAAAAATTCACCATTAACATTAAAAAGTACGATTGGGAGACTTTCAATTTCAAAAAAAAGGCGTTCTCCTTCCGGCAATTCGCTTGATTTAACTATTTTAAAATAACGGTGGCTATCTGTTTGATCCGACATAATACTCCTATTCAACGAGCTCGTCCGTTGCTTCACCCAACCCGTAGACGCCAGCTTTTAATATTTTTAACGGAAGTAATGCACACTTAAGTCGTACCGGACCTAATTCAATGCCGAGCAACTCGAGCACATTTCCCTTGTTTAGTTTTTTTACATCTTCAACGTTTTTACCAATTATTGATTCAAGTAAAAGATCCGCGGATGCCTGGGAAATTGCGCATCCATGCCCGCTAAAAGCAGCTTCACTAACATTTCCTTTTTCGTCTACACGCAAATCAATTTTTAAATGGTCACCACACAATGGATTTTCATCTTCAAAGCTGATGTCGTTAGGTTCCAGTGTTCCCCTATAACCGGGATTCTTGTAATGTTCAATAATCACTTCGCGATATAAATCGTCCATATTTTATCCATTAAACATTTTTACGATTTTTGTTAATCCAGCGATAAGTTTATCTACTTCTGCAACCGAATTGTATAAATAATAGCTGGCTCGTGTGGATGCTGGGATACGGTACCGGTCATGTAAAGGCATGGCACAGTGGTGTCCGGCTCTTACAGCAATACCATCCTGATCAAGGATTTGCGCTATATCATGGGGATGTATTCCCTCAAGGGTGAAGGATGTTACTCCTCCTCGTTTGCCCTCTTTTTCACCCATAATAAGCAGCCCAGGTACTTGAGTTAATAAATCCATGGCATATTTTACTATTTTATGCTCATGGTCTGCAATCGTTTCCATTCCTACCGATGAGAGGTAGTCCACGGCAGCACCTAAGCCAATCGCTTCAGCAATTGCCGGAGTGCCAGCTTCAAATTTATACGGAATTTCATTGGGGATAAATGACCGCAGGAAAACCTTTTTGATCATGTCACCCCCACCCTGGTAAGGTGGCATACTTTCGAGCAGGTCTTCACGTCCGTATAAAACTCCAATTCCAGTTGGTCCAACCATCTTATGGGCTGAAAACGCAAGAAAATCGACTCCCAGGTCTTCAACATCAACCGCAAAATGAGGAACCGACTGTGCGCCATCAACCAGGGTCACGGCTCCGGCCGCTTTAGCTTTGGCTATCATCTCTTTCGCAGGGTTGATTGTCCCCAGTACGTTAGACATGTGGGTAAAGGAAACCAACTTCGGGTTTTTAGCCAAAAGTTCATCATAAACAGCTAGATCCAAAAGGCCATTATCATCAACAGGAATAAATTCGAGTCTAAGTTTTTTTTCTTCGCTCAGAATCTGCCAAGGAACAAGGTTGGAATGATGTTCCATTTCCGTAAGAATTACTAAATCACCCTGGTTTAGAAATTTCCTACCCCAGGACTGGGCAACCAGATTTATGGATTCAGTGGTGTTTCTTGTATATACTATTTGCCTTGGTTTCTTCGCATTAATAAATCGAGCAATTTTTGCCCGAGCGTTTTCGTAGGCTTCAGTTGCTTCTTCAGCCAATGTGTGGACTCCGCGGTGAATATTGCCATTATGCCGTCGATAATAGTCATCCATGGCTTCAATGACTATAAGAGGTTTCTGAGCTGTAGCAGTAGAGTCCAGATAAACCAAAGGAACGTCGGGGTGCACTTCCCGGCTCAGAATTGGAAAATCATTGCGTACTTTTAAGACATCGAAATTGTTTATCATTTAGTGTTCTTAAAGTAATTTAGCGAAGTCCGGTTTAGGGGTTTTCTTTAAAGGAACTCGTAAATGAGGTGATTTTTGCGGATACCACAAAATATGGTCAGGAACCATCCATCCATCAGTCAGAAATACATTGGTTCTAAATTGAACTGCCACCATTTTAGGATCAACTTGAACAACAATCCCCTTTAACCACCCTCTAATCCGTTCATTATTTTTATCGTGATCGCAAAATACCTCAACGGTATCTCCCACTTCGTATTGATATTCATGATCTGGGGGTCGAATAAAAGGAATTGATGCCATATGTTTCTCTCCGTTTTCTTAAAGTTATTTTAATCATATAGTAGATTTACATATTTACTAGTAACTGCTCATCTTTTCTTCAATCGCGTTTTGGAATCGTTGCCGGACATTATCAAAGGGTATCCGCTGCATAATTGGATCAAAAAAACCTTCAACGATCAGCTTTTCCGCTTCTTTTTTGGGCAACCCCCTGCTTTGCAGGTAGAAAACCAGATCCTGGTCGATTTTGCCCACGGTAGCGCCATGAGTGCAGCGTACGTCATCCGTCAATATTTCCAATCCAGGGATTGAATCTGCCCGTGCTTTCTGACTTAATACCAGGTTACGGTTTGCCTGGTATCCATCCGTTTTTGATGCTTTAGGATCAACGTAAATCATTCCTTGCCAGATTGACCGGCTTTCTCCTAATAGAGCGCCTTTAAAAAGCAAGTCACTCGTGGTATTAGGAGCTAAGTGATTCTGTTGAGTATCGTGATCCAGGTGTTGACTGCCATTTGTAAAATAAAACCCAGACATTTTGCCGGTCGCCCCCCGCCCCGCAAGGTTCAGGTGGGAGAAATTCTTCGTAACCTTACTTCCCAATGCGCCGAATATCCAATCCACGTGACTATCGTTATCCAATGTAACGGTTTCATGTGAAATATTCCACACATTGACCCCTAATGATTGAAGCTCAACAAAATTTAACTTCGCTTCGGGACCAACGCTTATTTCGAATAATCCAGTATGGAGCGACTGGGCTTCCAGTTTTTCAGGAGATGAAGTTTCGTGAACATAGGTTACCTCTGCACCTTCCTCAAGGAAAACAACAATGTGCGAGGTTTGAAGAATACCTTCTCCAGATAACCAGGTAATGCTTTGCAAAGGTTTTTCAACTTTTACATTCCTTGGTACATACAAAAGGATGCCATTAGTGCTTATCGCAGCAGTTAATTCTGCAAATTTATATTCATTGCTCTTCGCGGATTTCTCGAGCAATTTCCTGAGCAAACCAGGATGGTTGTCCATCGCTGTTAGAAAGTCAGTGAAAACAACTCCTTGCTCCTGTATTTCTTTAGCAAGAAAAATATCTGTTTTACTTCCGCTAATGAAAACGCGCCCCCCCTGGTTTTTCTCAGTTAACGATCGATTTAAATGTTGAGGGATTTGAGAATCCTTGTAACTGATAACGGAAGCTTCTTTGTATCCTTCCAAATTCAGGTTTTGAACTGAAGTCCTGCGCCAATCCTCATCTTTTTCATTTGGGAAGGGTAAACTTAGCCATTGAGACCAGGCAGCTTTCCGGAATTCAACCAGTTCATTCGATGCAGAAAAGTCCGGAATAAATCCGATTTCCTTGGAAATCTCCCGGGAAGTTCTTTGAGTTCGTGTAAATTTAACTGTTGCATCTGTCATGTTAGGAACCATCCAATATTAACCAACAGATCCTTCCATTTGAAGTTGGATCAAGCGATTCATTTCAACTGCATATTCCATTGGCAATTCTTTTACCAATGGTTCAATAAACCCTGATACGACCATGGTTGTGGCTTCTTCCTGCGTTAATCCCCTGCTCATTAAATAAAAGAGCTGTTCTTCTCCTACTTTTGAAACCGAAGCTTCATGTCCGATATTGACATCCTCTTCATCAATTTCAATCGTAGGATAGGTATCGGAACGTGATTGCGGATCCAGCAGGAGAGCGTCACACGAAACATTTGATCTGGATTTGACCGCTCCCTTATAGACTTTTAATAGTCCACGATAAGAGGCTCGTCCACCGTTTTTACTGATGGATTTCGAAGTTACTTTGGAACTGGTATTTGGCGCAAAGTGAATTACTTTGCTTCCGGTATCCTGCTGCTGCCCTTTACTGGCAAAAGCAACGGAAAGGATCTCTCCATGGGCTCCAGCGCCAACCAGATATGTGGAGGGATATTTCATGGTTACTTTTGATCCCAGGTTGCAATCCACCCATTCCATGGTGCCATTCTCTTCCACTATTGATCGTTGCGTTACCAGGTTGAAGACATTTGTGGACCAGTTCTGAATCGTTGTATATCGTACACGAGCTCCTTTTTTTACAATAATTTCAATAACACCGCTATGTAAGGAGTCAGTGGTGTATTGTGGTGCTGTACAACCCTCGACATAATGTACCTGTGAACCTTCGTCAGCGATTATGAGGGTACGTTCGAATTGTCCAATATTCGCAAGGTTTAACCTGAAGTAAGCTTGCAGGGGTAATTCTACTTTGACCCCCTTTGGAACATAAACAAAAGATCCACCAGACCAGACTGCAGAATTCAATGCCGCAAATTTATTATCCTCTATGGGGATTACTGTCCCAAAATACTGTTTGAAAATGTCAGGATACTTCCGCAGCCCATCTTCAATGCTCAGGAAGATAACGCCTTGTTTTTCCAGATGGTCCTGGATGCTGTGATAAACCATTTCTGATTCGTATTGCGCACCCACACCAGCCAGGAATTTTCTTTCTGCTTCAGGTATTCCCAACCTGTCAAAAGTATTCTTTATGGTATCGGGGACTTCATCCCAGGTTTTTCCGGATGCGTCTGTTGGTCGAACATAATAAAAGATATTATCCAGATCAAGTTCAGAAATATCTGCACCCCAGGTTGGCATAGGACGCTTTTTAAAATGGTCAAGAGCCTTCAGGCGGTAATCCATCATCCATTCAGGCTCATCTTTTAACCGGGAAATGTTGCGTACCACCTGTTCGGTTAAACCTCTCTCAGATTTGTAAACAGAGGTATCGGGATTATGAAAACCATATTGATAATCGTCAATATTGTTTAAGAATTCAGGCTTCTGCTCGTTACTCATAATAGAACCTTCCGTGAATACCGTTAATTGGAGTTCGTTTCGTATTTCTCGCGAACCCATTCATAACCATGTTCTTCCAGGTGCAAAGCCAGCTCGGGGCCACCTGATTCTACAATTGTGCCGTTCATCATGACATGAACAAAGTCAGGTTTAATGTAGTTCAGCATTCGCTGGTAATGGGTAATCAAAAGTACGCCAATATTCTGACTTCGGAGAATATTTACTCCCTCTGAAACGACCTTTAAGGCATCAATATCTAACCCGGAGTCTGTCTCATCCAATATGGCTATCTCCGGCTGTAAAATAGCCATTTGAAGAACTTCAGCGCGTTTTTTTTCCCCACCTGAAAATCCTTCATTTAGATACCGTCCGGCAAAAGAAGGATCCATTTTCAACATTTGCATTTTTTCAATCAACATTTTACGAAATTCAGGAATACTTATGCCTTTATCGCCAGGGTTTACCGCTTTACGCCGGGCATTAACTGCTGTCCGTAGAAAGTTTGCAACAGTCACACCGGGAATTGAAACCGGGTATTGAAAAGCAAGGAATAGCCCTAATCTTGCCCTTTGGTCAGTCGGTAGCCCAAGTAGCTCCTGATCTTTAAATTGGACGCTGCCCTCGGTAACCGTATACGAAGGATGTCCCATAAGAGTATATGCAAGGGTCGATTTTCCGGTACCATTTGGCCCCATAATCGCATGAACTTCACCTTGTTTTACGCTCAGGTTCACGCCCTTAAGAATTTCTTTACCTTCAATATTTACTTTCAAGTTTTTGATGACGATTTCTGACATGAATTACTCCAAAACCTATTTTTATGATTTTTATCATTTATATTGTTTATATCCATAAAGCGTGGTTATTATACCACTTTCATTTTTACCAGTCAATATTTACTATATTTATCACATTATTGACAATTATTATTGTCTCATGGTATAGTGACGTTAATTAAATTGGATTGAGGATATGAAAAGTACACGAGATCGAATTTTAAAGACCTTACTAAATCATCCGAATGCCTCCATCAGTGATCTGGCGGGTGCAGTTAATATTAATAATATTTCCGTACGTCACCACTTAACTAATTTACTCGCAGACGGATTGATCATTGCCAGTGAAGTCAGGCATGGTGTTGGGCGCCCCAAGTTGGTGTATTCACTTTCAGAGTCTGGGCAGGAAAATTTCCCGACCAGGTATATGAATTTAACCAATAAACTTCTAGACCAATTAAAGAAAACCCTCTCACACGAGCAAGTTGAAGAAGTATTTACGAGTATCGCACAATCAATGATTGTAGATCAGCTGGATAAAACGAAACGTCTCACCGTCGAACAAAAGCTCGATTTCATTCAAAATTCGCTCGCAACTGAAGGATTTATGATCGAGTGGGAAAAAATTGATAAGGGTTATTTAATTCATGAGATTTCCTGTCCCTACTATCACATTGGTCAATCTCATCCAGAAGTTTGTATTCTTGATCAAACTCTCATTTCCGCAATCCTTTCGAGGAAAACGGAAAAGATAAATTGCGTCTTAAATGGCGATAATCATTGTTCATACCTCGTCCGAATATAATTATTGGAGTTCAAATGCCAGAACAAAACACACCAGGAACGAACCGCCCTGTTTGGGAAGCAGAATCAAGTTACCCCCAACTTTGTGACCAACTCCGTAAAGGACTAAGCGAGATCACGGATCCTGAAATTAACCTCAACATTATTCAACTCGGGTTGATCAGGAATGTAAAAATTGATGACGATGGCGCAATCGTTAAAATGATTCTTACAACCCCCTTTTGCCCCTATGGTCCTGCAATGTTGGAATCAACCAGGCAAAAGGCTGAGCAGATTCTTGAGCGCCCCGTGGGTATCGATTTTGGTCTAGAAGCATGGGATTTTTCGATGATGGAAGAAGGACTTGGCGGCGAATGGGGTCTGTTTTAACATTTCTATGCTTCATTTTGGATTACAATTAATCCATGATTAGAGGCATTTATTTCGAGACTGAAAAACCACCTGTATATATAAACTCAATTGAAGAAATTAAGGAAAAAAAAGTAACCCCTAATGGGTATATTTGGGTTAGCCTGGAAGCTGCAAGCAACGAAGAAATGCAGCAAGTTCTTGTCGACATTTTCCATTTTCATCCGTTGACAATTGAAGATTGCCAAAGTGTTGGTTACCAGGCATCCAAAGTAGATGATTTTGTTGATTATTTGTTTGTCATTGCTCATCCCGTTCTCAATGAAGAGAATTCTCTGGAACTAAACACCTCCGAAATTGATCTCTATATTGGTGAAAGTTATCTCGTTTCGGTTTTTACCGATCCGGTATCCTCACCTGTAGATAGAACCTGGGCGCGCTCCAAACGTGATTTTCGTCTGGCCAATTTTGGTCCTGATTTTCTCTGCCATGCAATTTTGGATGCCCTGGTAGATGAATATTTGCCGCTGATTGACCGTATGGAGTCAGAAGTTGAATGGCTTGAGGATAGTGTCCTCGAAAAACCTACACCTTCAACATTAGCACGATTGTTAACTCTAAAACACAATATTATGTCCTTGCGCAGGATCATTTCACCCATGCGCGAAGTAATGAACCGCTTATCAAGAGATGAATTCTCGCAAATTGATGCTCAAAGTCGATACTACTTCCGCGACATTTATGACCACCTGGTGCGCATCCAGGACCTGGCCGATACATTGCGTGACATTATCTCTGGTGGTTTGGATATTTATCTTAACTCAACCAGTTTACGTTTGAATGAGATTATGAAAGCTTTAACCATCGTCTCAACTATATTCCTTCCACTCTCATTCATCGCCGGCGCGTTTGGCATGAATTTCACCCACATTCCAGGTGCAACCCATCCCCTGGGTTTTTACCTAACCTGTCTTGGAATGCTTCTTCTGGGGGTTGCCATGGTACTTTATTTTAGAAAACGCGATTGGTTTTAATTTTTTTTCCTAAGGACGTTACATGGTAACAATCGTCAGCGACAGCACTTGTGATCTATCGCCTGAATTGGTGAGCAAATATAATATCCAAGTTGTCCCTTTATCAGCGTTTATCGGTGGGCAAAATTACCTTGATGGCATTCAAATCACCTCATCCAAACTTTTTGATCTCGTAAATGAGACAAACGACTTACCTAAAACTTCAGCCCCTTCAATCGAGGCTTTCCAAAAGATTTTCAGTCAATACCCTGAATTGGTTTACATTGGGATAAGTTCTAAATTATCCGCCAGTTATCAAAGCAGTTTAATTGCACTTGAAGGTAGCGATCCGAATGCCAAAATTGTTATTGATTCATTGAATTTATCAACTGGAATAGGGTTATTGGTTCTCGAGGCAGCGGAATTAAGCCAAAAAGGTTACTCGGTTTTGCAGATTGCTGAACAAATCAGATCTGATGTTCCAAAGATACGCACTTCATTTGTTGTAGACACCCTGGATTACTTGTATAAAGGTGGTCGCTGTTCTGCCATTGAACATTTAGCAGCCAGTATATTAAAAATCCGACCCGTAATCGAAGTAAAACCCGATGGAACACTTGGGATACGCGAAAAACTTGGTGGCAGCCGGAAAAAAGCCCTCCTCTCGATCTTTGGCACTCTTTTAGCACAAAAACCTTTAATCGATTCGCACCGGGTGTTCATCACCCATTGTGCTTGCTTTGAAGATGCTGAATTTCTTAAGAACGAAATTGAAAAGCTCACCTTTTTCGAGGAGATACTAATTACTGAAGCTGGCTCAACAATAGCCAGCCATTGTGGTCCAAAAACTATTGGAATTCTATACAAGACAAAATAAAAACCGGTTTCCCGGTTTTTTTATTCTAGATCAACCCTACTTCTTTACCAACTTTTTTGAAGGTTTCGAGCACTTTATCCATTTGAGCATCCGTATGAGTAGCCATATAACTTGTACGTAACAATTGATGACCCGCATTTACAGCCGGCGAAATGACTGGATTCACAAAAACTCCATTATCAAACAGCTTTTTCCATGTCATGAATGTTTTATTATCATCCCCTATGATGATTGGTACGACAGGCGTGACTGAATTTCCAATATCGAATCCAAGAGACTTGAACCCCTTGCGCATTTTTTCTGCAACTTCAATAACACGTGCTGCGTGTTGAGGTTCTTCTTTCATGACATGCAAAGCTGCCAGAGCCGCAGCAGCATTGGCCGGGGGAATGCTTGCACTGAAAATCAATGCCCGCGCAAAATGCTTGATATAGTGAACCGTATCAGCATCTCCAGCAATAAATCCTCCCAGCGAAGCAAAGGATTTACTAAAGGTCGACATGATCAGATCCACGTCATTAGTGACCCCAAGATGGGCAGCAGTTCCATGACCCTTGCCAAGAACGCCCATACCATGGGCATCATCCACCATTAACCGCGCGCCATACTGTTTTGCAAGTTGGGCAATCTCCTTTAATGGGGCCAGGTCGCCTTCCATGCTGAACATCCCATCAACGATGATCATTTTGCCCACGTTGTCTGGGATCGACGTTAAGACACGAACCAGGTGGTCCATATCATTATGGCGGTACCTTTCGAGCTTTCCATAGCTTAACCTTGCTCCATCCACGATACTTGCATGATCATCTTTGTCAAGGATCGCAACATCATCGCGTCCTATCAATGCACTAATGGTTCCCAGATTGGTTTGCATGCCGGTTGAGAAAACCAATGTTTCTTCTTTTCCCACCCACTCAGCCAGTTCATGTTCCAACTGTTCATGCATTGCAAGGGTTCCATTCAAAAACCGGGAGCCCGTGCAACTGGTTCCAAATCTTTTTATGGCTTTAATCGCAGCTTCCCGCACTTTGGGATGGGTTGTTAATCCCAGGTAGTTGTTAGAGCCGCACATGATTAATCTTTTCCCCTGGTACACAACCTCTGTGCCTTCATTTTCGTTTAAGGGAATGAAATAAGGGTATATTCCACTCTCCATAGCTTCTTTAGCGGTTGTAAACGCCCTGCATTTGTCGAAAAGGTCCATTGTTACCTCGTTTGGAAATTTATTTTTATAGGATAACCATACGGATTATACTTTAGAACAACTTAATTACCTTTTAGAATCGATACTGTGCTAATATTAACGCTCATATATGGAAAAAGTTATCCGCGATTACTATATTGGCCTTGAAACTGGCGGCACCAATATAAAGTGCTTTATTGCCAGCGATCCATACAATGTGGTTTCTGAACTCAATATTCCAACTCGGGACTCCGGTGAAACAACTGATAAGGTTATTCAATTCATTCAATCGGGAATCAATAAACACCGAATTTCCGTTAAATCAATGGGGATTGCCAGTTTTGGACCTGTAGACCTAAATATCGCCAGCCCAACTTATGGTTCTATCACATCAACACCAAAATTAGCCTGGAGAAATTTTCCATTATTGGCAAAATTTAATGCTACATTTTCCTTTCCAATTGCATTTGACACAGATGTCAATGCTGCGACCCTTGCAGAAGGTCGTTGGGGAGCTGGGATTGGACTATCGGATTTTATATATGTCACCATCGGAACTGGTATTGGTGGAGGCATAATGTCAAACCGTCAACTGGTACACGGATTAAATCACCCGGAATTAGGTCATATGCTCATTAAACATGATCAAACGAACGATCCTTTTGAAGGGGTTTGCCCCTTTCATAAAGATTGCCTGGAAGGACTTGCCGCAGGACCTGCAATCGAAGCAAGGTGGGGAAATCTACCAGTGAATCTACCTGAGGATCACCCAGCCTGGGCAATGGAAGCCCAATATCTGGCACAGATGGTGGTCAACCTGACGCTGGTCCTTTCGCCTCAACGCATCATCCTTGGAGGTGGAGTCAGCCAACATCCGGGATTGATCGATTTAATACGACAAAGCTTCAAAGAACAATTAAGCGAGTACCTACAATCCCCTTTGTACAATGAGAAAATAGAAAGCTATATAGTTGCACCCAAACTTGGTCAAAACGCAGGAATATTCGGGGCAATCGCCTTGGCGCAGACAATTCGATAAGCATGGAGGCACAATGAAAGTTAAACCCGTTTGGTGGTCGGTTTATATATTGGGTTTCCTGGGTTCTTTAGCCTGGGGAGTTGAAAACCAGTACTTCAACACATTCATCTACAACGAAATCACACCTGATCCCAGGCCAATATCTTGGATGGTAGCCGCCAGTGCGATTACCGCCACCCTGGCATCAATATTTATTGGTGCTCTCAGTGACCGCATGCGCTATAAATGGGGACGAAAGCCGTTTCTGCTTATTGGGTATGTTCTTTGGGGAGTCACTACCGCAGTCTTCCCAATTTCAGCTCTTATATCCTCAATTGGGGTTGCCATTGTACTGGCAATCGCATTCGACTGCGTTATGACATTTTTTGGCTCTTCCGCCAACGATTCTGTTTTCCATGCTTATGTAGCCGATATCACGACTGTAGATAATCGCGGCAAAGTAATGGGTGTATTGGAAATCCTCACCTGGGTGGCGATGCTTGTCGTCTATGGTGGTGCCGGATTTGCTATCGAATATCTTGGATACTATACGTTCTTTTATATTGTTGGTGGTTTGGTGCTTGTGCTTGGTTTGATTGCAGGGATAGCTCTTCGAGAAGCCGAAAAGCCAGCCAATCCTCCAGAAGGGACTTATTTCTCCCAGATAGCCGGCACCTTCCGTTGGGCTGTTTTGCGCGCAAATGAGAACCTTCTCCTATTATTCATTTCGATCACTCTTTGGGGGATTGCACAACAGGTCTTCTTCCCCTATCTGATCATTTATATTAATCATAATTTGAAAAAATCAACTTCCGAATCATCTATCGTCATATTTCTTGCGATATTAATTGGCGGGATTGCTCTTGCCTATCCTTTGGGAATACTGGTGGATAAATGGGGAAGAAAGAAAGTTGCCCTTCTCGCAATTCTAGGTGAAATGATCGGTTTAGTCGCTTTCTCATTATCGAAATCACTTTTTGCCCTGGTTTTGACTGGCATCCTCTGGATCGCTCCTTTGAGTGCATGGATGATCGCCACGGGAGCCTGGAGCAAAGATCTTTATCCTGAAGATAAACGCGGGCAATTTGCGGGGTACCTCATCCTTTTTTCAGTTGCATTTACCATGACTATTGGACCGATGATCGGCAGCTGGCTTACGACCACATTTGGTATGCAGGCAGTCATTAATGATCAAAATGGGTTCATTCCTCCAGCGCTCATTTTCCAGGTTGGCGGCTTCGCAACCCTTCTTGCTTCGATTCCTATTTTCCTAATGAAGAAATCGAGCCCACTTACACCTGTACTTAAAAAATAAGGTGAAAAATGAGTATTCCTGAATTTATCCTCCGGAAACTTGTTCTCCCAGGGAGTCTGAAAAGGACACCATCAGGGTTTGCCTTCATCCTTCACAACACATTTGCACCGGCAACCATCACCAAAATTCAAATTTTCAATGGTGGTGAAGAAATTTCACCATCACAAATCACAATGAACGAAACAGGAAAACCCCCAGTGTCAGCAGCAGGTTGCAGCCCCGAAAACCCATTACTGGCACCGGTGAATATCGATATAACAATTTCTGCGAATTCAATGGAGCCGCTGGGTCTTGTGACCGTTAAAGCCGTAACAAAAGAGGTTGGTCCGATCGATTTTTCAATAGAGGAAATAAAGAAGAAAAAGAAAAGCCGGCCAATTCCCACCTCCTGGACTTCGAATTTCCGACCAACGCTGAAAGCATCTGTTCTTTTCAATTTGGAAAAGCTATCTGTAGAAATATCTCCTTTTCTTTTGGGGCAGTTCGTTGAGCATCTCGAAAGATGCGTATATGACGGCATCTGGACAAAGGATGGGCAAGGGCTCCGCCTAGACACGCTGGATCTCATTAAACAGCTCAATCCACCCATGATCCGGTATCCTGGTGGTAATTTCGCCAGCGGATACCACTGGGAAGACGGCATTGGTCCTAAAGACCTTCGTCCTCGCCGGCATGATGCGGCTTGGCAGGTTGAAGAATCCAATCAAGTGGGTACAGATGAGTTCCTGGCGATTTGTGAACAAATAAGCACTATTCCTTGTATTGTGGTAAATGATGGCTCAGGAACCCCGTTTGAGGCAGCTAAATGGGTATCCTATTGCAATTCGCCGGAAGATACTGAAATGGGAAGGTTACGCGCCTCAAATGGGCATCCACTTCCTTATAATGTGAAGTATTGGGGTGTCGGAAATGAGGTATGGGGTGCCTGGCAAATCGGCACTACCTCTGCTTCAGAATATGTAAACAGACTTAAAAGATTCATTACAGCCATGAAAGAAGTTGATCCCACGATTAAAATTATTGCAGTGGGAAATCACCCGCTCACAGATGATCCCGCAGACCCTGCTTTGTTTTGGAACAAGGAAGTCCTGGAAAAAACAGGGGATTTAATCGATTTCATATCCTGGCATATTTATCAACCCGAGAAAGAAGGATGGCAGGAAGCCCCTGATGACTTTGAGCTATTCAAATCCATCTGTGCTGCTCCCCTGGATATCGAAACCTACCTTCATCGCATTCAACAGCAAATAACTGATACCGGATTTGCCGGCAAAGTTTTCCAGGCATTGGATGAATGGAATGTTTGGTTGCCCCCGAAACAGGGAGAAATTAGTATGCATCGCGTCACTTACACAATGCGTGACGCATTATATGTGGCCTCTACCCTTGCCGTATTATTTCGAAATGCTGACACTGTAAAGATTGCCAATCTTGCCCAATTGGTAAATGTGCTGCCACTCATTCAAACCAATAATTCGACTGCGATTGCAACCTCAATTTATTACCCGTTCATTCTCTTCAATCAAATGCTTGGTAATCTGGTCGACTGCACGATTACGTCTCCAGTATTCGACAGCAAATCGATGGGTCCGAATATTAGTGAACATAAAGATGTCAATTTTTTGGATAGTCTCGCGACCTTGGATGAATCAACCGGTAAATTGACAGCAATTTTTATCAATCGGGATCCTCTCCATAAAATGGATGTGTTAATGAAGATTATTAATCGACCAGACTCTAAACCAAATACAGTCTGGGTTATTAAAGCAAATCACCCATTGGCAGCGAATACCTTTGAGAATCCTTACCGTATCAAGTTAAGTGAAAACAAATTACCCAAGCAAGATCGGGATTCCTGGAAATTAATGATGGAGCCAGCTTCAATTTACCTGGTTGAATTCGGAAAACAATAACCTATCAGATCAGGAATTGCCTTGTTTTTTTCTGGATAAATCAAGTATCTCTACAGCATGCCGCAGATGCGGGATTACTATACTTCCACCTACAACCAACGCAACATTGAAAAGATCGTAGAATTCTTCATCAGTTGTTCCACATTCCACACATTGGATTACATGGTAATCAATGCAATCATTGCAGCGCAGCACCATGGATGCCACTAATCCCATCATTTCCTTGGTTTTTTTATCCAATGCACCATTCTCGTAGGCTGCCGTATCGAGGTTAAAGAAACGTTTGATTCCAAGGTGATCAATGGATAGAATCCTGGAATTCATTCTAGTACGGTAGTTATTAAATTCATCGATTCGATCCAATTTGGCTCCAATCAGAACAGGGAGATTTCAGAATCTAGAAAATGAATGCGAAGGACTTTTCGTCCATGCGCTAAAAGCGCGGATTCGTCGCCAAGGGCTTGCGCAAAACAGAATTTCCCAAATGTAATGCCTTCGCCGGGAATAGAAAAGTCGATTTTGGGAGTATTTGTGATAATCACGAACAGCCCGTTATCCGGTCCTCCTTTGTGCAATTGCCCTGTCGAATGCAAGTACCGAGGACCAAAGCCAAGTGTAGTGGCAATCCCATACTGCTCCTGAATTATTCCCCGCAAGTTATTTAATAGCTTTATATTTATCTC
>Ga0209800_10002227_pt1 | contig 17613 bp, 13 predicted proteins | sample Higcelweek8metaG_FD_187174 | JGI IMG/M metagenome (GOLD analysis project Ga0209800, IMG submission 187174) | Freshwater pond sediment microbial communities from the University of Edinburgh, under environmental carbon perturbations - High... | ecosystem: Environmental > Aquatic > Freshwater >...
GAAGGAGAAATTATTACTGCTTACCGTACAATCTCTACAGATGATATTCTGGTACCTTACAACTCCTCGGACGCAAAAATTCTGGTCAGACAATCTAAAGAGCAGATAAATGCAAGAATCCTCTTTTCCGAAGATCACACAGACAAGATTGCAGAGAATGCTGTTGTTTTCATAGATAAAGGTAGAGATGATGGACTTCAGACTGGCCAGTTTTATAATATTTTCAACCAGCCCAGAGGGGAGCTGATTGATTCAGATCAGTTTGTGGAAAAAACCGAGCAGATCGGCTCTCTGGTTGTACTGCGCATGGAGGATAAGACATCAGCAGCACTTATCACATATGCCTATAAAGATATCTCACCAGGAGATATCATGGTCTCCCCTGATTCAGATGATGCATTCAGTAATATTAGCATGACGGGACACTACAAATGAGCCATCACTGCTCTTGAAAAACAATATGAGTAACTTTTAATATAAAAAGATTCGATGAAGGCACCAAAATTCATGGTTTCTCTATAATTTTGTTGACACTTATCCTGTGATATGTTTTTTTATTCCGGTCAGGTTATGATATTATCATCATAAATACCGACATTTTTAAGAGATATTTGGTACAATGCAATAAGAGGAGATGCTTAACCATATAACGGTTTGGCTACTGATGTATGGCGTTTTACTTGAACCATTGAAATACGAAATACCAGACTGGAAACATTGAGGTACCAGAGAGAGATCCTATTTTTACAGGGACCATATTTTTTTGCTAATATATAGAGAAGCAAAAAAGATTCCATATCAGAATATCAGGAAGAGAGATATTGAAGTTGATCCTGTCTGATAGATTCAAAAGGAGATCATGGCATCACGAACCTGATTGGACTGATTGAGAATCAACTCTGGGACTTAAGTATCATCTAACTTATGAAATGAGGTAAAATTCATTGAAACCATCATTTAAAGCACTTAATCCACCCTCCAACAAAAATCAAACAGTCAGAACCAACCATAAAAAACTTTCAAGCAACAGAGAATTCTCAATCAATCATAAAAAACTTATTACAGATAATAAAACAGCCCTGTTTCTGTTAGTCATATTTCTTCTATCTTTCTCTATTATTGCAATCCCACCAGAAAAGGCATCTGCAAGTGTAAAGAGACATAAAGTGATCACCAGAGCTGCTGCCAAACCATCCAAAACGAGCAAGTCAGACTCCTCTTCAGGGTTATCTCTATATTTTGAAAAGAGAACTGGCAATAGAATTAAAGACTATAATGAATATAGCTCTGTGATCAAAAAAAATGAAACAATTGTCGAGCTGCTAAAGCCTTATGGCTTAACCCATGCCGATATTTTTGAATTTGCCAAGCAAAACAGAAAGACATTCAATCTAAAAGAGCTAAAAGCAGGTCAGCGCTACAGCATTATAAGTGAAAAAAATTCCGGGGAAAAAGCAAGATATCTCATTTACGAAAAAGCTGCAAAAAAATATGTGATTCTACCTATTGATCTCAATAGGAATAATGATACTGGCGCTTTACAGGCTGCTGACAACAACAACGATCAACCGAGCACCACAAAAAACAGCCTCAAACAGAGCAGCAGAAACGTTGATAACCCAGATGGCAGCTCTATCTCCAAAAGTGCCAAAAACAGTGACAATCAGAGAAATTCGGAGATAAAAATAAGACAGGTGTCAGGGATTATCAAGACCAGCCTTCACAAAACTGCCGCAAGGATGGGGTTAAATAGGAAACTCATCAATCAGCTTTCAGAAATTTTCAAGAACACCTCTGCACTCTCCAATCTTCACAAAGGTGATATTGTTCAGGTTGCGTACCAGGAGCAGTATGTCAATGGCAAACGGGTAAAAACAGGTGTTATTACTGCGGCTGTCATAACATCCAGAAACAGAAGCTATAGTGCATACCGTTTTACCTACAATGGTAAACATGGTTATTACGATGAAAACGGAAATAGTCTTACATCCTCTTTTCTCAAAGCTCCACTCAAATACAGGGAGATATCCTCAGGATTTTCCACAAGACGGTTCCATCCGATCAAGCATATGTATCAGCCACATCCTGGTATTGACTATGCTGCCCCCAAAGGGACACCAATTAAGAGTGTGGGAGATGGCACTGTTATTTTCAAAGGCTATGCAGCCTCTGCTGGTAATTACATGAAGATCAGACACCCTGGGACAGGTATAAGCGAATATATGCACATGTCACGCTTTCACCCATCAATAAAAGTGAACAAAAAGGTCTCAAAAGGAGATATAATAGGGTATGTGGGTGCCACAGGTTATGCTACAGGACCACATCTTGACCTAAGATTCATTGTCAATAACCGCTATGTTGATTATCGGAAGCTGAAACTACCACACGGAGACCCTCTGCCCAGAAAATTCAGAAATGTCTTCCTGCAACATGTTGCAATGGTTAACAAACAGTGGAACAGAACTGCCAGAAGGGAACTCTCTATGAACAGCATCAACCCCTTTATGGAACAGGACTACTCTGCTCAACATAAGCTTTAATTGGTGGATGATCTCCTGGCTATAAAAAAGCCTTCAAAATCATATATCCATCACTTTTCCAGGAGATCTCTGCCGTCAGGTTTCTGCTCTGTAAGAGTGATCTTCACAGGAACCCCCACAAGCTCTGCAAGCTGATCAGAAGTGTTTACCATCAGTTTTTGCAGATTCTTTATCTCATCTGAAAAGAGGAGATCATCAATCACCAGAGAGATTGCAAGAATCTCAGTGCCACCGTGGCGGATTTTTTTCATAGTGCATAGAGGATTGCTCACGCCAAGAGCATCTTTTAGATATATTTTCACCTGTTCTCGAGATATTTTAATCCCAGATATTATCATCATATTATCAGCCCGTTCAGGCAACCACTCCATGGTCATCAACGGGGTGCCACATTCACAAGGAGCCGTTAGCAGACGCGCCATGTCACCTGTACGAAAACGTATAAGAGGAACTGCCCTGGCAGAGAGAGTTGTGAGAACCAGCTCTCCTGCCTGCCCGGCTGGAACGACCTCTCTTGTTACAGGATCGATTATTTCCGGCAGAATATGGTCGTCGTTTATATGCATACCGCAGTGGCTAATACATTCAAAGGCAATGGCAGGTCCTGGGACTTCACTCAACCCGTAGTTCAGCCACACATCAACATGAAGATGCTCTTCAAGGTTTCTGATCTGATCTCCACCCACAGCTTCTCCCACAAGCACAACTCTCTTGAGATTAAACTCATTGGGATTTCTCTCATTTTCAAACATATGTTCCATGAGCTGCTCGGCAAAGGCGAGGGTGGTAACTAGGGTGGTGGTTTTGTAATCACGAAGCACCATGAGAGTTTTGGCAAGGGAGAGTGGGGAGTTTGGAATCACACTTGCACCTATATTCTCCGCCCCATCCTTATAATCACGTCCCCAGTTGGCAAGTCCTGGAGGCAGATTGATCTGAAGAATATCCATTGAGGTGACTCCAGCAGATTCAAGGCTTCTGGCAACAAGTTTCTGCCAGATCATGAGATCTGTTTTTGTGTAACCGCTGATGGATGGGTTGGTTCCGGTTCCAGGGGCAGTATGAATCCTTACAATATCTCTCAAGGGGACAGCAAAGAGGCCATATGGATAGTGAATCCCCAGATGTGAGCGCTCCATGAACGGGAGTCTCTCAAGATCAGTCAGAGAGACGATATTCTCCGGTAAGAGGCGACTCTCAATCAGGCGATTGCGGTGAAATGGTACATTTTTGCAGGCACGGTTAAGAGTGCTCTGGAGACGCTCAAGTTTAAGCTGATTTTTATCTTCAACAGTTAAATTGCATAGCTGCATCATCTCTTCTCCTCTTCTCTTTTCACCTCTCATATTCAACCTCTTTTGCCTTTTTTTGATCTTCTAATCCCTGCCGTCGTAAAAATTGCCATAATCTCTGCCAAGATATGCCCGCTTCACATCATCATCCACCAGAAGCTCTTCTGCACTTCCCTGCAGTACCATCTTTCCAGTCTCAAGTACATAACCACGGTCTGCTATCTTAAGAGCTGCCCTTGCATTTTGCTCCACCAGCAGAATGGTCACCCCTTCCTGTCTTAAATTTTTAATGATCTCAAAAATCATCTCAACAATTTTAGGGGCAAGCCCCATTGAAGGTTCATCCAGAACAAGCAGGCTTGGCCTTGCCATCAACGCTCTGCCAATTGCAAGCATCTGTTGCTCTCCTCCAGAGAGAGTCCCTGCAAGCTGATCAGCTCTCTCTCTCAATATGGGAAAGAGTTCCATCACCATATCAAAGTCCTGCAACACCTGTTTTTTCAACCCCTTACGATAGATGGTGTATCCACCCATCTTGAGATTATCCATCACACTTAGCGGGGAGAAGATCTGTCTGCCTTCAGGCACCATGCTGATCCCCTGCCGGACAATGGCTGGAGGAGACATCCCCTTAAGGTTCTGATCCTTAAAGAGGATCTCACCCTCCCAGGTTGTTAGAAGCCCGCAGACAGCAAGAAGCAGTGTACTTTTACCAGAACCGTTGGCACCGATGATAGAGATCAGTTCCCCCTCTCTGACAGAGAGGCTCACACCCTGCACAGCCATGATACTGCCATAACTGCACTTTAAATTTTTTATTCTGAGCATAAATTCCTCTCTGCAATGTGGCAAAGGTCAAGCTTATCAATGCAAATCTCTAAGTACCGAAACAAAATTAATCCGGTAGTTTTCCTTAGATGATTATTTCTGCTCGGGTACTTATCAGATCCAAGGCAGGACGCATCCTACCCCTGACCCAGATAGGCATCCATCACTTCCTGGTTATTCTGAATCTGCCTTGGAGTACCTTCAGCAAGTTTGCCTCCTCTGTCAAGAACGATGATCTTGTCAGAGATCCCCATTGCAAGGCTCATATCGTGCTCGACAAGCATCATTGTAACCCCTTTCTCTTTAACCTTCTGAATAAGCTCCCCCAATGTCTCAGTCTCAACAGCATTCAATCCGGCAGCTGGTTCATCAAGAAGAAGAAGGACAGGTTCTGATGCAAGTGCCCTTGCAATCTCTGCCATCTTCTGTCTCCCCACGGGCAGCTCCCCTGCAGGCCGATAGGCATACTCTGTCAATCCTGTAAATTCCAGCAGAATCTCCGCGCTCTCTCTTGCCCTCTTCTCCTCCTGTACAACCCATGGGACTCTTGTGACAGCTCCCCAGAATCCGCCTCTTGTTCTCACATGCATTCCCACAAGCACATTGTCAAGCAGGGTCATACTGCCAAACAGTTCAACATGCTGAAAGGTTCTGGCAATTCCAGCCTTTACCAGCTGATGGACAGCCATTTTCCTTGTGGATCTGCCCATAAAGAGAATCTCTCCCTCATCAGGAGGATAGATGCCAGTTATCATATTGAACAGAGTTGTTTTGCCAGCACCGTTGGGGCCTATCAACCCACACACAATCCCCTTTTCAATCGAAAATGAGATACAGTCCTGAGCTTTTACACCGCCGAACATTTTGGTAAGAGATCTCACCTTTAAAATCTCTTCCGGCACAAGATGATTTAATGTTGTTTTATCAATCAATATTCTATCCTTGGTAAGATCATCATATTCATATTACCATATGCACTAAAGAGATCCTAAAGTTCACTGGGAAGGAGTGTAATCTCTCTCCTCTGTAGTGCCTTATTTGGCACTATGAAACTCTATCTTCACCTCTGATCTGATCTGGAGAACTGCCTCCTGCCTAAATCTCTGGATGTATGCCTGTGCAATGGCGTTTAACCTGGTCTCTGTCTCCACACTCTCAGGTGCAACTACCATCAGAATCTGAGAAGGCTCATTATAGATCTGAGCACCACTTCGCCAATATCCATTTGCAGGATAGAGCGTAAAGCCGTCAGGAAAACGGTTGACGATCTCTTCATGCAGAAACTGCTGCCATTGTTCTTCAGAGACCACTGTTCGTCCAGAGTCTGCGCTAAGCCCGAAACAGAGTTCGTAGCGTGACCATCTTTTATGGCCTGTGCATCCTGAGGTAGAAAAAAAGAGCAGCAGCACCATACATATCAGAGATAACTTTTTCATATCCATTGCCCCTCAAGTCGTAACTTTTTACTTTTCATACTGCATCTGCAATATTAAGATTTCATTGAACACAATATGTAGCGGCAAACCAGAGAAGTTATGGCTGACGAGATTTGCCTAATGCTTGAATTAACAGCTCTTCTCCTCCATCTTCAAGCCACTCTCCAGCAGCTCCACACTACCTTGTGCCGCGTGTTCTCTTACGGGAGTGTTCATAAATGTCAAGCAGCCCCCTTGTGAGCCCCTGAGGCATGAAGATCATCACAACCATAAGAATCAGCCCGAAGATAATCATCTCATACTCCTGAAAGCTGTGAAGCACCTCTGGCAGGAGTGTAAGAAGAGATGCTCCAAGAATTGCCCCCCAGACACTTGCCATTCCGCCGATCACCACCATGGTCACAATCTTGACAGAGACCATGAAACCAAAAGATTCAGGGCTGATAAATAGCACAAAGTGGGCATATAGAAATCCAGCAACAGCTCCAAGAGCTGCACTGAACATGAAAATCTGAAGTTTGAGAAAATGGGTATTCACTCCAACAGCCATTGATGCATTCTCACCATCATGAATGGATCGAAGCGCACGTCCCATGCGGGAGGATAGTATCCGTCGGCAGAGCACAATGGCAACAAATACAACAGCCCACACCAGAAAGAAGTAGTTTCTGCCAGAGTCAAAAGAGATGCCTCCTGCCTCCAGCATCGGTATTCCTACAAACCCGGAGGAGCCACCGGTCAGAGAACTCCACTCTCTGAATGTGATGCTGACGATCATGCCAAATCCAAGAGTTCCCATGCCAAGATAGTAACCTGAAAGCTTGAGAGTGGGAAGCCCAACGATAAAAGCAACAAAGACAGCCCCACCAACAGCACACACCAGAGCACTCCAGGGAGAGATCCCGAAAGTTCCAGAGAGGATAGCTGTGGTGTATGCGCCAATACCGTAAAACGCAGCGTGTCCAAGAGAGACCTGACCAGCATATCCCATCAGCATGTTGAGTCCCAGAGCAAGCAGGGTGTTAATGCCAATAAAGGTCATAATCTGAAGATAATAGCTGTTCTCAACCATGAGGCCGCAAAGGAGCACCAGCGCAACAAAAAGGGAGTTTTCAATAAATATCTGTCTTTTTTCAACCACAGTATTAAGCCTGTTCTCTCTGTTTTTTATAAAACCTACATGGCAGATTCTCCTGCCACAACGAAGAATGAAAGTTGTAGAGACGCATGTAGAGACGCAAGATCTTGCGTCTCTACGGGGTACCCACCTGTGTGTGTTCCTACAGTTTCATATAAAAAGTTTTAAATAGCCTTCTGGTAAGTTGCGAGTCAGAACCTTTTGGCAACCTTTGCGGAAAAAAGCCCTCCAGGGCAGATGTATAGAATCAGCAGAAGCAGTATGAAGGCAATTGCATCTTTCAACCCTGAAGAGATAAGACCGGCACCAAGAGATTCAAGCACTCCAAGGAGAATGCCACCAGCAAATGCCCCCCACAGGCTTCCAAGCCCTCCAATCATTGCAGCGCAAAAACCTTTCAGCCCGAGCATGGTGCCCATGTCATAGCTGCTCATTGTGATGGGAGCGATGAAGATTCCAGCTGCTGCACCGCTTCCGGTGCTGATAATAAAGGCAAGCACACCCATGGTTTCAGAAGGGATACCAGAGAGCCATGCAGCCTTTTTATTTACAGCGCACGCAACCATTGCCTTGCCTGTCAGGGTCTGCTTGAAGAAGAGATGTATTGCACCAGCAAGAAGAAATGCAGCAGCCACAATAAAAAGACTCTGAGGAACCAGGGCTGCACCTGCAATTTCAATTGACTCATGCGAAGAGAATGGGGGGACGCTGAAGGGGTCTTTTCCCCATACGATCATGGCCACACCACGAAGAAGGATTGATGCCCCGACAGTAATAATGACAAGAGTTATTGGCTGGGGCTTCTTTGCTGTTCTTATGGCAAACCGCTCAAAGAGCATCCCTATACCTGCAACAGCAGCTACAGTGAGTAGGAATGCCACTGGCAGAGGCAGTGCCATATCTACCCACAGGGTGACAATGCCCATGGCACCAAGCATCACAAACTCTCCATGAGAAAAGTTGATCAGCTCGGTTGAGCTGTAGAGCATCGAAAGCCCCACAGCAATAATAGCGTAGATAGAGCCTGTTGTGATGCCTGAAAAAAGATATTGAACTATCTCCTGCATTAATCGCCCCTTAACGTAAATAATATCTGTCAATCTGAATATAACAGCCATGCCCTGACAGGCACAACGAAGCATGAAACCGTAGGGGCACCCCCATGTGGGTGCCCTCGCAAGGGCAGGCACGGGGGCCTGCCCCTACAGTCTCATATAAAAAGATCTGACAACTCAGTTTCAGATTGACTTGACAACTTTTCTGTAAGTTATCAAGTCGTTGAAGCGTACCATTCTGAAACTGCTAAAACTGTTGAAATCGGTTATTTATCCAGAAGCTTCCAGGTTCCACCTTTGATTTCAATCATGACAAAGGCGTCAGGAGATAGACCATTGTGGTCTGTGGCAGAGAAGTTGAACTCACCTGTAACGCCAACATACTTCTGGGTTGCTTCCAATGCAGCTCTGATCTTACCCTTGTCTCCACCGCTCCCCTTGAGTGCACTGGCAAGCATATTCATTGCATCGTAGGCGTATCCACCAAAACCAGAGACATTGGATTTAAATTTTGCAGTGTAGTCTGATTCGTACTTCTCAAGTATCTTTTTTTGCGGATCATCTGCACCAAGGAGTCTGGTCACAAGAATCTTACCGGTAGGCAGAATAATCCCCTCTGCCGCATCCCCTGCAAGCTCAATAAATTTGGGAGAGGCAACACCATGACTCTGATAAAGCGGTATATCCATCTTAAGCTGTTTCACATTTTTAGCAACAACAGCTGGCCCTGGGTTTGTCCCCCAGCATACAATTGCATCTGGAGAAGCTGATTTTATTTTAGTTAACTGAGAGGTGGTGTCTGTATCGTTGGGGCCAAAGCTCTCCTGCTTAACAACCTCAATCCCAAAGCCTTTTGCCTGACCGACAAGCTGCTTTTTCCCGCTCTCTCCAAATGCATTTGCCACAGTGATTATACCGATCTTCTTAATATTTTTTGCCTGCATGGTCTTGTAAATCGCTGCCACTGCAAGAAGATCACTCTGGGCTGTCTTGAATACCCAGGGTTTAACAGGAGATGTGATCTCAACACCTGCCGCACAACTGATCAGAGGAACCTTGGCTTTTTCAACAAAATTGGTAATTGCAAGCGTGGTTGGTGTGGTACTTGGACCGATAATGGCAAGGACGTTATCCTTGTGAAGGAGTTTGTTGACAGAGCTTACAGCCTTTGCAGGATCTCCTTCAGAGTCATAGATAACCGCTTCAACCATCTTTCCGTCGATACCACCAGCAGCATTGATCTGTTCAACCATCATCTCCATGGTTTTCTTTTCAGGATCACCAAGAAAAGATGCAGGACCTGTTGAATCAAAAATGCCGCCTATCTTGTAAACCGATGCTGCCATGGCTGATGAAGCCATAACTGATGAAAGAACAAGCGTGACACAAAGCGCCATTACCAGAGTAATAGCGTCCATTTTCCTCTGTTGCATTGAATTTTTCTCCTTTTAAAAAATGACCTCTTATAATAAACAGACATAACGTTTTTCACGTTATGCAAACTGTACAAAAGCCATATTGTTTTGCAAATAGTCTCTATTAAAAGCTCAACCTTTCTGGGTTATCTCTTTTTGCTCTATCTCCGATGCACAGCTCAGGGGGGATTTCTCTGCATATGCCACATTTGCTGCACTCAACCATTGGACAGTCAGGGGATATCTTCTCATCCTGTGCTCTTTTCAACTCTTTTATCAGAAACTCTTTTTTAATGCCTGTATCAATAAAATCCCATGGCAGGGGGGCTTCAGGGCTCATATTACGATATATTATATTTTTCAACTCTTTTAAGGATTCACCGCTCTTTTTCAATAGATTTCCAGGCTCTGTTTCTGTTGAGGAGTTACCCTGTTTAAGCGCGACTGCCCACCCCTGTTCTGATGCAGCTTCAATTACAGATGCCATACGCCGATCTCCCCGAGAGAGGATCGCATTTATGGTGGCAGTTTTTGATGACTCTGTGTTTATCGTCAGATTTGGAATTTTTTTCAGACCATCCCGGATAATGGCCACTTTTCTCCTGAAAACTGAAGGGGTATCCATGGCACACCACTGAAACGGAGTTGTAGGCTTTGGGATAAAGGGGTTGATACTGAGCGTTATGATTCCGATCTTTCTGTTCGTTCTGCTCACTTCAAGAAAGCTATCTCTGATCTTTTCAGTGAGTGTCACAATCTGCCTGACATCATCATCATCCTCAAAGGGGAGCCCTACCATGAAATAGAGCTTGAGATTCATAATGCCATGTGAGACAAGCCGTTCAACTGCAGATAGAATCTCGCTTTGACTGATCTTCTTGTTGATGATGTTCCTCATTCTCTGAGAACCAGCTTCAGGTGCAATGGTGGCAGTTTTCACAGAGGATCTGACAAGAGTCTCTATGGTCTGATCAGTAAGTGAGTCTAATCTTAAGGAGCTAAATGAGATCTGCATGTTATCAGCAATACCCACTGCACAGATCTGGTTGATACCTGGATGGTCTGATACAGCAGCGCTGACAAGTCCTATTTTACTGGTAAGCTCTCTTGCCCCATTCATGGCACTGATTATCCCTTTATCAGGATAGAACCTTGATGGTCTGTAGATAAATCCCGCACTACAGAAACGACACCCATGATGACATCCCCGCCCTGTCTCAATCAAGAAGGTGTTGTTAAATGCAGTATCTCTGGTGAGAACACGTGTGGTTGTAGTGATGGTACTCAGATTATTGATATGCTGAACATCTACTCTGGCTGGGATACTGCCATGCAGCGGGGTCATACCTGCAAAATCCCCACTCATATCATAGGATGGCTCATAGAGAGCTGGTACATATGCACCCTTCAGCCCTGTTGCAAGTTCTATTTCAAGCATATCACGGGGGGTATCAGAGGAGTATATGGCAAGAAAAGCCGGGATCATCTCCTCAGCTTCACCAAGCAGAAAACAGTCAATAAATGGAGCAATAGGCTCAGGGTTCAGAAAACAGGCCACCCCCCCGGCAATTATCAAGGGGTGAGAAGAGGTTCTGTCAGAGGCTCTTGGAGGGATGGCTGAATTTCTGAGTATGGAGATAATATTAACATAGTCATTTTCAAATGATACAGAAAAAGCCACTATATCACAGGAGGAGAGAGAGATTCCTGTTTCACAGCTTGTCGGCTCTCCAAACGCTGCTGCCTCTCTATCTTTTATTTTTCCCCCTTTGGGTGTTCTCTCTCTCACCAGCCTGTTTATGTCAGCTCTTCTTTTTATATCAGATCTGTCCGGCAGAAAGAATCTGTGACATGCAACACTGCTCTCATCATTGAACAGACCATAAACCGATTGAAAGCCCAGGCTTGACATCCCTGTCTGATAGGTGTTGGGATAGACAAGGCCAACCTTTATAAGCCCCTTCTGCCTCTTGATGACCGCACCCTGTTCTGCTTTAAACCATGCATCTGCATGGGAGTTTCTCCTGCCTCCCCTGTTTTTATTGCTCCCCTTCTGACTTTTCCCCATTAATCAATCCGCTTTTCTCCGCAGAAATGTCGGGATTTCAAGGTTCTCACAATCTAAGAATGAGTTGCGATTGGGGTTTCTGGCATCTTCATTGGCACTCTTTTTATAGGTTGTTTTTTTAACTATGGGCTTATCTTCATCCCAGTTCTCAAGCTCATCTTGTGTCGGAACCCTTATTTTACCCTGTACAGGGGTAGGGACAGCTACCGGAGCGTCCTGTTCAATCTTATGATATTTTTTCTGACGGGTCTTATTTATTGGTAGAACATTGACTGAACGGGACTCATCCATACCGATACCTGTGGCAATGACAGTAACCCTCATCTCATCTCCAAGGGTCTCATCAAAGGTCTGGCCCCAGATTATCTCGGCATCATCGCCTACTTCCTGATGGATCCGGTCAGATGCCTCCATCACCTCATCCATGGTAATATCTGAAGTACAGGTAATATTCATGAGCACACCCCTTGCTCCTGAGATGGAGATATCTTCAAGCAGCGGATGGGAAATTGCCTTTTCCGCAGCTTCAACCGCCCTGTTCTCACCGCTTGCAATACCAATGCCCATCAAAGCCATACCAGCCTTGGACATTGTGGTTCTCACATCTGCAAAATCCAGATTGATATGGCCAGGCAGCATGATCAGATCGGTTATACCTTTTACTGAGTGGTGAAGAATCTCATCTGCTCTTACGAACATATCCTTCATCTTTGACCCAGGAGCGGCAAGTCCCCTTAACCGGTCATTGGGTATTGTAATTACTGTATCTGTGATATCACGAAGGTTGGCAATACCCTCTTCAGCTTGCAGTGCCCTTTTTTTCCCTTCAAATGAGAATGGTTTTGTCACTACAGCAACGGTAAGAATTCCAAGCTCTTTGCAGATTTCGGCAATTACCGGTGCTGCACCTGTCCCTGTCCCTCCGCCCAATCCTGCTGTAATGAATACCATGTGGCTGTCAATCAAAGCAGCTCTGAGTTCTTCAATATTTTCCAGAGCAGCATCTCTACCTGTATTGGGGTTTGCACCTGCCCCAAGCCCCTGGGTCAGCTGCGTCCCCAACTGAATTTTTTTCTCTGCTTTAGATAGATCCAGTGCCTGGGCATCGGTATTGGCAACAATGAATTTAACCCCCTGGAGATTGGAGTCAATCATGTTGTTCACAGCATTCCCACCAGCCCCCCCCACACCGATAACCTTGATTTTTGCACTTGCATGGGTCTCATTTTCCATATAAGAAAAATTCATAAGATACCTCTGTCTTTTTTTGATCCGTTATTTATATTTAATTCTCTAATGTGATTTCTGAGTAGATGTTATCTTTTTTCAAACAGATATTGGCTTGCCAACACAGTTGTTTCTAGAAACATTCATTGGTTTGCAAACACAGTTGTCTCTAGAAAAGTCCTAAAGAATATCCTTGAACCATTGCCTCATTCTCTCCAGAAGACCTGAAAAACTTATGCGGTCACTTTTTTTCAACTGTATCTTGGCACTATTTCTGCTCCCGTAAATAACAAGCCCCACACCTGTGGCAAATGAGGGGTTTTTAACCACATCCTTAAGGCCACCGATATTCTGAGGTTGACCGATTCTCACCGGTACGGAAAAGACCGACTCAACAACTTCAGCTATCCCGTTTAGCATTGAGCTGCCTCCGGTCAGAACAAGCCCTGAAGGAAAAGCATTCTCAAGCCCATTACTGTAAATTTCGTTCTTCAGGATTGAAAACATCTCCTCAACCCTTGGCTCAAGTATTTCAGCCATGATCTCTCTGGGAACGGTTCTTGATTCTCTACCCCCAACCCCTTTGACATCAATTGTCTCACCAGGCTTGATATTGCTCAGAAGGCATGTGCCATGGGAAATTTTAAGCTTTTCAGCCTCTGCAATAGGGGTTCTTAAACCAATGGATATGTCATTAGTAAGGTTGTGACCTCCAAGTGTCAGCTCAAAAGTGTGCTTGATGTGGTTGCCCTTGAACAGGGCAAGATCTGTAGTGCCACCTCCAATATCTGCAAGGGCGCATCCCAGCTCTTTCTCTTCACGATTCAGTACTGCCTCGCCAGATGCCAGAGACTCCAGCACAATATCGCACACTTCAAGGTTGGCTTTGTTGCAGCATTTAATAATATTTCTTGCAGAGGAGACTGCCCCTGTAACAATATGGATCTTGGTTTCCAGACGAACACCTGTCATCCCAACAGGATTCTGGATGGATTCCTGGTCATCAACAATGAACTCCTGAGGGATAACGTGAATGGTCTCCCTGTCCATAGGGATAGCCACAGCACTTGCCGCTTCAATCACCCTTTCAACATCCTGTTCAGTGATCTCTCTTCCCTTTATGGCGATAATACCGTGACTATTGAACCCCTTTATGTGACCACCTGCAATCCCGACATAGACTGATGTGATCTGGCATCCTGCCATAAACTCTGCCTCTTCCACCGCCTTTTTGATGGACTCCACAGTGGAATCAATATTGACAACCGCACCTTTACGTAATCCAATCGACGGGTGCGATCCCATTCCAATGATATTGATTGTGCCATCGACCAGTTCGCCCACCACAGCACATATCTTTGTGGTACCTATATCAAGTCCCACTATTATCTTTTCTTCTACCTGCAAATCAAGCACCTCCCTCTATCTGTTCCGGCAGAGTATTTACGGTAATATCTTTAACTTTTATAACAACATTTTCCGGGTTGATTACATCAATTGAACAGACCTGTTTATCATCTCTATTTTTTTGCATATAATTCATAATATGTCGAATTATTTTAAATTTTTCTTCATAATTATCAAACCCAACCTTTATTTTCACTGGCTGCTGGATCAGCTCAGGAGAGTGAGGAACAGAACTCATTGTAACCCTCTCACTTATGATGAGGTCCACTTCAATTCCGCTCTCCTCATCTGCTGAAATTTTCTGAATAACCTCATCTCTTTTCATGAGAAGAAGCTCCATTACAGAAGTGTAGAGCCTGCCTGAAAAGCCGTATATCTCACCCTGTTTTGAGAGTTTCAGACCTGTGATGACAGGCAGGGTGATACTGGTGGAGTTCTCATTGTCTGAGAGACTTGCAGCATTACCACCATCTGTGTCACTATTGGGATAGGTGACACCCTCACTGTTGATGGAACTCCCGGTACTACCGGAATGTTTCAGATCACTCTGGCCTCCAGCCTCATTCACTGCACTGTTGCTGCTCATACTTGTGCTGTTTCTGATATCATTTACAAATATATCACTGCCAATCGCATCGTTTTCAGTAAAGGGTATCCCCTTACGATTGAGTATGATATCTGCTCTGTCTGGTATATGCACCACAGCAAGAGGTATCTCCTCCTTGACAGTAATGATGATCTTGGATGGCATGGAGCGCTTTACTGAAGCATCTTCTATCCATGGATGGGCTATGATCCTCAGGCGTGTATGACGAAGATTGACAGAAAAAATATTGTCTTCAGGAAAGATCTCAGCCTGTTCAATCACCTCTTCCTTGGAGAGTATATGCGTGCCTGAAACCGATATCTCCTTAATAGCCAACAGATTGGATTGGGTAACAGTATTCTCAATAAAAATGAATAAAAGAGTGGTCAGAGTCACAAAGATGGCAACCATTACAACCCTGAAAAAAAGTTCAAGTCCATAGATGAAGTCAAAACTTTGAGCAGTTGCATCTTTGCTGCTGTTTGGCCTGAACCTGTTATTGTATCTGGTACTTTTATTCACCCTGAATGATTACCTCCTCTGAAAGGCTGACGGCAAATTTTTCAAATACAGTCTCTTTAACAATATGTTGAAGGGTCACTACCTCCCTTGCAGTTGCACTACCAAGATTAAGGATAAAATTAGCATGTTTATCTGATACCATGGCATCACCGACTCTCCTGGTTTTAAGACCTGCCATGTCAATGAGTTCCCCTGCCGATTTGCCAGTATCAGGATTTTTGAAAAAACAGCCAGCTGAAGGGATACCATGCGGCTGAGAGGCTCTTCTTCTCTCCATCAGAGAGTGCCATGACCGCTCCAGTTTCTCTCTGCTCCCTCTTTTAAGAAGGAAGGAGGCACTGACAATAACCGGTCTGAACCCATTAATGACCGGCCGACACCCATTGTTATCCTTCAAGCTCAATACATTGTTATCTTTCAAGCTCAATGGAGTGTCAGAGCTGCTGACCAGATGGTCACATCTACTGTCTGACCCGATGCCTGAGTCAGAGGGGAAACGAAGAAACTCAACTCTCCTGTGAGAGAAGAGAAGCTGCGATCTCTCAAGAGTTATGACGTTGTTGTGCCGATCAAGTATATCAATGGAGATAAGCTGATCAGATATGTTTCCAGCCCCTGTTCCTGCATTCATCATCACTGCTCCGCCAACAGTACCAGGAATGCCTGCTGCAAAACTCAGATCCTCAAGTCCATGGCTGATTGTCTTTCTGCAAAGGGCGGCAAGGATCGTTCCAGCAGATGCAGATACCACTGCATATTCAGAGTTGAGACTCTCTATTTCAATCTCTTCTCTCATCTTGACCAGTGAGATTACAAGCCCCCTTATACCCCTGTCTTTGACAAGAATATTGGTGCCACTACCCATGATAACAGATGGAATACCACTATCTCTTGCGCTTTGTAAAAGCTGTATAAGTTCGTTAACAGAAGATGGTCTGGCAAAGTAGTCAGCAGGCCCACCTATTTTAAAGGATGTATGCTGCTTCATGGGGACACCCCTCTCTACTTTGATACCAGGAGGAGACACAATATGAACATTATTAGAAGAGATATTCCAGAGAGTCCCAGCCGCCATATTGCAACTACATGTAGCGTCAGTCTCCATCTATTTAATATCCACATGAGGCAACAGATCACAGATATTGTCAGAAGAGATCTTATCAGCAACATCTTTGTTAAACATGGCTTGAGAGCAGGGTGAGACCATGTTTAATCCTCTATGATCTCAAGGAGTTTATCTCCAAGGGTATGGAGATTGCCTGCACCAAGAGTGAGCACCAGATCCCCGGATGTGACTCTGTCTGAGAGCATTTTCAGACATCTATCAAAATCAGGGGCAAAGGAGACATCCTTATGACCATGGGCATGAATGCCCAGAGTAAGAGTCTCAGAATCAACCCCTTCAATCGCAGCTTCACTTGCCGCATATATGGGCAGAATGATTAACACATCTGACTGGTAAAATGCACGGGTAAACTCGTCAAAGAGAGCTCTGGTTCTTGAGTATCTGTGAGGCTGAAAGATCACAACAAGCCTCCTGTCAGGCCAGCTTTCACGTATGGCCATCAGGGTGGTTCTGATCTCAGTTGGGTGGTGTCCATAGTCATCCATCACAAGGATACCATTTTTAACCCCTTTCTGCTCCATGCGACGCTTAACCCCTTCAATTTTCTCAAGGGCGCATTTGATTGTCGCAAAGGGGATTTTCAACTCAAGAGCCACGGCAATGGCAGCCAGGGCATTGGTGATATTATGACGGCCAGAGAGGTTGAGTGTCACATACCCGAGGGGCTCTCCATGGTGGATCACCTGAAAAATCCCCTGACTGTTCTTAAATGAGATATCCCGAGCCTGAAGATCTGCCTGAGCAGTCTGACCAAAGGTGGTGTATCTTACCTGAATGCTTGGAATCAGGTTCTGAATATGTTCGTTATCCAGACAGAGCACTGCAAGGCCATAAAATGGGACAGAGTTGATAAACTGAATGAATTTACCTTTGATATCTTCAATATCTTTATAAAAATCAAGATGTTCAAGGTCAATATTGGTAACCACTGCAATGGCCGGAGCATATTTAAGAAAGGAGCCATCGCTTT
>Ga0209800_10002228_pt1 | contig 17602 bp, 12 predicted proteins | sample Higcelweek8metaG_FD_187174 | JGI IMG/M metagenome (GOLD analysis project Ga0209800, IMG submission 187174) | Freshwater pond sediment microbial communities from the University of Edinburgh, under environmental carbon perturbations - High... | ecosystem: Environmental > Aquatic > Freshwater >...
AGAAAGGGGCAATATTTGTTATGTTTACTCATCTACATTTACATACAGAGTACTCTTTGTTGGATGCTACTATTAGAATTCCAGCACTGATTCAGAAACTTCAAGATTCAGGTATGACCTCTTGTGCAATCACGGATCATGGAAATATGTATGGAGCATTTAAATTCAAAAATGCTATGACTGAAGCTGGGCTTAAACCAATCATTGGATGTGAGATATATGTTGCTCCAAGAGGCATGGATTTGAAGGAATTCGGAATAGATAATAAATATAATCACTTAATACTGTTAGCGAAGAATCTTGAGGGGTACAAGAACTTAATGAAAATTGTTTCCATTGCCCATATGGATGGTTTCTATTACAAACCTAGAATTGATTTTGAAACGCTTTCTAAATATACCAAGGATATTGTCTGTACTTCTGCATGCTTGGCTGGGCCAATTTCGAGACCATTGCTTGAAAGCAATTACAATCTTGCTTTAGAAACTGCGAAGAAATACGCAGAAGCATTCAAGGGGAACTTTTACATTGAGATTCAAAGAAATGGGATGGATGAACAGGTTTTGGTCAATGAAGGATTGATAAAAATATCCAAAGAATTAAATCTCCCATTGATTGCAACTTGTGATTCTCACTATTTAAATAAGGAAGATGCCGCCATACAGGAAATTCTTTGGTGTATTAGTGATGGTACATCCATGGATGATCCGAAGAAACGTACGATGCCGACCAATGAATTCTATGTTAAAACTCCAGATGAAATGGCTGAGTTGTTTAAAGATATCCCTGAGGCTGTAGAAAATACCCAGAAGATTTCCGGTATGATTGAAGAATATGATCTTTCCTTCGGAAGAATTGAACCCCGTTATCTAGATCTACCCAAAGGATATACTACAGCAACATATCTTCAAGAGCTTTCCTACAATGGTGCAAAAGAAAAATACGGGGAGATGACTGATGATATTAAAGAACGGATTGATTATGAACTCAAAGTCATAGGGGACAAGGGCTACAATGATTACTTCTTAGTTGTGCGTGACTTTGTAACATTTTGTAGAAATAGCGGTATCGTAGTGGGTATGAGGGGCTCTGGGTGTGGTTCCATAGTTGCATACTCAATTGATATAACAAATATTGAACCTATTGGTTGGGAGTTATACTTTGAAAGATTTCTAAATCCTGAAAGGGAATCTCCTCCGGATTTTGATATTGATATTGCAGACAAACGTAGAGATGAACTGATCCAGTACACCATTGATAAGTATGGTGCAGACAATGTTAAACAGATTGGTACGTTTAGTAAACTTCAAACAAGACAAGCTATAAAGGATGTTGGAAGAGTTTTGGGCATTGATTTAGCGATAACCAATAGGTTAGCAAAGATGGTCGAAATAGTCTTCGGCAAGGCTAAGGATATGGACTATATGATTGAGCATAACCCTGAATTTGCAGAACTCATAAATTCCTCTGACGAGACCCTAAAACTTAAGGAGATAGTTAAAAAAGTTTCTGGCATAGCCAGGGGGACATCAACCCATGCATGTGGAGTAATTGTTGCCCCAGAGCCAGTTGTAAACTTCTGCCCAATACAAAGGGATTCCCATGGTGGTGGCATAGGTATGACTCAATACGAAATGGCGGATGCAGAGGCTACAGGGTTAATGAAATTTGATTTCCTGGGGTTGAGAAATCTTAATGTAATTGGTGAAGCTGTTAAAAAAGTAGAGGTAAATACAGGGGCAAAATTGAACCTTAGAATGCTAGATATGCACGATGCTGATTCGTTTAAGATTATGCAGCAAGGTCATACTGTCGGTATATTTCAGATGGAAAGTGAAGGTATGAAACGTGTTGTTAAATCAGTTTTCCCTGAGACATTGGAAGACGTCTGCTATATATTGGCAGCATATCGCCCTGGTCCTATGCAATTCATTTCAGAATATGTTGCAGTAAAACAAGGTAAGAAAAAGGTCGAATATATATTCCCAGAATTAGAACCAATCCTTTGTGTTACCAATGGGGTTATCACTTACCAGGAGCATATAATGAGTATTGTTAAAGAAATTGGCGGATATACCATGGGTAATGCTGCCGCATTAATGAAACTGATGAGTAAGAAAAAGTTCGACAAGGTTGAGCATGAAAAACCAATATTCATGGAAGGCGCTATGAAGAAGGGCTTTGATGAAACCAAACTTAACGAGCTTTGGGAGAAATTACTTTTGTTTGCAAACTACGGTTTCAACAAAGCCCACAGTGCATCATATGCAACTGTTTCCTACTGGACTGCATATTTAAAAGCGCACTATCCTTTAGAATTCATGGCAGCTCTCTTGGAAGGTGATTTGGATAACTTTGATCGTGTGATTATTGATCTTGATGAATGTGAGAGATTAGATATTGATGTACTTCCACCAACTATTAATGAAAGTGGTTACTATTTCAAGGTAGAAGGAGACCATGCAATTCGTTTTGGTTTGGGTGGTATTAAAAATGTCGGGGAGGATATCGTTAAAGCAGTTGTAGAAGAGAGAAAAAAGAGTGGCCCTTACCAACATCTAGATGATTTTGTTCATAGACTTTTTCAATCTGTTACTAAGCGCTCAATTGAATATATGATAATGGCAGGTACTATGGATTCATTTGGAGATAGGAATGCTTTACTCCAATTAGTCCCTAATATATATGAGAAAGAAAAGGTCCGAAACAAATCACTTTCATTAGGGCAAATAGATATTTTCTCTTTAGATCAGGACGCATCAAAGAAAGAAGAAACCGTAGGTATGACGCCATTGCCAAATATTGAAAAAACTCCTGTATCCCAAGCCCTAACATGGGAGAAAGAACTTTTAGGTCTGTATTTTTCAAGTCATCCATTAGATGTATTCCAAGAATTCTTTGAGAGCAAAAATGTTATCTCCATTAGAGAAGCTTTAGAGACCAAGAAAAACAACGAAATGATTATCCTTGGAGTTATGGTAGACAAAATACGGAAGATTTCTACGAAGAAGGGAGATATGATGGCATTCCTAACGATTGAAGATAAATCTGCTACCTCTGATGCAATTGTATTCCCACGTACATATCAAGAACTGAAAGACACTTTAGTTGAAAACAAACCGATGCTTTTAGCTGGGAAGATTAATGTCAAAGAAGGTGAAAAGAGTATTATTGTTGAAAAAGCTAAATATATTGATGAGGTAAAATGTAAATCAGAATTCGAAGGAGTTACCTTTAGGATAAAGCCAACACATACCGAAGAAGAAATCGCTCAACTCAAGTCTTTCATATCTAATTCAGAAGGGGACCTATGTGTGAAGATAATAGTTGATAACGGGGAAAGTAAGAAAACTGTCATGCTGGCTAAGAAAATCCCTATGAATGAGGAAACAAAGAAATGGTTAAGGAAGTTCTAATGGTATAATATGCCCATGAATGAAGCTATACAGAGAAAATTAGAAGTACTTTCACATAAACCAGGGGTGTACAGATTCCTAGATAAGCAAGGAACAATACTTTACATAGGGAAAGCTATAAACCTCTACAATCGAGTAAGATCTTACTTTAACAGTGACCTCTACGACAGACCAAGAATAAGGCAGATGATGCCATTGGTTGTGGATCTAGAAGTCATAGAAACCAATAACGAAATAGAATCATTGGTATTAGAATCTGCGCTAGTAAAGAAATATAACCCACTGTATAACACAGATCTTAAGGATGACAAATCATATGCATGGATATATATATCTACCAAAGACAAATTCCCAACAGTAAAAATTGTAAGAACCCTCAATGAAAGAGAATACAAGAAAGGAGAACTCTTTGGCCCATATCCAAGTGGGTTAGCAACTAAGAGAATCTTTACATACCTTCGAAAGCTATATCCATTTTGTAACTGTTGCGAAGAAAACTCTAAAGAATCCTTGTATTACTTTTTAGGGCTTTGTCCTGGCCCATATCAAGGTCATATAACCGAGAATGATTACCGAAAGAACATTAATGAAATAATTAAATTTCTTAAAGGGAGAAAGAAAGGCCAAATTCAACAATTAGAAAAGGAAATGCGAGTGTATTCTTCTGGAAAGCAGTATGAAAAAGCGGCAAAACTAAGGGACAGGATCAATGATCTTAAATATCTTGGCGAGAAGATTGAATTTACATATTTTGATACAGAGGAAGATTACAAAACGAGAAGGAAGAATACATTAAAAAAGAATTTCGATGGATTAAGAATTGAATTGGGAATCGAGGAATTAAATCGTATTGAATGTTATGACATTTCCAACATCCAAGGGAAAGAAGCATATGGTTCTATGGTTGTGGCTCAAGATGGAGAAATCAAGCGAAGTGAATACCGAATATTCAAAATTAAATCTATGAATACCCCTAATGATCCTGCGATGTTAACGGAGGTATTAGCCAGAAGATTTGCGAACAAAGAATTCAGCACGCTTCCGAGTATTGTGTTAATAGATGGTGGGAAATCTCAGTTGGGTGTTGTTAAGAAAGCTGTTCCTGAAGGTATATTCATACTTGGTATTTCCAAGGGTAAGAGGCATAAACGTAAGGGGGGAAGATTACTAGATGAGTTCTGGGGTATGTATGAGGATGATATTCAACAACTGGACATACAAAACAGGAGTATATTAATTGATTTGAGAGATGAGGCACATAGGTTTGCGATATTACATCACAGAAAGGCTAGATCTAGAGATAGCCAAGCTTCTCAGTTAGAAACTATACCCGGAGTAGGAAAGGTTAGAAGAAAAGCACTGATGAGCGCATTCGGAAGTATTGAAAATATTAAAAAGAGTAGCTCGGAGGAATTAGAAAAGATCTTAGGGAACAAAAAGATTGCAGAAGAAATTGCAAAACATTTTAAAACTTCTTAGTATCTTGTGGCTGTATATTCTCTAATATGAAATCGAAGAATGGGTTTTTTACTATGTTTGAATCAAGCACATATACAATCTGGTTGTAGCTGTCTGAGATGACTGCAACTTCACGATCTTCAGAATTGGTACTAATCGTTCCTCTCAATCCTGCCCCGAAGTTTGTTGATATTACATATGTATTAATTACTCCCCATCGATCCTCAGAAGAAGTATTTAATGATGTGACATAGTCATTTAGTGCGTAATCCAAAGCTCTTGTTCCGGCCTTGTCTATCGGGACTAGATTTAGTTTTTCTTCGGTACCTATCTTGGTCAATGAGAGTTGCTGTAGTGTACTATCATAGGAGGATGATCTATATGAGATAATATATTCTTTTGGAATTTGTAGAATCCATGGGAAATCCGGTAGAAGATCCTGTGACTCATTATCTGTAAGGAGTAGATTCATCTCGGTCTCCTGCTTTATACGTTCACTAAGGCCATTCTGAGCTTCTGTAGTAGTAATCGTCTCATACCAAATATCATTGTATTTCGAATATATCCTTAACCCGATGTTATCCTTTGTCCAGTATTGACCGTACTCTTTGTCAGGCACTTCCATATCGACCATTTGTATAAATTGCCATCCCAATTGTGGTAACTGTGTTGTGTAAAATTCAAAAACATCTTCGATATTTGTGTTATTTGGTAATCTGTAAGCGGAGTTCCCGTTACTAAGGAAATTCTTTACTGAATCTTGATTTAGGCTAGTTTGAAAAATAAATGTTGAACTTGGGTAAGCAGGTATATGTTCTAATCCTGTGACATATGTTAATTCTTGGTTAGCTTCCTTGTTCCTAAGGTTATTTATGAACATTACAGCAAAATATCCGACTACTAGTAGCAGGCACCCAAGAAAGAAATATATGGAGAATTTCGGTATTCTAAGTGGAGTTCTTTTCCTTCGGGAATTATTCTTATTCGCATGGCTAATTTTATTAAATATATTGGGTTTTGGAGTCCGTAATGGCTTTGTAGTAGATGGCTTCTTGGGCATGTATACACGTGCCTCCTTTCTGAAGGTTGTTTTCTTGGGTTTCCTGAGATTCATAATTTCCATTATATATGGTTTAGGAGTTACAAGTATAGATATTTTTGTAGTATAATCTGCGAGATTTAATGCGGGATCGTCTAATGGTAGGACATTGGCCTTTGAAGCCAAGTATCATAGTTCGAATCTATGTCCCGCAACCACATATATGACAGACAATCTAGAACGCCAAAACGAAAGCAGGGGACTATCTCACGATGATACAAATATCTTAAATAGTGTAGGGTGGGTAATGAGAGGTGAAGATGGAATCTCAGATTACTTAAACCTAATAGCTACACTTAGAACACGGTATCAAAGTGATCCTCTAGCCATTGAGCAAATAGATACCTTTGATCCTAACTCACAATTCCAAATAAAGAATGATGAATGGTTAACAGCCTTGCGAGAAGGGGATGTTGAAAAGATAGAAGAATTAAAACCTTGGTTTGAAGCAAATCGTCCACTTACATCTGGAGTTCATCTGAAGATGCTAGAAGCTTATCTGTAAAACAGGTACACGATCAATGCAATATACGATATTAATATAAACAAACCCTCTTTCTTACTAATATAGAATTTCTTCCCGATCAAAGCGGCCGCTACTAGGGCTAAGTTATACAGAACCAATATAACAAGCTCATAAATATAATCATTAAAAGGAAGAGTAGTAACAAAAGAAGAAATACCAATTATAAAGAACAAGTTAAAGAAATTTGAACCAATAATATTACCCAAACTCAAAGCATCTTTCCCCTTCTTAAGTGCAACAACTGAAACGATCAATTCGGGCAGAGAAGAACCAATAGCCAATATTGTAAATCCCGCAAAACCTTCAGAAATATGTAGTAACCCAGCAAGATCAATAGCAGAATCAACTGCAAATTTACCACCACCTGCAATCAGACCAAGACTTAGAACAATTAATAACGGATGAATCTTGGTATGTGTTGGAGTGCTATCCATACCCTTCCCTTTTTCTCTGAAATATACCAGTATGAAATATGCGGCGAATATGACTAATAGAGCTATCCCAGCAATCCAATTAATCTGGCCTTTAGTGAAGTAAAGAATAACGAGGAATATAATGACGCTTAATACAGAAAGTGGTATATCAAATTTTAGATTATTCTTATTGATTTTTATAGCTCCAAAGAGCGCTGTTACTGCAAGTATAAAGCCAATATTGGCAATACAACTTCCAATAATATTACTAGTTGAAACTGCAACATTACCCTGTGCTGCGGCTACAAAGCTAATGATGAATTCCGGTAGGGAAGTACCAAATGCAACAATGGTTATACCGATTAGAAATTCTGGGATGTGATATTTTCTAGCAAGCGCTGAAGATTGATTAATGAACAATTCTGCCCCTTGTACAAGTGCGAAGATGCTAGCAATAAGTATTCCGATATTTAAAATGTATGGCCACATAATAGATTTATTAGAGCAGTTTCAACTTAGACATTGCAGCCATTGTGGCGTCCTCCCCAATTTTTATCAGTTCCGATGGGTCCTCAGCTATCGCTGTAATAGGCAAATTGGGGTCAACACTTAGATTTAATGCTACATCTGCTTGCTTCATACTTGCCATAGACATATTGTAAAGGGATGTGTCGATCATAGCGTTAATAACATCAAAAAAAGAAAGTTTCTCAATATCTAATTTCCTTGGGAATTTTCCCGAATATAGATTAACGGCTATAACTTTCTGTGCTCCCATCTGTCTTACTACATCAACTGGAACAGGGTTTGTATTTCCGCCATCAATTAGTACAGTGTCACGATATTTTACTGGCTTCAGAAGTAATGGAATCGAGATACTAGCTCTGATAGCTTCCAAAAGATTCCCCTCAGTTAAAATTACTGGTTGTGCAGTGTTAAGATCTGTAGCTATAGCGGCAAATGGAATCTTTGTATCCTGAATTAATGTACTTTTCCCTATATATCCATCAAGTAAATCGAGAACCTTCTCACCTTTGAATACACTGGATTTCAAAGAAGGGTCAAAGAATGCATTGAACATATCTTTATATCCTTTCGAATAGGCTAAATCTTCAATAACCTTTATGTTCTTCGTGAGAGCATACATACCACCGATTACAGAACCAATGCTTGTACCAGCTATATAGTCAATTGATATATTATTCTTTTCTAATTCTTTTATGACTCCAATATGAGCTAATCCTTTTGCGGAGCCAGCACCTAATGCTAAACCGATTTTCTTTTTAAAAAGGTGGAACATATTTTAATTATTAATATTAGATTGGATCTCTTTTATTTGATCCCTATATTCAGCTGCTTTCTCAAATTGCATACTGTCTGCTGCAAGTAACATCTTAGCTTCTAATTTCTTTATTAACAATCGTTTCTGTTTTTGGTCTAACTTTTCAACATATTCATCGTCGACATTTAGCTCTTCTTCTTTTTCTACCAAAGATCCTCGGATTTCTTTAATAATAGAAGTAGGGGTTATGCCATGTTCATCATTATATTTTTTCTGGTAGTCTCTTCTTCTATTGGTCTCAGAAATAGCATATTTCATGCTATCTGTCATATTATCCGCGTACATAATAACTCGGCCCTGTACATGCCTTGCAGCTCTCCCTATGGTCTGTACTAGACTGGTCTTAGATCTAAGGAAGCCTTCCTTATCTGCATCTAAGATTATCACTAACGAAACTTCGGGTAAATCGATTCCTTCACGAAGGAGATTAATACCTACGATGACATCGTATTTACCTAATCGTAGCTCTCGTAAAATCTCAACTCTTTCAACAGTATCAATATCTGAATGTAAGTATTGAACTTTAATGCCAGAATCTTTGAGGTAATCTGTTAGATCTTCTGCCATACGTTTAGTTAATGTAGTAACCAAAACTCTTTGTCCATTTGCCACATTCTTGTTTATCTCTGTAATTACATCATCAATCTGTCCTTCTGTTTTTCTAATTTCAATCTCAGGATCTACTAATCCGGTTGGTCTGGTAAGCAATTCCACAACATTTTTATTACTATCTTGAAGTTCATACTCAGATGGAGTTGCAGAGATATATACTGTAGTTCCTTGCTTCTTAACAAATTCGTTGAAATTGAGTGGTCTATTATCTCTTGCACTTGGTAATCTAAATCCATATTCAATGAGATTGTCTTTTCTAGCCTTATCACCATTGTACATACCGCCTACCTGAGGGATGGTAATGTGAGACTCATCAATGAACATTAGGTAGTTATCGGGGAAGTAATCCAACAATGTATATGGAGGCTCACCAGTTCTTCTCCCATCAAAATATATTGAATAGTTCTCCATACTCTTGCAGTAGCCAACCTCTTGGAGCATTTCGATGTCGTAGTTGGTTTTCTGCTCTAATCTGTAAGCTTCAATATCTTTGCCAATGTTTTTTAGAAAAGCTACACGTTGCATCAGGTCACGTTGGATATTCCCAACTGCGGATTTTATAACGTCATCGGAATATACCAACGAAGTAGCAGGGAATATCAATATCTCCTTCATCTCCTGTATTTTGTGCTTTGATATTGGGTCTACCTTAAATATGTTCTCTATGGTATCTCCAAACATCTCAATCCTAATAGAATATTCCTCGTATGGTGGGAATATCTCTACTGTATCTCCATTAATTCTAAATACCCCTGTATCAAAATCATATGTATCTCTTACATATCGCATCATTACTAACTCTCTTGCCAAATCATTAAGATTAAAATCATGCCCTTTTCTTAATTCTAACGATTTGTTTTCATAGTTTGCTGGATCTCCAATGTTGTATATACATGATACTGATGCGACTACAATTGTATCCTTCCTTGTCAATGCAGAATTCATAGCTCCAAATCTGAGATTTTCAATTGCTTTGTTTACTTGTGATTCTTTTTCAATATATAGATCTTTTGAAGGGATATATGCCTCAGGTTGATAGTAATCGTAGTATGAGACGAAATACTTAACAGAGTTTTCAGGGAAATATTCTTTGAACTCTTCATACAATTGTGCGGCCAATGTTTTGTTGTGTGAAAGTATGAGTGTAGGTCTGTCTAATTTCTGTATTACATTAGCCATGACAAAGGTTTTTCCAGAACCAGTTACGCCGAGTAGTGTTTGCCTTTGTTTTCCACTTTCAATATTTTGAAGTAGCTCATTTGTAGCCTGTTGCTGGTCGGGAGAAATGTCATATGGCGCTTGTAATTTGAATGAATCCATTTGATGATTTTAGCAGATATGGGTTTGTGTTAAAATACATACATATGGAAAGACCAAAATTAAACAGATTGACAGCAGAGGTAGTGAATCAGATAGCGGCAGGTGAGGTTATTGAGCGTCCCGCATCTGTAGTAAAAGAGTTGTTAGACAATGCAATTGATGCTAAGGCTAGGAAGATTACAGTACGAATTAATGGTGGTGGTATGAAAATGATTGAAATTAGTGACGATGGTATTGGTATCCCAAAAGAAAATTTAGATGATATTTTTGATGCACATACGACCTCAAAATTAAGGAGTATTGAGGATTTAAATACTTTAATGAGTATGGGTTTTAGAGGTGAAGCGCTTTCTACGATTACATCGATTGCAAAAGTTACGGTTGTTTCAAAATTTGAAGAAGATCAAATTGGTTACGAGATTGATTTTAGTGAGAATGGTAAATCTGAAATTAAAAAGAGTGCAAGAGAAAAGGGCACTTCTGTAAAAGTTGAAGACCTTTTCTACAATATCCCGGCAAGAAGAAAATATCTTAAATCTGAACAGACAGAGTACAGAAAGATATATGAACTGTTAGCTAAATATTTTTTGGTATATCCCAATATTCATTTTGTGCTAGAAAAGGATGGTAAGAAGGTGTTGGATTTGCCTGAAGTTAAGGATGCAAAACAAGGGACTGTACAACTAGAAAGAGTTAAGGACATATTTCCAGAAGATACGGGGTTAGCAATTTTTTATGATGGTTCTGGTATCTCTATGAATGGTTATTCTGCACATCCTTCATTGCATGGGCCTAAGGTTATGAAGCAGTATGTGTTTATAAATGGACGGCCAATTACAGAACGTGGGATTGTTCGTGCAGTATATGAAGGCTATTCCAGATATCTCCCATTTGGTGAGAAGATTCCTTTTGTTTTGAATATTACAATTAGACCTGATTTGGTTGATGTTAATGTACATCCTAGAAAAGAGGAAGTAAGGTTTGAGAATGCGTTTAGAGTGTATTCTGCTGTTCAGGAAGCAGTTCAACATACCTTAGAGAAAGCGCTATCTTACAATTCTAAAACTTCAGACGGAAGTATTAATGAAGCACCAAATACGGTTCAAAATAGCTTTGCTGATATGCGAAATAGATTTGTGAATAAAGGAAATAGTGTTGGGAATAATAGAGCATATATGGATGGTGGAAGTGGTGATATCTCTTTCAACAACAAAGCATCCTCCGTAAGAGATAGCTTACTCTTTTCTAAACAAGTTATGGAACAGAGCCCTATGAATTTTGATTTCAAAAACGAGGCAGATGCTACTTCCCCTAATGAGAGTCCAATGTTTACAAATATATTTCAAATATTTGATAAATATATAGTTATTGAATTCCCCGATGAACGACTCTGGATTATAGATCAGCATGCAGCTGCAGAGCGTATCAATTTTGAAAGAATATCTAAGAATGAAAAGGGTAAACAGAATATCCAAACTCTCCTAGTTCCTCAACAACTTACATTTACTCAAGAAGAGAAATTGTTTCTAGAAGAATATATGCAGTTCTTTAAAGATTTAGGTTTTGATTATGAAATTACAGTTAATGGGATTGATTTGCATACTACTCCGGTAGAATTTACGTTTGATATTGAGAAAATGTTTAGAGAACTGTTTGAATTAGCAGATAATCCAGCTATACTTAAACAGAACTTCGAAAAGCTCAAGCATGATATATTGGCAACGATTGCCTGTCATACCAGTGTAAGATCGGGAAAGAAATTAGATCGAAGCGAGATGGTAAGTATATTTAATGAGCTTTTGAAGTGCCAGAATCCATACAGCTGCCCTCACGGGAGACCTGCGGTATGGAAATTGACATTAGATTTAATTGATAAGAACTTTGAAAGGACATATTAATGAAAACAGGAACACTCTATCTCATACCTACACCAATAGATGATCGAGAACTTAAGGATATATTGCTCAAGGAAGATATTGAAAAGATTGTTAAGCTTAAAAACTTTGTAGTTGAAACGCCTAAAAATGCACGAAGGAACTTAGGAAGTTTAGAGATGGAAACTCCTATGCGAGAAATATCAATGATGGAGCTTAGTGAACATACGAAGAATAACGGGCTAAGAGAATTGCTCAAACCATTATATGCTGGTGAAGATGTTGGCCTTATGTCTGATGCAGGCTCTCCAAGTATTGCAGATCCAGGCTATAGATTGGTTATCGAAGCTCAGAATGCAGATATATTAGTTGTGCCTTTTGTTGGGCCTTCATCTATTATTCTTGCCTTGATGGGTTCTGGATTAAACGGTCAGAGCTTTGCATTCAATGGGTATATTCCAAAGGATGTCGAAGAGTTAAGAAAAAGAATTAGACTTTTTGAAAGTTTAGCATTAAAACTTGGTCAAACTCAGATATATATGGATACGCCATACAGAAATCAAAAGCTGTACGAGCATACTGTATCTGTTTGTAACCCAAACACATACCTCTGTATTGCATTGAATGTAGGGGGTGAAGATGGGTATATTAAAACAATGAGTATTGCTGACTGGAGGAAGAATGATATTCAACTTCCTAAACAGCCTTGTTTATTTCTAATCAATAGAATTTAATGCCTACACTAATTGGTTCTATTCCTACAGTTCAACTTGATGATCTGGAATTAGCCAAGAGGATATTAAGTGGGCAAGAGAATATTGGAGACAGTACTGTTAATCTACAGAAGAAATTCGAGGGTATTTTTCAAAACAAGGAGTTGTATCTTTTCAACAGAGGACGAGAAGCCCTATATTTTGCATTAGAGACTCTTGGCATAAAAGAAGGTGATGAAGTTATAGTTCAGGCAATAACTTGCGTAGCTGTAGTTAGCCCAATTCTTAGTTTGAAAGCAAAACCAATATATGTTGATATCAACGAAAGTGATTTTAATATTGATGTTGTAGATTTGGAAAAGAAAATTACTTCTAAAACCAAAGTGATAATCGTTCAGCACACCTTTGGAAATATAGCTGATGTCAAAAGAATATCTGAAACAGCTAGGGCACATAATATCTATGTGATTGAGGATTGCGCGCATCTTTTCTATACCGATTACAGTAAGACGGATATTAATAGATACAGTGATATCTCTTTCTTTAGTTTTGCACAAGACAAGAGTATTAGTGCCGTGCAGGGTGGGCTTGTAATTATTAACAACCCTCAATTTGAGGATAACGCCATGAGTATGTATCAAAATGTTGAAGATCAGAACATGAAGCAAGGTATGTATAATGCAAGATATATAACACTTTGGAGCATTATCAAGAAATACTACTTTACAACAATTCTCCCATTTCAATCACGAATCACTGCCGGGAAAATCTTAGTTATGCTTTTTAGATGGTTAGGATTGATTAGACAACAGGCTACAAGCTCTATTGATTCGGCCTTAGGCATGAATAGAATCAGTGAAGTACAAAGTACACTCTTACTAAGCCAAATGCAGAAATGTGATGTGATGAATAAACGTAGAGAAGAGATCGTAGAAATATATAATGAAAAATTGAATTCAGATTTTAGAAATAAAAGTGGTTCAAAGCGTTTGCTAAGGTACCCCGTGCTAGTTTCTAACCCCGGGGTTGTGATGCAACAACTTAAAATGCATAAATATATATGTGGAAGATGGTACAATTCCATTGTATTCCCGATCCATAGCAGTTTAGAGAAAGTAGGGTATGTATTTGGAAGTTGTCCTAAGGCAGAGGCTTTAACACAAGGGGTATTAAATCTTCCAACCAATATAGATTTAACAAGTGAAGAGGCTATCGAAATTGCAAATATTGTAAACCAAAATGCTAAACCTTTTAAATTTAGTAACTAGCCCAATGTCACAACTAGAATTTAGAGAAGTAACTAATGAACAGGAATGGGATGATTTAATTTTGACATTACCGAATTATTCATTTTTAAACAGTAGCGCAAGATATCAATACTTGAAAGAAGTTGGCGGGCATACATTTAGATATTTGGTTTTCAAAGGAGATGAATTTAAAGGTTTAGTTGCAGGGAATATAGGTCATTCTAAGATATTTGGAAAGTTTCTAGAATGCAAACATACCCCATTATTGAAGGATGCGAAGAAAGCGGATTGGGATGAAATATTGACCTTCTGTAAGGATCTAGGACGCACGAATGGATGCTTCATGGTACGTACATCTCCGTTAATTGAGTGTGATTCTAACCTTGAAGAAGCATATTCTGAGAATTTTGTAGTTGAAGCCCCAATTCAAAATATTGACGCTTTGATTTCTCAGTATTTTGATCTTAACAAATCTGAGGAGGATTTGAGACATGATATGACTGATTCTACAAGGAATAATATTAACAAACTATCAAAAAACCCTGATATCTCTGTTAAAATATTTGAGGATAATTCACAGTTTGAATTATTTAAGAATTTCCATGAACAGACAAAGAAAAACAAGGGGTATGTAGATAGACCTGCAGAATTGCTTCTGAAAGAACTACAGATTCAAGTTGAGAACCATATGTGTTATATGATTGTTGGATATTTTAAGGATAGGCCAATTAGTATTTGGCAGTGTACAGTTTTTGGTAAATATATGCACATATATCAAGCTGGAAGTGATACTGAATTTAGAGAGAAGAATATTCGTGTTACTTATCTACTGTTCTGGGAATCCGTTAAGCTTGCTAAACAACTTGGCTTGCAAATATTAGATCTCTTTGGAGGTATGACCCCACCCAACTATATTGGTAGAAAACATCCTTGGTCAGGGGTTAATTCCTTTAAAGAAAGTCTTGGTGGGAAGAAGATGGTATACATGCATAGTAGAGATTTTGCAATTAACAGACCAATGTATTTTCTTTACTACATCTATTCATATGTTAGAACTACATTAAAGGGGTATACTGTTAAGTGGTAGATTTACCAACTTCCACCACCGCCACCACCAAAGCCTCCTCCGCTAAATCCGCCACCACCAAAGCCACTTCCGCCGGAGCCTGCTCTAGATGATGCAAACCCATTCGCACTGTTGCTAGGTGTAGCATGAGAAGTAACCTGCTGGTTCATATGATTAAGTGAATTAGCAAGCAGATATGAATTAAACATATTGTTATGGTTATTGCCTTCATACCAATCAGGCTGTTCAATATACAGATCCTCGAACTCTTTTGCCCATTTCTTTTCTAATCCAAAGATCATAGCGTATGGAAGAAGTTGCTCAAATACCCCAAGATATTTCTTTGGGTTGTCGTGGAATTCTATTCTGTGTTTTTCAGCTGTGTTGATATACATTTTCAAGCCTTCTAACTCGTAATACATTTCATTTCCCGTGGGAGTTCGTTTATCTATATTAAATCCGAAGATTGAAATTACTACAAATGAGATCAAAGCCCCCCAGAACCAGCTCATCGCGGCGTATGTTGAAAGAATACCTGCAAGACATACGCTAAGAATGATTCCAACAAATCCAATGGTTGCTATCCCGCCAGCGACAGATTTTTGGCTTTTTGAGAAATATGTCTCATCATATAAACGAACTTCTGTAGAGAGCTTAAGTTTAGTGACGGTTGTATAGAATTTCTTGCTAAGGTTTTTTAAGCTGGTGGTATCCTTTGCCCCAAATAATCCCTCGTATAGGATGTTTTCCTCAGGATCCACAGGAGCTTCTTTTTCAGTTTTAATTAATTCGTATTCTTTATTAGATACTTGCTTGATCTTTATATATTTGTTTATGGCCAAGTTTATGATCTGGGCGGTTATAACATTGTTAGGAAGGCTATTTTTATATACAAATCCACTTCTTAACGGATTCCAGCCCTTTGGGACATTGTAGTTTGGAATTACTGTGATTTTCTTATTCTTGTTTACCTTAGGTGAGATTAATATCACGGCAATAATTGCTAAGATTGGTAGGAATATACCAAGATTAGCTATAACTGTCTGGATTCTTTGTTGGCCTGTTGTATTTGCGATTGTTTCTTTAGGCATAGCTATTACGACAGTCAAACCTTCATATGCATCAAGATCGGTAGCTTGCACAGTCAGTCTATTTCTACCCGATTCTGCAAGCGTGCAGTTCATTTCAGTTGAATTCGTTACTCCGGTATAGCAAGCCTTGTCTGTTATCTCTCCTGGGACTGATATATTGGCTACAACAGAGTTAATGGGGACCTCCCAACCAGTACCTGTTATATTAATATATAGCTCATCGTGATCGTCGAAATAGTTTATCGCATATGTAAGCTTGTAATCTAAAACATATGTATAATCCCCTGTTATTGTTGTATCGGCATCACCAATTTTGAATACAAGATAGCCATTACTTTTACTTTTCTCATATGACGAATAGGTGTAAGTAGGATATCCTTTTTGAAAATAGTACAAGTCATTTAATTTCAGGAGTGTAGGGCGCGTGAACGATCCGGAGACTTTATAATCGACGGGAATTTCTCTATATATTCCATGTCTATCAAAAGTGAAATGATAATCAATCACTTCGTTTATATCGATTGTAGCATCTTGGTTAAGAGTTATGTCGCTGTTAAATACATTGACATAATCGGTATAGCTATAATCCTGCGCAGAAACTTTAGATGGTAATACTAAAATTACCCCCAAGACTAGTGAAAGCGCAAGTAGTAGCTTTTTCATATAGCGTATTAGAATTTTATTTCAACATTCTTCTTTTCATCTTCTGAAGCCTCAAAGAAAGGTTCAGCTTTGAACCCAAATATCCCTACCAGAATATTGTTTGGGAATATAACGATCATTGCATTGAAGTCTCTAACTGTACCGTTATAGAATCTTCTAGACTTTTGGATATTATCTTCTAAATCCTTCAAACTCGATTGAAGATCCAAGAAATTGGTGTTTGCTTTTAATTCAGGATAGTTCTCAGCTAATGCAAATATTTTTGAAAGGCCTTTAGAAAGTTGGTCTTCAAATTTTGCTTTCTCTTCAAATGATTGAGAGGACATAGCCTTGTTTCTTAGTTCTGTAACTGCCTCAAAAGTGCCTTTTTCATGTTGCGCGTAACCTTTAACGATTGAAACAAGATTTGGGATCATATCGTATCTTTGTTTCAAGATAGTCTCGATATCTGCGGAGGCCTCGTTAATAATGACTTTCTGTGTAGAAAGTTTATTATATAGAGAGACTAGGATGATTGCTAAAAGCAATACTATCCCAAGAATTATGTATAGTGCTGTCATGTAAATATTTCTTTAAGTTATATACATCTTCATTTTAGATTTTTTCCATATGGAATGCAATATAAAGAGAAACCCCTCCAAATGAGGGGTTGTACATGCTTGTGTTGGTTTAAACTATTTCTTCTTAGCTACTTTCTTTGCAGCTTTCTTCTTAACAACCTTTTTAGCAGTTGTTTTCTTTACAGCCTTTTTAGCAACTTTC
>Ga0209800_10002231_pt1 | contig 17577 bp, 17 predicted proteins | sample Higcelweek8metaG_FD_187174 | JGI IMG/M metagenome (GOLD analysis project Ga0209800, IMG submission 187174) | Freshwater pond sediment microbial communities from the University of Edinburgh, under environmental carbon perturbations - High... | ecosystem: Environmental > Aquatic > Freshwater >...
AACAGAGGTGTTTGAGGTGGTTACCGAGGCATCAAGGAGATTTGGGGATGCTTCTACTGAAGAGATCGAAAAGATTACAACAGCATCCTTCAAGCTTTCTAATACCTTCGGATCTGAATACTCTGACAATTTAAGTGCTGTACAGACTCTGATGAAAGATTTCGGGCTTTCTTCTGGGGAGGCTTTTGATTTTATTGCTGCTGGTTTTCAGAAAGGCTTGAACGGATCAGGAGATTTTCTTGAATCCATCACTGAATACAGCACTCAATTTGCGAATGGCGGAGCAGATGCAGGGCAGTTTTTCAGTGTGCTGGAGGACGGGTTCCAGAATGGGATTCTGGGCACGGATAAGGCTGCTGATCTTTTCAAGGAGTTCCGGGTCAGAATCCAAGACGAGTCAAAATCAACAACTGAGGCGCTGAAGTCAATCGGAATTGATCCGGTGGAGTTCGGAAAAAATATGGCGTCAGGAGAGACAACAGCTGCTGAAGCCTTCGCAATTATTCAGGAGCACCTCAACAACACTCAGGACAAGACAGTTCAGTTCAATGCTGGCGTGGCTCTTATGGGCACTCAGTTTGAGGATATGGGCACTCTGGCTGCCCTTGCAGTAACCACCACATCCAACAAACTGGATGAGTTATCCGGGACTATGGATAAAATTAACCCGGATGAGACGTTGGGAGCAAAATTCAGGAATCTTATCAGGGACATTGAAACAACAATAATAGGGGCTGATTTCTGGGATGGGTTAGAAAATGGATTGAAGCCTGCTTTAGACGACATAAAAAGTTCTTTTGATGCAGCTTTTAAGGACGCTGACTTCAGTGATGTGGAGAGTGCGTTCGAAAGGCTTATCAGCACTATATCAGATGAGTTCGGGGACATGGATTTAGATATTACCACAGTTGAGGGGATGTCTAATGCAATTAATCTCATTAAAAATTCTATTGAAACGCTGTTGAATATTTCAGGGGGGATGGCAGAAACCTTTATGCCGTTGATCTCCTTTGCAAAAGATGCGGTCGAATGGTTTTCTCAACTTTCTCCATATTCTCAGGAAATAATCGGTAATTTTATAGGTTTGGGGTCAGCATTAACAGTGCTTGGTGGAATTTTAGGAGTAGGAGGCGTCCTGGTTGGTGGAATTGCCAATCTTGTAGCCCTGTTTTCATCAGGAGGGGCTCTTGCGACAGGGTTGTCTCTTGCAGTAATGCTGTTGACTGGCCCTGCTGGCATTGCAGTGGCGCTTGGGGTTGTCGGTGCTGCTCTTGGTGCCTTTACATTAGGTTCTATTGCATCAGAAAGCGAAGAGGCAAAGAAAAAATCTGAAGAGTTGCTGAAAAAACTGGATGAGTTTTATGCAAAAGTAAAGGAAATAGGCGATTCAGAAACCAGAATTGAAATCATGGCTTTGATTGAAAAAAGGGATTTTGATGCTGCACAGAAGCTGATTGATGAGTGGATAGAAGAGGATAAGGAGACCAGAATCAGGATTGAAGCAGAGAACAAAGCGTTCGACGAATACTGGACCAAGATGCAGGAGATCCCTGAAGAGAAAGAGACAAGGCTGCTTGCATATATGAATGCTGGAGAGATGGATGCTGTAAAGGCATTGCTTGACGACATACCGGATGAACAACAGATTGATATATTGACAAAAGCAGATACATCCGCCTTGGCAGATGTAAAAAAAGAGCTTGAGCAAGTGGGTACCCGTGCAGACGGCTCTCCGATTTATGCAGAGGTGACCGCCAAATCCAAAGACATCGACAAAGTAAAAAAAGATATAGAGGCAATTCCTACTGAGAAAATGCTTGAGATAAAGCTTCAGGGGGATATTGATATGCAACTGGCTCAGATTGAGTCTTCTGCTGAGATGGCTCAGACAGCGTTTGAGTGGACAGCCAAGGTCAATATTGCAGAAGCTGAAGCAGCAGCAAAAGTAGGAGTGGCAGCGTTTGACGCGATTGGGGAGTCTGTCTCTTCTCTTTCCAGTTCTGTTTCAGATATGTTCAGTTCTCTTGTAAGTGGCTGGAGCGATCTTGATATGGGTGCTCAGTGGGATTTTATGGACATCCTTGAAGATCAACAATCTGCACAAAACGACGCATTGGCGTCTCAGGTCAAACTGAATGAGGCTCAGGCGGAATATATGAGGCAGAAAGCAGCTTCTTTGGCGAAAGGGGGAGGCTTGATAACTATAGACAGTAAGGGCCTTGAGCCAGCGCTGGAAATGGTAATGTGGGAGATCATTAAGAAAGTGCAACTGACAGCTTCGAAAGAGGCTTCAGAACTGCTTCTGGGTGTATAGAATCATGATATCAATTTCAAAAACAACAGCGCACTTGAATCATGGCAATGTAATTGTTAAGGAGCTGTCAAGCTCTGCACTTACGTCGAGAGAGGCCCGAGTCACAAGGGTTAAGACTCTGGACAGAGGGGTATATATAGGTCATGCAGGATATGTGGCAGGAGACAGGACTTTGAGTGTGGTCGCGGAAATATCTGCTTTGCAGCGTGATATCTTAACTGAGATCTTTGAGACTCAGACCTCTGTCCTGGTTTCTACCAGAGAGGGCGTTTTTCTTGCAGCAATAGCAGCGATGTCCACTGAAAATGGTAAGCTTGATATGACAATTTTCGTGAAAAATAAACTGTAACGGGGGAAAGGGAGAGGATATGGCAGTAGTTAATACTCCTGCAGTGGGATACAAGGATTATCTTATGAGCCCGTTCAAGACTCATACATATAAGCTGATTTTGATGGCAACTGGATTTGTTTTCAATGGCGCGACACATAAGAAATATAGTGATGTCTCTGCTTCCGAAGTTGCAGCTGGTAACGGGTATGTGCAGAACTCAATTATACTGACGCTCGATGGAGTGGTGATCTCCGGCAACTTAGTAGTTGCGACATTTGAAGATGCTCTTGTATCTGCATCAGGTGGAGACATTGAATTGAGTGGAGCTATTATATATGATGATAGTGTAACAGATAAGCTTATTGTTAATAACATATCTGTAGGAGCTGAGGTCATTCTTGATGGAACCAGTTATCTGTTTGACAATATCAAGGCTACGATGTGAGGGAGCTCCCTATCCAATATGCATAATCTTATCTATCCATTAATTGAGTCTGCCTGGGGCAAGGAGATATTATACTCCCTGCGGAGCCTGGAGAAGTTTTTACAGGAGGACTACAGAGTTTATGTTTGTGGAGATTGGTTCCCTGGCTGGATGCATGGAGTAGAGAGGGTATTTTTTTCTCGGGCTCAGGGCCTAAGCACAGAGGAGAATCTTGGCAGAATATTGAAATGGGCCTGTACAGAGTTTGAAAATTTTTTCTGGTGGAATGATGATATCTATCTGCTGAAGCCATCTGTGGCAGAAGATCTGAAACCGAGCAACCCTCTCTGCGATATGGAAAGGGTGGAGCATCGTGGCCACAGGCCATGGCAGCAGAAATTGTGGAGAACATACGACGTATTGAAAAGCAATGGGATATCTCACGTATATAACTATGAGACGCATACCCCTTATTTTTATGAGGCAGACACAATGATGAGAATAGCAACACAGTATCCGGTTTTTACCGGAGAGGTTCTACATGCCACTGTCTATTATAATTATACAGATATTGTTAACAATAGAGATAACAATATTGTCAACTCTGTTGTTAAGGAGCTGATCAGCGACAAAGCTGGTTTTTATAGCGGCCAGTCAGCAGGCAGAATAACAATCCCGGGACATATGCGCTTTTTGAATCATGATGATAATGGCCTGTCAGACTCTTTGAAAAAAGAGATAGAAGGCCGATTCAACACAAAATCAAGATTTGAAAGATAAAAAAAAGGAGACAGAAAATGTCAGAAAAAGGGGTAGTTGTAAGTGACGCTACAAGCGGAGAAAGCGTGGCGTGTAGAGATGCTGTGGAGCTTGATGATGATGGGAACAGCCGGGTGATACAGAGGGTGGATGTCTGTAAGGGGCAGCTGGCAGAGATGCCAGATTCCGACACTCAATATGACATGGGCTATCGCACCATGTATTTGCTTACGGACACAAAAAATCTTGCAAATTTACCAGCAGAGTTGACGAACAACAAAATCACAGTTGGAGACAAATCCACTTTGGTTGTCTTTGTTGAATTCGCATACGATGCAACCCAAAGTATTGAAATAACCCCGATTATTTTTAATTCAGCGGGCTTCCCTGTAGGGCAGCTTGCTTCAAAAGTTTTCAGCATGACACAGGGAGCGAGTCTCCACAAAGGCACTATCGGCAGTGGATCAGGCAGCGGAGGCGTAAGCCTGGTGTTGCCGTCAGAGGGGCATACCGGGCGGTTTATAGTGCCAGTACAGACATGGGATGTGACTGGTGCACATAAAATCGGGCTGCATCTTACTACATACACTGGAGATTGCTCTGCATATAGCTACACGCTGATGGCATGGGGCAATGTTATCTGATGCTGCTACTATTCACGCAAAATGCAGCATCAGATAACATACAGGTCATAGATTGCTCTGTATCGTTTGGGATTATACATAGTGTTGATCTGGTTAAAGTGGCTGATATCCCTGTCGTTGAGCTGCCTTTTGGCTTTTCATGCTCTGTTGATATCATGGATAGAGATATAGCGAATGTAGCATATATTTTTACTTTGACAGGAGCAGATGATGGCGTTGATGATATAGATATCCCCATCTCCTCTTTCCAGTGCAGAAAAAGAAGCGGGGCTGCCACCTATCTGAATGTTGTTATCCCTGGAGTAGAGTATGCAGGCGAGATAGCTGCCCGACCCAACGCGACAATGCAGGTAAAACATGCATTTTATATTGGTGAGACATGTTTTTTTAAGAAGGTTATTGTTGAAGCTGATTTTGACAGTGTGCGGGTGGACGAAGGCTCCACAAATCAGAGCATTGTCATGATTGGCTACAAAACTCTCTCGTATGAAGCAAGAGAGAGAGAATTGTCGGGATATACCTATTTCAAGGTTGATGGGGAGTTGATCCGGTACCGGCTGGCAGAGCCTAATCCTGATCTCAATCCTGGAGACACGGTGATCATAGGGGCACATACATTCACTGTTGGTGTTATATCAATGTATGTGTCAGTTGCTAATCAGAATTTTGAAATTTCCAATGGGACTACATACTGATGGGTAAAGGCACTATCTCAAGTGGCGGAACAGCTGGTCTGTACAGCGTGGAGATACAGTATAATCAAGGGAATAAGGTCACAAGAGAAGCAGCTCTGACAACAACGATACTGAAACTGGCAGTACAGTTAGCAGCTGTTGAAGGAGAACTGGCTGCCAAAAGCACTGAAGCAGATACTCTTCTGGCCAATATTACTGCCCTTGCCAATGAAGCTGCTGCCCTTGCAACAGAGCAGGAAGGGCTGTATGTCCAGAAAGAGCAGCTGGAAGGAACTGTTGCGGGACTTGAGGAGCAGGTGGATTATTACAATGAACAACTGCCTGCAATGGAGGCAGCTCTCGATAACCTGGCGTCACAAAAAACAGACCTGGAAAATCAGATTGCTGCCTCTGAAGACCCGGAAGAGATCGCTGAACTTCAAGCTCAACTTGATGCTGTAACCTCATCGATCATCACATTGACAGGCTCCATATCCTCTCTCAATAGTGCGCTTGAGACGCTGGATGAGTCGTTAACTCAACAATCTGCTGCGCTATCTGCTGTTGAGTCAGCTATATCTAATAATACAAGCTCAATTGAGTCCAAAATGGGAGAGATTGAATCCTCTACAGCGACATTACAGCAAACTCAGCTTGACTCTGCTCGCCTGAGCGCAAAAAAGAACTCTCTTCAGCTGCAGAAGCTGGCAGCAGAGAAGGCAAAAGCGACTCTATTGGCTATCCCTGAGACAAAAACAGTCTCTGCCTGGTGTGCGGATTATACAGAGGATCTGTCAGGAGATGTTGGTACAATAGAGGTACCTGGAGAGAGCACTCACATTAATGTCTGGCCGGGCTATGACAAGGCCACGGCTGCGTACAGCCCTGTCCGGGATGGGCAGCTCATGAAAATAGCCTCTATGACTCCAGCGCAGTTTTTTTTCAATTTTGCAGCACTCCCTGGCTGGCAGAAGTGGAAGCCGACATTTCGATATGCTACGATTACAGCGATTAATGATAATACTGCTGATATTTCTCTGGAAGATATAAGATCAAGTCAGCAGGAGATTGAGATCAATCAGGCAAGCACATTAAGTAATGTACCGATTGAGTATATGAATTGCCATGAAAAAGCGTTTGCAGTGGATGATATTGTGGTAGTGATGTTTAATAACCAGAAATTTGATGATCCGAAAATAATTGGTTTTAAAGACAATCCAAAACAATGTAAAAAACGTTGTATTGCCCACGTCATATACGAAAGCTTGACAACAAGCTTGCAGATACTACTTGATCTTGAGACTGGAGAACTTATTACGCTACAAGATCCTGCTGTTGTCAATACTGAGTTGGCTCAACCTTTTTCCGGAGCAGTAATCCTGTCGTCAGTATTAAATAAAAATAATTTGCTACTGAATGTTGATAAAGAAATGACTGTAGTAGACTTTATACTAAAACCGACAGCAGCAGCGAATTACGAACAGATAACTCCTCCATCTCCTGTAGAATACACCTACGATAATTCATATCAAGAGGAATCTGGGATGCTTTGCAACTATGTTACTTGCTCAGATCCGGATGATGGAGAACTGCACGATTGTAGGAACTATTATGCTGACTACACAATACAAGCAGCCAATCCGAGTTATTTATATACTCATAAGCATACGCTTCTTGATCTGCCTGATTTTATCGTTTACGACAAACAAACAGAATGGACAGTGAACGATATGTCTATAACTGCAGGAGGTTTTTCATTCAATTTCATTCCTGGCTGTGATCCTGCAGAAGAATTGAAGATGCCAGAACCGCCAGCCGAGTGGGTGACTTATTCTGAGCATCACTCTGTTTCCACCTCCATTTTTAGGTCTTTTAAGGCTGGGTATTTTGTATCAGGAAGCACGCCAGTATACATATACGGAGAGACAAGCGTCACAAATAAAGTGTTCACTCATTATATCGACGAAGTTTTCCAAGAGGATTCTTATTCTACAGTACAGAGCATTTCGGCTGCGTATAATCTGACAGGCGGAGCTGTAGGCTCTATAAATATGCCAGAGATTGATGTCGGAGAGGAGTCCGGGTCAACAAGCTTTGATACCCATTTGAACGGTTTTGCAACTGAGCTTGGCGATATGGCTGTTGGTTCTTTTGAGTCATTGTCTAAAAGTGATCACAATGGAGATCCAACAGAAGTCATGATCTCATTTGAACTCGGGTATAAAAAGGGGCTTGATGATCTTGGTACTGAAGAGGCACCTATCTCTCCAGATTATAATATATCATTCACTAAAATTTACACTTATACTGATTTTTTGGGTTTTTTTGGACTTACAGCAGCAACTGTCAATGCCCAACGGTTGGCGGGAGTTGGTCACGGGATTTTTTTGGGATTTAGATTGAGAGGAATATATGGATAGGAGGCTGGATGGAAATACAGATAGTTATTAGAGCTAGTATAAAAACAATGGATGGAGATCTACAACAAATAGTCAAAGAGTGGATCTCTTGCATGCCCGAGGCTATTAGAGTTAACACAGTGGAGTCTACAGTTGTTGTAGTAGGCGCAGGCTCCACGGACAAAGAAGTTTAATATTATTAAGGTGAGAAGATGACGCTACTTCAGCAATCAGAATCTGTAGATCACGAAGCCTTTCGGCTTGATACCGGTACTCTGGTTACAATAATTTTTAATACTATAGCGCTGCTTTTGGGTGGAACAAGTTTGTATATCTCTCTCCAGGGAGAATTAATAACTCTAAGCTCAAAAGTGGATCTGCTCTTGAAAAACAACAACAGATTTGAGGTCTGGATGGCAGATGTGGACAAGAGAAATGCCTCTCACGAGACAGTATCAGCTTTGCTCAGGAGGGATGTTGACAGGATTCAGAGTGATATGACTGCGCTTCAGATGTCAGATCGGAGCCAGGAGGGATGTCTCTCTATGTTGAAGGAGAGACATAAAAGCAATAACTAAGGTGGAAATATGAGATACTTTAACAAAAGTGAGTTTTTAAATGATCCTGACAAGGTTGACCCGGAAATCATGGAGACTGCAGACAATCTGAGGGGTCTTGCAGGGGTGCCAGTCCATGTACATGTTGCCTGGTCTAATTCTGGCCATTCTAAGAATTCGTGGCATGACAAAGATGGTGTGGGTAAAGCCCTGGATTTCCATTTTGGAGGGCGGTTAACTTATATTGAACAATTTGCCTGCATTAGATTTTTTCCAAATTTAAAGGGGATAGGTTTTTACCCGTGGTGGAATAATCCTGGCTGGCATATTGACTTAAGGCCTGTAGACTTATTCTGGATGAGTCCTGTTTCGGGGAAGTATATTTACGGGGCAGAATCGTTGATGAAAAAACTATTTGCGAGCAGTGGTAGAGGTGAGGCTATTGATCTCAGATGAAAAAACTCGGGCAATGTTGGCTCTTGCAGTGATTGCGGTTGTATCAATGTTCGTCTTTGGGGAAAATTCTTTGAGAATTGTTGAGGCTGTTGTGACTGGGGTTTTAACTATGACAAATGTTAGTACTAGGCAATGAGCAACAGCTTAAAAATAAGCTCTATTTGCATAAAAGCCCCCCAAAAAGCCCCCATGTGTAAAAATTTCTCAATAAATCAAGTGTTTTTATTCGCCTGCTAAGCGAGTATGGGGGTTAAACTCCATCGAGAGTTCGAATCTCTCTTTCTCCGCCAAACATAAAACAACAACTTAAAGGGCTTTGGGATCTCTTATCCAAAAGCCTTTTCTGTTTCAATGCTACCAATCCTGCGACCATTTCACGATCTGCTACCGTTTGCAGCCCTATCAGACAATGGCTATGAAGGGTACAGCACGCTGCACCCTTAAGTAGCTATGCTTTGTTCTTTTTTTCCTGCTTTAATTTACGTTTCTCTTTTGGAGTGTGAAGTGCTTTTTTCTGATCTTCTCTCTTTCCCTTATCCTTGCTTCCTTTATCACCCATCTTGTTTCTCCTTTTTTTAAATGGTCAGAATGTCTGGTTGCCGCACAGACACTCTCATACTGTACTGATTTACCACGGCAACTTTTATAAACCAAGGCATTACACTTTAAATCCAGTGCCTCACCAACAACTGATCAATGAGTTTCTTACATCGTAAATTTTTTACGTCAATTTTGAATACCACAACAAAAAACTATTTTGAAGCAAATATTCTCTCCATTCGCTTATTTTTTTTAGTGTTCTGTTAATTATTCAAGCACAACATATTGTGTTTGAATTTTGTATAGAGACAAGGCATACCTTGTCTCTCAGGAGCTGCATGACAACATGGAGCAGCCAGGTCTGTGACGTGCCCAGTCAGGACGCTTTACGGAAAATTCTCTGTTTCCCGGCTGCTCCATGTAGGGGTGGCGCAACACCTCCAGCAGCTTATGAATCATGGAGAAATCCCCCTCTTCAGCCCTGTCAATGGCCAGTTGCGCAAGGTAGTTGCGCAGAACATATCTTGGATTGACACCATCCATCTGCATCTTCCGTGTCTCATAAGCCACATTGTCTCTCTCAAGGCGCTCTGCATAACGCTTGAGCCACTTTACCATGCGGCCCCTGTAATCTTCTGTCAACTGTTCAGAAACATAATAGGCCTCAATGAGCGGTTGAAGCAGAGAGTAGCAACTCATATTTTCTGCCTTTTCACTCATGTTTTTTGGCCTTACACCCACATGTTTCAACCCACCATCAGCCCTGAAATCAACCATGGCGAGCTGTCTGAAAAAGATGGTCATATCAGTCTCTACCAGAGAGAGAGTTCTGAACAACTCATCGGTGAGTTCAATATCTCTCTCCTGTTCAAACCTTCTCAGCCCAAGTTTTGCTGCAACCATGCTCTGCCACTGCGCCTGAAATCTGGTAGGATATATAGCAAGTGCCTGTTGCAAAGGCTCAACATCGCCAATAAGAGGATAAATGGCATTGGCAAGCTGTGTAAGATTCCAGTGGGCAATGGATGGCTGATTGCCAAATCTGTAACGACGACCATGGACATCTGTTGTGTTTGGTGTCCAGTTAGGGTCATAATTCTCAAGCCACCCATAGGGTCCATAATCTATTGTAAGGCCAAGAACTGACATATTGTCTGTATTCATAACACCATGGACAAATCCAACACGCATCCAGTGCGCAACCATATCAGCAGTGCGTCTGCACACCTCCTCAAACCATTCAAGATAGAGCCTGGAACATGGATCTGACAGACGGTTATATTTACCATGATGTGAAGAGTCTGAAATAGCTGTACAATCTTCAGCAGCTGGTGACTCCATGAGAGGATCTGCTCCAAGATGGGGAAAATCTCTCCGTATGGTGTAATCGAGAAGCTTTTTAAGGGTTACAATGTCATTTCGGAATGCAAAGATCTCAAAATTGCCAAATCTTGTAAATGAGGGGGCAACACGACAGAGAACAGCGCCAGGCTCCTCTCTGGGATGGCCATCATAGAACATATCCCTTTGTACCATCTCCCCTGTTGATATGAGACTCAATGCCCTGGTAGTTGGAACGCCTAAGTGAAACATGGCCTCGCTGCACAGAAACTCCCGTACAGAGGAGCGTAGCACTGCCAGACCGTCTGCATTACGGGAGTATGGGGTCGGGCCTGCCCCTTTAAGCTGTAGTGTAAAGCGCTCTGATCTTCTATTTACCACCTCACCAAGGTTGATTGCCCTGCCATCTCCAAGCTGTCCTGCCCACCTGCCAAACTGATGGCCACCGTAGCATGCAGCATAGCTCTCCATCCCGGAAAGTAGCCGGTTTCCTGCAAATACCTCTGTAAACTGCTCACCTTCACAGATCTCTTCTGAAAGATCGAGCATAGCGGCAGCTTCAGCAGAATACGCCATCAGCTTTGGTGCAGCCACAGGTGTCGGCTTCACCCTGGAGTAACAGGCCCCAATCACCTGACGGCGATAGTTGGCGCTCTCAGGATCTGCTGGCAGCTCCCTTGTAAAGGTGTTGTCAAAGAAGAGTGTTTTCATGACTGCTCCTGTTATTACTGGAGTCAACCACCTGCCCACTCCTGGATGTCATAGGGATACCGGAGGTAGGCAACTCTCCATAGCTGTTATTACTGGAATCAGCTACCTGCCCACTCCTGGATCTTACCATATGCAGATTGCGAAGAGACATGAACCGCTCTCTGTACTCTTTTGGAGAGAGCGCAGTATGTTTTTTAAAGAGTCTCCTGAAGGTGCTTATATCTTCATACCCGATCTGCCATGTGATCTCATTGATATTGTCATTTGTTGTCTCAAGTCTCTTTTTTGCAGCCTCAATTCGTATCTGCTGAAGATATGAAAGCGGAGTCTCTCCTGTTGCACTCTTAAAGCGCCGCTTAAAATGGCGGGGGCTTAATCCTACGTGCCAGGCCACATCATCCATGCTGATGCTCTCTGCATATTTCTGCTCCATCAGCTGCTGCGCCCTTGTTATATCCCTGTCTCCATGTTTTTTTACAAAATCAGCTGTAGTATATGGCAGCTGACTCTGCCTGCCGGGATCTATGAGAAATGACTTGGAGCATATTGATGCCAGCTGGGAAGAGCCATATTTTTCAATAAGATAAAGCCCAAGATGGTAAATGGAGGTGACAGCACCAGAACAGATCAGATTGTCATCCACCGTTAAAATCTGATCTGGCCTGAGATTGACGTCAGGAAATCTGCGTTTGAACCGTCTGACAAGCTGCCAGTTTGTGGTGGCCTGCTTCCCATCAAGAAGGCCTGTCATGGCAAGCATGAAAGTTCCTGTGCAGAGTGCACCAACAGAGCTTCCACTCTTATATCGTCTTACAATCCAGTCAAGTATATCAGGTTCTGGCTGAATATCATCAGAGAGGATATAAGCAGGGATCAGAACAACATCTGTCTGCTCAACTGCCTCCATTGCCCGATGAGGTTGAATCGTCATGCCGTTATTTGCATTTACCGCTCTGCCATCTCTTGAGACAATTTCTGTTTCAAACAGAGCCTCTGACAGAGGTGACACAGAGGCTGAAATAGTGGCACAGGAAGAAGCCGAACCTCTATCAGGTTGCGCCAGACTGGTATCAGACTTCAGGAGAGCTTCAGGAGGGTCAGGCAGAATCTTACCACTGTCATTGATCAGTTTGCTATGCCAGAGGTTGGCTATGGTAAATCCATCAATAAGGCTTAAAATTCCTGAAAGAGCACACTGGTCATAGGCAATAAACGTTATTTTCACTCTCAGCCTCCCATCTTCTGCTGTTTAACTTCTGAGTCATGTCTTGTTTCACCCCTAATCTGGCATTTATGCCACTTCCTATCCATGCCGTCAAATGCTATCTTGATAAATATTTTCAAGATACTCTTATTTTTAATAAAACACTTTTAAAAGAAGATATTTTTTTTAAAAACAGTGGATTGTCCTAAACAGATGCTCTAAAGAGAGAGCAGATTAAAACTGCACCCCTAAACAAGGAGATATTCCAAAGTGATAAAACCAAACCCTGAGTATATTGACGAACTGATTGAGATGGTGAGCACAAGCCCGTTTCCATCCCATATGTCCATGAAACTTGTTTCCATAGATATTGATTCTGCTGTAATCAGACTTGGAACCGGAAATTGCCACCTGCAACCCTTTGGCATTATCCATGGTGGTGTAATGGCAACACTTGTTGACACAGCCACATTCTGGTCTGTTTTTATGAGAATTCCAGAAGATGCAGGACTTGTTAATATTGACCTTAAATTAAACTACCTCAAATCTGTGACAGGCGGAGTTCTAACGGCTGAGGGGCGGGCAATCAGATCTGGGAATAGAATAAGTTACGCAGAAGCAAGTCTGTTTGACGAAAAGAGAGATCTGGTTGCCCATGGAACATCCTCTCTCATGACTCTGCCAGGCAAGGGGATAGCCATGAAATATCCCAAATTTTTACAGCAGTGCTCCTGATAACAGGGCTGAAGAACTCCTGCTATTATTTGTGCAACCGCTCAGTAACATTTTCTTCTTTATTTCACCATAACTTTTGTGTATAAGGGCCATGTGCATATGCATCTCACTCAGATCATCACTCATCAGAATAGACGCCATTTAATTTAAACAGATAGCTGACAACAGGTTAAATGGACACTTGACACAGGCCCTTATTTCAATAAAAGGATGGGAATATGTTTTACGAAGCTCAATACCAGCCGCAGGAGACTAAAAATTTAAGTGACAAAGCCAGACTGTTTGTGGGAAAAAAGATTGCTGTGCAGGATGGGGGGCAGGAGGAGCTGACTCCAAGAAAAAAAACAGTTGTCTATATTGCATCGCCAAATTTTGGACTTATACCCAACTATGATCTCAACAACATCACAAGCATCTCTTACGGTAAGTGGATCTCTCTAAGCGAAGCCAACAAGCAGCTGCTCGCCTCAGGCAAGGCAACAGCGTCAGAATAGGTCAATTTCTCTCTTTTAGCCATAACTTTTACAACCCACATATGCAGGGGATCAAGAGATTGAAGAGTCCCCTGCACTATTTTAAACCCTATTTCAGCATCTGCCCTCCATTAAACTTTCAGCACTACTTATCTCAATATAGGATGCCCCGTGCTTTACCCCGAAATGGCCGGCAAGCACGGTTATAAGGGCATCAGGAGAGAAATGTTTGCTCTTAACCAGATTGGAGATTGATTTTCGCAGCAGCTCAGATGAGCTATTCTCCTTATTGACATAATCAGCTTGAACACCATAAGAGAGGGCAAGCTCGCGAACCACCCTCCTATCATAAATCTGAGCATAGACAGGGTTATCTCCTCTGTAGGCAGCGATTGCCCTTATGGTATCTCCTGACATGGAGTCAGCAATAATTGCGCGGGTATTGAGCCGCATGGAGGCCTTTACAGCAGCTTTGGCAAGATAGGCAACCACCTTGTTCTGATGCATATATGGAATATCAAGGAATGTATCTCTTCCAGACTCAACTTCGGCAGCAATTTTTGACATCATCTTAACAGACTCCAGAGGGTAGTCACCATTTGCAGTCTCTCCTGACAACATCAGGGCATCTGCAAAATCAAAACAGGCATTGGCCACATCAGAGACCTCTGCCCTTGTCGGCCTTGGAGATTTGATCATTGAGTGAAGCATCTGGGTGGCAACGATCACAGGCTTTCGCTTTTCAATGCATGTCCGCACAATTCTCTTCTGGATTAATGGAATCTTTTCAGCAGGAATCTCAACAGCAAGATCTCCCCTTGCAATCATTATCCCGTAAACATGCTCCAGAATCGCATCCAGATTCTCCACCCCCTCACTGTTTTCAATTTTGGCAATGATCTTTGCTCTGCTCTTCTTACGGTCAAGTATCTCCTGAACAGCAAGTACATCCTCTCTGTTTCGGACAAAAGAGTGGGCGATAAAATCGATATCCTGCTCTGCTGCAAATTCAATAAACCCCTTATCCTTTTCACTCAGAGCAGGCAGCGTGACGTGAACTGAGGGTATATTGACACTCTTTCTGCCATCAATCACCCCATCATTCTCAACCCGGCACACCAGACGATCTCCGTTTTTACCTGTTACTGTCAGGGCAACTGAGCCATCGTCAATAAGAATGGCACTGCCGACTGGCACATCTCTTACAAATTGAGGGTATGAAACATATACCATGTGATTTTCTGATCTATCCAGAACCCCACTCTCTACCCCCTCAGAGGGGTTGCAGCACGTCACAGGCATACTCTCATGTGCTGATGCTTTAAGAGGGAGCCCTTTGATATTAACAACATCTCCATAACTCACCTTGATCAGAGCAGCCATAGGGCAGGTTCTGATCTCAGGCCCCTTGGTGTCAATCAGAATGGCTATCTTGTCAGAGACTTTTCTGACATTCTCAATCACTTTAAGGGCATCATCATGGGTCTGATGTGCTGTATTGAGCCTGACAACATCCATCCCTGCTTCATGGAGCGCTCTTAAAAATTCCGGCTCACAATTTTTATCAGATATTGTGGCAACGATCTTTGTCTTCTTAACCATCTCCCTAAATCTCCATTTTTTTCTCAATATTGCTGGTGCAGATTCTGATTATCAGCTCTTCAAGCACAATTGCCTGATCGCCATCTGACGAGGATTTGAACCTGTAGTCCATCTCACTGAGTTCCGCCATTATTGAGGCAAGTTCATTGAGTCCGAATTTCTCTGATTTTAAAAATGTCTGGTAAACAGGGTAGCTGCTTCTTGGATTAAAGGCAATGGTCAGATCAGTAGCACTTTGCTTCTTATTAGGGCTCATTCTGCTGGGACTGCCCTTTTTTCTGCCTCTATCTGATTTCAAGTCAGGTTCACCTCTCTCTACACCTGCCTCCAGGTCAGGTTCAGAGATCTTAGCCACTCTATTGCCAAGATCCTCTCCCCATTGAGAGAGAGTCTTCTGAAGCTCCAGATCTGCTCTTGTCACAAAGGGCATGGTAGTGGTGGTAAACTGCTGATAGCTCTGATTGGAACGCCAGCAGTTATTATGGCTCTCAACCTGATTTACAATAAATATTTTAGCAACAAAGATTTTACGCATCTGGTTGACAAGCGAGGCAAGCAGCTGAAGTGGATGAAATCCACTGTCACAAAGAGATCTGTAGTAGAAGAGTGAAGCCTCCAGATCTCTCTGTCCAACAGCATTTGTCAGTTCAAATATGGCATCTTTTCTGGTTCTCCTGACAACTGAAGAGACATCTTTGAGTGTGATAATATCTCTGCTGCCAATAAAGGCTGTAAGACGCTCAAGGTTGTCATTAAGTGCAACAGGATCAAAACCTGTCATATCTGTAAGAGCTTGAAATGCATCCCCTGTAATCCCCTTTCCTGTTCTGTCCAGGACAGCCTTCATGGTAAGGTGCAACAGCTCTGCCTGAGCCTCCCTGTCTGCCTTGCCGCTTCCCTGGGGAACAGTGCAGTCGATTGCAACCCCTGACGATTTTATGGCATTGAACAGAGCTCTTCTCTTGTCAGCATAAAGAGAGGTAACCACAAGGTAGTGGTTCTCAGGGAACCCCTTTTCAGTAAGCTTTACCAGGTTTTCAATATCATGCTTGAGAAAACCTGTTGCAGCAGAGGCGCCAGGAGGAGGAAAGAGAGGTGCATTTTTAATGGCCACCACCCTTCTCTCCTGAAAAACAGAGTAGGTGCAGATCCTCTCCATGATTACAGGTATCACAGCCTCTTCACCCTCTAAGAGTTCATACCCCAACTCTTTTGAATCCCCTGGAAGCAGAAACTCAATTACAGCATCAAAGAGCTTTCTGCAGATAAACTCCTCTCCCCAGATGAAAAAAATAGGAGGAGTCGTATCTGGTGTAAGTGAACTTAGATATCCACTCAGAAGATTGTGTTTAATTTCTGCCATTTTTTTTCTGGCCTCTTACTGGTTTATGGCTGCTCACACGGTTCTGAGTCATGAGAGGTTGAGGAGCCTTAAGAGGTTTTCTTATCCGTAACAGATAGAAGATCATGCAGAGACCTGCAATGGACATGGATATGCCGATCCCCTGAGAGACAGAGAGATAACTTGAAATGAAATCTCCCCTTGGGTCGCCTCTGAAGGTCTCGATAAAAGCACGGAGAAGTCCATAAAGAGAGATATAGAACCAGAAGGTGATCCCATCAGCGCCCTTCTTCTTATCAACAAAAAGCAGGACAAAAAAGAGGAAGAAATTAGAGATAGCCTCATAGAGCTGAGTCGGGTGGAGGCTTATATGAAGTGGAGCAAGTGATGCTGGATCTTCAAAAATTACTGCCCACGGCAGATCACACTGCTGACCATAGCAGCAGCCAGCAAAAAAGCACCCTATACGCCCCACAGCATGTCCAAGGGCAATTGCAGGAGCAATTATATCTGCAGTTCTGCCAAGAGGAAGCCCCTTTTTCTGAACAAACAGGAAGGCTGCTACAGCTGCTCCAATAAATCCTCCGTAAAAGACAAGTCCACCGTTCCATATCTTGAACACAGATAGAGGATCTGCTGCAAACTCATCTGAGTTTACAAACACATACAAAATCCGTGCACCCAGGATGGAGGAGATGAGGATCAGAAAAAAGAGATCTGCCATCTCCTCCTGAACAATGCCATACCTCTTTGCCCTCTGGCTTGCGAAGGTGACTGCTGAAAGGAATCCAAGGCCAACAAAAAGGCCATATGTGTAAAGGGTGATACTGCCAAACTGAAACAGAACTGGATGCAAGTTGTCTATCCTTATTTTATTGATTGATTACTGTTGCTTTATCAATTAAAACACTATTATAGTGGCTCAAGTAAAACAATATAGTGGCCAATACCTTCGCCACTAAGCAGCCTTTTTCTCCCCATGAATCCGTCCTAAGACAGGAATCTTTTCAAATAGCTGCACAATATTAATCGGTTTTGTGTTTTCAGGAAGTATTTTAAATATTTCCTGTG
>Ga0209800_10002232_pt1 | contig 17572 bp, 9 predicted proteins | sample Higcelweek8metaG_FD_187174 | JGI IMG/M metagenome (GOLD analysis project Ga0209800, IMG submission 187174) | Freshwater pond sediment microbial communities from the University of Edinburgh, under environmental carbon perturbations - High... | ecosystem: Environmental > Aquatic > Freshwater >...
GCCGCCTGAAGCGGTGACCGGCCCATCTCCCGGTAGCGGGTGATGTTTTCAAGCACCACAATGGCATCGTCCACCACAAAACCGGTGGCAATGGTCAGTGCCATCAGCGAGAGGTTGTCCAGCGAATATCCGAAGAGATACATCACCGCAAAGGTACCGATAATGGAGACCGCCACCGCCACCGCCGGGATCATGGTGGCCCGCAGATTCCGTAAAAACCAGAACACCACCAGCACCACCAGAACACCGGACAGCAGCAGTGAAAACTCCACATCCCGCAGTGAACCACGTATCGGCGGTGAACGGTCCATGGCCACCTGCAGGGAGACGCCACCCGGCAGGGCAGCCTCCAGCTGGGGCAGCAGACTACGTACCGTATCAACCGTTTCTATGATATTGGCACCCGGCTGACGAAACACCACCACCGTGATGGCTGGCTTGCCGTTTACCAACCCTGCTACCCGCAGGTCTTCAACCGAATCCTCCACCGTACCCAGATCAGCCAGCCTGACTGCAGCCCCCTTGCGATACGAGACTACCAGCGGACGGTACTCCTCTGCCTTGCGCAGCTGGTCGTTGGCATGCAGTTCCCAGGAGGTGCTATTGTTGGAAAGCGCCCCCTTGGGACGATTGACATTGGTTGAGGCCAGCAGCCCACGTACCTGTGCCAGGCTGATGCCGTAGCTGTTAAGCGCCAGCGGGTTCAGGTCAACCCGCACTGCGGGCAGAGAACCGCCCCCTACGAATACCTGACCCACCCCCGGCACCTGCGACAGTTTTTGCTGAATGATGGAAGAGGCGGCATCGTACATACGGGCCTTGCCAACGGTTTCCGAGGTAAGCGCCAGGATCAGGATCGGTGCATCGGAAGGATTGACCTTACGGTAGGAAGGGTTGCTGGGCAGGTTTTTGGGAAGATCCCCCCGCGCTGCATTGATGGCAGCCTGGACATCCCGGGCAGCGCCGTTGATATCGCGGTCAAGGGCAAACTGCAGGGTGATGCTGGTGCTGCCCCGGTAACTGGTGGAGGTCATCTCGGTTACACCGGCAATTCTGCCAAACTGGCGTTCCAGCGGAGCCGCCACCGAGGTGGACATGGTTTCAGGATCAGCGCCGGGTAGCGCAGCAGAGACCGATATGGTGGGGAAATCCACCTGGGGCAGTGGTGAGACCGGCAGCAGATTGAAGGCGATCATACCGGCCAGTACCAACCCGATGGTCAGGAGTGTCGTGGCAACCGGACGATGTATAAAGGTGGCGGAGAGGTTCATTCCGCGCTCTGGGTTTTCCTGGTGCTTCGTCTCCGCACCAACCGGTCAAAGGCCAGGTAGATCACCGGTGTTGTATAGAGGGTCAGAATCTGGCTGATAATCAGCCCGCCGATGATGGAGATCCCCAGCGGCCGCCGCAGTTCCGAGCCGACACCGCTTCCCAGGGCAAGAGGCAGTGCCCCCAAAAGCGCCGCCATGGTGGTCATCATGATCGGCCGAAACCGGAGCAGACAGGCCTGGTAGATCGCCTCCTCCGGCGGTTTGCCTTCGTTTCGTTCGGCATCAAGGGCAAAATCCACCATCATGATGCCGTTTTTCTTCACAATACCGATCAGCAGGATGATGCCGATGATGGCGATGACGGTCAGATCCTGGCCGCAGACCATCAATGACAGTACCGCACCGACCCCGGCAGACGGCAAGGTTGATAGGATGGTAACCGGATGGATGAAACTCTCGTACAGTACCCCCAGCACAATGTAGACCGTAATCAGCGCAGCCAGAATCAGCAGCGGTTGGTTGGCAAGTGATGCCTTGAACGCCTGGGCAGTGCCCTGGAAGGTGCCACGAATGCTGGCCGGTAGTCCCATCTGACGGGTGGCGTTTTCAATCGCCTCAACAGCCTGGCCAAGGGAGCTGCCCGGTGCCAGATTGAAAGAAGCGGTAACGGCCGGGAACTGCCCCTGGCGGTTGATCACCAGCGGTCCGCGGGTTTCGGTTGCGGTGGTTATTGCAGAGAGTGGCACCTGTCCACCGGAGGATGACTTCAGGTACAGGCTGTTCAGGCCACGTGGGTCCCAGGTAAGCTCCGGTCGCGCCGCCAGCACCACCCGATACTGGTTCAGCTCGGTAAAGATGGTGGAAACCTGGCGCTGACCAAAGGCATCATACAGCGCATCATCAATATGCTGCGGAGTAATCCCGAAACGGGATGCGGTGACCCGGTCAATGTGTAGCATCAGCCGTAACCCTTGATCCTGCTGGTCAGAGCTCACATCGCTCAATTCAGGCAGTTTCTTCAGCATATCCACGATTCTGGGTGACCAGGCAGCCAGCTCCTCTGTGTTGGGATCTTCCAGGGTGTACTGATACTGGGTACGGCTGACTCTGGCGTCAACGCTCAGATCCTGCACCGGCTGCATAAAGAGGGTAATGCCGCTCACCTGGGCCAACTTCGGTTGCAGACGACGGATCACCTCTGTGGCAGTGGCATCCCGCTTGTTCAGCGGCTTCAGGTTGATCAGGATACGGCCACTGTTAATGCTGGTGTTGGTGCCATCCACGCCGATAAAGGAGGAAAGGCTTTCCACGGCAGGATCTTTCAGGATCTCCCGCGACAGGGCCTGTTGCCGTTCAGACATGGCCGGGAACGAGATGGTCTGTGATGCCTCGGAGATCCCCTGAATCGCCCCGGTATCCTGCACAGGAAAGAACCCCTTGGGGATCAGCAGGTAGAGCAGTACCGTCAGCACCAGGGTGCCCACCGCCACGGCAAGGGTAGCGGACTGATGTCGCAACACCCATTGCAGTGAGCGGCCATAGAAGGCGATCAGGCGGTCAAAAAAACGGCCTGAAGCGTGGTAGAACCGGCCCTGCTTTTCTTCAGGAACATGTTTCAGAATCCGGGCGCACATCATCGGTGTCAGGGTCAGCGAGACGACAGCCGAGATCAGGATGGTGACACCCAGTGTGACGGCAAATTCCCGGAACAGACGCCCCACCACATCCCCCATGAAGAGGAGTGGTATCAGCACGGCAATCAGCGAAACCGTCAGCGACAGGATGGTGAAACCGATCTGCCTGGCCCCTTTCAGGGCCGCCTCCAGAGGTGATTCCCCCTCCTCAACATAGCGGGAGATATTTTCAATCATCACAATGGCATCGTCCACCACAAAGCCGGTGGAGATGGTAAGTGCCATCAATGAAAGGTTGTTCAGGCTGTAATCCAGCAGATACATAACCCCGAAGGTTCCCACCAGTGAGAGCGGTACGGCGACGCTGGGGATGGTGGTGGCTGGCAGGTTGCGCAGAAAGAGGAAGATGACCAGCACCACCAATGCCACGGAGATAAGCAGTTCATACTGTACATCATGCACCGAAGCCCGAATGGTGGAGGTGCGGTCGGTCAGCACGGTCACCTTTACCGAGGCAGGCAGGGCGCTCTCCAGCTGGGGGAGCAACTGCTTGATCCGGTCAACCACCTCAATCACATTGGCCCCTGGCTGCCGCTGAATATTCACGATTACTGCCGGGGTACTGTTCATCCAGGCAGCCTGGTTGATGTTTTCCGTATCATCCACCGCCTCGGCAACATCCCGCAAAAAGACCGGAGCGCCATTTTTGTAGGAGATTACCAGCTTGCGGTATTCACTGCTGGTAAAGAGTTGATCGTTGGCGTTGATGACAAAGGATTGGCGAGGCCCGTCAAAACTGCCCTTGGCCTGATTCACGTTGGCGGCAGCCAGGGCAGAGCGCAGGTCTTCAAGGGTCAGGCCGTAGGCGGCCAGGGCAGCAGGGTTAGCGTGGATACGCACGGCAGGGCGCTGGCCACCGCTGATGCTGACCATGCCGACGCCGGGAAGCTGCGCTATTTTTTGGGAAAAGCGGGTGTCAGCCAGATCCTCCACCTTGGGCAATGACAAGGAGTCAGAGCTGAGGGCCAGGGTCAGGATCGGCGTATCTGCAGGGTTTACCTTGCTGTAGATCGGTGGCGATGGCAGGTCTTTGGGAAGAAAGCTGCCAGCCGAGTTAATGGCGGCCTGTACCTGCTGCTCTGCCACATCAAGGGAGAGATGAAGGTTGAACTGGAGCGTAATCACTGAGCAGCCGTGGGAGCTGGTGGAGGTCATCTGGCTCAATCCCGGCATCTGACCGAACTGCCGTTCCAGCGGTGCGGTTACTGATGAGGCCATGACATCGGAGCTGCCGCCAGGATAAAACGTTCGTACCTGAATGGTGGGATAATCCACCTGAGGCAAGGCTGAAACCGGCAGTTGTTTGTAGGCCACTGCCCCGGCCAGGATGATGGCAATCATCAGCAGGGTGGTTGCCACCGGGCGCAGGATGAAAAGACGGGAGATATTCATCGCGGAGCGCCTTTACCTCCAGCCTGACCGGATCTGCCGCTGTCTGGGCGTGCAGGCTCTTTCGGTTCAACCTTGCTACCATCCCGCAGCCGTTCAGCCCCTTCAATCACCACCAGATCACCAACTGCCAGCCCCTCAAGAATGGCAGTTTCGCCCCCCTGCGCTATCCCCGGTTTGACCGGTTTCATCATAACGGTTTTATCCGGTTTTAACTGAAATATAAAAGCCCCCTGGGGGCCACGTTGCACAGCTGCAGAGGGAATAACAATCGCATCCTGCTTTGTTTCCAGCAGCAGGCGGGCATTGACAAACTGGTTGGGAAACAGCTCATTGGCACTATTGGAGAAGGCAGCCTTGAACTTGACGGTACCGGTCGTGGGGTCAATCTGGTTATCCACGGTCAGGAGCGTACCGGTGGCCAGCTTCTGCTTCATCTCACGGTCCCAGGCCTCAACGGTCAGGCGTTCACCCTGTCGCATCCGGGCCAACACCTTGGGCAGACTGTCTTCCGGCAAGGGAAAAACCACGGATATCGGTCGCTGTTGGGTAATAGTAACCAGACCGCCGGTATCGGCTGCCTTCACCATATTACCGGGGTCCACGGTTCGTAACCCGACCCGACCGGCCACCGGTGCAACAATCCGGCTGTAGGTCAGATTCAGACGGGCACTGTCGATCTGCCCCTGATCCACCTTAACCGTTCCCTCATACTGACGGACCAGTGCCTGCTGGGTATCAAGCTGTTGACGGGGGATCGAATCCTGTCCCCACAGGGTCTTGTACCGTTCAAGATCCAGGCGGGCGTTCTGCAGCAGCTCTTTATCCCGCATCAGCTGTCCTTCTGCCTGGGAAAGCTGCACCTGAAACGGTCGGGGATCAATCAGAGCCAGCAGAGCGCCTTTTGCCACCTCTTGTCCTTCTTTGAAGAAAACCTCCATCAACTGGCCATCGACCCGACTTCGGACCGTTACCGTGTTAACCGGCACCACAGAGCCAAGTCCATTCAGGTAGACCGGGAGCGCACAGCTGCGGGCCGCCAGCATTACCACCGGCACAGGCATGCCGCCAGCCTGTTTTTTGTCGCCAGCAGCCTGCTTTACCGCTTTTGAAGACCAGATCCGGTAACCGACGATGCATACCAGCAGGATGCAGATACTGATAAGTACCAGCTTCCACCATGCGCGGTTTGCAGATGCAGGCTCAGGTTGCGGAGGGATACGGTTTTGAGTCATCTCTTCTGTCATCAGTGGTGCCTCACCTGTTTATTGGATGCTGTTCATGGTTAGCGGGTGGTTCGTATTTATAGCCTACGCCATAGAGGGAATGGATCAGCTCCTGTTCAGCCGATGAACTGTGGAGTTTTTTACGTAGTTTTTTGATATGACTGTCAATGGTACGGTCACTGACCACCCGCTGATCCGGGTAGATCCGGTCCATTAACCGTGAGCGGCTGAACAGTTTGCCTGGATTGCTGACCAGGATATGCAACAGATTAAACTCAACGGCGGTCAGTTCAAGATCCTGTCCGTTCCAGGTTGCCCGATAGCGCTCTGCATCAAGTTGCAGACCTGATTCTGACACGCTGGCCGGTTCAGTGGTACGACGCAGTACCGCCTTGACCCGTGCCACTACCTCGCGGGGACTGAACGGCTTGCAGATATAGTCATCTGCCCCCAGTTCCAGTCCCAGCAAGCGATCTATCTCCTCAATCCGGGCCGTGACCATGATGATCGGTACACGGGAGAATCCTCGAATCTCACGGCAGATCTCCAGACCATCCCGGCCAGGCAACATCAGATCAAGCAGAATCAGGGCGACCTGCTGCTGTTTCAGCCAAGGGACCACCTCAAGCCCGTTTGCCAGGCAGACCGGCTTGAATTCTGCCTGTAGCAGGTAATCAGACAGCAACGCTGCCAGCTTTGGCTCATCCTCAACAATCAGAATTTGGCGATTCATAGCGACTGCTCCGATGTTGGCAAGGTAATCCTGATCAAGAGACCGCCCAGATCAGAGGGGAGTGCTTCAATCACCCCTTCATGGGCCTCAACAATATTCCGGCAGATGGCCAAGCCAAGGCCGGCACCACCGGAAGCACGGTTTCGGGACTCCTCCAGGCGGTAGAGCCGGTCAAATAATCGGCCTTCAGTACCAATAGGGACACCTGGCGCACTATCCATGATCTCGATAAGTACACACCGTTCCAGAGACTCAACAGTAACCTCAAGTTTACCTCCACTGTCGGTATAAGCAATTGTGTTTTTGAGAATATTACCAAAAAGTTGCCCCAGACGTTCAGCATCACCATAGATGATAATCTCATCTTTCGGTAGCCTGGTACTCAAGGTCAGATGCCCACGTTCCAGTTCCGGCTCTATCCGTTGCAACGACTCCACCAGCAGTTCAACAACATCCAGCTCTCCCTTGCGATAGGTGAGGGCTCCAATATCGGAAAGGGCAAGCTGATACAGATCATCAACCAGGCGGTTGAGGCGAATTACCTCCATATGCAGAGAATTAACCGCAAGCTGATCAAGGGGACGGACACCATCCTGCAGTGCTTCAATCTCGCCACCCAGCACGGCAAGGGGGGTACGCAGTTCATGGGAGATATCGGCAATAAACTGACGTCGGGCCTGTTCACTATTTTGCAGGCTGTGTGCCATCGCATTGAAATTGCAAGACAGTTGTCCCAGCTCATCATCGCCGTTAACCGGTACCCTGACGTCGTACTGGCCGAGCGCCAGGGCATGGGTAGCCTGGGCCAGTTCCTGCAGGGGACGAACCAGACGTCGGGCAAGGACCAAGGCGAGCAGGGATGCCACCAGCAGCATGACCACAGCCACCAGGGCATAGGCTGTCTTTTGTTGTTTAACAAAACGTAGCTGATGGATTTCTGACAGAAATGTACTGGGATGCAATCCAAGGTAGCCAACCGTCTTTCCTTTGACTGACAGTGGCCGAAAGGTAACTGTTTCCCCGTTAGTGTTGTCACCGAATACCGGTTTGTGTTGGCTGTCCAGCAGAATCAGGCGTCGCTCGGTGCGGATGAAACGACGTTGCTGGACCTCTGCGGAAGATTCCGTGGATGGTTCTTTCAAGCGCTGTTGCTCTTTTGGAGAGGCAAGTTCAGCCAGGGTTACGGCGATCAGACGGGACATGGTTCCCGGGTCAGATTTCAGGAAATCCCAGTTGTCCCGTGCCGTATAGGCCTGCTCCAGCTTTCCGGCCAGTTTTTGCAGGCGTTCCTGTTCCAGTCGATTGACATACTGCAGGAAGCCACGGTCAACATTCCATTGCAGGATCAGGAGCATGCTGATAACCACAATTCCAGTTGCAGCAAGCAATGACAGAAAGATTCTACGGCTGATGCTTGATTTCACGTATCACCTCAAGGCGGCGAGTGGTTACGAAGGCCTGATGATACGTGAAATTTTCTGAATTACCGATGATTTTCATGGGGAGTACGGTATTTCCCCATTTCCTTCACATTGTATATGGCGGGAGTCTGAACTGTTATAGACAAGGCCATTACTGCCATACGGATTATGGCTATCGATCTGTTCTGCTACCCCTGGTAATTACCGGCTCAAGCTCAAGCCATAATCCAAAAACAAGGATAATTACCCCGCATACTGTAATCAGCTCCATTGGCTGCCCTCCTGAGTATCTGTTTTGTTGCCGTTAGGCACTTGGCAACAAATATTGCCGAGCGCCTTACATCCGGCGATAAACGCCAATCACTTTTCCTACTATGCTCAGCTCACCATCCTGAGGACGGATAATAATCGGTTCCATGTCGGGATTTGCCGGCTGAAGTCGTATGAAGTCCCGTTCCCGGTAAAACCACTTCAGGGTCACCTCTCCATCAATCATGGCAACCACGGTATCTTTGTTGTCCGCCGTCTGCTGCGGACGCACCATGGCCAGATCTCCATCGAAGATGCCGGCATTGATCATGGAATCACCACTCACCCGCAAAAAAAAACAGTTGTTTCCCTTAACCGCCACTGGATCAACGCAGAAGTGCCCCTGAATATCTTCAATGGCCGGTGAAAGGTGGCCGGCACGGACAGTACCGACAATCGGCAGGGATACTGAACGATTGGCCGGTGCTGTTAAGGCAAGTCCCCGGTTGACATGCTCCCGCTTTATGTACCCCTTACGTTCCAGCGCCGCGAGATGCTTCATGACCGGTAGTGTGCCGGATACCTGCAGATGACCGGCGATCTCCCGTTGACTGGGTGGAAAGCCATTGCTGTCAGTATATGACGTGATGAACTGCAGCACCTGTTGCTGTCGCTGGGTCAGTTCATTCCTGTTGTTAGGTAAATAGGTAGTCATATGACTACCTATAAATAATTTACGCATGCCTGTCAAGAGACCATGTTGCTTATGTAGTATTGATTGTAGTTGGTTAACGGCGCGTCGTTATCGCGGTTTCTGGGAGTCCGACAGGCCCCAGAGCAAGTTCCGGAGGTGTAGAGAATGAGATTGTCGTCTGAAGGGGGTGATTGGGGGAGAGGTAACAGCTGTTTTTGGTGTTGGTGTACCAACATAAGAAAAGGCCGACTCTGTATCAGTCGGCCTTTTCAGGGGTAGTCAGTTTGAGAAGTTACTACTTGTCTTTTCTTGGCACCACAACAATTCCTGATTCAGTGACGGTATAGCCCCGACGGAGATCCGCTTCCAGATCGTAGCCGATGGTGGTGTGGTCCGGGAGTACCACCCCTTTGTCTATAATAGCCCGCTTGATCTTGTTATGTCTGCCGACCGTAACATTCTCAAATAAAATGGAGTCTTCAACCAGGCTATAGCTGTTGATCTTGCACATTGGTCCAAGGATTGATCGCTTTACCGTACTGCCGCTGGTGATGCAACCGGCGGTAACGTAGGAGTCGATATTGACTCCGCGTCGCCCATCGTCATCAAAGACGGTCTTGGCTGGTGGAAGGTTACCCTGGTTGGTCAGGATCGGCCACTTGTAGTTATACAGGTTCAACTGCGGGGAGACATGGATCAGGTCCATGTTGGCCTCGTAGTAGGAGTCAAGCGTACCCACATCCTTCCAGTAACCACGCTCTTCCGACTTCATCCCCGGTACCTGGTTGTCATTAAAATTGTAGGCAAAGACACGATCTCCCTGATTGAGCATCATCGGGATGATATGTTTGCCAAAATCAAGGTCTTCATACAGTTTTTTTCCTTCCAGCAATACTTCAATCAGGCGTTTGGTTGGAAAAATATAGTTGCCCATGGAGGCATAGCAGGTGTCACGACCCGGAATGGTTTCCGGGTCGTCCGGTTTTTCGTTAAATGCGGTTACTCTGGAATCTTCATCAACCGAGAAGACTCCGAAACGGGACGCCTCTTCTTTGGGGACCTCCAGAGCGGCAATGGTGATATCTGCCCGATTCATTCGGTGGAAGTTGATCATCTGGGTGACATCCATCTTGTAGATATGGTCGCCGCCAAAGATGGCCACATAATCGGCATTTGCGGTTTCCACAAACCGCAGGTACTGCAGGATGGCATCCGCTGTACCTTTGAACCATTCTTCGCTGTCGCTGCTGGTTTCCGGCGAAATAGCCACGAAAAACTCTCCCAGACCGGTCCATTTTCCCCATGATTCCCTGATATGTTTATTGAGTGAGTAGGCCCGGTACTGGGTCAGGATGTAGCAGCGTTTGATGCCGGAATTAAACAGGTTACTAAGTACAAAATCAATGATTTTGTATTTGCCGCCAAAGGCGACGCTGGGTTTGGCGCGGCGCATGGTAAGCGGGCTTAAACGTTCGCCCTTACCTCCCGCCAGAACCATGGCAATGGTGTTACCTCCGATATTGTTGGAACTGTTGTACACGGCCGTGTCCCTCCATTTTTATGGCATTTCTTTGTCTGTTGAGTAGTTTATCGTCTAAGCTGGTGCTGTCAAGACGGTAATGCATCTTTTCTTTCTAGGGTGATCACCTCATTGTACTCAGCATCAGTAAGTGATATTGAGTAAGCTGGATACAGCAGCAAGATTGCCTGACGAACCGATGGAATACCAGAATAACCTGTATGTAGAAATTACAGGGAGGAAATTATGTTTGACGGTATCAAAATCCTGGCTGTTGATGATGATAACTTCAACCTTCAGATCATCCAGGCCATGCTGATAGATGTTGCTGCCACTGTTTACACAGCAACGAACGGCAAGGAGGCACTTGACCTCATGCAGTCCGTACCTGACATTGATATTGTGCTGCTTGACCTGCAGATGCCGATTATGGACGGTTTTGAAACATTGCAGCGGATCAAGCTCAGTACAACCATGGCAAACATTCCTGTCATTGTGGTTACCGCCGACCAGCAGGAGGTTACCAAGGTGCTGGGGCTTGGTGCCAATGATTTCCTGGCCAAGCCATTTAACCCCGATGAACTGCGCCTGCGGGTGATGAACCATGTTCAGAGTAAGAAATATCAGGATATTGCCAACAATATGGTCATGGTGCTTGATCAGGAGGTCGCCAAAAAAACGGCTGCCCTTCAGGAGGCGCTAGCCTTGTCACAGGAAGCGGAATTTGAAATCTGTCTGCGTCTGGGGCGGGCTTCTGAATTCCGGGATATGGAAACCGGCATGCATACCCGCCGGATCAGTGAGATTTCCAGAGAGCTGGCGCTTCTGGCCGGTCTTTCTGAAACAGACGCAGAGATATTGCGACTCGCTTCGCCGTTGCATGATGTGGGCAAGATCGGCATACCGGACCGGATATTGCTGAAACCGGGCAGGCTGGATGATAGCGAGATGCAGATCATGAAACTGCACACCACCATCGGCGGAAGGATTCTCTCGGATGGAGAGCGCTTTACCTCGTTAAGTGCCGGACAGATTGTAGCACTGCAGCACCATGAAAAATGGGATGGCAGTGGTTATCCCCATGGCCTGAAAGGGGAGGATATCCATATCTTTGCCAGAATTGTAATGGTTGCCGATATTTTTGATGCCCTGGCCTCGGACCGTCCGTATAAGAAGGGCTTTCCTCTTGAAAAAATAGTGACGATTATGGAAGAGGGGCGCGGCAAATTTTTTGATCCCCATCTATTGCAGCTCTTTATCGATAACCTGCAGCAGTTTGTTGCTATCCGTGAGCGGTTGAAAGATCAGCAGGATGAGCCAGACCCGCTGCATGAACTGTTGTCGATTACGTAGCATTACTACCATAAGTGATAACATACACAAATCAGGAGGGCTTTCAATGCAGATACGATTCAAGGTGGTTTCAGGTCTGTTCTTTGCGCTGTTTTTTTTGGTGTTACCGCTACAGGCGACAGCTGCGCCTGCTTCAAACAACCTGTTGATCTATTGCGGTATTACCATGGTGCGTCCGGTTACCGATATTGCCCGGCTGTTTGAAAAGCAGGAAAAGATCAGTATTGCCATTGCCCAGGGGGGATCTGAAGACCTGTATCAAAGTGCCAAAAAGAGCAGGCAGGGAGATCTCTATCTGCCGGGTGAGCCGATTTTCAGGATCAAGCATCAGCCGGAAGGGTTACTGGGGGAATACCGCAGTCTGGGACTTAATCAGATGGCTCTGATGGTGAAAAAAGGCAATCCCAAAAAGGTGAAACCTGATCTGAAAGAACTGCTGCGCAAGGATTTGACGGTGGTACTGGGCAGTAGCGAGAGCGGTAGCGTCGGGGTTGAAGCGCACCGGATACTGACCAAGGCTGGCCTCTACACCAAGGTTGCAGCCAGGGTGGTACAGATGCTGCCAGATTCCCGCTCCATTATGGCGGCCATGCGACGGGGTGAGGCTGATGTCACCATGAGCTGGCGTGCCACCGGCTTTTTTCCTGACAATGCTCCCCATCTGGATGTGCTGGATCTTCCCCCCACTGTGGCCCCGCCCCAGGAATTGCAACTGACGTTGCTGAACTTTTCCAAAAATCCGGCCATGGCCCGCAAGTTTATGGAATTTGCCGCTGGTTCCCAGGGACAAACCGTTTTTCGTCGCTACGGTTTTATAACTACTTCAGGAACCGGGCGTTAATCAGACCATGAAGAATAAACCGAATCTGTCCAGCTTCATACCCCATTCAGCCTCACGTGCCACCCGCCTGTTGTTGCTGTTGCTTGGCCTGTTTCTGATCGGGTTTGCAGCTCTGATTACCGTTAATATGGTCATCGACCAGCTGGTGACAGATCTGGAATCACGCGGTCGAAATGAGCAGATCAGGCTGTTTGTAGGACAGGTGCTGGTGGACGATATCAAGAGTATGGAGCTTGACTTCAATCGGATGGTGGCCTCAGTCAGTACGGCAGAGCAGGGTCGGATCAGGGCCGGTATCAAGGAGAAGAGTCTTAAGCTGGAGCATGATCTGCTGGTGCTTAAGGATGGTGGACGGGTTGAGCGGACCATTGATCTGAATATTGAAGGGGTTGATACATTGAACGAGCAGGTTACCTACACGCCACGTTCTGATGATCCCCATAATATGCTGGAGCTGATTGAGATAGGCCCTCATCTTGAAAAAGTGCGGGAAAAAGTCGATGAGCTGACCCTGCTACTGGCCAGGCGCGAGCAGGCCCGTGATGCTCATAATGCACGTCTGCTCTTGAGCACCGAGCAGGAGTTGAACCTCTTTTACAAACATGTGCCATCCCTGTTTGTCCGCCTGAATGAAAATGCCAATCGGCTTTATTATGAAAGTAATAACCGGATAACCGCCCTGAAGGAAGAGTTGTCAACCCGTCGTACCTTCTACAAAAATGTTCAGTTCGGGTTGGGAGCTGCCATTGTGCTGCTGGTGATGGGTAGCGGCATTTTGCTGGCACGACAGTTGGCTTCGGTCAATACCATCCTGATGCAGTCCGGTGAAGAGATGCGGATTGCCAAGGAACAGGCTGAAGCGAGCAGCAGGGCGAAAAGTGAATTTCTGGCCAATATGAGCCATGAGATTCGCACCCCGATGAACGGCGTGCTGGGTATGACCGAGCTGCTGATGGATACGGAACTTAACCCCCAACAGCATGATTATCTGCGTTCCGTCAAGGTATCGGCGGAAAATCTGATGTCCATCATCAACGATATTCTGGATTTTTCAAAGATTGAGGTCGGCAGGCTTGAAACCGAGTCGATCCCGTTTATGTTGCGCAGCATGTTGGGCCAGACCTTGCGGACCCTTGCCGTACGGGCAGGGCAGAAGGGGCTGGAGCTGGTTTTTCAGGTTGAACCGGATCTGCCTGACACCCTGATCGGCGATCCGGGCCGACTGCGGCAGGTGTTGTTGAACCTGATCTCTAATGCGGTCAAATTTACGGAGCAGGGTGAGATTGAGCTGCAGGTTACCAGGCAGAAAAATCTGTCAGATGGTGCGTTGCTGCTCCGTTTTGAGGTGCGGGATCGGGGTATCGGCATCAGCCCTGAACATCAACAGCGGATTTTTGCCCCCTTTGAACAGGCTGACCTCTCCACAACCAAGAAATATGGCGGTACCGGTCTTGGGCTGGCCATCTGCAGTCGTCTGGTACAGTTGATGGGGGGCGAGATCGGTCTGGAAAGTGTGGTAGGCCAGGGCAGTACCTTCTGGTTTACCTTACCCTGTCTGGTGCAGGAGCAGGCGCAGCATGAAGCGCAGCAAAGCGGAACCTTGTCCGGCTATGTTGCGCTGGTGGTGGATGATATTGCTATCAACCGCCAGTTACTGGAGCGGTTTCTAACCCGTTGGGGGATGGATGTACTCACGGCAGCAGGTGCACAAGAGGCGTTGTCAATGCTGGAATATGCTTGTTCAAGACGGCCTGTCCAACTTCTTTTGACCGATCTTCAGATGCCTGAGCTGGACGGCTGGGCCCTGGTGGAACAGATCAGGGCTGATGAACGGTACCAGAGTCTTAAGCTGGTGTTGCTACCCAGCGCCGGAAAACGTGGGGATGCCCAGCGTTGCCGGGAGTTGAAGGTCAACGGGTATCTGACCAAACCGGTTATCCATAGTGAACTGTATGAAGCCTTAAAGGCGATCATGCATGGTAAGGATCAGCCTGGCAGCGGGCCGGTCACCCGTCATCAGGTGCGGGAGGCCCGGGAAAGTTGTTCGATCCTGCTGGTGGATGATGTGGAGATTAATCGTGAACTGGCCAGAATAATTCTGGAAAAACAGGGCCACCGGGTAACCCAGGCTACCGATGGTCAGGAAGCCTTGTCTGCAGCCCGTAAAGGGGGCTTTGATCTTGTTCTTATGGATATCCAGATGCCGGTAATGGATGGTTTTGAGGCCACCAATGAGATTCGGGCCTTTGAGTTGAGCCAGGGGTTGCAGCCGATGCCGATAGTGGCCATGACTGCCTACGCATTACAGGGAGACAAGGACCGTTGTCTTGCCGCTGGTATGGATGAGTATATTACCAAACCGATCCGGGAAGATGACCTGAGGGCAGTGATTGACCGGTTGATCTTTGGAAAGGCTGAACAGGACCAGGGATCGGGCAGACCGATCCCTGAACTACCAGAGCCAGAGTCTCCACAGCAGTTGCAGATTTTTGATCGGGATGGGTTGCTGACCCGGCTGGGAGGTAATCAGGAGCTGTTGCCAAAGATGGTGGGGCTTTTTATTTCCAGCGCGGATGAACATATGAAACAGTTACGTCAGGCTGCAGCTGAAGCTGATGTCGATCAGATCAGGGCCAAGGCCCATGCCATTAAAGGCTCTGCCGGCAATGTGGGGGCCTGTGCGTTGTCTGATGCAGCGGCAGCCCTTGAAACGGCGGTCAAGAATGGTGAAGGATCTGAGCAGCCGGAGTTGCTGGCCAGGGTAGAGCAGCAGTACGAGCTGTTTTTACAAGAAGTACGAGGCAACGTATGATCGGCCTTTCAGTTCCCTCCCTTGTGCGTAACCTGCTGACCGGCCTCCTTTTTGGACTGCTGGGGTTTGGTCTGAACTGTTTTGAACTTAAGCTGTTTTTTAACGTAGATTTCCTGTTTGGCTCCATTGCAACCATGGTGGCCCTGCAACGTTACGGCGCAACCGCCGGGGTCATGGCAGCCCTGATCGCCTCAAGCGCCACCATCATGCATTGGCAGCATCCCTGGGCCATCGTGATTTTTACCGCTGAAGCGCTGATGGTCTATCAGTTGAACCATCGCCGACGTTTCAATCTGTTGACTGCTGATATCCTGTACTGGTGTACGGTTGGCCTTTTGCTGGTTTGGCTGTTTTATTACCGGATCATGGGGTTTACACTCCAGCCTGCCCTGGTCATTATCCTGAAGCAGAGTATCAACGGTGTCTTTAATACCCTGCTGGCAACCGCGATCTGTCTGACCCCCTGGGGGCGTCGCCGGAACAACCAGCAGCAAAAACCGGCCTTGCGGGAACTGCTGTTTGCGGGGTTGGCGGCTTTAGTGTTGATTCCGGCTTTGGGCTTTGCCTGGTTCACAATCACAAGTACCTTTAAAAGTGAATTTGAAGCGGTGCAGAGTAATCATATCCGCTTCAGCAGGATCATCTCCCGAACCACGGTAGACCTCTGGTTTTCCCAGAAACAGCAGGAGGTGGAAGGGCTTGCCGCTGTTATACCTGATCCTGCCGTGGCTTCCGGGCTGCAGTTGCAGCAGATCCTTGAACGGTTGCAGAAAAACTCCAACGGTTTTTATCGTCAGATGGTGCTGGACAAGCGGTCCATTGCCCGCGCTTTTGTGCCAAAGCATGATGAACAGGGCCACTCTACCATCGGGATAGATATGAGTGACCGGCCTTATCTTCAGCAGATCAAGGAGCCTCCCTATCCGGTTGGGACTGAATTTTTTATGGGCAAGATCGGTTCTCCGGGCCCGCGTCTGGCGGTGGTGGCACCGATCCATGATCAGGGGCGTTATCAGGGGGCGGTGCTATCGGTTTTCAGGCTGGAAGAACTGCAGAGCCTTTTCCAAAACTTGACAGGTCGGCGTCCGGTTACGCTGACGCTGCTGGACCCGCAACGTCGGGTGGTGATCAGCAGTGATGCAGCCCTTAAACCGATGAGCCCTTTTCAGCTGCCGCCGGATGGCACCATGCAGCCGTTGCAGGACGATCTCCAGCAGTGGATTCCTGATCCCCTCCCAGGGGTAGGGGCCATGAAGCGCTGGCAGCACTCTTTTCTGTATCGAGAGGAGCCCCTGATCAGTCTGCCGGGGTGGAAGTTGGTGGCGCAGTGGTCGCTTATGCCATTATTGCTTCAGGCCAATCAGCATATTGCTCAGACACTGGGCGTGATAGTGTCTATGCTGCTGCTGGCTCTGTTGATAGCCCATCATTTTGCCAACTTTCTGTCTCAGGTCTTTGTAAGGCTGGAGCAGGCTACCCGCACCTTGCCCCAACGGATTTTTCTGGGCGAGACTATCGTCTGGCCATCGGCTTCAGTACAGGAGCTGGAGGGGCTGACCGCAAATTTTCAGCGTATGGCGGTCAGTCTGCAGCATCAGTCGCTGGAGTTGCAGGGGTGGAATCAGGAGCTGGAACAGCGGGTGCAGGAACGGACTGTGCAACTGACCGAATCTGAAGACCGCTTACGGATGCTGATTAATCTGATTCCCGATATTATCTGCCTGAAGGACGGGGCAGGACGCTGGCTACTGGCCAACCAGTATGACCTGGAGCTGTTCGGGCTGACCGGAGTGGAATATCAGGGTAAAACCGATGCAGAGCTGGCATCTTTCAGTCCGCTCCACCAGGAGGCCTTCCAAGGCTGTAAAAAAACTGATGAAATAAGCTGGGAAAGCGGCTGTCTGAGCCGCAGCGAAGAGGTTATTCCCGGTCTTGATGGCAGCTGCATTACCTTTGATATTATCAAACTGCCGGTTTTTGAGCAGGATGGCAGCCGCAAGGCGTTGGTGGTGGTTGGGCGTGATATTACCGCCCGCAAACTGACCGAGCAGGCTCAGCAGGATGCTGCTGTTGCCAAGATGCAGTTTCTGGCCAATATGTCCCATGAGATCCGTACTCCCATGAACGGCGTGATCGGTATGGTTGGATTGCTGCAGGAAAGCGGACTGAATCCCGTGCAGCAGCAGTACACGGAGGTGATCAGGTCCAGTGGAGATCTGCTGCTGGCGATTATTAACGATATACTTGATTTCTCAAAGATTGAGGCAGGCAAACTGGAGTTGGAACAGACCCCCTTTGTCTGTACATCGTTACTGGATGAGCTGCTTGCGCTGGTATCGGCCCAGGCCCAGGCCAAAGGGTTGCAGCTGG
>Ga0209800_10002233_pt1 | contig 17542 bp, 14 predicted proteins | sample Higcelweek8metaG_FD_187174 | JGI IMG/M metagenome (GOLD analysis project Ga0209800, IMG submission 187174) | Freshwater pond sediment microbial communities from the University of Edinburgh, under environmental carbon perturbations - High... | ecosystem: Environmental > Aquatic > Freshwater >...
AATTCGATATTTTGCCTTGAACTCCTCAGAAGTTATTAACTCGTTTGTTATTTTCAGAATTCTTGATAAAAGAGTAATATTTTTCATATAAACCGCCTCGTTTTAGAAATTTTTGTAACCAAAACGAATTTGCATATTTTTTACATTTTGTCAAGTGTTTTTTTGTAAATTTTTTATGAATTTTTTAATATTCCTTAAGTTGACGACATTGTCCGGTCGCCCTGGACCTTCGGCAAAACATTTCTACCCTAATATAAAGGTTTGGAATTATTTCAACAGTCCTATTTCATATTAGTATTAATTAATGAAAAAGATTAATTTAGCTTGAATAGATTGAAAATATGTATTATAATTATTTTAATTCAATATTTTGTATCAATATTTTAAGGAGAATAAAAATGGGTTTAATTCATATATATTGTGGTGATGGTAAAGGAAAGACAACCGCTTCAATTGGCTTGGCGATAAGGGCGGCGGGTAGTGGGATGAAAGTTCGTTTCATTCAGTTGTTAAAAGGTAACGAAACATCAGAACTAGAAATTTTAAAAAGAGTAGAAAATATAAGTATTGATAGATGCACAAAAGACTATGGTTTTACCTTTTGTATGTCTAAACAGGAGAAAAACATTATAAAGCAAAATCATGATGAAATATTAAAAAGGGCATTAAATGATATATCCGCAAATAACATAGATATGTTAATTATTGATGAGTTTAATGCGGCGTACCAGTATGATTTAATAGATAAAAATCTTGCAAAAGAAATTGTTTTTAATAAGCCAGAAAATTTAGAATTAATACTTACAGGAAGAAATCCAGCGGAAGAATTTGTTGCAGTAGCGGATTATGTAAGCGAAATAAAAGCGTGTAAACATCCATTTGAAAAGGGAATTAAGGCACGAAAAGGGATAGAGTTTTAAATAAAAAATATTAAAGATGTAATTACCTGTTTTTAAACGGATTATTATAGTGCTTTAAATTAATTTTCTTTAACCTAAAAATATCTATAAAAAGGTCACTATTCAGCCACTAAAAGTAAAGTTTACGGTTTCGCAAGGGTTTCGACTCTGCGGAGTCGACCGGGCTTTCCGGTCGCCCTGGACCTTCGGTAAAACATCTCCACCATATACATATGGCTGAATAGTAACAAAAAAGCATCTGAAATAGGTTAGAAATCACTTTAAAATATTTAAATTAAAGCACTATACATCTTTTTTATTAATTTATCTACAACTCTATCAATAATCCCTATTTAGTAGAAAATCAGCTATATGCATTGTCTTTATCCCCTTGTAATTACCGTTTGCAAACTCATCAGTACGCAAAACATACTTTGGATAATTGTCTGGAATTTCTAGTAAACGTTCATATTCACGTTTTTCTGTTCTGTCGGAATTGATTTCCAAAGTCACTTGTATGTAAATTCTGTCATTTTGTTTATCTGCAACAAAATCAATTTCACCGCTTTTGGTTTTTCCAATATTAACAACATAACCTCTGCGTATAAGTTCAAGATAAACAACATTTTCAAGCATAGCGGCAACACTATCTGGAGTATAACCTAAAACACTGTATCTAAATGAAGTATCAGCAAGATAAAATTTTTCCTGTGTTTTTAAAAGTTCCTTGCCTTGAATGTCGTATCTTAAACAGCGGTGTATTATGTAAGCTTTTTCAAGTTTTTCAAGATAACTATATACAGTTTCAATGTCAATGGATCGATTTTCGGATTTTAGATACTTTGTTATGGATGATGCGGAAAAAGTCTGTCCAACGTTGTTGAATACAAATTTTACAATTCGTTCAAGTTGATCAATCTTTCGTATTTGGTTGTGTTTTACTATATCTGTAAAAATAGTTGAGTTGTAGATATCACGAACTATTGTATAAACTTCATCTTGTGAATATTGTCTAGTGTGAATAGCAGGGAAACCACCAAGACGAATATAATTTGCAAATTCAATATGTATATTTTCAACTGTTGTATATTCCTTTTTAAAGGTAAGATATTCATCAAATGACAAGGGAAAAATTCTAAAAGATACATATCTACCTGTTAAGTATGTTGATATTTCTGACGACATCATTCTTGAATTTGAACCAGTAACATATATATCTGTGTTATAGTCAGCCATAAGTGAATTTACGACTTTTTCCCAAGATTTAATTTCTTGTATTTCGTCAAGAAATATATAAGTAGTCTCATTTTCATGAAGTTTTGATTTTATATCATTAAAAAGTTCTTTGGCAGTAATATCTTCATATTCCATGGAATCGAAACGATAGCTTAATATTCTATCTTTTGATATGCCTTTATTAATAAGATCTTCAATAATCATTTTTAATATGGTGGATTTACCACATCGGCGAACACCTGTTAACACTTTTACAAATGGAGTATCTATATATGCATTAATTTTCTTTATGTAATTAGGTCTATAAATCATTAAAATCACCTCTTATATAGATTATAACCAATTTTAATTATTATTTCAATAGTTTTTAGGGTTATAATCGAAAAAATATATCAAGAAAATCTATTGACAAATAACTAATTTCATAGTACAATGTACTAAAGAGAGGGGTTGATATTATGGCATTTTCAATTAGATTAACTGAACAGGAAAAAAAACTAGCTGATAGTTACGCAAAACTTCATTCATTATCACTTGGAGAAGCTTTTAAACAAGCTTTGTTTGAGAAAATCGAGGACGAATATGATATTTCTATTGCCGATGAAGCGTATAAGGAATACATTGCAGATGGAAAGAAAAGCACTCCTATCTCTGAACTTTGGAAAGAACTAGAGTTATGAAATATAGAATAGAAACAACTTCAAGGTTTGATAAGGAATTTAAGAAGCTTGATAATTATACACAACGAATGATAAAATCATGGATTTGTAAAAATTTAATAGATTGTGAAAATCCTCGTCAGCATGGAAAAGGATTAACTGGAAATAAAAATGGACAATGGCGGTATAGAATAGGTGATTATCGGCTTATATGTCTTATAGAGGATAGTGAATTATTAATTCTTGCGTTGTCAGTTGGTCATAGAAGAGAGATTTATAATTAAAAATCAAACAAACGCCAGCCCTCAGTGGACTGGCGTTTGTTTGATTTTTTACGAGTCATTAACATCAAGATATATGCCACAAAACTATTATTGGCCTAATTTTACTTTGTCACCCATTATATATTGCTTTAATAAAGCCAAATCTGCAACGTCAACAGAACCATCAGAGGTTAAGTCAGCGGCTAACAGTCTATCTCCTGTTAAAATATTTTCACCTATCAAATGTTGACTTAAAGAAACTAAATCAGAATTATCAACTTTTGTATCTTTGTTGAAATCTCCATAAATAATTTGATCAATTGAAGTGCTAGTTGTAGTTGTAGTTGTAGTTGAAGTTGTCGTGGTAGTCGTCGTTTGAGAAGTAACGGTAGTGGTTGTAGAAACTGCTTCATTACCATAAACCTTTAATTCGGATAAGTTACAGCAATATACATTTTCACTGTTATATTGGTTTGTAGGTTTCCCTGATGGAACATTGTATTTTATATACCTTACTTCTTCAATAGGAACAGAAAAATTATTTTTATAAATATAATTTATTCCATCATAAGGTTTGTAATTAATTGTATAAACCTTACTCCAGTTTTGACCGTCTTTAGAAACTGAAATATACGCATCTACACATCTGTATTCGTACCCTGAACGAGGTGCAAAACCTAAAGCTTGGAGATTATAATTTTTGCCTAGATCGATTTGTGCCCAACCATCACCAACGCCATCAAAAAAAGTGGTTGTACTTCCATCTATTAATTTAGAAACATCGTTAGAAGTGTTGTTCCATGGTGCAGAACCTGAAATCATAGTTGATGATAATTTAACTTCATCTAAAGCTACAATTTTGTCTCCAATGTTATTAACAATGTAGGTTGTAACTGAATTTGGCTTTAATGTTGTTTCAAAATTTGTTGCTGATGGAGTTATTGAAGGGAGTTTCGCCCAGTTTTCTCCACTTTTTAAATCTCCACTAGTTCTAACTACGTCTACTGAAGTACCAGCTGAACCAAATGCAGATAAGTCAAAGTTATAGTTTAAATCTGAACCAGTTGTATTTGTTGCTACTATGACAAGTTTGTTGTTAGCTTTATCATATGCAACTAGAGTATTTGAGGATGAATTTAACAAAATATATCCAGGACGAATATATTTTGTAAATTGTCCGAAAGCATAATATTTTTTTGTAAGAATTATTTCTTCGGTATCATGGTTTGCAACAGCTACACCCCAATAACCTCCAGCGGTATTTGGCATTCCAGAATCTTGTTTTCCGTTATATCCATCTGTTGAAATATGATTGTCAATAAGTTGCCATAAAATCCATGCTGTTGGCATCATTCCGTTCATATCGTCTAAAATTCTTTGTGATAACCATAGGCCTGCCCCCATTTCACCAGCGTTAGTGCCTGCGATTCCACCACTGTCAACTTCAGACATCCACAAATTAACGTTGCTATCTTGTGCAAGTTGTTTTAGTTCGGAGCGTTTTGAACCACTGTAAGTATGTGTATCTATTCTTTTTACATAGCTTTTTGCAGTTGGACCAAGTGCTTTGTAAGAACTTATTTGTGTATCAATGCTAGTTTCGTCAGTACCTGAAATAATTATATCTTGTAATCCTTTTGCCTCTAGAGCTTTTCCTAAATAGACTAAAATATTTGATTCTGGTGTTCCTTGATCAAAATGACAGCCTTCTTGTTTTTTGCTATAAGCTCCCCAATAATTTGTATATGGCTCGTTCATAGGTGAAATGCTTTGGAACGTAATACCTAGATTGTTTTTGAAATGTAAAGAAACATTTGCAAGGTATTCGGCAAAATCAGGATACATATTATCCTTTAAATTATTTTTACTGGCATCAATTGCTCCAGAAGTACAACCGCTGTTTGTCATAAAATATGGTGGTGAATTTGAAAAGGCTTCAACAATTGGTTCTTCATCAATTTGTTTTAATATATGTTGCAGAACGTTTATTTGGTTTTGATCAGCATTCCAGTTGTATTTGTAACTTTGTGTAGCCTGATCAAAGTACATAAAACCAGGCATGTTTGAATCAGTTCTTGTTATATGGTCGTGTGTAGGGTCATCGCCACCGCCAATATTATAACGGGATATGTTTAAACCTAGCCCCTTATCTTTGTTGTAAAATGCTATTGCTGCTTTTTCTGCCAATGTGTCTGAATAACCTATTCTATTTGCCCACCAGCATAAGCTAGAGCCCCAGCCTTGAAAAACACCATCGTTAAATGGCGATTTGTTAAATGGGTTAATAGAAACATTTACTTTTTCAGCTGCAAAAACTTGCTCTGACTTGTTGAAATTATTTGTGAAAGTACCTATCATGGCGACGGTTAAAAAGAGAGAAGTTATTTTTAAAAGCTTTTTTTTAAGTTTCATCTTTTCCTCCAAAAAAATAATAATAAATATAAAGTGAATTTGATTATAAATCATAAATAAAATGACTTCAAATCAAATATTTCATTTAAAGTATAACATATTGGATTATATAAGTAAATAAAAATTTTATTTGATTTTTTCACGTGATTGTGATCGTTACTATTCAGCTTTCCGGCCACCCTAGACCTTCGGTAAAACATCTCTGTCTTATATATTTGACTGAATAGTAACTTTTGATTAATACAATAATTTTTAAAATAAAATATTATATAAAATGAATATATTTATATGATTTTTTAAAAAGATATTGATTAATATGTATAAATATAGTATAATTACAACAAAGAATATATTTATGTGCTTTATAATTAAATAATTTTATTTTTTGTAAAGCTTAGAAGAACAAAGTATCAGTGATGTGATGCATTAGTTAAAAAAATACAAGTATAATTACAATGTGCTCGTATCTTTTGTTGTATATAATTGATGAAAAATCATTATAAAATTTTATATTAAATTATGAAAATACTATTGACAAAGGGTAAAATATATATTATAATAACATTAAGTTCACGAGCACGGAAGAGGTGAATAGCAATGGTAACATTAAAACAAATAGCAGAACTCGCAGGAGTTTCTAGGGGTACTGTAGACCGTTCGTTAAACAATCGAGGTGGAGTGGATCCTGAGGTGGATAAGAGAATAAAAACCTTAGCTAAGGAATTGAATTATTCTCCTAACAGAGCAGGAAGAGCTTTGGCAATAAGAAAAAAACAACCTAAGTTTGGTGTTGTACTTTGTTCAATTGGGAATATGTTTTTTACAGATGTTATAAAAGGCATAAAAAAAGCTGAAGAAGAACTTGCTGATTATGGTATAAAAGTTTTGATCAATGAAATTAAGGGATATAATTTAGAAGATCAAATAAAAGCTATAGACGAATTAGTCAGTGAAGACATAAAATGTTTGGCATTAATGCCTATAGATGATAAGTCTATTACAAAAAAAATCAAGGATTTAATGCTTGAAAACATGCCAGTTGTAACTATTAATACAGATATTGAAAACTCAGAAAGATTAGCTTATATAGGTTGTGATTATTTTTTAAGTGGTAAAACAGCGGCTGGATTAGCTTCTTTTATGATGAATGAAAATTCAAAAGTTTTAATAGTAACAGGTTCTTCAAAAAATAAAGGACATAACCAAAGAATAGAAGGTTTCAAAACGGTTATGGATGAGCGATGTAATTCAGCTGAAATTATTGATGTTGTAGAAAACAACGATGATGATATTACATCCTATATTGTAACTTTTGACACTTTAAATAAACACAAAGATGTCGATTTAATATATGTGACTTCAGCAGGTGTAAGTGGAGTAGTAAGAGCAGTAGCTAAGATAGGTAGAAAAATAAACATAATTTCATGTGATGAAACAAACGACATTATAAAATATGTTGAGGCAGGAAATATAACAGCTACTATATGTCAACAACCTTTTTTACAAGGATATAAAGCAATATATGCGTTGTTTGATTATATTGTAAATGATGTTAAACCACCTGAAAAAATACTTACAGCTTGTGAAATAAAAATAAAAGAAAATATAACATGATATTAAAAGTAAATGATATTTACTTCATAATATATAAATTAACGTAATTTTAATAATTCAAATCATTAATAATTTTTAGGAGGATTTTTTATGAATCAATTACCAACAATCAACTACGAAGGACCAAAAAGCAAAAACGCATTGGCATTTAAACACTACAACAAAGATGAAGTGGTTATGGGCAAAAAAATGTCTGAACACTTGAAGTTTGCTATGAGTTATTGGCATACAATGTGTGGTGCTGGCATAGATATATTTGGTGCTTCCACAATAGACCGTTCATATGGTAAAACAGAACCTATGGAAATTGCAAAAGCTAAAGCAGATGCGGCTTTTGATTTTATGACAAAGTTAGGTATAGAATATTTCTGTTTCCATGATACAGACATTTGTCCAGAAGGAAATAGTCTAGCTGAATTCAAATCAAATTTAGAAGAAATGACTAACTACATAAAAGCACTTATGGATAAAACAGGTATCAAATTGTTATGGGGTACAGCAAACAACTTCTCAAATGCAAGATATATGCATGGTGCAGGTACATCTCCATTTGTTGATGCATATGCTTGTGCAGCTTTCCAAATCAGAAATGCTATGGATGCTACAATAAAACTTGGCGGAAAAGGTTATGTTTTCTGGGGCGGTCGTGAAGGTTACGAAACTCTATTAAATACTAACATGAAAATGGAACTAGATAACATGGCAGCTTTAATGAAAATGGCTGTTAAATATGGTAGAGAAAAAGGATTTGATGGAGATTTCTTTATTGAACCAAAACCAAAAGAACCAACAAAACACCAATATGACTTTGATACAAACACAGTTCTAAACTTCTTAAGAAGTTATGATTTATTAAAAGATTTCAAAATGAATATAGAAGCTAACCATGCTACACTTGCAGGACATACTTTTGAGCATGAATTACATGTAGCAAGAATAAATGGAGTATTTGGTTCTATAGATGCAAATCAAGGAGATTACTTATTGGGTTGGGATACTGACGAATTCCCATCAAATGTTTATGATGCAGTAAAATGTATGATTGAAGTATTAAAAGCAGGCGGATTTACAAACGGTGGATTGAATTTTGACTCAAAGGTAAGACGTGGTTCATTTGAATTTGTAGATATGGCTTATGGATATATTTCAGCTATGGATACATATGCATTGGGCTTAAAAATGGCTGCAAAAGTTCTTGAAGATGGTAGAATTGATGATATGGTTAAAAATAGATATGCTAGTTTTGAAAGTGAAATTGGTAAAAAAGTTGTTGCAGGAACAACATGTTTAGAAGAACTTTCAGAGTATGCAATGTCATTGTCAAAGATAAAAGTTGAAAGTGGAAGACAAGAGTTATTATATGGTATAATGAACGAAATCATGTTTGATTGTTAATAATTTCAACTAAATATTTTATAAAGAGGTGTTATGGTGTATATACTTGGAATAGACATAGGTACTTCAGGAACTAAAACAGCATTATTTGATTATAAAGGAAATGTAAAAGCATCATATACAGAAGAATATGAATTATTAAGTCCATCAAACGGTTATGCAGAACAGCATCCGGAAGATTGGTGGAATGCTACAGTACATGGTATTAAAGAGGTTATTTACAAAAGTGGAATAAACTCAGCTGATATAAAAGGCATAGGATTATCAGGCCAAATGCATGGCTTGGTAATGCTTGATGAAAAAAATGAAGTTATTAGAAATGCTATTATTTGGTGTGATCAAAGAACAGCAAAAGAATGCGACGAAATAACTGAAAAAGTTGGGAAAGAAAGACTTATTGAAATAACTGCAAATCCTGCTTTAACTGGATTTACTGCATCAAAAATTTTATGGGTAAAGAACAACGAACCTCGTAATTATGAAAGATGTAAACATATTTTATTACCTAAAGATTATATAAGATTTAAACTTACTGGCGAGTACGCTACAGAGGTTTCAGATGCTTCTGGTATGCAGTTGCTTGACATCAAAAATAGATGTTGGTCAGACGAGGTTTTATCAAAGTTGGGGATAGATAAAAATCTTTTAGGGAAAGTATATGAGTCACCAGACGTAACAGGTGAAATCACACAGCAAGTTGCTGATATTACAGGATTGACGAAGGGAACAATAGTAGCTGGTGGAGCTGGGGATAACGCTGCTGCTGCTGTTGGAACCGGAGTGGTGGAAGATGGTAGAGCGTTTACAACAATAGGAACTAGTGGAGTTGTATTTGTTCACACTTCAAAAATGGTTATTGATCCTTTGGGGAGAGTACACACTTTTTGTGCAGCAGTACCAAATTCATGGCATGTTATGGGAGTTACACAGGCAGCAGGTTTATCTTTAAAATGGTTTAAGGACAATTTTTGCCATGAAGAAATGGAAATTTCAAAAAATACAAACAAGTATATTTATGATATAACAGATGATTTAGCAAGAAATGTTCCTATTGGTTCGGATAAATTATTATATCTTCCATATCTTATGGGAGAGAGAACACCTCATCTAGATCCTTATGCAAGAGGTGTGTTTATGGGATTATCAGCAATACATAATAAATCAAATATGATTAGAGCGATATTAGAAGGCGTTTCATTTTCGCTAAATGACTGCAAGAGTGTTTTCGCAGAAATGGGGATTTTCTTTGATGACATGATGGTTTGTGGCGGTGGAGCAAAGAGTGATTTATGGAGACAAATGCTTGCGGATATTTATAGTACACCAGTAACTACTTTAGGATCTTCAGAAGGTCCTGCAATGGGTGTTGCTATTTTAGCTGCAGTAGCTTCAGGTGTTTATAAAAACGTATCAGAAGCATGCACGGAAATTGTTAAAAAAGATATTACTCAAAAACCTATTTTAGAAAATACAGAGCTATATAATAAATACTATAATGTATATAAGAAAGTTTATTTAGACTTAAAAGATACTTACAAAACTTTAAATTCTCTTTAAACTACAAAAATTAAAGTTTGCGATTTTGCAGGGGTTTCGACTCTGCGGAGTCGACCGGGCTTTCCGGTCGCCCTGGACCTTCGGTAAAATATCTCTAAATTATACATATGACTGAATAGTTTAAATTTAATAGCTTAATAGTAACCCAAAAATGAAATTATCGGACTAGCAATAAATAAAATCCGAATACAATCATGACAGAGATTGTATTCGGATTTTTAGTTATTTCTAGTATTAAAAAAGTTTTTCCAATTGTTATTAGAATTTTATTATTTATTCTTGATTATTTATTACATTTAGAATGGGGGCAAGTAGAGGAGGAAGAGCAGCCTATACATTTACCTGCTTTTTTATTTTTGTATATATATTTTATTATAAAAATTACAGTCACAGATAAAATGAGTATAATTATTATATTAGAAATATTTTCCTTGATGAAATTTAGCATTTTATCACCTCATTTTCGATGCTTAGTTATTATTCGGTTATTAGTGGTTTCGACTCTGGGGAGTCGACAGGGCTTTCCGGTCGCCCTGGACCTTCGGGGTATATATCTTTGTGTTATTAATTCGGCTGAATTGTAACGGTTATTGTTTCTATTAATAATTTTTTATTGGTTCGTTGGATTGAATTTTATTTGCTTTTTTAGGTTTAATAAGTAAAAGTAAAACGAAAGCGACGATTAAAAATGATATCAAAGTTAAAACACTAAAAGTGCCTTGGCTTATAAAAGTACCTATTTGATATATTGAAAAAGACGAAATATAAGCCAAAATTGTTTGATAAGTTATTGCGAACAAAAGCCATTTATAATTATTCATTTCACGTCTTATTGCACCTATAGCTGCAAAACAAGGGGCACACAAAAGATTAAATACTAAAAATGAGAAAGCTGATATGGTTGTAAAACTGGAAGCTAAAGTTCCCCATACTTCCGAACCGTTTTCTGAAACTTCTGCAAACCCAAACAACACACCAAAAGTTCCTACAACGTTTTCCTTTGCTATTAATCCAGTTATGGTTGCAACCGCAGATTTCCAATCGCCAAAACCCAAAGGTATAAAAAGAGGTGCAATTAAAGAACCTATTTTTGCAAGAATGCTATCTTCCATTTCGGAAAAACCAAAGTTACCATCAGTCCAACCAAAAGTCGATGCAAACCAAATTAAAATAGTTGATAGTAAAATTACAGTGCCTGCCTTTTTAATAAAAGACCAGCTTCTTTCCCACATGGAACGAAGAAGATTTTTTATTGTGGGCATATGATAAGCCGGTAATTCCATTACAAAAGGAGCTGCATCTCCTGAAAAAAGCTTGGGTTTTTTAAGTATTATCCCTGAAATTAAAACTGCAAAAATACCTATAAAATATGCAGTAGGAGCAACCCACCATGCACCATTAAAAAGAGCACCAGCAATTAAAGCAATTATAGGTAGCTTTGCACCACAAGGTATAAAAGAAGTTGTTATAATTGTCATTTTTCTGTCACGGTCATTTTCAATTGTTCTAGAAGCCATGATTCCAGGTACGCTACAGCCAGTACCTATTAGCATAGGTATGAATGATTTGCCTGATAAACCAAAGTTTTTGAAAATTCTATCCATTATAAAAGCTATTCTTGCCATGTATCCGCAGGATTCCAAGAAGGCTAAGAACAAAAACAATACAAGCATTTGTGGAACAAACCCTAAAACAGCACCGACACCACCAACTATTCCATCTACAAGTAAACTTAATAGCCATGGAGAAGTATCTATGGATTCAAGCATATTTGTTAAACCTGGAGTTATTATTTCGCCAAACAAAGTATCGTTTGTAAAGTCGGTTACCCAAGTACCTACAGTCGTTACTGAAATAAAATATACAACGAACATGACTAAGGCAAATATAGGTAAAGCAAGCCATCTGTTTGTAACTATCCTGTCTATTTTATCCGATGCTGAAAAGTTACCTTTATTTTTTTTAGTATAACATTTTTTTATTATACTGTCTATATAATTATAGCGTTCATTTGTAATGATACTTTCACTATCGTCGTCTAGTTCTTCTTCACAATTTTTTATATCATTCTCAATATGAAAAATCGTGTCCTTTGTTAAGCTGAGTTTCTCGATTATTTTACCGTCACGCTCAAAGAGTTTTATTGCATACCATCGCTGTTGATTTTCAGGTAAATTATTTAAAACAGCCTCTTCTATATGTGCTATACTATGTTCTACAGAACCTGAAAAATTATGCTTGGCTACAAAATTATTTGAATTTTTTATTGTTTTTATTGATGTTTCAATTACTTCTTCTATACCAGTAGCTTTTAAAGCTGAGATTTCTACTACGTCACATCCAATAGCCTTTGATAGCTGTTGGATATTTATTTTGTCGCCGTTTTTTGCTACTACATCCATCATATTTATTGCTACTACAATGGGAATACCTATTTCAGATAATTGAGTAGTTAAGTATAAATTTCTTTCTAAGTTTGTTCCGTCTATTATATTTAAAATTAAATCTGGTCTTTCGTCTACTAGATAATTTCTAGTTACCACTTCCTCAAGAGTATAAGGGGATAGAGAGTATATCCCTGGTAAATCTATAATTATAACATCATTTTGTTTTTTTAGTTTACCTTCCTTCTTTTCAACAGTTACTCCGGGCCAGTTACCTACAAACTGATTTGAACCAGTAATAAGATTAAAAAGAGTTGTCTTACCGCAATTTGGGTTCCCGGCCAATGCTATTTTATATGGCATAATATCAGATCCTTTCATAGACAAGTTAGTTTATACTAACCCAAGGTGTTAAAAAATTAGTCACTATTTAGCCTCTAAAGGTAAAGGTTACGGTTTGGCAATGGTTTCGACTCTGCGGAGTCGACTAGACTTTTAGGCCGCTCTGGATCTTCGGTAAAATATCTCTGTCCTATACATATGGCTGAATAGTAAAAAAAATTATAAGATTTGAATAATATCAGCATCTGATTTTCTTATGGATAACTCATAACCTCTAACAGTAATTTCTATTGGATCGCCTAAAGGTGCGATTTTTCTTATAAAAACAGATACACCTTTTGTTATACCCATATCCATTATTCTTCTTTTAAGAGCACCGTTACCATTAAGTTTTTCAACAGTAACGGTTTCACCTGGTTTTGCATCTTTTAAAGTTTTCATATATAAAACCTCCTATAAAATTTAAACGACATGTATTCTATTTGCCATAGATTTATCTATAGCTATTCTAGCACCCTTTATATTTACTATAATATTACCATTTAATTCAGAAACAACATTAATAGATGCTCCTTCAACAAAACCGAGGTTGTTAAGAAATTTTTTTGTATCATCTCTTCCTGATATTTTTTTGATAAAAAGTTGGTGTCCACTTTGTGCCATACTTAAAGGCATAATAATCACTCCTTTCATATATGAAAGCTGAATAATCAATTAACATGAGCTAACCGATAAACTCAAAGAAATAAAATGTATTTTTATTTCTTTATTATAGTTTACCATAACTAACTTGGCAAGTCAATAGATTGTGAAAAAATATGAATTCGAAAGAATGTATTTTTAATATTTAAATAATAGTTAAAATATAAAAAAAGTAAAAGTAAATATAAAATAATTTATTGAAAATATATATTTGTTATGATATAATTAAATTGCAAATATATTATATGAGGGGTGTTTATATGGAAATAGTTGAACCTACAAAAATAAAATTAAATAAAAGATACCCAACTTTTCAATTTCACGGATTTATTTCTAATAATAAAGCTAAGCCTGAATTGTTATTAAAATTATGCATCCTCGAAACAATGTCTTGGCTAAGAAAAAGGTTATGTAAATTTGAAAATTTTCCACCTGAAATAAAATTACCATTGCCAGAAGATGTTGATCAGTTAAACAATGAAATGATTCGTTCTTTTCATTTTGAATATGGTTATGTTATAGATGTTACATATATAAAGGAAGATGGAATATGGTCTTTTTACTTAAATGAAACAGATGCAGGAGCAAATTTTAATACCGAAAAACCTAGATTACCTCTTTTGGGGCGAACTTTTGAAACAAATATTGCTTTTAAAATAAATAATAATAAGCTAGAGGTTGGATTTCAAACAGTATGTACTGAGCCTTATGATAATAATGTTGATTGTGAGGTTTTTAGGCCTCTTGTTTTGAAAAATATTTTTTCAAATCCAAAGTTAGGACTAGAACACGTGTGGAAACTAGAGAATAAAGCTATGGATATTTCTACAAATTCAAGTTTTGAGGACTTTATAGAGTTAATAAAAAACAAAGAAAGGTTTATACCAGTAATTATTGTTACACAACCATACAATGTAATTTGCCATAAAGAAGAAGTAAGTATAGAAATAAAAAAAGACTTGGATATAAAATCTGTAACTTCAAGCATAAGCTTAAACCATAAACAAAAAGAGTTATCAGAGGAAGAGTTTAAAGTAATTATTAACGATAAGATACCTAAATCAAAAAATTTAGAAAAATGTACCCGCTTAGTTAAAATAAAAGCAGAAGAAAAGGATTGTGTTGAAAAAGAAATAAGGGAAACAATAGAAAAATTACCAACCATTAATTCAGACAAACTTGCAGAATCTTTAGTTGGTTTTGCAATAGTATGCAATTTAAAAAAGAAATATTTCACTCAAATTCAAGATAAACTTAAAATAAAAAATATAGAAAGTGGAGATATAATTATTTTTTATAATGATGTTGTAAATGAAGTCATTAAATATAATGAAACTGCAAAAGATATAATGGAAATGCAAAAATCAATAAAAGATAATATAAAGTTATACCCAAAAAGAAACGTCGTTAATTTTGGGGAAATAGTTTTTAATTGTGATGCAAAAATAATTCAACTACAAAACCATAATATAGAAAACATTAGTAAAAGTGATCAAATAAAAAACTTAAAATATGAAAACCTTGAATTAAGACAGAGAATAAATGAATTAAAAGAAGAAAAAACAGATTGTTCTTTTATCTTACATCAAAATAAAATTCTTATGAAGAAAAACAAAGAATTGGAAATTGAAAATTTAAAACATGAAGAAAATGAATTCAAATTACAGGAGGATGTAAATGTTCTTAGAACTTCTAGAGACGAATTGATAAAAAGTAATAATTTTTATATAGAAAAAATTAAACATTATAGCAGTTTTCCAGAAAAAATTGATGAAGTAGAAAAATGGATAGATGAAAATTTTAAAGATACTATTTTATTACATAAAAATGCGATTTCTAGCCTTTATAAGTATAAAAATCATTTAAACTTAAATATGCTTTGTGACGGAATATATTTTATATCTATGTATAGTCAGTATAGAAAAAAAGACATACCTAAAAATTATTTATGTTATTTTGCTGCACCATATAACTGGGAGGTGTCTTCATCTGGTAAGATATCCATGCAAAATCTAGAGGATTCATATAAGCTAAAATGGTGGGATATAAACGACAATAAGGTTTCTAGAGCAATGGATTTACATATTAAAAATGGTAACAAAAGCGGTAATTTAATTAGAATATATTTCTTTTGGGATGAAGAAAGAGAAAGAAGTGTATTGTGTCATATGCCTGACCATTTACCTATTATAAGTAGAAAAACATAAAAACAAAAAAGGTGCTGTAAAAAAACTTCCCCAAAAGTAGATGGCAGAATCGAATGATTCAGCCATCTACTTTTTTAGAAAAAAAGGCTGCAACCTATTGAGGAAGCAGCCTATTTAGTGATATAATCAAATTATGAGAATGAAAAAGATCACTAAAAATAATTATACACCAATCCAGCTGAAATTACCAGTGGATTATACAAAAATAATTGAAATAAATGATCCAGTATATACATTCAATGAAGTTATGAATCATATTGACTTAAACAGATATTTTGCAGAGAAGGAATGCAGAACAGGTCGTCCAAGGTATGATTCAGAAAAACTCTTGAAAGTAATACTGTTTGCGTTTATGGAACATGGATACGCATCTTTAAGAGAAATAGAAAAGTTATGCAAAACAGACATCAGATTCATGTGGATACTCGATGATACAAAGGCACCAAGTTTTATGACAATAAGTAATTTTATCAACAATGAACTCAGTTGTAGTCTAGAAAAAATATTTGCTGATATAAACAAATACATATTTACAGAGCAGAAAGTAGACATGAATCATGTGTATATAGATGGGACAAAAATAGAAGCAAACGCTAACAAGTACACATGGGTGTGGAAAAAGTCATGCATTAAAAGCTCACAAAAAGTGTTTGGGAAACTTACTTCTTTACTCGAAGAAATAAACAAGGAGATAATGTCTTGTTACAGAGTTAAGTTTGAAATACGTGAAGAGTATGCAATAGATTATCTTGAAACAATAATTTCACAGTATTTATCTGAAACAGGAATAAACACAAAAGATTTTGCATATGGAAAAGGAAAGCGAAAGACAGTAGAGCAGAGATATTATGATAAGCTTAAAGAATTCTGTGAAAGATTAAAAAAATACAGTAGACATATTGAAATCTGTGGTGATGATCGTAATAGTTATTCAAAAACAGATCCTGATGCAACATTTATGAGAATAAAAAAAGATTATATGGGAAATGATCAGTTACTGCCAGCATATAATCTACAAACAGCAGTATGTGATGAATATATAGCTATGTTTCATGTTTTTCAATTTGCTTCAGATATGGATTGTTTCCAGCCATTGATGGATAAATTCAATAGTTTTTATGATTTTTATCCCAAATATCCAGTAGCCGATGCAGGCTATGGCAGTTACAATAATTATTTGTATTGTCAGGAGCATAACATGGAGAAATATATGAAATTTACAATGTACAAAAAAGAATTAACAGATAAAAAATATCATAATAATCCTTATCGTGCTGTGAATTTCAAAATAGATAGAGAAGGTAATATGACATGTCCTGGCGGACGTCGCTTTTATTATCTAAAAAGTACTCATATAAAAGGAAATCAGTATGGACGAACTCAGGAATATTATCAGTGTGAAAATTGTGAAGGATGCGAACAAAGAGACAAGTGCCATAAAAGTAAGAACAACAGAATAGTCAGTGTTAATTCTGAACTTACTCAATTTCATGAAGAGGTTATAGGCAATCTTAACAGTATCCAAGGAGCATTACTTAGAATGAACCGTAGTATTCAGTCTGAAGGTGCGTATGGAATAATAAAATGGAATCGTGAATACAAAAGGCTCAGACGAAGAGGTAATAAAGCAATATTTTTGGAATTTGGACTTATTTGTTGTGGATTTAATCTTCATAAGTACTATCTAAAAAAACAAAAATCACTAAAGACTTCTTGATAAACTTGAATTTTAATAACAATCTAACGTGAAAAAAATAAATTTTCTTCACGTTAGATTGTTATACCCATTTTTTCTGTTTTTATTAGGCGAAAAATAATTACGCTCCTATTTTTACATACAAATAAACAAAATCCCACTTTCATGAAATGAAT
>Ga0209800_10002235_pt1 | contig 17535 bp, 13 predicted proteins | sample Higcelweek8metaG_FD_187174 | JGI IMG/M metagenome (GOLD analysis project Ga0209800, IMG submission 187174) | Freshwater pond sediment microbial communities from the University of Edinburgh, under environmental carbon perturbations - High... | ecosystem: Environmental > Aquatic > Freshwater >...
TGGAAATGGCCCAACAAAAGGTGATGGATAATGTGGTACAGGTGCCTTCTTTTTTCCTGATGCGTTGGATGGATTTTTTAATGAAATTGTTAAGCTCAAATCAATGGTTTGTTATAAGTCTTATTACCCTGATTGTAACTATAGCCGGATTTATGTTTTTTATTTTTGGCTATACGCTCAGTTTCAGAAAAACATCATTTTACATTGCTGTTATTTTTCTATCGTTTACTGTTGTCGGCATGTTTTTTTCTGGCCTGCGTAAGTCGCAACTTATGCATCACAACGAGGCTGTCATTATGGTGGGCTCTGTGTCGGTGAAGAGTTCGCCCGACAAAAGCGGAACAGATTTGTTTCAGTTGCACGAAGGAACAAAGGTAAAAGTAAAGAGCGAGTTGAACGACTGGACTGAGATAGTGTTGGGAAATGGAAGTATTGGCTGGATTGAGGGTGCTAATATAGAAAAAATTTAATTCGTTGCTGAGCAGAATATATGGAGTTGATACAATCACTGAACTTGTTTGATACAGAATTATTTCTGTTCTTCAACGGCATGCATAATTCCTTTTTCGATGGATTTATGTATGCTTTCACTCAGATTTTTGTATGGATTCCGTTATATGCCTCAGTAATTTATCTGCTTATAAAGACAAAGAAATACGATGCGCTTTGGCTGATACTTTTTTTAGTGTTGTGTATCGTGATTTGCGATCAGATTTCTTCGGGACTTATTAAAAACACAGTACAGCGTTTACGGCCCTCGCACGAACCTTCGCTCAATGGTATGGTGCATCTGGTAAATGGTTACACCGGCGGAAGATTTGGTTTTGTGTCGTCACACGCCGCCAATACATTCGGTTTTGCTCTGTTGAGTTCTTTGCTGATCAGAAACCGGAACTTTGCAGTGATGATCGTTGTCTGGTCGCTTATAAATTGCTACTCACGCGTTTATTTAGGAGTTCATTATCCCTTCGATATTGCCGGCGGACTACTTGTAGGGACTTTTGCCGCTACTGTATGTTATATTGCCCTGTTGAAATTCAAGCCCGAAGTTTTAAATATTCAGGCGGATGCATCTCTTGTTCGCATTCCTGTTTTCACCTTTTTACTGACCGTTTCAGGCATTATTATTTATGCATTGCTAGCCATCTCCTGATAGCGCTCCAACCTTAAATCTTCAAATCAAATCCTCAATCCCGAAAGCCTTCGGGACAAATCTTCAAATCCTCAAATCTTTCGAATCTCCTTATATTCTCACCTCCACACCCTTGTCTTTCAGAAAGCTTTTTAGTTCGGGGATGCCTATTTCCTTGTAATGAAATATGCTGGCAGCCAAAGCTGCATCTGCTTTTCCCTGTGCAAAAACATCCACGAAATGCTGCATAGTTCCCGCACCTCCACTGGCTATAACAGGTACATTGACAGCTTCCGAAACAGCACGGGTAATGTCGAGCGCAAAACCATCCTTTGTGCCATCGTTGTTCATCGATGTCAACAAAATTTCGCCGGCGCCAAGCGCTACGGCCTGTTTGGCCCAATCCACTGTTTTTATCTCGGTCGGAATGCGTCCGCCGTTCAGAAAAACGTACCATTCACCATCAATGCATTTGGTGTCGATGGCCAGTACCACACATTGGCTGCCAAACTGACTGGCAAGATCGCTGATAAGTTGAGGATTGCGTACAGCCGATGTATTGACCGATATTTTATCGGCACCGCAAGCCAGCAATACCGATACATCTTCCACACTCGATATTCCACCTCCAACTGTAAAGGGAATATTGATATGTTTCGCTATACGGGTTACCAATTCCGATAGCGTTTTCCGCTTTTCGTTGGTAGCCGTTATGTCCAGAAAAACGAGTTCGTCGGCACCCATTTTTGCATACAATGCGCCCAGTTCAACCGGATCGCCCACATCGGTAATGTTTTCGAAATTAATTCCTTTTACTGTTTTGCCGTCCTTGATGTCCAGACAGGGGATAATACGTTTTGCTAACACCTTAGTTTAATTAATAATGAATAATTAATAATGAATAATTAATAATGAATAATTAATAATGCATAATTCACAATTCGTAATTCAATTCTCAATTCTCAATTGTCAATTGTCAATTGTCAATTGATTTTCAATGCCGATCGTTCTTCGTTCCATTCGCCCAGGGTGACGGTTTGAATTGTATTCACCAGATTTTTGTCGAACGGACGTTCTACTTTTACATAATTATTTGTAAATCCTACCATATTTTCGCCATTGTGCCGGCTTTCCCACAGTACGGGATAGCTTTTGCCTTGTTGACTTTCGTAAAATGCTTTCGTTTTTTTGTCGGACAGCAAGTGCAATATATCGCTTCGTTTTTTACGTTCGGCCAAAGGTGTGTTTTGTTCTATGTCGAGCATTTTGGTGCCGGCACGTTCGGAGTAAGTAAACACATGCAGTTGCGAAATATCAAGCCCATCGATAAACTGACACGAAGCTTCGAAAAGTTCGGCAGTCTCGCCACGCACGCCTACTATGACATCCACGCCAATAAAGGCATGTGGCATCAATTGCTTGATAAGTTGCACTTTGTGGGCAAAGAGTTCGCGGTTGTATTTGCGTTTCATCAGAAGAAGTACTTCGTTGGTACCCGATTGCAGCGGAATATGGAAATGCGGCATAATGCGTTTGCTGGTCTTAACGTATTCAATGATTTCGTCGGTCAACAGGTTGGGCTCAATCGACGAAATACGGAAACGCACATCGCGCTCGATATTGTCCAGCGCTTTCACAAGATCGAAAAAATTCTCGTTGGTATGCACGCCGAAATCGCCAATGTTAACCCCCGTAAGCACTATTTCGCGGGCTCCTGCATTGATGGCCTCCATCGCTCTTTCCACTGTTTCGGCTACCGATGCGCTACGGCTGCGACCGCGTGCAAAGGGAATGGTGCAGTAAGTGCAATAATAATCGCATCCATCCTGCACTTTCAGGAAATAACGGGTGCGGTCGTCGCGCGAACACGAAGGTTTAAATTCCCTGATTTGATTCAGCTTTGTTGTATGCACTTCGGTAGGTTTTTCTTTGTCGATGTCGCGAATATACTCTAAAACGCTGAACTTTTCGTTGGAACCAAGCACCAGATCCACCCCGTCAATTTTCGAAATCTCGTCGGGTTTCAGCTGTGCATAGCAACCTGTTACTACCATAATGGCATTCGGATGCTGCCGGTTGAGGCGGTTGATGGCCTGACGGCATTTGTGATCGGCTGTGTCGGTTACCGAGCAGGTGTTGATCACACATACGTCAGCCTGCTCGCCTGCCCGCACTTTCGTAAAGCCTTCTTCGGCCATTTTTTTCCCTATCGCCGACGTTTCGGCAAAGTTCAGTTTGCATCCAAGGGTGTGGAATGCCACCTTCTTATTGTGAAATATATTATTATCAATCATTTTATTACTTCAAAAAAAACATGCTGCAAAGGTAATAAATTTTAAAGAGTTTTTCTATACCTTATGGGCGCGGGTCTGTAATTTACAGTCCACTAAGTTAAATATTTAGAAGAAATACTTATCTTTACTACAATAAATATATTTAGTTTTAGTAAGGATTTCGGATTGCACTTATTCACTATAAATATTCTATCACTAACAAAGCGATAAATAATGGGATTTAATAAAGTTTTTGAGTCGATTAAGTCTAATTGGAAGATTATATTATTCATTGGAATTATAGTTTATGTGGTAAGTAAAGGATGCATAGAAGATAATTACATTGAAAAAAATGGCATAGCAGTTACAGTTGTGGTTAAGTTCTATGATCGATTATTATTCAATAAGAGCGGGATGAAAACTGTGTCTGGTGGCTATTATTATGTTGATAATAAAAGATATAAATGTCATTCTGTGGCTGTAATCACCAAAGGTTCAACTTTTAAGATCAAATATAATCCCAAAAATCCGGAAGACTGGCGGCTTGTTGAAGAGTAATAAGCTTGTCGTTACGGAGATTGAATTACTATGTCCTTCCGGATTTATAATTAGGAAAGCTAAAGTTGGCGCCCTCTGCTTAGGTTGAAGCTTAAAGCTTAAAGCAAGGCTAAGCCTTGCATATTCAAAGAAAAAATTCTTTCCTTTTATATTATTTTTCATTATCTCTACTTCCTAAAACACCCAAATGTCTGTTACATTACAGTTACAAAAAAAGATGTCCCCCAAATATAATTTCACCCCATATTAACTCACTAATTATCATTATATTTAAGTGTAGCCATGTCCCCCATTTTTTTACACAAAAATTTGAAAACAGATATTTCTTATTATTATCTTTCGCTATCGTTTTGATTGTGACAATCGGAGTGCATATCTAAGAAAAAATCTGTATTATTCTGCTTATTTGTTCCTGTTTTTGTGAATTTTAGCAAGAAGAGTCAGGCCGTTTTTGTCCTTTTTCAGCCCTGTTTTTATCATAAAAATGGCGTGTATATATCGATCTAATTTTAACATTTATATCGCATTGATTTTAAAGTAGTTGTCAATATCCTTCAAGGCGGTATATATATAATTTTTTTTGATAATTTCTTGTTTTTGTATAATAATTTCACTTATTTGGTAGCCGGATTTTAGTCTTAAACATCTATTCATTTTGATGGCAGGAGAAAAATACAGGTGAATTATAGGTTGCGTTCGAATAAAGATACTTTTTATAAATATAATTATTATTAACCACTAAAATTAATTGTTATGGCACAAAATTTAATTTCCGCTTCGCTTACGGAACAGGATGTAGTCGAAGTAACACAAAGTTTGAACACTGTAAAGACAAAATTGCATTTTTTGTCAACCCTGCAAAAAGGTGATGTTAAATCGCTGGTTAAAGTAGGAAATGCCTATTATCTGCCGTTTTTGGATAAAATTCATCAAGTAGTAGAAACGCACCCCGAAATTCTTCCTGCTGTTTTCGACAAGGAAGAGTTTATGAAAGATTATGAGCTGTTCAATAAATTGCGCCCCGTTTATAACTTAATGAATGAACTGGCGGAGGGCCTTCAGAAAACTTTTACGGCAGTGGGAAGCGATACATTGGTGGCAGCACTCGATGTGTATGCATCTGTCAAACAAAACAAGGACAAAGTTCCCGGTCTGAGTGTGATGAACGACGAACTGGCTACTTTTTTCAAAAAAGCAAAATCCCAAACTGATGATCAAAAGTGATCTGTTACCGCTCCCGACCGTCCCAACATCGGTCGGGAGCGGTTTACATCGGTCGCGACCGATGTAAACCGGTAATTACCGACTAAAAACCGGTCGAGACCGACTCCGAATCGGTCATGACCGACAAAAAGACGCTCCGGACCGATGTAAAACCGGTCGCGAGCGGTTATGAACCGGTTCCGACCGACCAAAAACCGCTAATTACCGACTAAAAGACGGTCGGGAGCGACTCAGCATCGGTCGCGACCGATGCGAAGACGATAAATACCGACTAAAAACCGGTCGAGACCGACTCCGAATCGGTCGTGACCGACCAAAAACCGCTAATTATCGACTAAAAGACGGTCGGGAGCGTGTTGGAGCACGAATTGTATCGTGTGGGGAATAATGTAATATTTTTTTTTGCACAGACAATACAACCTTATTCGGCATAGCCGCATACAATGGATTCGGAATGTTCGGATTAGGTTGTTTTAAAAAGTGCCGTTATACCGATTATATAAAAATACCGATTAATAATTATTTAAAACAGAACAACAATGAAAAAAGATTACATCTTGCTAATTATTTGTTTTTTTGTGTCTATTGTAGTTCATGCAACCGATTTTATTATTATAAATAAAATTATGTATGATTCTCCTTTGAATGAGCAAATAGCACAAAACATACCCTATAGCAATGGTGAATATATTGAATTGTACAATGCAGGTATAAGCTCGGCTGATCTAACGGGCTGGACTTTGCGTGGTGGTGGAACTACCGAAACTTATAATTTCCCCAACAATACTATTATTGCGCCCAAATCCTTTCTCGTCATTGCATATCAGTATTATAACAGTGGATTTACAGTTGATCAACTGTATTCTGGACTTTATCCTTCCGGCAATAACCAGATTTTATATCAGCGAAAAATTATTTTGAGTAATTCAGGTGAACCTGTATACTTAAAGGACAATCAAAGTGTGGTACGGGACAGTATTTATTATGATGGTACTTCGAACAAAACAAAACCCAACAGGCTTAGCGCCGACAATGTAGATGGACTGTCGGGAAATTCTTGTGTTTGTTTACAACGGAAAACCGCACTTTTTACTGACGCCGGTTGTGCTATTTCAGATAATCTGGAATGGATTACCGCATTGGTCAATCCACTCCAATTACATATCTCCTTTATTACTCCGGTTTTGCCGGGATTGGGTTTAGGTTATTACTATGATCTTGCAGGTAATCGTGTCAGCAGGGGGATTATCAATTTATCACGTTCAGCTTCGTACGTAAAGAGTAATAATAATGAAGAGACTCCTGCAATACGTGAAGAAGTAGGTAAACATAACATTACGATTTATCCCAATCCAACAAAAGGTCTGTTAAGCCTCTATATTGATGGGTATGATGAAAATACGGCTGCTGAAATAAGAATTTACGAATCGTCAGGTAAGTTGATTATAAACAGGAAAGTGGATGCTTCAATAGCCGATTTTGATTTAAGCGCAAAAGCTCAGGGAGTATATTTTTTGCGAATAAGGATAAATGATGATTTGTTGACTTATAAAATAATAAAGGAGTAATAAAGTATTAACCTCGATATACTTAGGAATATGACAAAAACTATTCAAACAATCAGTGTTTTTCTTGTTGTACTAACTGTGTTTTCTGTTAGCATTTATGCGCAAGATACAACAAATAATATCAGTAACAATAACATTCCCGACATGACAAATTGGTCGGATGAAAAGATAAAGCTATGGGAAGATTCTGTAAAAAAAGTATTATTTCCCCAACCGGTTGTTGCGAGTACGACCGACACTTCAATAACTTCAGCAGTCAGATCTAAAAGCAGCAGGGCAATGGCAGCCTCTACCTCAAATAGCTATGTGCCAAATTACCACTCTATTGATCAAACAAAAGCTGTTGGCGAAATAGCCATAAATCAAAGTATATCGCCAAGCGGAGCAACCACTTATACTGTCCCCATCGACATTTACCAATCTCCTAATGGATTTCAGCCGCAATTAGTACTTGGTTACAACAGCCAGGGTGGAAATACGTCAATGGGTATGGGCTGGAATTTCGGTGGAGCATCCGTTATAACACGGGTTGCTCAGAGCCAATATTACGATGGATCAACAAAAGGCATTACTATGGGAAAAGAGGATGCTTTTGTGCTCGATGGTATGCGACTCATAAAAACTGAAGAAACTTCAACTCAAATTAAATATGAAGCCGAGCAGGGAAATATCAAAGCCATTGCTTACCTAAATGGTTCGGTTGTTAAATACTTCGATGTTTTTTATCCTGATGGTAGCAAGGCGATTTTCGGGTATACGATTAATAATACAAGCAGTTTAACTTATCCTATTGTTAATTTGTCCGATAGATTTAATAATTCAATATTTTTTAATTATAGTTATGCCGGGGGTAAGTATTTTCTAATACAAATAATGTATGGTTCTTCCTATTCAGCTTCTATTGAATTTAATTATGAAACAAGCAGACCGGATAATGTGATTACCTATCAGGCAGGTCATAAAACAGTAGAAGATCGTTTACTTAGTTCTATTGTGTGTAAATATGGTAGCACAACTTTGCGCACTTACAATTTCGAATACATCACGCAAAAAAACACATCCTTACTCAATAAAATAAACTGTTCGGCAGGAAGTTCTTCTCTTAACCCGCTTATATTCTATTATGGAGAAAATAATACTGCCACTGGTTATATCAATAGTCAGACTCAACTATTGGAGTGGTATGTATATAATAACCCAGGTCAGGTACAAGTTGAAAAGGGTAAGTTTGAATATGGTACACAGAATGATGGAATGATAGTGAATCCATACAATGAGCAATATTGGTATAAAAGAGTGGACCCAAGCCTGTTTCACAGCACTCACAGGCAATACATAAATCAATACAGCGGGCAGGAAAAGATTTTTCTTTATAGCAGGATTGGTAGTACTTTGGCCGAACCAATGCCCAATCTGGTTACCGGCACTAATTTCATTAAGATGTTTTGCGCTAATCTCGACGGAAAAGAGGAGGATGAAATAGTGAAAATAAACAATGGAATCTCAGGAAACAACGATCAGGTCGTTTTCACGGTGTATAAACCGAATATATATAGTGGATTTGGCTTGAATTATACGCGAACATTCAATCTTCCTACAGTACTTGCAGATGTTAATGGAAATAAAAGTATACATCCTAAGTTTTATTTCCCCGGCGACTTCAACGGTGATGGCAGAATGGAAGTTTTTGCCGTATCGTGTAATAATCCCTTAGAAAATGGACAGACATCAAAATGTTATCTTTTCGACCTCGAAACAAGTACATTGCTTTTTGATGATTATGTGTTTCCGTACGAAGTAAATTTCATGGGAACTAAGCAGAACGACATGTCCGACGCAGCACAAAAGACCGACCGATTATATGTGTTGGATTATGATGGCGATGGCAAGTCTGATATCTGTCTTATCAATAATGATGGGGTCAAATTTTTCACATTCAATATCACTGGTTCTACCTATACGTTAAGTCAGGCAGGAAACACTTACACGGGTTTGAAAAAAGTGGATTTAAATGAAAAGCAACTACTTTTGGGTGAATTCAATGGTGATGGGAAAGTTGATTTTTTACTCACTCCTAAAAAAACGTATTCTATCTGGAGCATTTTCTACTCAATGGGCAATGCCCAATTTGAACAAAGCCCATACAGTCTGTATCGTTATTCCACAGACGATAGCTATTTTCTTCAGGATGTGAACTCTGACGGACTCACTGATTTAATTAGCATGAATTCGATCTCATTTTTCACTTATTTATCCGTAAACGGAGGATTCAGTTTGTCTTCGGTTGTGACTCATAACAATAATAACATTATCATTATACCTACCAATGTCAATAGCCGCAACTATTTTAGTCAGATTGTTGCACTCCGAAACGATGGGATCGCATCGCTTTATTCTTTTCCTTGCAACGATAGCAAAGAACGAATGCTTACGGGAATGATAAATAGTCTGGGCGTAATTACCAAAAACTATTACGCACAATTGAATGAAGGAGCACAGTATACATATTCCGGTTTATATACTCCGGGCTATGGTGCGGTATATCCTTACGTAAACTTTCAGGGAGGACTTACGGTAACCGGAAAAACCGAATTGTACCATGATGGGGAGTTAACGGCCTCAAATGCTACCTGTTATGTTAATGCAGTAATTCATCAACAAGGCCTTGGATTTAATGGATTCGAACGCATTACCAGTTTTGATTTGACCAGAAGCCGAAGCTCGGTTCAGGTATTCGCCCCTTATAACTACGGAGTTCAGGTAAGCGACGATTCGCCCACTACAAGCAACACTTACAATTATACGGTAAGTACGCAGAACAATAAAAAACTTAGCAAACTATTAAATAGCGTTAGTTCTACCGATAAGTTGAAAGGAAATACCGTAGCCTCTAGCTATACTTATGATGCTTATGGTAACCCGACTACCGAAACTGTGAATTATGGAGGAGGAATAAGCGCTACAACTACTAATACCTACTACAATAACAGTACTTACGCAGTGGGTAATCTGATTGGGCTTCCCACGGGTAAAACCGTTACAATCAATCGTAACGGTTCTACATGGACTACATCTACTTCGGTGGCAGATTACAGCAATGGTCTACCCAAAAAAACATATGAATACGTAAACAGCTATTTGGTTTCGACGGTGGATTATGGTTACGACGGCAGTTGGAATCTTTTGAACAAAACAATAAAAAAATATAACTCATCCAAGAGTTTTATAACAAGCTACGAATATGATGTTTACAAAAGATTGACCAAAGAAACCGATCCTTTGGGTTTTTATAATACCTATCATTATGATGCATCAAACGGAAGACTAACATCGACTCTGAATCAAAAATCGCAAGTCACGACTTATGCTTACGACGATTTCGGCCGGAGTATAGGCAAGGCTTATCCGGACGGCACCAGCGAGTCGAGCACTCTTTCGTGGCAGTCATATTCCGGAGGCGTTAATGCTCTATATGCAGTTGAAGCTACTGCTACCGGGAAGCCTGTTACAAGAACATACTACGATGCCCTGAACCGCGAAACCAGCAACAAAACAATAAGGTTCGATGATATATATACTTATGTGGATAAAGTGTACGACGGCTATGGCCGACTCTTGAAAACATCCTTGCCTTATATGTCGACTCCTTCTGTGTGGGTAACGAATAGTTATGATAGTTACGACAGAGTTATTGCTGTGTCCGATGGATCTGGTAAAACTACCGGTTACGCTTACAGTGGCAATTCCGTCACCACCACAACAGAAGGTATAGCTTCGTGCAGAACTTATGACACAATGGGGAATCTCGTGTCGGTAGTCGACGCAGGAGGAACCATTACTTATAACCTGCGCCCCGATGGACAACCGGCCACTGTGGTGGCTCCCGGCAGTATTGCCACCACTTTCGGATACGATGAGTATGGCAGGCAAACCTCTATTGATGACCCCAGCGCCGGTTTACAAACTTACCACTTCGATACAGATGGTAATATGGATTACGAAATAGATGCTGAAAGCAAAAGGGTTGATTACAGTTATGATGCCTATAATAGGCCGAAAACAACAACATATCCTGAGTTCAGTACTACTTATGATTACAATACAGATGGCTTGCTCAAATCCGAATTGTCTACCAACGGAACAAAACAGGAATTATCCTACGATAGTTTCGGTAGAGTGGATACGACTAAAAATACAGGAGTTGATGGTAAATGGCTGAAAAAAGCATATACTTATTTAGGTGGAAGCGTATCCACTGTAGCTTACTCGTCACAATCGGGCAACATTACTACCGAGTCATACAGCTACGTCAACGGTTACCTGACAGAAGTGAAAATTAACGGTACAACATCAATATGGTCATTGGCTTACGAAAACAATTTAGGGCAACCTACAGGAGTAAAAACCGGTGGTACCTACCGCTTTTACGAATATGATACCTATGGTTTGCCAACAAAACGAACTGTTTATGGTCTTCAGGATTTCAGTTATAGTATAGATGCCGCTACCGGCAATCTGACTTCGCGTACCGACAACCGCCGTAGTATTCTGGAAAGTTTTGGGTACGATAACCTGAATCGCCTTACCACTTACGGAGGACAAACTGCCGGCTACAGTCCGAATGGCAATCTGATAAACAAGCCTGATATAGGGTCGTTTGATTATGCTACTTCCGGCAAGCCCTATGCCATATCTTCAGCCACACCCACTACCAATGCTATACCCCTGAGGGAGCAGTACGTAACTTACAATTCGTTTAAACGGCCTGCGTCCATTACCGAAAACGGCTATGCTGCCGTATTCACCTACAATGCAGCGGCGGAGCGTGTGAAAATGCAGGTTACCCAGGGCGGTTCGAGCGTACTCACACGTCATTATTTGGGTGGTCAATACGAATTGGACGAAACTGTTGGTGGTACAAAAGAAAAATTGTATCTTAGCGGCGATGCTTATTCAGCGCCAGCGGTATACGTACGCAGCAATGGCGGCGCATGGCAGATATACTATATTTATCGCGACTTTCAGGGCAGTATTACCCATATTACCAACAGCAGCGGCACATTGGTACAAGAGTTAAGTTACGATGCCTGGGGACGGCTTCGTAACCCTTCTACACAAGTAGCTTACCAGCCAGGCAGTGAACCAGAACTATTCTTGGGTTGTGGCTATACAGGTCACGAGCATTTGCAGCAGTTTGGTTTGATCAATATGAATGCTCGACTGTATGACCCGGCTTTAGGACGCTTCCTTTCACCTGATCCGTATGTGCAGTCACCTGACTTTACGCAAAATTTTAACCGATATAGTTATGTGCTGAATAATCCATTGAAGTATACGGATCCGAATGGGGAAATTCTAGGAACTATATTCGGTGTTATTTCCGATTTAGTCGATAATATCTTTGTCAAAACATTCACAGGAGATAAATGGGATTGGACACAAACAAAAATGGGTTGGAAAATTGATATGGGGTTATTTAAAACAGACCCTAATAAAAATTTCTGGGGTAGATCATGGGAATTAATATCCCGTTTTACTTGGCAAGGTCCACAAACTATACTTGGATATACAGGTACAAGCATACATAATCTATTTGGTGGCGTTAAGAGTGTTAATTACTATGGAGGAGCTACTGTTGTAGAATCGTATGCTGGCAATTGGGGTGGAATTACTTTAGGAAATTATATTAATGGACATAGAGGAATTGTGGCTAATCCGAGTGACAGACTGTTTCAGCATGAGTATGGACATTATTTACAAAGTCAATCATCAGGCAGGTCTTATCTTTCTAAATACGGAATACCAAGTCTGTTGAGTAAAAGTGGAACAGATCATAGTTTGCATCCAGCCGAACAAGATGCGAACATAAGAGCTTTTATGTACTTTAATGAACATATTCATGGATATGCAGGATGGGCTCATACGGGTAGAAATAATAATCCGATAAATGGATATAATCCAAGTTTACCATACAATAATGCCACGAACCAAGCAGCATTGGAAAATGGGAGACTTAGATTAGAATGGTTTGATTATCTGTTTCTTCCAAATATTATCGTACCAGGGTTGTTAAATGCCATCATTTTAAATAATCGATATTAAATAGTGAAAACAATGAAAATGAATATTGTAGTATTAATAATAATATCTTTATTCCTCAATCAAGCTTGTGGAAATAAGGAAAATAATTGCCACGAAACAATAATTTTTGAAAATAGAACATCTCGTACATTATATGTTACATCTTCCTATCTGTATCCAGATACATCTACATTTGCAGGAATTCCCAATCCAGTGTTAGCTCCAACTAATACAAAAATTTTTCCTAATGAAAGTAACACCAGTGTGTTTTGGGGAAAGGACTGCATAGAATTAGCTTATAAAGATCTAATCCCTTCTGATACCATGATGATATACATATTCGATGCAGAAGTGCTAGAAACAGAAGAATGGAGTGATGTTATTCATGATTATAAAGTTCTGATTCGTTATGATCTAAGTCAAAATGACTTAAAATATTTAGATTGGAAAGTAACTTATCCTCCAACAGAGGCAATGAAAGATATGAAAATGTATCCGCCGTATGGACAGTAATCCCCCCTGTCCTTCCAGATATGTGATGAGTAGACCCGTCCTTTCGGATATGTGAGGAGTAGAACTAAAGTTGGCGCAGGTCGCCCCCGTCCTGCCCGATATGCGATTAAATGAACTAAGGTTGGCACACGTTGTCCCGCCCGTCCGGATATTTGATGAGGAGAACTAAAGTTGGCGCAGGTCGCTGGGATTTTTAATCCCAGCTTCTTGTATTATAAGGACCTGCCTGCTGCAGGCAGGTTTGCAATCCGCTAAGTTCAATATTTTATATTAAATAGTTATCTTTGCTACAATAAATATATTTTGTTGTGGTAAGTATTTTGGATTACAATTACTCCTTACAGTCGTGACCGCTGGTTCCTTATAATACATTACGAGGTGATTACAATTATTCCCTTCGGTCATGACCGTTGGTTCACCTCAGACGTCCGCGAGGCTTTGTATGTTGAATGAGGATATCCAGTTGAGCGGGGTGTTGATATCATTATAAATAATCTATCACTAACAAAGCGATAAATAATGAATAAAAGCGATGTTAAGAAATTTTTAAAGAGAAATTGGTCTTGGATAGTTATTATTGTTTTTTTAGCTATAATAAGTTTGAAAAACTATAAGGATAATATTGATCTGGAGAATAGTGGTGTGACGGTTTCGGTTAGAGTAGAATTTTATTCACGCGAAGCATTGCATAGAGGAGGTGCTACAAAAACTTTATCTAGGGGTTATTATTATGTCGATAATAAAAGGTATAAATGTCATTCTGTGGCTGTAATCCCCAAAGGTTCAACTTTTAAGATCAAATATAATCCCAAAAATCCGGAAGACTGGCGGCTTGTTGAAGAGTAATGAGCTTGTTCTTCTAGATATGTAGCCAGAAGAGCTAAAGTTGGCACACATTGCCAGGATTTACTCAGACGTCCGCGAAGCTTTGTGAATTGTATAAGGATATTGGGTGAGGATGGGGATTAATAAATATATAAGAATTATATGGATATATTGAAATGGAGGTTATTAAAGCGGATTTGTAGTGTTTTGCTGCTGTTAACGGCTAATATTGCAGTCGCATATGGGCAACCTGAATTATCGAGGAAAATATTCTTTATGAGAGAAAGAAATACATTTTGTTCTCTGATGGGTATGAAAATAGAAATCAACGACAGTAGTACATATCAATTAAAGAATGGAGATAGAATGGTTTTGTCTGTAAATCAAGAAGACACTTTAAAAATAGTTGTTTTGTATCCACCTGATAAAAATTACAAATCAAAAATATATTATATCTATCCTGCTGATGAAAATAATATTTACATCAATCTAAATTACAGTGGGAGCGCAAACGTTTGGTCCTTCTTCGATAAATCTACTTTGAAATTTAATATAAATGTCGACTTTATTGATGCTAATGAGGGAATAAAAAGATTTGAAAATACAAAATTATTCAAGAAGAAAGTGTTTTTGACTGAATATCCAATAGTGCGTAGTATTCCGTAAATCAGATACCATGTTCTCCCGGATATTTGATTAATGAGCTAAAGCTGGTGCACGTTGCCGGAACCTTCGTTCGCAACCAAAGTTTTCCGCCATACGTCCACGAAATTTTGTACATTGAATAAGGATATTCGGTGGGGCGGGGTATTTTATTGACTATTAACTTCTAATTTTATATTACAATGAAAATCAAAAGTATTATTTTTGTATTCATAGTCCCAATTTTTTGTTTTGGCAATTGTAGAAACGAAGAAGAACAGAGACAAAGTCTTATTATTCGGAATAATTCGGATAAGGAAATAATTATTATAAATTCTTTTCGTTCGGTTGTAAAAGATACATCTTGCTTTATACAAAATATGACAAAAATGGAATATCAGGATTTTATCTATTATAGAATGATACCACCACATTCCAATAAAAATTTTGAAAGAGCTAGGTGGGGTGAATCTATGATTAGTCATCCGAATGGCACATTATACATTGGTGTTTTCTATCGTACAGATATAGACGAAATGTCTTGCGAAGAATTTGAACAAGCATTTCCGTTGAAAAAGGAATGGAAAGTTACAGTGGCGGATATGGAGGAGGATAATTGGACGTTAGTATATCCGTGAAATTTCCCCCCGTCCTGCCCGATATGCGAATAAATGAACTAAAGTTGGCGCACGTCGCCGGGAATCTTCGTTCACAATCAAAGTTTACCGCCAGACGCCCACGAAGGTTTCTACATTGAATAAGGATATCAGGTAGTGAGGGGGAATTATAGTCGGAATAGGTAATGGAATATATTATAACAAACATAGAGTAAGATAAAATTATGAAACAGATTAGAATGAGCATCTTATTGATTGCAGCCTGTATGTTGTTATGTGCCTGTCCAGATAATAACGAAAGTGAACATCGCTACATTACAATACTTAACCAATCAGACAAAGCGATTGTATGGCAACCTCAAATGATTCGGAATGGTGAAACAAATGAGCAATTTGATTATCGGAAAATACTTGGTGGACTAATTAATCGCGATTCTTTATATAAGTTTAATTATGATGATAGAGAAAATACTTGGGAAGTGGGGTTAAATAATCATTATTTGCAAATAATAGTAATGGAAGCCGAAACTTTTGATAAGTATATAGACGAGCCTTGCGACACAATTCGCAAGTATGTCCCGGTTTTGCATACGTATCAGTTAACATTAGAAGATTTGCAGCAGATGAATTGGATGGTGGTATATCCACCCGGAGAATAGAGCAAGTACAGGTTCTTATAATAACACAAAGTCTGCCCAACCTTCAATTAGGCAGACTTTGTAGATATCCTGTTTTATTCAATTGTAAATGCTAAACTTGTATTGAGAGATGATCTTTCCCTGGCATTCTCGTTATTTTTTCTTTTTGCCCCAGTAGGTAGCGTTTAAATTTTTTTCGGTTCCTGCATATACAAATGTTACACGGCGTGGGGTGGCTTCCCAGTCTACTTCGCGTTCCACGCATACAATAACGTTGCCCAGCTTCAGTTGCTTTTTCGTTGCATCGTAACTCCAGTTGCCGGTCAGCGCTCCTGCCATGGTGCCGTCGGTTTTGAGGGTGAGCGCAGTGCTGCTGTTTTGTACGCCATAGCTGTATTTCAGGTTGATATGCTCCCATGTGCCTGTGAGCGAGTCCTTGGTTATGGCGCCGTAATCGGGAACGGCAGCGTAACGCTCGGGCAATGCTATTGGCCACAGGTTGTCGGGCTCGGCGGGAGAGGCCGGGCACCATACAATGCGGCGTACATGACCCATCATAATGGCATTGGAATAGGCGTTGCCACCCACATTGGCAGGCAATCGTCCCTGCGACATATAGAACCATTCGTTTGTGTTTTCTTTTTTGAAAATGCAGCAGTGTGCTATGCCTACCCAACCATTGCTAAGGTTGAATTTGTAAGGATGGGTGACGATAGGGTAGGAGTCGCCACTTCCGTTTGTAAAGTTGCGCCCGGTGATATCGAGGTATGGACCTTCGATGTTGGCGCTTCTTACCACCCGTGTGTTGTAGGGCACGTCCAGACCATCATAGGCCATAAACAAATAGTAATAACCATCTTTGTATATTATTTCGGGAGCTTCGCTGCCCTGCCAGCGCGACGAAGCTGTGCGTGTGCCTATTCTCACACCATATCGGGCAGTTAGTTCACTTGCACTGGCAGCGTAAGGCTCGCCAAGTGTTTTCAGAGGCTTGCCGGTTGCTGCATCTACCTGCAATAATGCGAAGCCGCTGTGCCAGGAGCCATGTATCAGGTAATGTTTTCCTTCGGGGGTTACTATATAGGTGGGGTCGATGGCGTTGTAGTAAAAATAGGCGCTCCAGTCATTTGTGCTGGCGCGACTGTAGTTTTTGCCGCGATCGGAAGATGAAGTGGTGACGAAACCCTTGTCGGTCCATACAGCTCCGGCGGGATCGGTCGATTCGCACATACCGATAAAGGCGCGTTCGGTCCAGCTTCCATCAAAGTTGGCGGTGGTATTGGCTTTGCCGGTTTTGATGTAGTTGTCGATAACGATGCTGTAGTACATGCGCAGGATCTCTTGTCCGCCAACATTGACACGGCGTACTACCGGCGCCCAGTAACCATACATTATATTTTCTTTGGCAATGGCAACGAGTCCCATGCGCGAACGAATGGCGTTGAGCGAGTCGGCTACCCAGGA
>Ga0209800_10002236_pt1 | contig 17527 bp, 16 predicted proteins | sample Higcelweek8metaG_FD_187174 | JGI IMG/M metagenome (GOLD analysis project Ga0209800, IMG submission 187174) | Freshwater pond sediment microbial communities from the University of Edinburgh, under environmental carbon perturbations - High... | ecosystem: Environmental > Aquatic > Freshwater >...
GCTCAGGGGTAGCGGAGTTTGGAGCGCACGAGTTCAAGGAAGGCGGCGGGTCCGTCGCGGCGGATGCGTTCGTTGTTTTTGCGCCAGCGGTCGAGCAGTCCTTTGGGCAGGCCGGGGTTTTCGCAGGGAAAGTCCGGGCACAGGCCGCAGAAGCCGATGTTGCGTTCGAGGGCGCAGGCGCGCACGCCGCAATTGCCGAGCAGGCAGCCGCCCTCGCGGCAGCCCTGGCAGGAGCCCTGGGCCAGGAAGTCGAGGAACTGGGCGGCCTGGGGGTAGTGGCCCAGGGCCGGGTTCATGGCCGAGAGGCGTTTGGCGTAGCTGGCGAAGTTCGGGCCGAGCAGGTCGGCCAGGGCGCGGGCGTGGCTGCGGATGGCGCCGCCGGTGAAGGCCAGGCAGCCGCCGCAGTGGAGTCCGCAGGGCGCGACAAGGCGGGTGAGTTCACGTTCGGTGGGGCTGGCGCCGTGGGGCATGGGACCTCCTTGGGGGGGCTGGCGGTCGGCTTCTTGTAGGTGATTTTAGCGGGCGCGCCAAGGGGGGCCGGGGGATGTTCGGGCTTGGCCCGGCTGAACTCTCCCGACGGTTTCGGCTTGTCAGGCCGGGGGATGTTCGGGCTTGGCCCGGCTGAACTCTCCCGACGGTTTCGGCTTGTCAGGCCGGGCGATTGGCCAGGACCACGCCCGCCAGGACCATGGCCCCTCCGGCGACCAGGGCCAGGCCCACGGTCTCGCCCAGAAGCGCGGTGGACAGGAGCGTGGCGAACACGGGCACGAGGTTAATGAAGATGCTGGCGCGCGGCGCGCCCAGGGCGTGGATGCCGTCGTGGTACCAGAGGAAGGCCAGGCCTGTGGCGCCGACGCCCAGGAACAGCAGGTTGGCCCAGACCAGCCCGCTGGCGGCCAGGGCCTGGGGAATCAGTCCGGTCATGAGCGCGGGCGGCAGGAGCATGGCGTTGCCCAACAGGCAGGACCAGGTGACTGCGGCCAGCGGCGTGATCTTGCGCACCACATGCCCGCCGCCGATGGAATAGGCGGCCCAGGCCACCACGCAGCCCAGGATGAGCAGGTCGCCGGGGTTGGCCGCGTGGGTGAACAGCGTGCGCGGATCGCCGCCGGACAGGATCACGGCCACGCCCAGCAGGGACAGGGCGATGCCCAGGGCCTTCAGAGCCGTGGTGGGCGCGCGCAGCACCACGGCGGAATACAGGGCCACGGCCGAGGGCACGCAGGCCACGATCATGGCCGCGCGGGCAGCCGGTATGAGCGCCAGGCCGGAGAAGAACATGGCGTTGTACAGGAACACGCCGGTGAAGCCCAGAAAGGCCACGCCGCCCCAGGCCCCGCGCGGCGGTTTGGGCCAGCCGTGGCCGACGCGGCAGGAGAGCAGGTACAGGAAGAGCGAGGCGGAGGAGAAGCGCAGGAACGCCGCCGGGAAGGGGCCCATCTCCTGGGCCACATAGCGCCCGGAGACCCAGGTGCCGCCCCAGAGGGCCATGCAGGCGGTCAGCTTGGCGTAGACGACAAGCCGCGCCTTTTTCTGGTCCGCCTCGATATTCGGTCCGGCCTTTGGTGTCACGACACGCCTCCGGGCAGCAGCGCGGCCGCGCGCACGGGCGAGCCGTCCAGCCCGAGCACCGGCAGGCACAGAAATTCGAAGCCCGAGGCCGGGAGCCGCTCCAGCCCGCAGAGGTTCTCCACGATGACGAGCCCGGCCCCCAAAAGCAGCCGGTGGGCAGGTAGCTGGCACGAGTCGTGCGGGCCGCCTGTTTCGTAGGGGTCACCTGTTTCATATGGGTCGGCGCTGGCCGCATCCAGCCCGAGGCCCGACAGCCCCAGCCCGGCCAGCAGCAGCGCGGCCTCGGGCGTCAGGTGCGCGCCGTGGGTGAAGTAGCCAGCCTCGCCCCAGCGTTCCGCGTCGCCCGTCAGGAGCAGCACAAAGGCCGGGGCCTGCGCCCGCAGCCACGCCAGGTGCGGCTCCAGGTCCCGCCCCTGCACGGCCAGCCCGGCCCGGCCCCGCACATCCAGCACCACCCCCGGCCCGGCGAAGCGCGAGAGCGGCAGGTCGGCCAGGGCCTCGCCATGGGCCAGCACGTGGGCCGGGGCGTCCACGTGGGTGCCGCTGTGCGCGGGCAGGCTCGCCAGGTGCGACAGGAAGCCGTCGGCCTCGAGCACGCCCATGGGGGCGAGGGTCATGGGCGGATCGCCGGGGAACAGGGGCATGCCCGGAGACACGGGCCAGGACAGGTCGAGGATGTGCAGAGGGGTGCGCATTGGCGCGGAAATACGCCCGTTTTGGCGGGCTGGCAAGACAGGACCGGCTTGGCGCGGCCGCCGGGCCAGGGGCCTGGCCAGGGAGTTGGCCAGGGACGGGGTCAGGGGGACGGGGCGCAGGGCTCCGCCCCCTTCGGCCTTGGGCGGCGGGCTGCGGGGCGCTACTTGGGCGCGTCCAGCAAGGCCAGCTGGCTGCGGATCTTCGCGGCGCTGGCGGCGAGCTTCTGCCGTTCCTCGTCCGTGAGCTCCATGGCCATGACCTCTTCAATGCCATTGGATCCGAGCTTCACCGGCACGCCCACGAAGGTCTCGTTGATGCCGTACTCGCCCGTGAGGTAAGCCGCGCAGGGCAGGATCTTCTTCTTGTTCATGACCACGGCCGCCACCATCTGCACCACGGCCGAGGCCGGGGCGTAGAAGGCGCTGGTGCGCATGAGCCGGATGATCTCGGCCCCGCCGTCGCGGGTGCGCTGGACCAGGGTCTCCAGCTTTTCCGGGGACAGCAGCTCGGGCAGCGGGATGCCCGCCACGGTGGAGTAGCGCGGGACAGGCACCATGTCCTCGCCGTGCTCGCCCAGGACCATGGCCTGCACGTTCTCCACGCTCACGCCCAGCTCCTTGGCGATGAAGTACTGGAAGCGGCTGGAGTCGAGGATGCCGGCCATGCCCGTGACGCGCGTGCGCGGGAGCTGCCCGGCGCGCATGGCCACGTGGCACATGACGTTGAGCGGGTTGCTGACGATGATGTAGAAGGCGTAGGGGCTGAACCTGGCCGCGTTGGCCACGCATTCGCCGACGATCCCGGCGTTGATCCGGAGCAGGTCGTCGCGGCTCATGCCCTCCTTGCGCGTGGCCCCGGCGGTGATGACCACCACGTCGGAATTGCGGGTCTCCTCCAGGTTGTCGCCGCAGATGCAGGCAGGTTCGAGCAGGTCGATGGGGCTGGCCTCCAGGATGTCCAGGGCGATGCCCTCGGCCTTGCCCGGCGCCTTGTCCACCAGCACGACGCTCTTGCAGAGCTTGCGCTCGATGAGCCTGCGGGTGACGGCCCCGCCCACGTTGCCTGCGCCGAAGACGGTGATCTTGCCGTTCATCGCGGTCCTCCTGTTCGATTCAGGGTCATTCCCATGTTTCCGTATCATCCCGGCGGCTGCATTTGTCAAATACAGCCGCCAGGCATGATGTTGCGGCCTCTCTGCTGATCACCCTCGCCCTGCAAACCGAAAGGGCTGCCTCAGGTTCTTCCTGAAGCAGCCCTTTCGGCGCAAACAGAGGGCTGGGGGCCTTCAATCCCCGCAGCCTGCGGAGCAGGTTCTCTTAGCCCCCGTCCTCGTTCTGGGCCTGGGCGGAGTCGAGGACGGGCTCGGCGCAGCAGGCTTCGGGCATGGTGGGGATGGCGGTGCGTGCGCTGGCGTTGGGCAGGTAGGGCAGATCCTGGCCTTCCAGGGCCTCGGCCGGGTCGCTGGCCAGGGCGGCGCGGTTCATCTCGATGGTGCCGTTGACGACGGCGCCGTCGTCCATGCCCAGGGCCGGGGTGACGAGCAGGCCGTCGATCACGGCGTTTTCGTGCAGGTGCACGTGCCGGGAGGCGCGCACGGTGCCGATGATGGTGCCGTTGGCGTTGAGGTTGGAAACCTCGATCTCGCCCTTGACCACGGCTTCGCGGCCCAGGATCAGGGTGCCGGGGGAAGTGATGTTGCCCTGGAAGTTTCCGTCGATGCGCACCGAACCCTCAAAGTGGAGGTGCCCGGTGAAGCGCGTGCCGGTTCCCAGAAACGCGTTGAGCTCCCCGGACGAGTTGTCCGAGGACTCGGAAAATAATTTGGAAAACCACTTCATCGCAGGCCTCGCTGGGCGCTTTTTCATCAGCGCAAGCGTAAGCGTATACGCTGCATTCAGAAAAATCTAGCGTTATTTGGACCCTGTGCCTGCCGGTGGGTGGGCGGCTACTTGCGGGTCATGTCACACAGGGCCCGGGTGGCCCGTGCGTTTCTGCCAGGGGCGGCGCACATCTTCAGCCTTGTTGCTGGCGGTGCCTCTCCAGGAGCAGCATCTGCACGCAGGCGGCGTTGATGGCGGCGAACAGGACGTCCGCGGGCTTCTCCCTGGGGATGGCGACGCTGGACCAGGGCCGGTAGAACTGCGCCCGGGCGTACTCGTCGCGAGAGAGAAAGGGCGTTCCCGCGATGTCGTAGAGGGCGTAGCTCCGTTCCTCAAAGAAGTCGAACATGTCGTCCAGTCTGTAGCCGTACATGTCCGCCGCGAGCTGCGCGCCGTCCTCCAGGGCGATAACGGGCCTGTGCCGGGTGAATGTCTTTTCGGCCCCGAGGATGGCGAAGTACTCCGCGCCCTCCAGGTCCAGTTTGACGAAGTCCAGCCGCTCCAGCCCCAACTTAAGCTCGTCGATGGTCTTGACCTGCACCTGGATCTTCCTGCTGCCCTGCTCATTGACCTGGTCCGGGCGGGCAACCAGGCCACTGTAGCCCGGATCGTCAAACACGGTGAACTCGGCCTGCCCGGCGCGGTTGGAAATGGCGTGGTTGTGCCGGGTCACGTTGCCGAAGGCCGCGGTGTTGCGCTCCAGATCGCGGAAGACCTCGGGGATGGGCTCAAAGGCGTGCACGCGGCCGCGCGGCGCCACCTTGGCCATGGCCATGGTGTGGAACCCGATGTTCGCGCCGCCGTCGATGGCCACGCCGTCCGGCGGCAGAACCCTGGTATAGAGCTCCAGGATGATCTGCTCAATGAGGGTCGGCAGGCACGCGCCGTGCTCGGCGAAGTAGGCATTGAGGAAGTATTGGCCGGGAAACATGATCTCGCCCATGGCAGTGCTCCAGAGTTCAAGGTACCTGATTGTGGCGCAGGCCTGTCCAGTCCCAGCAAGACATCCGGACCCAGCGGACAGGCGTCCAGGACGCAGCGCCGGGACTACTTGCGGGTCATGTCGCTCCAGGCCCAGACCACCCGGCCCGCGATGGCGTGGGAAAGCTCGCCGCCGTAGTCGCGGTTCAGGCGATACACCGAAGGCGGGAATTCGCGCGAGTTGTCGGAGTAGAACACCAGCTCCATGTCCGCGTCCACATGCCGGGTGCTGACGCGCTTGACCGCGCAGCCGCCCTCTGGTCCGGGCTCGCACACGAGCATGATCTTGCCCGCCGGGTCGGGCGAACGTTCGGCGCGGTCCACGAGCACGATGTCGCCGGGGTGCAGGGTGGGCGTCATGGACAGCTCGTTCTTGCCGATCTCCACGGCCACGAGGTCGGTGCGGAAGCGGATGGACTCGTGGTGCCGCCAGACGAGCACCCAGCCCCGGATCTGGTCCTCGGGCACGCGTCCCGGCCCGGCGGCCACGGGCTCGCTGGTCAGGGGCACGGCGAAATAGTCCTCAGCCGCCGGGGGGGGGGCGTCGCGGCTGGCGCCGGTGGTTCGCGGGCTGACAAAGCAGACTTCGCGTGCGGCCTCGCTCTCCAGGGTGTCCGGCAGCACGATGCGCGCCGAGAGCCCGTCCAGGATGCGGCCCAGGGACTCGACGGACAGGCCGCGCTCCCCGTCCATGAAGCGGTTCAGCTGCGAGGGGTCGATGCCCAGGGCGTCGGCCATGCGTTTGCGGTTGGCGTAGGCGCGGCTCTCGCCCACCTGGGCCCAGAGCATCTCACGCAAATTGCTGGTGAAGTCCACGGCGTCCCCCCTGTTTGGCGCGCCAGGGAAGCGCGCTGTTAGTCGTATGGCATATCCATACCATATTTTTTGCCCATGTCCACTTTTTTATGTTGTATCGTATTGACAAACTAATATGTATTTGACAAAATATTCGCATGGGCGATGGCAATATCCTTCTCTGTTCGCGGCCTGGTGGCGCTTGGGTCTGGGGGAGCCCAGACCTGGTGCGGCGCAGGCGCTTGGAGCACGTTTTTGCAGCGGCTGGACTCGCCGGAGGGCCCCGGCCGGGCGGCGCTTGTCGGGCCTTGGGCGCACTGTCGCGGCCAGGGCGTTGCGACCGGCTGCGGGCCGCTGGCGGGCTGGTCCGGAGCGGGGCTGGAAAGTGGACATTGTCAAATCGCAACATTGTGCCTGCAACGACTGGAATGACTGCGGCCCGGACCGGCCTGTGGGCGTGCCGTTTGGCAAACAGACGGACAGGTCGCGTCTATGCCAGGGGCCAGGACCGACACGGGACAACACAGGCCGCTGCAACTCATTGACTGGAGCATTGTTGGCAGCGCCCCTGCCTGAACCTGTTCCCGGCCGCGCGGAAAGGGCGGCCGGACCATTTTCCACCCCCCTGCGACCGGACCAAAGAACCACCATGGAGACGTGCATGGACATCTGCATCAAGGGCGCACGCGCCATCTGCGAGGCCGTGGGCGAAAACCCCAAACAAATCAACCATCTTGTGGCCGAACTGGGACTGCCCGCCTGGCGGCGGGGCGGGGCCGGGTCCTGGCGGGCCTTGCCCGAAGACCTCAAGCGCTGGATGCTGCAGCAACGCAACAGTCATTTGCCTCCTGCCAACGATCTGCAGGCTCCAGCCTTGACGGACTGTAAAGGAACCTGACACCTGGCCCGGGGGAAATCCTGGGCCGCTCTTCCACCATCTCCAGATTGTGCTTACATTCCGGCTGGATGTTCTGTCTCCCGGGCTGGCACGGGTCTTGCCTAGACCCCGTGCAACGGGGAGGCAGGGCATGGCAATGGGCGCACGACCGCGACTGGCGATTCTGGACCGGAACCCCCATGTTCGGGAGTTTCTGTGCCGGGAGTTCGAGTCCCACGGCCTTGCCGCCACGGCCCTGCGCGACGCGGCGGAGCTCACCGCCAGCCTGTCTTCGGAAACGCCGCCGGAGGTGGTGGTGCTGGACCCCGAGGGCTTCGGCGCCACAGGGGACCGGACCGGGCAGCTGCTCGGGCGGCTGGGCGAGATCGCCTCGCGGGTGCCGCTGGTGCTGCATGTGTTTCCCGAGGCCGAGGTTCCGGCCGGGGGCTGGGGCGCGGCGGGCGCGCTGGTTGTGGAGAAACAGGCCGACACGCGCGAGCTGGAACGGGCTGTCCGGGCCGCGCTGAACGGCTGGGGCGGAAGGCTGGAGGGGGCATGAAGGTTCTTCTGGTTGATGATGAGCAGGACTTCCGCGAGACCCTGGCCAAACGTCTGCTGCGGCGCGGCATCCAGGCCGAGACGGCGGGCGGCGCGGTGGAGGCCCTGGCCTGGATGAAGCAGAACCCCGAGCTCGACGCCGTGGTGCTGGACGTGAAGATGCCCGGCATGGACGGCATCGAGGCCTTGAAGCACATCGCGGCCTCGCACCCCGGGGTGGCGGTGCTCATGCTTTCCGGCCACGCCCATGTGGAGACGGCCATGAAGGGCCTGGAGCTGGGCGCGTTTGACTATCTGATGAAGCCCGTGGACATCGAGGAGCTGGTGTTCAAGCTCCAGGATGCCTGCGAGCACAAGGCACTCAAGGGCAAACCCGGCCCCTAGCGGTGGGCGCGCCCAGGGTTGGTGGGGCAATGAACCGGGGCTGTGCTCCGGCCGGTTCCGGAAAATAACAACAACTTTTACACGGAGGGGAGATTGATGGGCTTCGGTAGAGACGTCTTCGAATTCCTCAAGCAGGCGAGCATCGCGCACGCCAAGTGGGACCTGGAAGTGTCCCTGTCCATTGTCAAAAGCAAGAAGCGGCTGGCCCTCCTGGGCCTGATGGTGCTGCCCATCCTGCTCATCAACTTCGCCTTCGCGGCGGACATCATCGGCAGCAAGACGGCCTACGCGCCGGCCTTCTACACAACGCAGATCTTCGTGGTCTCCATCTTCGTGGGCCTGGCCGCCGGTCTCATCACCGGCTGCATCGGCGCGGGCGGCGGCATCATCATCACCCCGGCGCTCATGGCCGCAGGCGTCAAGGGCATCCTGGCCGTCGGCACCGACCTGTTCCACATCTTCGCCAAGGCCATCATGGGCACGGCGGTGCACAAGAAGCTCGGCAACGTCTCCGGCAAGCTGGCCATCGCCTTCCTGGTGGGCTCCCTTGGCGGCACCATCGTCGGCGGCGCCATCAATACCGGCCTGTACAACAAGGACCCCCTGCTCTCCGAGATGTTCATCAGCTCCATCTACGCGGTGCTGCTGGGCTTCCTCGGCTTCTACGCCCTGTTCGACTTCATCAGCGCCACGCGCAAAAGCGGCGCCGACTCCGGCGACGCCCACGGCGGCCCCAGCGGCGGCACCACCGGCCTGGCCACCACCCTGCAGAACCTGAAGATCGCCCCCATGATCACCTTTGACGAGGACTTCGTGCCCGGCGGCAAGCAGATCTCCGGCTGGATCGTGGCCGCAGGCGGCATGGTCGTCGGCATCCTGGCGGCCATCATGGGCGTGGGCGGCGGCTTCGTCACCTTCCCCATGTTCGTGTACATCTTCGGCGTGTCCAGCATGACCACGGTGGGCACCGACATCCTGCAGATCATCTTCACCGCGGGCGCGGCGTCCATCGGCCAGTACGCCATCTACGGCTACGTGTTCTACACCCTGGCCATGGGCATGCTCATCGGCTCGCTTCTGGGCATCCAGATCGGCGCGCTGACCACCAAGGTCGTCAAGGGCATCCAGATCCGCGGCTTCTACGCGGTGTCCATCATCGCCGGCTTCATCAACCGCGCGTCCACCCTGCCCAAGAAGCTGGTGGAGCTTGAGATGGTCAACCTGGACATGGGCCTGTGCAGCCGCATCGAGTACGTTGGCAACATCGTGTTCTGGATCGTGGTGGCCTGCTTCGGCATCTGGATCTTCAGCAAGTTCTTCAGCAACATCGGCAAGCTGCGGCAGGAGGCTTAAATCATGCTTATCGTCAACAAAAAGCTCTTCACCAGAGGCCTGCTCCTCTTTGTCTCCTTCCTGTGCGTCTTCGGCACCATCTTCCTGCCCATCTGGGGCAACGGCAACAACGGCCTGGACGCTGCGGACAACATGTTCAACCGCCTGTCCAAGGGCTCCAGCTACTTCATCCCCGGGGTGCAGAAGCAGGTCATGGAGCTGAACGGCAAGCAGGTCACCGTCACCGCCAAGGTCAAGGACGCGGCCCTGGCTGACCGCGCCGTGGCGAACCTGGTCAAGGCCGGGGCCACTGCGGAATTCAAGGACGGCGCCGTCACCTATTCCGGTGACCTGGGAATCCTCCTGGCCGCCGCCCTGGTGGACGCCGACGACCTGTTCAACGACCGCGGCCAGGCCGTGCTGGACCGCTACGCCGTGGCCGACAAGGACGGCGAGAAGGCCATCGTCAAGGCCTGGTGGTCCGTGCTCGACGCCTCCGTCAAGCCCCTGCAGAAGCAGAAGATGATCCAGGAGGCCAAGGTCGTGGGCCAGGTCAACAAGCGCGGCCTGGAGCCCGGCTACAACTTCTACGGCATCCACTCCGAGAAGGTGCTGGACAACGTCCTGCCCCTGGCCGGATTGCTCATCTTCTACGTCGTCTACACCATGTGGTACGGCTACGCCATCTTCGACATGTTCGGCGGCATCGGCTTGTCCATGAGCAAGCCGAAGGTGAAGCAGGAGGTCTAGCCAAACGCGCTTTCTGCTGCTATGAGCTCCCTTCCCTCATAACTCAGGAAGCGTAGGCTAGCCTTCCCGGCCTTGCGTTCCATACGCTTCACGCCCCCGGAGGATAAAACCTCCGGGGGCGGTTTGCTTTTTTGCCCCCGCCCCGGTAACAGGGGCTGCATGGAGGTGTGTGTGGCCGGACTCTTGGCGAAATTGCGCGGGTTCTTCCTGCTGGAGGGGGGGGGCCGGCCCGGGCAGACACCCTCCCAGGCCGCCGCCGCCACCGAGCAGATCGGCGCGGAGTTTCGCCGCAAGCACACCAACTTCCGCCTGCTGTTGACCTCCGGCAAGCGCCTCTTGTCCATCCTGGCCGACATGGAGCGCGCCACCACCGATGGCCGGGTCTTCGGCATGGCTTTTCTGCGCGCGGGCACCACCAGCGCCGCAGTCAACGCCTTCCGCATGCTCTCGCACCTGAAAAGCCTGGACCCTGGCGCGGCCAAGCGCCTGTCCGACCGCTTCGCCGTGATCCTGGCCGGGGTGGAGGAGGTGCTGGGGCGGCGCAATCCTCCGGCCTGCGGCGACATGGTGACCGACCTGGCCGCCATCGACGCCCGGGCGGCGGACCTCGTGGGCTCACGCCTGGCGGAGCTCGGCGAGGTCAAGAACCGCCTGGGCCTGCCCGTGCCCGACGGCTTCGTCATCGGGGCCTGCGGGTACGAGGCCTTTGCCGGGCAGACCGGCCTGCGCGAGGAGATCGCCCGGCGCACCCAGTCCATGTATGCCGCCGCCGGACAGCACGAGGACGGCGAAAACGCCCCGCCCGCGCTCTTCGGCCCGGACGCGCAGACCCTGGCGGCCATGAGCCGCGAGATCCAGGCGCTGCTCCTGGCCGCGCCCCTGCCCGAGGCCCTGGCCCGGGCCATCGACACGGCCTGCGCCGAGCTGGCCGCCTCCTGCGGCAACGTCCGGCTGTGCCTGCTGCCGAGCAGCCTGGGCGAGGCCCAGGGCTTCACCGGGGTCTACCCGGCGCAGTTCGGCGTGCCCTGCTCCGGGGTCAAGGACGCCTACCGCCGCGCCTGCGCCGGAAAGTATTCGGTCCAGGCCATGCGCCGCAGGCTCATGCGCGGCATCCCGGACATCGACGTGGCCCTGTGCGTGGGCGTGCTGGCCGTGCCCCGCCTGGACCCGGAACAGGACCTGGGCGAAGACCCGGGCAAGGTGCTGGGCGAGGACGGCGAGCGCCTGCGTGGAGCCTGCCGCACCTGCGCTCCCGGCGCCTCGGCCCGGAGCGAGGGTCTGGCTGCCGACGACGCACGGCGTCTGGCCGAGCTTTCGCGCGGGCTGGAGCTGGGCCTGGGCGCACCCGCCCTGTTCGAGTGGGTCAAGGGCCCGGACGGAGGCTTCCAGGTGCTGCGCTGCGGACCGCTGCCCCCGCCGGACGAGGAGGAGCGCCCTGCTGCCGTTGAGAACAGCGCGCCGGACGTCCCGGAAGGGGAGAAAAGCCCGGCCCGGTGCCGGGCCGGGAGCGAAACACCCCTGACTGAATCAAAGGGCCCGAAGGGTCACTCGCACATGGAGGGCAGCCCGGTGCACCAGCGGTTGGTGGAGCTGCTCACGCACTTGGCGCCGCTGACCCTGCCCGCGCCCGAGGCCCCGGAGTTCCGCGCGGTGAACTGCAAGACCGTACGCGACGTGGCGCGCCTGGCGCACCAGCGGGCCGTGGACGCCATGGTCGAGTTCGGCCGCAGCCAGCAGGACTTTTCCGAGCGCCAGGCCAAGCAGCTCTGGGCCGGAGGCGCGGCCATGCAGTGGTGGATCATCAACCTGGAGGACGCCTTTTCCGGCCCGCCCGAGGGCAAGTTCATCCGCCTGGAGAACATCAGCAGCCCGCCGTTCCAGGCCGTGTGGGAGGGCATCAGCGCCGTGCCCTGGGCCGGGCCGCCGCCGGTGGACGCGCGCGGCTTCTTGTCCATCATGTACGAGAGCACCACCAACCCGGAGATCTCCATCACCAGCGAGTTCGACTTCGGCGTGCAAAACCACATCCTGCTCTCGCGCTCCTACGTGTCTTTGTCCTCGCGCTTCGGCTACCATTTCGTGACCATCGAGGCCCTTGTGGGGGAGCGGGCGCGGGAGAACTTCGTCAGCTTCCAGTTCCGGGGCGGCGCCGCCGAGGTCACCCGGCGCACCCGGCGCATCCGCTTCGTCGCCGGCATCCTGTCCGAGTTCGGCTTCTCCCTGGAGACGAGCGAGGACGCCCTCATGGCCCGCGTGGAGGGCCTGCCCACGCCGGAGCTCATGGACCGGCTCCGGGTGCTCGGCTACCTCATCATCCACACCCGCCAGTTGGACATGGTCATGCGCATCCCGGAGCAGGTGCGCCTGCACCGCGAGAAGATCCTGCGCGAGATCGGGGAGATGCTCCGGCATTCGGCAGAGCATCCGGACGGCGCCCAGGCCGATGCCCAGGCCGACCTTCACCCCCAAGGGGAGGACGCCTGATGCGCCCCGCGCCGGAGCGCTCCGAAGCCCTGTACCTGCGCCTGGCCAGGGCCGACGTGGCCCTGTTCCGGTTCCTGCTGGAGGCCTGGGAGGGCGTGGCCCTGTTCACGTCGCTCGGCACGGACGCGGACAACCGCGAGACCCTGCAACTGCGCTTCGCTCCGGACATGCGACCCGAGGTGTTGCGCTTCCTCGACGCCGCGCGCACGGAATTTCCCCTGGAGCTGCTGGCGGGCACACCCCGGAACTAGGCCGGGCAGGCCGACAAGACCGCGCAGCGGGCCTTGGCGCCCGCCAATGCGAACAGAGGCCCAGGCGTTGGACCACGTGCGCAACCCCTGTGCAATCCCCGGCCTCCGCACCTGCGCCTCTGCGGCCCCGGACGTACACACTCATCCGGCCCGCTCCCTCCTCTCCCTTGCACATGCCCTTGCACATCCATGCAGCATTTTGCACATGTCTCCGTCCTTTTCGAGCACGTGCCGCGCAGACTGATGTCTAACGTGCTGGATTAGCGATCTAACGGGCCATTGGCACGGGAGGTGCTTCTGTCAGGTCAAGTTGAGCGCGCGCCGCGGGCCAAGGAGACGAACACCCCTCCTCCTCCTGCCCCCACCCCAAGCCAGGCCCAAAGCGCTGCGCCGACTCGATCACCTTCCTCCTCCCCCCGAAAAAGGGCCGCTGCAACCGGCCCTTTTTCCCTTTCCGGCCCCTGCCCCGCCTCACCCAAGGCTCTGCGGACGAACCCCCTGTCAAGGGGGTATTTTTGTCCTTTTACCGGCCAAAAAGCGTCCAAAAATGTCTTGGCCCAAAACCCGGTGTATACTCCCGGCAAGGCCAGGGCGCCGTGCCCGGCCGCAAACCCGCAAGGAGGACCACCATGGGCGGAGGCGGAGGCTTCAATCCCATCCCCATCATCACCACCATGATCTTCGGACCCGAGGTCGGCGGTCTTGCCGCCACGGCCATGGGTTCAATGGACAGCTCCAGGTCGAACCCGGACGCAGGTCTGGCCCAGGCCGCCAGCGAGGCCCAGGCTGCGGCGCGCGCTGCCGAAGAGCAGGCCACGCAGAACGCCGAGGAAAACCGCCGGTCCGAACGCAGGCGCAAGGAGGCCCTGCTCCTGGACCAGGCCAAGTCCCAGCAGCGCGCGGGCCTGGCCAGCCAGAACGCCCTGGCCCAGACCCTGGGCGCGCCCGCCGTGGAAACCTCGCAACTCAAGGAGAAGCTCGGACAATGAAGAAGCGCACCCCCACTCCCGCCGCCAAAACGACCCAGGCCGCGCGGCCATGCCCCTCCCGGTGCATCGACGACGTGCTGGCGCGCCTGACGGGCATGGAGGCCGCACGCAGCCGCTGGATGCCCCTGTGGACCGAACTGGCCGCGCAGATCATGCCGCGCAAGTCCCCGGCCCTGAGCCAAAGCCAGGCAAGACAAGCCGACGACAGCGCCGTGTTCGACTCCACTCCGGCCCACAGCCTGGAGCTCCTGGCCTCGGCCCTGGGCGGCCTCTTGACCAACCCGGCCCTGCCCTGGTTCGACCTGCGCCTGAGCAGCGGCGCGCCCGATGACGAGGACGTGCGGCGCTTCCTGGTCGCCGCGCGCGACCGCCTGCTGTCCGTGTTCAACGCCGAGGCCACCGGCTTCCAGACCTGCGTGCACGAGCTCTATCTCGACCTCTGCCTGTTCGGCACCGCCGTCATGCACGTGGAGGCCGACCCGGACAGCGTGGTGCGCTTCAACGCCCGGCCCATGGGCGAGGTGCTGCTGGCCGAAGACGCGCGCGGCGTGGTCGACACCGTCATCCGCAAGTACTCCCTCACCGCCCGCCAGGCCCGCCAGCAGTGGGGCCAGGACTGCTCCGCCGAGGTGGCCCGCCAGGCCGAGGAAAACCCCGAGGCCGCAGTTGAGATCATCCACGCCGTGTACCCCCGCGCCGACCGCGACCCCGGAAGCCCGGCCTGCCGCCACTTCCCCCTGGCCAGCGTGTACGTGGAGGCCGCCACACGCCACCTGCTGGAAGAGTCCGGCTACCTGGAGATGCCCTACATGTGCCCGCGCTGGGCCAAGGCCCCGGGCGAGGCTTACGGGCGCGGACCGGGCCTCACCGCCCTGTCCGACGTGCGCGTGCTCAACGCCATGAGCCGCACCGCCCTCATGGCCGCAGAGAAAATGTCCGACCCGCCGCTCATGGTGCCCGACGACGGCTTCCTCGGCCCCATCCACTCCGGGCCCGGCGGCCTGTCCTACTACCGCGCGGGCTCAAGCGACCGCATCGAGTCCCTGCCCGTGCGCGTGGATCTCGTCGCCATCGAGGCCATGACCGAACGCCGCAGGCAGAGCATCCGGCGCATCTTCCTGGCCGACCAGCTCACCCCCGAGGCAGCCAACACCACCGCCACCGAAGCGCTCATCCGCCAGAACGAGAAGATGCGCGTGCTCGGCCCCACCCTGGGCCGCATGCAGACCGAGTTCCTGGCCCCGCTTATCGAGCGCGTGTTCAACATCCTGCTGCGCGAGGGCGACCTGCCGCCCTGGCCGGGAAACCTGCCCCAGGGCTCGCTCAACGTGGACTACTCCTCGCCCATCGGCCGCGCCCAGCGCCAGGCCGAGGCCGACAACCTGGGCCAGGCCGTGCGCTACCTCGCGCCGCTCCTCGGCCAGGGCGACCCCTTCCATGTGCTCGACAACTTCGAGCCCGACGCCATAGCCCGCCACGCCGCCAGCCTGTTCGGACTGCCGCCCGACTACCTGCGGCCTGTGGAGACCGTGCAACAGGTCCGGCAGGCGCGGCAAACCAGGGGGTAGGCCAGGGGCAGAAGTATACGAAAGCGAAGAGAATCTGCTCCGCAGGCCAGAGAGCCTGGGAAGCCTCCGGCAGCCGGGGGGCATGATGCCCCCCGGACCCCCTCATATGGGCTGGGCCGGGGCGGCTGGGGCGAAGGTTTCGGCTTGGCTGGCCCTGGCAATGCGCGCGGATTTTCGAGCGAAGAGCTCGAAAATCCGCGCGCGGTTGGCCCTTCTTTGAAGCGGAACCGAAAGCCGAGAGAAAACCGCTCTCCCATGGTTCCCCCACAAAGCCGAAAGGGCTGTTTCAGGTTCCTCCTGAAACAGCCCTTTCGGCGCGATGCGGGGGGTCCGGGGGGACAACGTCCCCCCGGCCTGCGGAGCATATTCTCTTCTCTACATCGGGTAGTCGAGCGCTTCCGGGATCATGACCCCGGCCAGGGCCTCGCCGGCGCGGTCGCGCGCGAGGCGCGAGCCCACAAGTGCGGTGTCCAGCTGCTGGCGCAGCAGTTCAAACATGTCCGCAGCCTGGGAGTTGGAGGTGCGGGTGTAGCCGTAGACCAGTTCGCCCGTGATGCGCGCCACTTCGCCGGCGGTGCGGGCTGCGTGGATGCGGGTCAGGTCGGCGTAGAAGGACAGCAGGCCGTCCAGGCCCTCGGCCACCACGGGATTCTCCGGGCCCTTGGCCTTGAGCTCCACCACGTCCATGATGAAGCAGCGCGCGGCCACGAGCCAGGCCAGGGCGTCGGCCATGGGGAAGGTCACGCCGTGGCGGTTGCTGTTGAAGAGCTTCTTGCCGTCGTCGTCCTTGTTGGCCTGCAGGTGTTCGAGCGTCCACAGCCACAGGCGCATGGCCTGGGCCAGGGCGCGGGAGCCCGCGGCGGGCCAGGAGGCGGCGAGCTTGTCCAGCTCGTCGACCCAGTGGCCCATGAGCTCCAGGAACAGCGGGTTGGTCATGGTGGCCACCAGGTGGCGGCGCTGCACGACCTCCGGGCCTTCGTAGGTGGCTTCGAGCTGGCAGTCGGTCCACTTCTGGAACAGGAAGCCCGGGCAGTCCTCGGTGACGCCGTAGCCGCCCACCAGGGCCACGGCCTCGCGCATCATGGTGGCGCCAAAGCCGGTGTTCCAGAGCTTGCAGGCCGGGATGATGACGTTGCCCTCGGCGTCCATGACCGAGTACTGCACCAGGGTGTCGCTCAGAAGCTCCTGGTAGCGGTCCTCCTCGAACATGGCCTCGCGCTCGGCCGGGGACATGAAGGCTAGGCGCAGATACTCCTTGGCCTGGGGCTCGATCTTCTTCAGCGCGCTCATCTGGGCGCGCGGGCCGGTGATGCCCTGCTCATGGAACAGGGCCTCCTTGGCGCGCTCGATGGGGTCGAAGCCGTCGGCCTTGCGCGCGGCGTCGAAGCCCAGCGAGGTTCCGGCCTCGCCTGCGGCCCAGATGTCGGCCAGGCGCTGCGTGGCGTCTTCCTTCATCTGCAGGCCCTGGTCGAAGCGCGGGGTGCCGGGCACGGCCTCGCCGCCGCGGAAGCGGCCGCGATGGTAGCGGATCACGGGCTCGACCGCCGAGAGCAGCTTGGCCGAGGTCATGATGCCCACCGGGATGCGCGTGCGGTGGAACACCGCGCCGATGATCTCGGCGTGGCTGAATTTCGGGACGATGACGCCGTCGACGACCGTGTAGCCGCCGATGATGCGGCTGGCGGGCACCTTGAGGCTCAGCACCGGGTCGCGCGTGCTGGAGAGCTGGTGCACCATCTTGAGGGTCGGCGCGCCGCGGTCGAACACGCCGGGGTCGGTCTCCTCCAGGATGATCATGCACGAGCCTTTTATGCGCGGGTCGTCGCTGACCACGGCGGCGGTGACGAAGTTGGCGAAGTCCATGTTGGTGATGAAGCGGCCGCGCTTGTCGACCTGGAGGACCGGCTCCTCGCCGTCCTTCCACTCGGCCACGCGCACCTTGCTGCCCAGCATGCCGGTGTCCACGCCGACAAAGGGCAGGGGCTCGGTGAGGGCGAAGGCCCCGCGCCAGGTGGGGTGGTCCGCTCCGGGGCAGGACAGGCTCATGTAGCGCTGGCGCTGCTCGGGCGTGCCTTTCTCGTGGATGGGCGCCAGGGCGAGGTTGTTGGCCAGGCCGCAGGTGGCGGCTCCGGCGTCGACCCAGGACAGCTCGAAGGTGGTCAGCGCCAGGGCGAAGTTCTTGGGGCCGTCGATATAGCCGCCCTGAGAGGTGTCCATGTACAGGCCGGTGAGTCCGGAGGAGTCGAAAATATCCAGCAGGGACTGCTTGCGGTCTGTCCACTCGTGGGTGTTGCGCACGCCGTCGGCCACCATGCGGGCCACATGTCCACGGGCCACGCCGCGCGCGGACTGGACCACCATCTGCAATTCGTAGCGGTCGGCGTGGCGCCACATGATCTGGCGGACATCA